>Ga0209680_1000195_pt1 | contig 15571 bp, 8 predicted proteins | sample WorMetLIZISLAND1_FD_187413 | JGI IMG/M metagenome (GOLD analysis project Ga0209680, IMG submission 187413) | Marine gutless worms symbiont microbial communities from Max Planck institute for Marine Microbiology, Germany - Olavius loisae LIZARD... ... | reverse complement strand
ACCGCGCACTATCCGAAGCCGCAAATCCGATGAAATTGCTTTTCCCATGGAGCACCTCCTGCTCATAGGGAATCACGGTTCGAGCCAAAAGGGAATCCCCGATTCAAAATTCTCACCCGACGCTCTAATTCAGCGAATCATGACGGCGCCGTTTCACGCCAGCCACCTCCGGTAGTCAGAAACCAGAAGATGGATAGGCGGTTCATCCTCTTCGATATCGGCGAAACGGCCGACATCGTCACGGAACACGTTGTCCTTATGGTCGTCGTTCACCGTCGAGACCTCGCCGACCAGCACGTCGCCGTCCTCACCCCAGAAGGCGTGCCAGTTACCGGGACGCAGCGTAACGCTGGCGCCGGGCTCGAGGACGAGACAGTCGCCGCCGTTGAGCGTCTTTTCGATGCCGTCGCTTTCCACCGCCACGGGTGCTTTCGGATCGAGGTTGCCATCGGCGTCAGAGGCGTACATCTGGATCGCCAGTTTTGCCCCGCCCCGGTTGATGATGTCTTCCGTCTTCAGCAGATGGCGGTGCATGGGGCAGACCTGTTCGTGCCGCGAAACCATGACCTTCTCGGCGTAGCACATGCCTAGACCTTTCTTCAGGTCGGCCACCGAGCCGTTGCGGGTCGTGAACAGGAAGAGCCCCAAGCGGTCGAAGTCGCCGCCGCCGTAGTCGGTGATGTCCCAGCCGAGGTTTGCATCGATGATGGCGGCCAGCTCGGTCTTTCGCCGCTGCATCTCTTCGACCGTGAAGTAGGCAAAAGGCGGCAGGTGGACACCGAACGCGCGGATGAAATTGTCGGCTTCGCGCAGAATGCTGTTGACCTCAGAGCGCTTCACGGTGGGTCTCCCTAGCGGACGGCGTTGTCGTCACCGTCGAAGAAATGAATGTGCGGTTCGTCGAACCGGAGGCCGACGGTTTCGCCCTTGTGGATGGATTGGGTGCCGGGGGCGCGCACCGTGAAGACGCCCAATCCGGGGCAATCGACGTACAGATAAGTATCGGCGCCCAGATATTCTGCGACTTCGATCTTACCGGTGCAGTGAGCGTTTCCAGGCTCGCCCAATTCGATATGCTCCGGGCGAATACCGAGTTTCGTCACGGTCTTACCGTCGGCCTTGCATTGGTAGGGTCCGGTCCCATGCTCCGGCAGAGTGAATTCGGCGCCATCCGCGCTGCACGGCACGACGTTCATCTTCGGGCTGCCGATGAACTGGGCGACAAACAGGTTGTCGGGATCCTCGTACAATTCGCGAGGCGTCCCCACCTGCATGATCATGCCGTCCTTGAGCACGACGATCTTGTCGGCCAGGGTCATGGCCTCGACCTGATCGTGGGTCACGTAGATCATGGTCGTACCCAGTTCCTCATGCAGCTTGGCGATCTCAATGCGCATCTCGACGCGGAGCGCCGCATCGAGATTGGATAGCGGCTCATCGAACAGGAAACCCTTGGGTTCGCGCACGATGGCACGGCCGATAGCGACGCGCTGGCGCTGGCCGCCGGACAGAGCCTTGGGGCGCCGGTCCAGATATTCCTCGAGCTTGAGGACCGACGCCGCCGCGTCGACCTTGCTGTCGCGTTCGCTCCTGGGCGCACCCGCCGTCTTCAGTGCAAATCCCATGTTGTCGCGGACGCTCATGTGCGGGTAGAGCGCGTAGGACTGAAAGACCATCGACAGGCCCCGCTCGGAAGGCACTTTTTCCGTCACGTCCCCGCCGTCGAGCAGGATCCGGCCGCGACTCGTTTCCTCCAGACCCGAAATCATGCGCAACAGGGTCGATTTTCCGCATCCCGACGGCCCGACGAAAACGACGAACTCGCCGTCGGCAATATCGAGGTCGACGCCCTTGATGACCTGCGCTTCGCCAAACCACTTTTCGACCTTGTCCAGATGAATGGCACCCATATCAACCTCCCTTTCAGGCCGCCTGCGATGTCGAGACATCGACGGACAGCACGAGACGGATCGCCGCCGTCCAGGTGAACGTGCCGCCGCCGTAGCCTTCGCCGGTCAGCGGATTGAAGTACTCGAAGAACCCGGTTTCGTCCGTAAGGCGCTGCGTATCGGAGCGCAGGCGGGCCGCCATCTCCGGTTCGCCCTGCTCGGCCAGACCCTCGGCGATCATGAAGTTCATCACCGACCAGACCGGGCCGCGCCAATAGCGTTGGGGCTCGAACCGGTCGTGGTCGGGATCCCAACTGGGAAATCCGTACTCGACCCGGTCGAGGATCCGCGTCGCGTTATCCATCAAGCGGCGCCGTTGCTCCGATGTCCCGACGCCGGCATAGAAGGCGAGCATCGATGCATTGGTGATGGCATCACTGAATTCACCGGTTCGCAGGTCGCGGGCGCTGAACCCGCCTAGCCCTTCGTTCCACAATTTCCGGCTGCCCTCCTCGGCCCGTTCGATCCAGGCGGAAAGCGCCCGTTGTTCCGTATCCCGACCCAAGTGCGCAGCCAGGGCCCTGAGGTCCTTGGACGCTCGGATCAACGTAAACTGCACGCCCGGATCCCCGACAAGGAACGGCCCTTCTCGGTAGATCAGCTCCTGGTCCCATCCACAATCGCGGCCGAACTTGACGATGCTCAGATAACGGTCGTACTGGGCCTTTGTCGGGCGCTGGCTCGAATCCACATGGGTCAGGTCGCGGCGCTGATAGGGTTCCAGGTCGTCGGGCACCGTCACTCCGTTCAATCCGCCGTCCCAGTCCGGGCAATTGTCGCGGCCCGATTCCCAGGGGTGCGTGATCGCCACGAGACCGGTGCCGTCCGGGTCCCGCACCTCGTGGTACCAGCGGTGGTAGGCGTATAATTTGGGAAACAAGGACTGGGCGCGGGCCAGATCCGACTCGCCGCCCGAATCGACCAAACGCCAGGCGACGCTGGCCGCCACCGGCGGCTGCGAATGCCCGGTCGTCGGCGGTTCGGTTCCCGTCTGCCATACCGTTGGACCGGGGAAGTAGTCCGGGTCGTTTTGCCGAAAGATGATGCTCGGCAGCATCCCATTGTCCCACTGTCCCTCGAACAGCATCTCCAGCTCCCGCCACGCCCGGTCGCGGTCAAAGGTGGCGAATCCGAGTGCCGCAAAGGCGGAGTCCCAATTCCACTGGTACGGATACAGATTGGCCGTAGGGACGGTGAACCCACCTCGATCGTTGGCCTCCATCACCCGGATCGCTTCACTTCTGATCGTCGAATCCATCGGCATCATCCTTTGACGCTGCCGGCGGTCAGCCCCGACACCAGGAATCGCTCGAACCACAGGAAGATAACGAGGATGGGTATGGTGGCGATGACCGATCCGGCCATCAGGTGCTGGCGCGGGACCTCGGAGGAGTTCAAAGAGACGACGCCGCGCGACAGCGTGAAGATCTCGATGTTGTCGAGGAACATGAACGCGAACAGGAATTCGTTCCAGGCGATCATGAAGACGTAGAGGGCCACCGAGGCCAGGGCCGGCAAGGACAGCGGAAGCGTGATCTTCAGGATCACGCCGATACGGTTGAGGCCGTCCATGAGGCCCGCTTCCTCGAGTTCGGAAGGCAACCCCCTGAAATAGCCCTGCAGCATGTAAAGCGCCACCGGGATGGTTGTCGCCGGATAGACAACCATCAGACCGGTCAGAGTATTGCGCAGGCCGATCTGGGAAAACACCGCATAAAGGGGAATCACGAGGACGATGGCCGGGATCATGTAGATCAACATGATCGAACGCGACAGGACTTCCTGGCCCGGGAACCGCAGCCGGGCCACGGCGTAGGCGCCGGGCACGGCGAACAATAGCGTCACGATGACCGTGACCACGGAAACGACGGCGGAATTCAACAGGAACAACCCGAATTCGAACTGTGTGAACAGTTCAATGTAGGACCGGAACAGCCTGTCCAAGCCCTGGCTCAGGTCGAGCGAGTAGTCGAGCGGGTTGCCGAGCAACGACTGCTGGCTCTTCAGGCTGGTCATCACCATGACGTAGAAAGGCAAGGCGACCATCACCGTGAAGACGACGAAGCCCATGCCTTTCAGAAAGCGGATCAGCAGAACCTCGAGTTGGTAGCGCGACAGGCCCGATCCGGCGATTCCGTTGGTGCACAAGTGAACCGATGCCCAGGTGAGGGCGACAATGGCTGCAACGGCGAACAACTGGTAGAGGCTGGCCGTTCCCAGCGAAAGGCCAAGCGGTTGACCCAGGGTGAGAGCACCCAACAGGAGGATGATAACGCCGACGCCGGCAATTTGAGCGCCCGTCAGCCGCCGGTCCGGCGGCAAGGCCGTTAATAAGGCGGCGCAAGCGGCACCGGCCAGGGCCGAGACGCCCACCGGCGGGCGGGTGATCTGCCCCGATACCAACATGAACAAGACACCGATCAGTACCATCCAGGTGGCACCCCAGAGAGCGCCGACGACCGTGCTCGCGAAGAATCCGTTTCCGATACGCATCAGCCTTCATCCTTCGGCGAGAATTTGAAGAACAGCAGCGAGAACATCAGCAAGACGGCAAAGACGACGACGGCGACGGCGGCACCGGCCCCGAGGTTCGAGATGCCGAATGCCTGTTCGTAGACGTCGACGGTCAGCGTCCGGGTGCCGGCGGCACCGCCGGTCAGCAGGAAAATGTCGTCGAACTTATTGAACGTCCAAATGAACCTGAGCAGGAACAGTACCGCCAGAATGCCGACGAGCTGTGGCAGCGAAATGTACCAGAACTGCTGCAGCGGCGTGGCGCCGTCGATTTCCGCGGCTTCATAGACGTCCGTCGAAAGTGACTGCATGCGCGCCAGAATGAACAGGAAGGACAGAGGAAAATACCGCCAGGCTTCGAAGGCGATCACCGTGCTCAAGGCCAACGGAAATTCCCAGGTTATCCCTAAGAAGCGGAACTCGATGGCCCGCTGCCCGAAGAAATTGACCGGCTCGTCGATGACGCCCATTTGTTGCAGGATCGAGTTCAGGGTCCCGGTGAACGGATCGAGCAGGACGACCCAGGTGAACGCCACGGCGATCACCGGGGCCACGTAAGGGAACAGAAACAAACCGCGCAGAATGCCGCGGCCGGGAAAGGCGGTGTTGAGCAGTTGTGCGGCGAACAGGCCGAGGACCAGGGCACCGATGGTGCCGAACACAGTGTAGTAAATGGTCACTTTGAGGACGTGCCAGAATTCAGCGCCGGAGAAGATATTAGCGAAATTCCCCAGCGTGAAGGTGAAGTCGGTAAGGACGTTTTGAGCCTCCGATTCCACTTCCGGCTTGCTGGCCCGCGGATTGACTGGATCCGAGATGTAGGCCTCGGTGGCGGTCACAGGAAGGCGCATCCGTTCACGGAATTTCGGCGCCAGCGCACCCAGTTCGCAGGAGATGCGTCGGCCGTCCAGGGCGCAACGGGGATCGAGTTCCGTCACTTCCAACCCAGCCGTGAGTGTGTCCGTGAATCGCGCGGAGGTGACCTCGGTGTCTTGCGAGGAGTTGCGCAGGCGGTACTCGAGGCGCGCCGTGTCGCCGGGTTTCTTGAGCTTGCCCCGAAGCGTCTCGTTGACCATCAGGGTCGGCGGTCTCAGATCGCCCAACTGCACCGGCTTGAACGAGATCCAGAAGTTGGCGAGCAACGGCACCAGCACGATGCCGAGCACGATGAGGAAGGTCGGCAGGAGCATCCCGTAGGCGAGACGCATTTCGCGCTTTGCCATCGGTCCCAGGCCCTTCGGCGGGACGGCAGTCGTTTGCATTTTACTGTTCCCCGGCTGGGCCGGAGGGAATGGTCCCTCCGGTAGGTTGCGGGATTACTTGATTTTGGCGAGTTCGGCGTTGAGGGTCTTCACCGCCGTGGCGTTGTCGATTTCGCCGTCGATGAACTTGCGCACGACGCGGTTGAAAACCCGGCTGTTGTTGATCTTGGAGGCCAGCGAAAGCTGTCCCTCCTTCACACCCCAGCGGTTGGCCGACTCCAAGCCGGCGACGATACGCTCGACGGTTTCGGCCGGATAAAGCTCCGACAGCGGCGCCTTGCGGTCGACACCGACCGGCAGTTTCGACCAGGCCTCGACGTATTTGGTCGGGTTTTCCGCCGTCCCTTTGCGGACCGGGAACTTGCCCTCGGGCGCAATGGAAAGGGTGGCCGTGTAGCCTTCGTCCATGGAGAACTTCACGAAGTCCGCCGCCACGTCGGTGTTGGCATCAGCGGTGACGCCGAAGTAGCGGACATCGCCCCAGGCCGCTCCGCCTGGGTTCGACGGGCCGGAAAAGGCCATCACCACGTCGGTCTTTCCGGCCAACACACGCGATGTCGGGTCCGCGTTGATCGTCGGCGGCGCCGAATCGCGGAGCCCAGCCAATTCGTCGAGAATGAACGGCGACCAGATGATCATCGCCGCCTTGCCGGCGAAATAGAGCTCGCGCGACTGCTTCCAGTAAAGTTCGCCCGGCGGCGAGGCCTTGGCGATCATCTTGTAGAAGTCGAGCACCTCGCCGGTCGACTTCTCGTCCAACGGCTTGAAGCCGTCGGCACCCACCGGTGAGACACCATTGGCCAGGAACACGTGTTCGAGGACCTGGCTCATGAAGTTCTCGTCGACCTTAGTCGCCGCCACGAAGCCGTATACGTTGGGCGGATTGTGAAGCTTCTTGACCGCCGCGGCGATGGCGTCGTAGGAGGCCGGTGCCGCTAACCCGGCGGCATCGAACAGGTCCTTCCGGTAGAGGATGAGCTGCGTCCAGCCGTCCACCGGGACGCCCGCCGTCATTCCATCGTACTGGGCCATGGCGACGGCACCGGGTGCGAAGGTCTTCTCACCCAGGGCCTTTACGATCTCGTCGTTGGTTTCCACGTCGAGAATGCCCGCCTCGGCCCAGGGCAAGACGAATTGCAGGGTGTGATAGATCACGTCCGGCAGGTCGTTGGCGGCAAAAGCCGCGGTCGCCCGGGTTCCGAGTTCCTTTTCGGTGACTGGTATCACCTCGACCGTGTGTCCCGTCGCCTTTTTGAACGTATCGGCCACGGCCTGTTGTTTGGCCAGGCGCTCCGGTTGTTCCTCCGTCGTCCAGAAGCGGATCGTATCGGCCTGGACGGCATTGGCGAGACTGGCCGAAAGCGCCAGCCCGGCTAGGATTTTGCTGAATGTCTTCATCTTCACCTCCCTTGGTGGATCATGAAATCACCGATTTTCGGCCGCCACCGGCGGCCCGTCCGTTTCCCGCCGAAGCAGGGTCGCTTGCCAGAGTTCTTGCTGGTTCTTGGGGTCGTCGCCGTCGATGACGGCCAAAAGCATATCCGCGATGCGTTTTCCGGCCGCCCGCAGAGGCTGTGCCATGGTCGTCAACGGTGGGTCCGTGTGATCGCCGATCGGCAGCCCGTCATATCCGATGACCGAAACCTCCCGTCCCGGCCGCCAACCGCGTTCCCGAATCGCTTTCATGACGCCGAGCGCGACCATATCGGAAACACAGACGATGGCCGTCGGCCGGTTGGGCAATGACAACAGCTGGGCCCCGGCCCGGTAGCCGCCTTGCGTCGTCAATTCGGAAGTCGTCTCGAGCAATCTGTCGCGGTCGAGATTGCAATCGGCCAGCCCCTGTTCATAGCCGGCTTGGCGTTGCACCGCGAAATTGAATTCTAGTGGGCCATGGACATTGGCGATGCGGCGATGCCCGAGGCTGGCCAGATGCATCACCATCTCGCGATAGGCCGTGAAGTTGTCGACGTCGAGCCAGGCATGGGAAGCCGTATCCGACGTCCGTCCGTGGGAGACGAACGGAATGCCCAACTCCAACATGCGGTCGATGCGGGGATCGTCGACGAGGGTGCGCGAGATGATCAGGCCGTCGATCCGTCCCGACTGCACAAGGCGGTCGATGATGGTGAATTCGTCCTGGGTCGATCGGGCCATGGCCACCGTCAAGTCCCAGTTGCGCGCGTAGATCGCTTCCGAAATCCCATCCAGCAATTCGCCGAGAAACGGCTCCGAAAGGTGTCCGTCCTGGGAGGGGAGAATGAAACCGACGCTCTCGGCCGCGCCCTTTGCCAACCGGCGTGCGCTGGAATTGGGACGGTATCCGAGAGAGGCCGCGGCGCTCCGGACCCGGCGCTTGGTCTTCTCCGAAATATCCGGATATCCGCTCAAGGCCCGGGAAACGGTTCCCTCAGACAACTCCAGATGTTCCGAAAGCGCTTTCAGTGAGATCTTATTCATCCTTATATTATTTACCGAAAGCGCTTTCGGAATCAAGTATAATGTAAACTCATCCCGTGAGATTAGATGGATTGTCTTCTTGGAGACCGAGCGCCGGCTATACGAGTAGGTTGCGTATGACCCCTTCGGATCGGCCAAATTCGGCTGGTACGGGTCAGCAACGTCGTGGCGGTGAAAACGGTGGGTCTGGCATGACACGATGGCTCGTTTGCGGCGCCATCAACGCCGGAAAACCAGACAAGACTGCGCTTGGCGGCCGGAGACTTCATATGACCGGCAATAGAACCGCGATCGCTAAGATCCGCGCCCGGAAAGTCCGCTTATTGGCAACAGCGGACCTTTAGATCCCTTCCAGTTTGTTTTCGCCGCCGCAGTCAAGCCGCTTCCGGAATGGGGGGAAGGCGGTGGTACCGACCACAAGACGCGGACGCACGGTCATCAGACAGCGCATACGACCGCAGTCCCGAACCCGGCGCCAACGAAGGAATCCCTGATCTAGTTCGTCTGCCTCGGCACCACTTCGATGGTCACCGAGGCGACCTCGTTGCCGTTGCCATTGCTGTCGAACATGCGGATGTCGTAGCGGCCCGGCTGTAGAATGCTGCTCAGCGTCATCGATCCCTTGTCGCGGCGGTTCAGGTTTTTGCGGCTCAAGCGGGCGCGCTGGTTGATGGTTTCGTTGCCATGCGCGGTGTCGGCCGGCACGATGCCGATCCAGGCGTGGTTCTTGAAGCCCTTGGATGCCTGGAAGGTCAGGCTGATCGTCTCGCCGACGAAGAACTGGGGTTTCGCCGGTGCGATCGCCGGCGCCGGGTCGACAAAGAACTCGGCGACCAAGACTTCCCGGCCGCCGTCGCGGGCGTCGTGGAGGCGGATCTCATAGGCGCCGATCTCTTCCGGGGTATTGAGGTTCAACGACCCTTCGGTCTTGCCGTCGAGGGTGTAATGGCTGCGCGTCGAACGCGAATTGCCGGTGCGCACGAGCAGTCCCTCATCCGGGCGTACGCGGCGGCGGAAGTTGCGGCCTTCGTCACCGTTGGGAACCGAAGCCTCGACGATGGCTAGCCAGGCGGTCTTGTCATAGAAACTCGGCGCCTTGAACGCCAGATCGAGGGTGTCGCCGGGTTGCACCGACTGCTTGGCTAGGGTCAGTTCGACCTCTTCGACCGTGAACTCGGTGACCCGGATTTCCTTGCCGCCGCCCTTGCCCTGGAACCCGGTGAAGGTTCCGTCCTTGCCGTTTCCGCCATCATCGTTGATGCGGACCTGATAGGTGCCCGGTTCCTTCGGGGTGACGAAGGTGAAGGTTCCACTGCGGAACCGTTTCATGGGGTCAAACTCGCGCTCGGCCCGGGACCGGTCGTCCGGCGTGCGCTGCAGGCGCTGGCGCTGGATCAGGCCTTCCTGGTTCCAGCCGAGTGTCTCGTGCGGCGCATCGGCCTTGACCAGGCTGGCCCAGATGAAATCGCCGTACCAGCTGGGCGCCTGCCAGGTGACTTGGATCGGTTCATCGGGGACGTATCCGGTGCGATCGGAGGCGACGCTCACCGGTTCCACGCGGATTGTCGCCAGGCGAACATCCTTGCCGCCGGTCTTGCCGCCGAACCCCTTGAACAGGCCGTCAACGCCGTTGCCGCCGTCGTCGCTGAAGCGGAGTTCGTAAAGGCCGGCCTCCGGTGCGGTGAAGGTCAACTGTTTTTTCCGGTATTTCTTCAGCGGGTCGGTTTCGTTCTGGGCCCGTGTCTGCTCCGCTGCCGTCGCCGGCAGCGCGTGCATTTCGACGATCGCCTTGTCCTGATAGCCGCCGTCGTCGTTGAGCCGGAGTTCGTAGGTGCCGGGCCGGGGCGCGGTGAATTCGAGCTCACCCTTGCGCGCGCGTTGGACTGGGTCCGGGTTGGTGGCGCGCCCGCGGTCGCCCTTCATCTCGTGATATTCGATGATCGACGTGTCGGCGTGGCCGTCGGCGACGGCCGGCGCCCCTTTGCGGACCAGGGAGATGAAGCTGTTGTCGGAGTAGAAACTCGGCGCCGTGAAGCGGACCGCGATCTTCTCACGCGGAATGAAGGCGAACTTTCGCGGTACCAGGCCGACCGGCTCGACCCGGACCTGGGCGAGGCGCACTTCCTTGCCGCCGCCGCGTCCCTGGAAGCCGGTGAACTTTCCGTCCTCGCCGTTGCCGCCGTCGTCGTTGAGACGCAGGTCATAGAGCCCCGGTTCCGGCGCCGTGAAGGTCAAACGGCCCCGCCGCGCCCGCTTGTTGGGGTCGTTCTCGGCGGTCCGTCGGGCCCGGTCGTCGCCGGTGATGGGCAGCGCGTGGTGCTCCTTGTTAACCGGCTCGTTGACACCGCGGGTTTGCTTTGGCGCATTGCTGGGAACCAGCGCCACCCATGATGTCGCCGGGTACCAGCTCGGCACCACATAATCGACGGTCATCGGTTCACCCGGAATGAAGTCCTGCTTGACGGAACTGACCGCGGCCGGCTCGACCACGAATTTGAGAACTCGGACCTCGCGACCGCCCTTCCCTTCGTTGCCTTTGGGGTTGCCGTCCTCACCGTTGCCGCCGTCGTCGTTGAAGCGGACTTCGTAGTGCCCGGCTTCAGGCGGTGCCGGGAACGTGAGGGTCCCTGTGGTCTTCAGGCGGGTCAGGTCATAGGACAGGATGCGCGGGTCCTTCTGACCCAGTTCGTTGCGCGGTGCATCGGCCGGATAGATGCCGATCCATGCGGTTCCCGGATAGAAGCTTGGCGACTTGAAGGCGATTTCGATGTCTTCACCGGGTATGAACTCGGTTTTCTTGATGGCGATCGCCACTTCTTCGACGGACACCGTCAGGCTGTAGACCTCGTCGCCACCATTGTCGTTGGTGTGCATGCGCACGTCGTACTTGCCCGGCACCTCGGGTGCGGTGAGCACGAAATCGCCGCGCGACTGGCTGTTCATGTTGGCGCGCGCCACGTCTCGGGCGTCGTTGGCGGTCTCCTTGCCGTGCGCCACGTCCGACGGCACCAGGCCAATCCAGGCGTCGGTGGGATAGCTCCATGGGGCCTCATAACCGACCTTGATCCCTTCGCCGGTGACAAAACCGATCTTTTTCAGGAGAACCTTCGGCTGTAGTTCGACCCGGAACGGTGCCGACGCCGTCTCCTTGCCGTTGTTGTCATTGTCGTTGAGGCGCAGGTCATAAGCGCCCAGTTCCTTCGGCACCGTAAATTGGACGACGTCCTCGACCCGTGTCTCGGTGTAGACGAAGCCCTTGTTGTTGGCATCATTGGCCGCTTCCCTACCGTGCGGGATATTGGCCGGCACGATGCCAAACCAGGCGTCGCGGGGATAGCGTTTCGGTGCGACGAAACGCGCGTCGATGATACCGCCCGGCGGGATCGACAACTTCAAGGCCTGGGCGACAGGCACCCGCTCGACGACGAAGTCGACGGTGCGCACCTCACGGCCGCGCTCCTCGCCGGTATTGAGGCGGATCGAATACTCGCCGTATTCCCTCGGCGCCTTGAACTTGATGGTGCCGCCGGTGCGTTTGTTCAGGTTCTCGTAGGCGGTTCGCGCGTTGGTGTTGACCTTGACGTCACCACGGCTGACGTTGGCCGGCATCATACCGACCCAGGCGTTTTTCTCGTAGGTCTTGGAGGCGGCGAAGCGGGCGACGATCTCTTCACCTGGATGATAGTACTTCTTCGGCACTTCGAGCCTGGCCAGGGCATCGATGCGGCGGATGCGTTCGGCGATCTCCTCGGGCGTCAGGGCCGACTTGCGCTCGAGGACGGCGATATCGGCCTCGGCCTGTTGCTGGCGCAGTTGCTGGATGGCGGCAAGGGCCTTCTGTTCGTTGTCCTTGACGGCGAGGACGGCGGCCTCGGTGAACACCAGGTTCGACGGCTGCACCATGCGCGGCGCCAGGGCCGGCAGGCGGGACGCCTCCTGCAGGAGCTTGTCTTCCTTCTTGACGATCTTGAGCGCCGCCATGGCGAGGCCGGTGAGGTTGGTGCGGGTCGGATCCTTGAGATTGACCCTGAGGCCGTTGAGCTCGAGGTTGCGCCAATTGAACAGGTCGAAGTTGAGATCGACGTTGAGGTCGCCCGATTTCATGGTGCCCCAGTAGATCGCCTTGTTAACGACCAGGATCTTGGCACCAGCGACCACGTTGATGAGCTTGTTGACCGCGTCGGCAACGGTCGTGTTGACAGCCTGGGCGAAACTGACCGCACCCTTGGCGATCTCAAGCGCCCCCAAGGCCGTCACCTTGACACCCTTCCAGAAGACGACGACCGGATGCAGGTCGATGGGGATGATCTCGATGGTCCGGCGCAGACCCTCCAGGAACTTCTCGGCCGTCCACAGGGCCGCCTTGGCGACGCCGTAGGTAGCCCACCAGAAAGCCTCGGCCGCCTTGTGGGCACCGACCTTGAACCAGTTGGTGCCCCAGCCGCAGCAGTTGTCGTCGATCCAATCCTCCTCGGCCCGGGCGCGGCGCCGGGCGTAGTCGACGTCGTCACTGGCGCGCCTGACGGCGGCCTCCGCATCGCGTAACGGGCGCAGAATCCGTTCGCGCTCGTTAATGGCGTGCTGGCGGGCGCGGCCGATATGCACATCGACTTCGTTGGCCCAGTTTTTCGCTTCGTCGAGCTTCTTTTGGGCGACATCGAGGCCGCTGCCGACCTTCTTGAAGTGGCTGTCGAGCGCGCCGCCGACACTCTTCTTGAGCCAGGAGTAAAAGTCGGCCTTGAATTCGCCGTTGTAGCGGATGTCGTCGATCATCCCCAGTTTCGGAGCCAGGACTTCGCCGTAGAGACTGCTGTTCCAGAGCTGGGCGACGGCGATTTCCTCTTCCAGGACCATACCGGTGTTGTAGAACCGGAGCGCCGTATCCCGTGTCGCGCCGAGGAGTTCCGAACGGCCGCGGATGACGAACTCGCGGGCGTGGCCGCGCACCGTGTTGCGTTCGACCCTAAGTGACGCCTCTTGCAGCGTCAAAGGCCCGACGGCCGGGATGACCTTGGAGACGTCGACCGGATGGCGCTCAAGGTAATTGAGGAAGCTGTTGCCAAGCGCCAGGGTCACCGGCACGGTGGGGAAGGCCTCGAGCGGACTTGACACGTTCCAGATCGGCTTCACGGTGGCGACGGCCGGTTCCATCTTTTCGCCGAAGATCCGGTGATCGAGCTCAAGGGTCAGCGGCCGGCCTTTGATGAATTCGACCAGGGCACCCCTGAACTTGGCGCCGGTAATCCGCAGTGGCGTCATCGAATTCGTCGTGTTGATGATATCGCGGACCAGCGGCGGCACCGGCATGTTCGAATTGACGGTGTCGAGCAGGAGATCGTGCAATCCCTGTTCGACGCTCGCCTCGACGACGAAATCCTTGGCCCGGAACAGGTCCTCACCCTCGGTCCGGGCATTGACGGCGAGCTTCAAGAGCGGACCCAGGTCTTTATTGTAGAAGAAGCCGATCTTGTCCTTCGACAGGTTAATGTCGAGGGTCTCGGTCAGGCCCAATAGGTCGACGTCACCGCGGATCTTGAAGTGTGGCAGGGACTTGATGTTGGCCTGAACGTCGATCTTGGCGTTCTTGAGTTTCAGCGGACCCAGGTCCCGCGGCTCGATGTCGGCCTTGATGATGATGCCGTCGGTCAGGGTCAGCCGATAGTCGACGGCGCCCAAGCGGTGGGTCTCACCCAGCATATTGACGGACATCTTGCCGCCGGCGCGAAGTCCGATGGTGTCGAGCGTGTCCTCGCGGCCGGGAATGACTGCGCCCGGCGTCGCGAAGAACAGGTTGACGTCCTTGAAGACGACGTTGGGAATCGGCAGCTTGTCGAGCTGCATGATGTCGATGAGGCTGGCCTTGCGCAGTTGCGCCTGCAGGTCGCGGGCCGCTTTCTTGGCGTTGGGATCGATCAGCGCCTCCATGGCGACATCGGCCATGGGGCCGGTCAGCACGCCGCGCAGCATCGCTTCCTCGATCTCCAACCGCGTCAGCAGGCTGAGCTCGGAAGCCTTGTAGACGAGGCCCAGTTTTTTCGGTAGCGGGATGCTTGACGAGAAGTTGATGTTGGTGACGAAATCGACGTCGAAGCGCAGGTCCTTTTTGCCGCCGCGGACCTTCCAATTGGCGCTGGCACCGACCCCGAACTCAACACTGCCGTCGGTATCGGCGCCGATCAGAAAGGCCGGGTTGATCATCGTGAAGTTGTCGTTGATCCCCATCGGCTTTCGCCATTCTCCGTCCATGTAACCGGCGAACTTGATGGCCGGCACGAAGGTGACGAGATCCAGGTTCATGTAAGCCTCGCCGGCGAATTTCAGCTTGTCGACCTTCCGCGGGTCGTTGAGGTGCGGGATGCTGACCTCAGAGTTACCCTGGACACCGGCCCGGAAGATGGTCGTCGCCACGTTGAGGTCGAGGAAAAAGGACGTTCCGACGCGGTCGAAACTGATGACCCGCTCCCACGGCTGGCCCTTGGGGAACTTGAAGCCCGGCAACTGGGCGTAGAGGCCGATCTTCGGTTTGCCGACGAGCAGCCCGTCGATGACCCCGGCCAGGATCAACGGTCCGTCAACAGCGTCGAAGATGGCGAACTTCTCGTTCAGGGGATCGCGCAGCGCCTTCGGGATCACCTCCTTGGTGACGGCGCCGAGAAGGTTGAGCCCGTCGCGGATCGGCACCTCGTCGCCCGGGTTGTCGATGATGCCGGCCAGCATCTGGCGCGCCGCGTCGGGCAGGTTGGTCAGTTCGAACTTTCCGAGATCACCCTTGCCGCCGGGCTGGGCGCTGATCGCGAACAGCGCCTGCGGGAACTTGATGTTGAAGACGTCGGGCACCGGCGCGATCTTCTTGAGCTCGATGGCGCTGCCGCGGACCATCAGCACCGTCGTCTTCTCGAGGGTCATGACGCCGGCCTGACCGTGGATGCCCATGCGCGGCCACTTGACTGTCATGCCGGTGAAAGCGCCGGCCAGCGACAGCGACATGTTTTCGACTTCAAGCTCGTTGATGAACGGCACGTGACCGAGGCCCGGCAGCTTGGCCAGTTGGACGGCGTTGGGGGCCTGGAAGACAAGGTCGTGGAACTTGCCGTCCTCGAACACCAACTGTCCGACCGTCTTGATTTCCGCATCGCCGACCTGGACTTCGGCTGAAACACCGCCGACCAGGGTCAGAGCGCCAACCTTGGTCTTCTTGGTCTTCTCGTCTTCCTCGTTCTTCGCCTGGTTGAGGGTGAAGTCGACGCCCAGTTTGTTAAGGGCGCCTCGAAGAATTCCCTATTTTTCCGAGGTCGGTTAGAATCCGCGTGATCTGACGTAAGAGGGAGGGAACGGCTCATGGGGCAGATTGGTTTTTTCGACGTCGCGAACCGGTATGCCAGTCTG
>Ga0209680_1000194_pt1 | contig 15574 bp, 18 predicted proteins | sample WorMetLIZISLAND1_FD_187413 | JGI IMG/M metagenome (GOLD analysis project Ga0209680, IMG submission 187413) | Marine gutless worms symbiont microbial communities from Max Planck institute for Marine Microbiology, Germany - Olavius loisae LIZARD... ... | reverse complement strand
GTACAGTTGGACCGTATGGCGGCGGTGCCGACATGACGGTCCTCGGGGGAGGAGTCCGCGCAGAACACGGGTTTGGACATCAAATCAAACGCTCAACGAAGAGCGAAGGCCGAAAATCATGAGGCCCGGAGTACAGCAGCAATGCCACCTTGATCTCGCAAAGGCATTTTTCGAGGTGCCCTTAAGTAAAATTCTTGGCCGATGTGGAGACGCGATTGTCGCGTGAGCAGCGGTTGAGGCGCGAAGAATGGCTCTTTTCGGGAGGAAAAAGAATAAGGGATTGTTGCCGGAACCCATCGACCCTCGATGGGTCCATGGCGAGGGCGGCCGGTTTCCGAGGTTTCTCGACCTCGATCCGGAAGCCGCCGGGCTCAAGAATTCGCAAGGCGTTTTCGCCATCTGGCACACAGGCCTGAGACCGGCCTGGGTCTACATTGGGTGGAGCACGGATCTGGCGCAGGATTTTTTCCGGCTGGGTGACGATCCCCGCATTCTCGAACACCGCAACAAGGGCAACCTCTATTGCTCTTGGTCGCCGATCCGCAAGGAGTTCCATAAGGGCGTCGTTGCTTATTTGACAACCGTCCTCCGGCCCATCGTCGAGAATCCGGACGCGCCAAACCCCAAGTACATCGATTTCGTTCCGGTGCTGCCGCCAGGCATGACCAAGGAACAACTGGAAGCCCTGGCGCCGCCAGAGTCGGAACGCAAACCCGTTTCCATCATATGAACCGCCAGGTGGTCCGTAATCCTCTGGACCTTGCGGACCGATGACCGACAAAGTCTTCTGGCGCGACCCTTATCTCCGTCAGTTGGATACCCGTGTCGTCGGCGTCGACGGCGCCGATGTGACCCTGGAGGAGACCATCTTCTTCGCCCTATCCGGCGGTCAGGAAAGCGACCATGGGACCATCGGCGGATATCCGATTCTCAATGCAGCCAAACGGGGCCATAACATCATCTATACCCTCGACGACGGCCACGGAATGGCACCCGGTGATCCGGTCCGCGTCGAAATCGATTGGGACCGGCGTTACCTATTGATGCGCCTCCACTTCGCCGCCGAGATTATCCTCGAACTGGTCTATGCCGCCTTCCCCGGCATTGAGAAGATCGGCGCCCATATCGCCGCCGACAAGGCGCGCATCGATTTCGAGCTGGACCAAAACATCTCGGCACACTTTCCGGAATTGGAAAGACATGCCAACGCCATCGTCGATGCCGACCGGTCCGTTACCAGTGCCTTCAGCGACCGGGCGAAGGAGCGGCGCTACTGGAAGATCGACGACTTCGACCCGGTGCCTTGCGGCGGCACGCATCTCAAACACACCGGCGAGATTGGCCGCATCTCGTTGAAACGCAAGAACATCGGCAAGGGCAAGGAGCGGATTGAAATCCGCGTTGCCTAGACCGTAAACCCGTCGCACACCTGCCTTCGGCGGCCACCTTGCCGCTCGCGGACGGTGCAGTTTAGGATCGGATAATGGCTTTGGGAGTTCGCGGAGGGAGGCCATGCAAAAGATCCTGGTGACCGGAGCCCTTGGGCAGATCGGGTCGGAACTGGTGCCGGTGCTCCGGGAACGGTACGGCACCGATCAGGTGATCGCCGCCGACCTGCGCATGATGCCCGGCATGGCGTCCGACGGACCCTTCGAGCAGATCGACTGCACGCGAATGAGCCACCTTCAGGACGTGGTGCGCCGCCACGGTGTCGATACCATCTACCATATGGCTGCGCTCTTGTCGGCGGTTGCCGAGGAGAAGCCGCAAGCGGCCTGGGACCTCAATATGGGCGGGCTCTACCGGGTTCTGGAAGTGGCCCGCCAGCATGGTTGTGCGGTCTTTTTCCCGAGTTCGATCGGCGCCTTCGGTCCGACGACACCGGCCGACTGCACACCACAGGACACCATCCAGCGGCCGACGACCATGTACGGCGTGACTAAGGTGGCGTCCGAACTCCTGTGCGACTACTACGCGGCCCGCTTCGATCTCGATACCAGGGGCCTGCGCCTGCCGGGGCTGATCTCGCACGTGGCCTTGCCCGGCGGCGGCACCACGGACTACGCGGTCGACATCTTCTACCAAGCCATCCGCTACCGCCATTACACGTGTTTCCTGAGGCCGGACAGCCGCCTCGACATGATGTACATGCCCGATGCGGTGCGTGCCATGGTCGAGGTCATGGAGGCAGACCCCGCTCGTCAGGTCCACCGCAATGCCTTCAATGTCACCGCCATGAGTTTCACACCTGAGGAACTGGCCGACGCCATCACCCGGCACATTCCCGACTTCGACATCGATTACGAGGTCGACCCGGTGCGCCAGGCGATCGCCGATTCCTGGCCGCGCTCCATGGATGACGGCGCGGCACGCAACGAATGGGACTGGGCGCCCGAGTACGATCTCGCCCGGATGACCGAGGACATGCTGGACAGGCTCGGCCGGAAACTGAAAACGGCAAAGTGAACCGGACCATAGGGAGGGTCGACCGATGCCGCTTGAACGTCTCGAACAAAGGCTGGCGCAAGACCTGCGGTCTCTGAGCGACTCCGGTCGCGCCAAGGGCAAGGAAACGATCGTTACGGGAGTTATTCCGCCGGCCAACGGCAAGGGGCCACGTTAACGGCTCGACGGCGAAGGTGAAAAGCCGTTTCTCCGTATGAACTCCAACGGATACCTCGGCCTGGCCACGGACCAGGAGGTCATGGCCGCCGAGGAAAAAGCGGTACGGGACATGGGCACCGGGACCGGCGCCGTTCGCTTCATCAGCGGCACTTGGGCGCCTCATGTCGCACTAGAAGAACGCCTGGCCCGATTCCATGGGCGCGAGGCGGCGATGATCTTCAGTTCGGCTTACGCCACCATCATGGGCGTGCTGCCGTCGTTGATCACGCCGGCGACCGCGGTCATCAGCGACGCGCTCAACCACAACTGTATCATCAACGCCATGCGACTGGCCCGCCCGAAGGAGAAACACGTTTACGAACACCTAGACCTGGCCGAACTCGGGAATTGCCTAACCAAGGCCTCGGCCGCCTGCGATCGGGCCATCGTCGTCACCGACGGCATATTCTCCATGCGCGGCGATCATGCGCCGCTCGACCGCATTGCCGAAATCGCCCGCGTCCACGATGACAAATTCGCCGAGAACGTCATCGTCGTCGCCGATGATTCGCACGGTGTGGGTGCCTTCGGCAGGACCGGACGCGGCACCGAGGAATACACGGAGAGCCCGCCGGTCGACATCCTCGTCGCGACGCTGGGCAAGGCCTTCGGCGTCAACGGCGGCTACGTGACGGCCGGCCGGACGGTAATCGAGTATTTGCGTGAGACGTCGCCCTTCTACATCTACTCGAACCCCATCACCTGCGGGGAAGCGGCCGCCGCCCTTGCCGCCGTCGATGTCGTCGACAGCGAACGAGGCCGCGCCCTGCTCGATCATCTCCGCGCCATGACGGCGCGTCTCGAGGCCGGTCTCGGTCAACTAGGCCTCGAGACCATCCCGGGTGAACATCCGGTGGTACCGCTGATGGTCCGCGATACGGAGAAGACGGCGGCGCTCGTCCGGCATCTCCACGATAACGGCATCCTGGCAACGGGTCTCAACTTCCCGGTCGTGCCCAAGGGTGACGAGGAGATCCGTTTTCAAATCTCCGCCGATCACACCGCGGCGGATATCGACGAGGCCCTGGCGGTTCTCGCCGACTGGTCGGGGTAACCTCCTACCCATGGCGTCGGTACCATGATCAAAGCACTATTCGTCAGCGGCCTGGACGACCGGAACTATCTCAATGTGATCGGCAGCTACGTACCTCAGGAACTAACGGTCAACGGCTGTGTCCACGTACGCCCGGCCATCCGCCATGCGGAAATCGAGACGGATGAGTTCCTGATTGACGACCCGCGCACGGAAGACCGGACCCTTCCCGCTGCCGACGTGCTCTTCAATACCATCGCCAACCCGGACCGCAACCGACTGACCCTGGACATCCTCGCCCGCATCTGCCGCGATACCGGCATTCCCGTCGTCAACGCGCCGGTTGCCGTGCTGGCATCGACCCGCGAGCGTATACACGACCTCGCCCAGGGCCTGGAACACCTCCATGTGCCGAGAACGGTCAGGATTTACCTGTCGAAACCAGACGCTATCGCCGAAATGGTGAGACGCGATCTCATTGCGCTGCCCTTCCTGATCCGCCCCTTGGGTGCCCATGGCGGCCGCGGACTGGTGCGGATCGATACGGAAGACGAGGTTCGGCGTATCGTCGTCCCTGAGGACGAATACGGCTTTTACCATCTCAGCGATTTCATCGATTTCGCCGGTGCCGACGGCCTCTACCGGAAGATCCGCCTGTTCGCCATCGGCGGCACGATCATGGCCCGGCACATGATCATCGGGCGCTCGTGGAACGTTCACATGGCGATCCGCGGCGAGGTGATGACCTCGGACCCGGCCCTGATCACCGAAGAGGAGGCCTTCATGGCTGACCCATGGGGTTACCTGGGCGACGGGGTCTGGCGCGATGCGGAATCCCTTGCTCAGCGCATGGGCCTCGATTACATGGGCATCGACGGCGCGTTGATGGCGGATGGCCGCTTCGTCGTCTTCGAGGCCAATGCCAGCATGAACGCCTTCCAGCAGCGTTACCTGGAAACCTTCCCTTACCTGTCGAAACCGATCCGGGACATCCGCGAAGCGACGGAGGCTTTGCTCTTGGCCAAGGCGGCGCAGGGCAGGAAGTGACCGGTAACGAATTTAGGCGCCGTCACCACGCCCCGTAATGGCGTAATCGTCGGCGCCCTCACGGAACGGCTGGACGAGCATCTTGTCCAGCCTGAGGTCGCCGCCTTCGCGGAAGACCTCGATTCCGATGGTCATGCCGTCGTGGCCGGCCGCCGGCTGGTCACGGTAGGTGCCGAACAGGCGATCCCACCAAGGCAGGTTGAAACCGAAATTGGAATTGGTCTCGCCCACGATCACCGAATGATGCACCCGGTGCATGTCCGGCGTCACGACGAACAGCCTGAGTACACGGTCCAAAGCCAAGGGCAGCTTTGCGTTGGCGTGGTTGAACATGGCCGTGGCGTTGAGCAAGACCTCGAAGATGATGACGGCGACCGGTGGCGCTCCGAGAGCGGCGATGGCGCCCATCTTGATGATCATGGAAAGCACGATCTCGATGGGGTGAAAGCGCGCGCCGGTGGTGACGTCGAAATCGAGGTCCGCGTGGTGCATGCGGTGCAGCCGCCACAGGCCCGGCACCGCATGGAAAAGCACGTGCTGCAGGTAGATGAAGAAGTCGAGAAGAACGACCGAGACAATGATGGCAACGGCCGTCGGCACTTCGAAGGACTGGAACAACCCCCAGCCCTTCTCGCTCGCCGTCCAGGCGACACCAACGGCGGCGGCCGGAAACAGCAGGCGGACAACGATCGTGTTCAGGGCTACGATACCCAGGTTCGACGGCCAACGGACCCAGCGCGAGAAGTTGCGAACCCGCCTGGGTGCTGCGAACTCCCAGGCCACGACGGCGATTAGGATGCCGAGGAAAGCGGAAAGGCGAATCTCCGCCTCGTTGGCCAACACGGTTTCAATCATTTCCATGCCTCAATGCCGCGGCCGCCCAAATGCCGCGGGGCAAGCTGTTGCCCGAAGTTCGTAGATAGGCCGGAGGCCGGCCTGCCTCAAGCCGCTTCCCTGTCTGCCGCCTCGACCAGGGCGGCGATGTCACCCATGATCTCGTTGAGGTCGAAATCCTTCGGCGTGTAGACGCGGGCCACACCCGCCTTAATGAGCGTTTCCGCATCCTCCGGCGGAATGATGCCGCCGACGACGACCGGCAGGGATTCCAGGCCTGAGTCCTTCAGACGCTCGAGAATTTCACTGACCAGTGGTACGTGCGAGCCGGACAGGACCGAAAGCCCGACCACGTGGACGCCCTCCTCGAGGGCCGCCGCGGCGATTTCGGCCGGGGTCAGGCGGATGCCTTCGTAGACGACCTCGATGCCGGCGTCCCGGGCCCGCACGGCGATCTGTTCGGCACCGTTGGAGTGTCCATCGAGCCCCGGCTTGCCAAGCAGCATCTTGATCGGCCGTCCGATCCGGTCGGAAACCTCCGACACCTTGGCGCGGAGCTCGTCGATGGCCGCGCCGCCGGCAGCGACGGCACCGCCGACTCCGGTCGGCGCCCGGTATTCGCCGAAGATGCGGCGCAGCGCCTCGGCCCATTCGCCGGTGGTGACGCCGGCATGGGCACATTGGATCGAAGATTCCATGACGTTGCGGTCTTCCTTGGCCGCCGCTTCCAGGCTTTCCAGCGCTGCCTTCACGGCCGCGTCGTCGCGGCTCTCGCGCCAGGCCTCGAGGCTTTCGATCTGCTGGGCTTCGGCCGAGGCATCGACGGTGAGGATGGCTTCGCCGGCGGTGGCCAAGGGCGAGGTTTCCGCCTCCGTGAACTTGTTGACGCCGACGACGACCTGGTTGCCGGCCTCGATGGCGAGGACCCGGGCTGCATTGCTCTCGACCAGACGGCGCTTCAGGTATTCGACGGCGGCGACCGCACCACCCATGCCTTCGATGTTGGCGAGTTCGGCTTTCGCCTCTTCTTTCAGTTCGTCCACCTTGCGGGTGACCTCTTCGGAGCCGTTGAAGATGTCGGCATATTCGAGCAAGTCCGTCTCATAGGCGACGATCTGCTGAAGGCGCAGCGACCATTGTTGGTCCCAGGGACGCGGCAGGCCCAAAGCCTCGTTCCAGGCCGGCAATTGCACGGCCCGGGCCCGGGCGTCCTTGCTGAGGGTCACCGCCAGCATCTCCAAAAGGATCCGGTAGACGTTGTTCTCCGGCTGTTGTTCGGTGAGGCCCAAAGAGTTGACCTGAACGCCGTAGCGGAAGCGCCGGAGCTTCGGATCCTCGACACCGTAGCGCTGTTCGCAGATCTCGTCCCACAGCTCGGTGAAGGCGCGCATCTTGCACATCTCGGTGATGAAGCGGATGCCGGCATTGACGAAGAAACTGATGCGCCCGACGACCTTAGCAAAGTCGGCCTCCGGCACCTGCCCCGAAGCCTGGACTTTGTCGAGCACCGCTTCGGCGATGGCCAAAGCGTAAGCCAACTCCTGGACCGGCGTCGCGCCCGCTTCCTGCAGGTGGTAGGAACAGACGTTGGTCGGGTTCCACTTGGGAACCTCGGTATAGGTGAAGGAGATGACGTCGGCGGTCAGTTTCAGGCTCGGCTCCGGCGGGAAGATGTAGGTGCCGCGCGACAGATACTCTTTGAGAACGTCGTTCTGCGTGGTGCCGGCGAGGGCCACCCGATCGGCCCCCTGACGTTCGGCGGCGGCAACATAAAGAGACAGGAGCCAAGCAGCCGGTGCGTTGATGGTCATCGAGGTGTTCATCTTGTCGAGCGGGATGCCGTCGAACAGGGTCTCCATGTCGCCCAGGTGGCAGATCGGCACGCCGACCTTGCCGACCTCGCCGCGGGCCAGCACGTGGTCCGAATCGTAGCCGGTCTGGGTCGGCAGGTCGAAGGCGACGCTGAGCCCGGTTTGTCCGCGGCCCAAGTTCTTGCGATAAAGCGCATTGGATTCGCGGGCCGACGAGTGCCCCGAATACGTGCGAATCAACCAGGGCCGGTCCCGTTCCGGTTTAGGCCCTTTTTCCGCGCCTGCGAATGAATCTGACATGCCTCAACCTCGAATTGACACCATAATTTCCATAAGTTGCTGAAAAACAGATATTTTTGTAGTAATATTATTTCGTTTTCCGTTCCGCCCAAGCAATTTATCAAATTGTGCATTGCGAAGAAAGGGGCAAAAGTCTAAGAATCCTCCAACCCAGGCAGGGAGCCCGCTGGCTGTCTGCCGAGAACCAGTTTGTGATGGCCCTGCCGGCGTGCCCGGCGGCCAAAGTTGGAGGTAACACCATGAGCGAGGCAGCCGAAGTGGTCGAATTATACCCCGGTCAGGTCAAAAAGGATCTTTACGAATTGGGCGAAATCCCGCCGCTGGGACATGTTCCCAAACAGATGTACGGCTGGGCGATCCGCCGCGAGCGTCACGGCGACCCGGATACCGCCATGCAAGTCGAGGTGCTCGACATTCCGGAGTTGGATAGTCACGACGTGCTGGTCATGGTGATGGCCGCCGGTGTCAACTACAACGGCGTCTGGGCGTCTCTCGGAAAACCGATCTCGCCCTTCGACTACCACAAGGCCGAATACCACATAGCCGGTTCGGACGCGTCTGGTATCGTCTATGCCGTCGGCTCCAAGGTCAAACGCTTCAAGGTCGGCGACGAAGTGGTCGTGCATTGCAACCAGGACGACGGCGACGACGAGGAGTGTAATGGCGGCGACCCCATGTATTCGACCTCGCAGCGCATCTGGGGCTACGAGACGCCTGACGGCTCCTTTGCCCAATTCGCCCGCGTCCAGGACCGCCAATGCATGCCCAGGCCCAAGCACCTGACCTGGGAAGACAGCGCGTGTTACACCCTGACGCTGGCCACCGCCTATCGTATGCTGTTCGGTCACGAACCGCACATCGTGCAACCGGGCGACAACGTCCTGATCTGGGGCGCTTCCGGCGGCCTCGGCTCCATGGCCGTCCAGCTCTGCGCGACGGCCGGCGCCAACGCCATCGGCGTCATCTCGGACGAGAGCAAGCGTGACTTCGTCCTTGGGCTCGGCGCCAAGGCGGTCATCAACCGCAAGGACTTCAACTGCTGGGGTCAGCTGCCCGAGGTCAACGGGCCCGGCTTCGGCGACTACATGAAAGAGACCCGCAAGTTCGGCAAGGCCATCTGGGACATCACCGGCAAGGGCAACGACGTCGACTTCGTCTTCGAACACCCGGGCGAAGCGACCTTCCCGGTGAGTTGCAACGTCGTCAAGCGCGGCGGCATGGTCGTCTTCTGCGCCGGCACCACGGGGTACAATCTGACCATGGACGCGCGCTTCGTGTGGATGCGTCAAAAACGCATCCAGGGCAGCCACTTCGCCAACCTTAAGCAGGCGTCGCAAGCCAACAATCTGGTCATCGAGCGGCGCATCGACCCCTGCATGTCGGAGGTGTTCTCCTGGGATGACATCCCGGAGGCCCATATGAAGATGATGCGCAACCAGCACAAGCCAGGCAACATGGCGGTCCTCGTGCAGGCCCTGAAGCCGGGCCGGCGCACCGTCGAGGACTGCATCGAGGGCTAGCCCCCTCGACCAATGGCCGCGGCCGCCCAAGGGACGGAGGCGACCGCGGCCGGCCAGGAGCACTGGCAATGCGCCGGAAGACACGCGAGGACTATCAACGTTCGGAAACAAGACAGGCGCTTTCCGACCTCGAATGGGTGGACCGCGATTGGCGCACGCCGGTGGATCAAGGCAATCCGATTCACTGGTTTGCGCACTGGTTCGGCAGGCGTGTTGAAAAACGTTCCCAACTCGAGGCGTCACGTACGGAAGGGCCGTCGCCGGACCTGCCACCGCCAAAAACCACCAACCCCGGATACCTGCTGCTGATCGTTTTCGCCTTACTGGTGTTGGGTTTGTTCTTTTACTTCTTGGCTCGATTGAACTGACGGGCCCAAAGAACTGGAAGGGATATTCACATGGACGCCGCCATGACAGACGATGCTCTGCCCGTCGAAAACCTGTTCGAAACCTGTGAAGCCGCACTCGGCGCCGCCGAGGACCTGTTCGCCAATGCGCGCCACGGGCTGAGCGCCCATGTGGTCCGCGACGGCCGCGTCGATGGTGGCGCATTAGAGGCCGACCAGTTCGCGGCACACGGGTTCTCCTGGATGGCGACCTACGTCGAGGGGCTGCGCCAGATGCTGGGCTGGGGCAAACGCCTCGACGCCGATGGCCATTTTGGTGAGTTGGAAACTCTTATGGTCCAGGCGGCCTTCGGCGAATACCTCAACCAGCTGGCCGGCGGCATCGCCATCAGCCAGGTCGAGGTGGTAAGGCCGGCCGACCTCGGCGTCGACGACGAAGGGCTGCATGCCTTCTATACACCCGAGGTGACGGCCCTCATGCACGGCGGCAACACCAATCCGGTGCGCATGCGCATCGCCGAGCTGATCAAGGACGGACATTTCGGCAATCTCGGCCTCGACGACGAGACGCTCGACATGATCCAGGATCAGTTCCGCCGCTTCGCCGAGGAGCAGGTGGTGCCGTATGCCCACGAGTGGCACCTGAAGGACGAACTGATCCCCATCGAGATCGTCGATCAGATGTCGGAGTTGGGCGTCTTCGGCCTGACGGTCCCGGAGGAATGGGGCGGATTGGGTCTCGGCAAGATGTCCATGTGCGTCGTCACCGAGGAACTCTCGCGGGGTTACATCGGTGTCGGCTCCTTGGGCACGCGCTCGGAGATCGCCGCCGAACTGATCCGGCTCGGCGGCACCGACACCCAGAAGGAATACTACCTGCCCCTGATCGCATCCGGCGAGATCCTGCCGACGGCCGTCTTCACCGAACCCAACACCGGCTCGGACCTGGCCAGCCTGAAGACCCGCGCCGTCAAGGACGGCGACGGCTATACCGTCAAGGGCAACAAGACCTGGATCACCCACGCGGCGCGCACCGACATGATGACGCTCCTGGCCCGCACCGACCCGGACGAGGCCGGCTACAAGGGACTCTCCATGTTCCTGGCCGAGAAACCGCGCGGCAGCGAGAACGACCCGTTCCCGGCCGACGGCATGAGCGGCGGCGAGATCGAGGTCCTGGGCTACCGCGGCATGAAGGAATACGAACTCGGCTTCGACGGCTTCAAGGTACCGGAATCGGGTCTCCTCGGCGGCGAAGAGGGCCAAGGCTTTAAGCAGCTGATGGCGACCTTCGAATCGGCCCGTATCCAGACCGCGGCCCGTGCCGTTGGTGTCGCCCAATCGGCCATGGAACTGGGTCTCAACTACGCCAACGAGCGTATCCAGTTCGGCAAGCCCATCTATGCCTTCCCGCGGGTCGCCGGTAAGATCGCCTGGATGGCCGTCGAGACCATGATCGCCCGACAGATCACCTATTTCGCGGCCCGCGAGAAGGATTCCGATCGGCGCTGCGACATCGAGGCCGGCATGGCCAAACTGCTGGCGGCCCGCGTCGCCTGGACCAACGCCGACAACGCCCTGCAGGTCCACGGCGGCAACGGCTATGCGCTCGAATACCCGATCAGCCGCGTCCTCTGCGATGCCCGGATCCTCAACATCTTCGAGGGTGCCGCCGAGATCCAGGCCCACGTCATTGCCCGCGGCCTGCTGAGCGGGCGGAATTAGGGACGTTGGCGGGGCGGTGCCTCGCCCGCGGACTCTAATTTCGTTAACACCCGTTCAAACGCCGTCGATTGCATTCCCCAAAAGGTTTGCCAAACTAACGGGTAGATAACGGTGGCTTGGATGAAAACCTACAAGCACCAGGAGATTCCCCTCGACCGGCTTCCCGAGACTTTGAAACCGGTCCTGGAGTACTGGCGAGAAGCGAAAGACGGAAGATCGGCGCCCACGTGGACCGACTTCGATCTCATGTGTCTGCCGTCGAAATTGATCCCAACGACAAGCGTTGTTGACGTCATCGAGGGCGGCGAGGATTTCCGTTATCGGTTCTGGGGTAGCGGGTTCACAACCGTGCTCGGCTACGACCTGACCGGCCAATTGGCTTCAGAGCTCTCCCCGAATTCATTGGCCGATGTGGCGATGAAACACCATCGAGAAGTCGTTGACGAGAAAAGGCCGGTCGCCAACGTTGCCGAGGTCGAAGAAAACGGTCTTCTGTCGTCTTTTCGCGTCGTTTTGCGGTTGCCCCTGTCGGAAGACGACGACGCGGTCAGCCATAATGTAACGGTGGTCGAATACCCGCAAGGGACATTTGCCAGTCGAGAAATGTTCGAGGAATTGATCCGAGAGGAAGTGGCAGAATAGGATCGGAATTGATGTCACCAAATCGATCTTCATTTACGATTAATCAACTCTCGATTGCCACAATCCCTGTCTATGTACGGCGGGGAAACCGAAACGCGGCAATTCAACACGTGCCAACGGAGGGACCATGAACAAGGACCTTTCCGGACTGACAGTCCTCGTTATCGACGACAACGCACAGACCCGCCATCTGCTGGGACGTATCCTTCAGGAATTCAATGTCGCCAAGGTGATGAATGCCGAAAACGGCTACGACGCCATCTTCGAGGTCGCCAATTTCGGTCAGGGGATCGACGTCATCCTCTGCGATCTGTTGATGCCGCGGGTCGACGGCATCGAATTCATGTAACGGCTCAAAAAGGGGAACACGCCCGATATCCCCGTTATCGTTGTTACCGGCCATGCCGACCAAGAATTCCTCGCCAAAGCAGCCCAAATTGGAGTCGCTGGTTTTCTCGCAAAGCCGGTAAAGCCTCTTGATTTGGTCACACGCATCCTGAAAGCAGTGGAAGCCCGTCCAAGGGGCGGGCGTGGGACCGAACGACAGAAGAAAGTCAGCATGTACTGAGGCGGTTTTCGCCTCCGCACCAGTTGCTCCTGTGACGGCTGTCACGGCGGTCGATCTCTTTGTTTGCTAAACGCCCGTCCTCACCGCCATAGGGCGGGTTTATTTTGTTGGAGTCGACGATGTTTGTCAGAAGATTCGGGGGGATCTTCCTGGCGGCACTGAAAGCCGCTTTCGCCCCCCACTCCAGGCCGGAACATTCGGTCTTTTATGTGGATAGCGAACCCCGTTGGAACTGAATTGAGTAACGGAACCAACCCGGTTCCGGGTGAGCAACCGGGTGTCCGAACGGCTCTGTTTGCCAATCGTGGTGTCGGGATTCTAGGGTATCCGCCGACGACGGGAAGGAAAGACCGATGAACGAACCCAAGACCCTATTGCAAATGGCCGGTCTCGAACCGCGACCGGCACCATGGAACCAGAGCCTGCTGATTTTGATCGACTGTCAAAACGAATACCTGACAGGCGCCCTGCCGCTGATCGGTATCGAAGCGGCTCTCGATCAGTGCGGTTTACTGCTGGACCAGGCCCGCCAAGCCGACGCGCCCATCATCCACGTCCATCATGTCGGCCGCGTTGGCGGGCCGTTCGACCCGGAGGCCGAGCGCGGTGCCATCTGCGATACGGTCGCTCCGTCGGCGGGCGAAACCAGGGTTGCAAAAACGCTCCCCAATGCCTTCGCCGATACGGATCTGCAAACGGTTCTGGAAGAGAGCGGGCGTAAGAACCTGGTTGTCGGCGGCTTCATGACCCACTTGTGCATCAGCGCCACCGTGCGCGCCACGCTGGATCACGGTTATACAACGACCTTGGTCGGCGCCGCCTGCGCCACCCGCGACCTACCCGACGGTGCCGGCGGCGTCGTCAAGGCCGCCGATCTCCACCGGGCCGAACTGGCAGCCCTGTCCGACCGATTTTGCGGGGTTGTTGCCGACGCCGCGTCACTGGCCCGGCAAGCATCCCGGTGACCACTCTCCGGGTCTGTTTCGTCGGCGACAGCATCACCAACGGCACCGGCGATACCACCTTTTTGAGCTGGCCGGGCCGACTTTGCGCGGCCGAAGTCGAGAGCGGTCACGACTTGACGGAATACAATCTGGGCATCAGAGCCGATACCTCGGTCGATGTCGCCCGCCGATGGCGGGCCGAGTGCGAGGCCCGGTTGCCGGGAGACCTGTCCTGCGCCATCGTCTTCGCCTTCGGCATCAACGATGCGACCGAGGAAGATGGTGTCATCCGCGTGCCCCTTGCAGAAAGCGTCACCAATGCGCGATCGATCCTGTCGAAAGCAAAGGCCCTGCATCCGACCCTGTGGATCGGCCCGACGCCGGTCGACGACACACGCCAACCCCTACGCATGGAGACCGGTCAGGTGCGAGACAAGCGCAATCACCGTACGGCCGACTACAACCTGGCTTTCCGCGCCCTGGCAGACGATCTCGCCGTCCCCTATCTCGACATGATGTCGGCTTTGATCAACGATCCCGGCTGGCCGGCGATGCTGAGTGACGGCCTTCATCCGATGGCCGAAGGGTACGAGCGCATGGCTGCCATCATCGGCTCGTGGCCGGCTTGGCGGAACCTGCTGGACTGACACTGACTGGCACCCGGGCCGACACCTGGGAATGGGCGCTTTCATCCGTTGCCGCTCCTTCTTATATTCAGTCCATGATCGGAACCGAGCTTTACATCGCTTTTTGCCTGGCAACCGCGGCATTGATCCTGATGCCGGGGCCGATCGTGACGCTTACCATCGCCAACAGCCTCGCCTACGGCACGCGGGTCGGTTTGATGACCGTGGCTGGAACCAGCGTCGCGACGACGGTTCTGTTGTTGGTCGGCGGTCTCGGTATGGCGTCGGCTTTCGCTTTGCTGGCCGAATGGTTCGAATGGCTGCGCTGGATCGGTGCCGCCTACCTGATCTGGCTCGGCATCCAGCAGTGGCGGGCCAAGCCGACGACGATTGACGATGCGGAGGCCAAACCGGCTCCGCGAAAGAACCTGTTCTGGCAAGGCTTTGTGGTGTCGATCACCAACCCGAAGACGATCCTCTTCTATGCTGCGTTTTTCCCGCAGTTCATGGACCCGGCCCAAGCGGCGGGTCCGCAACTGTTCGTGCTCAGTGCCACCTTCCTAGTCATCGCCACGTTTTTCGATTCTTGCTACGCGTTGCTTTGCGGCCGCATCCGGCCGTGGCTCAAGGGCCAGCGCCGGGGGCGCATCCGTAACCATATCACCGGGACTCTGCTTGTCGGCACCGGCTTGGCATTGGCCTTCGCGCGGCGAAATTGAAGACGCCTTTTTTTGTTGGTTTGAAGGACTCCGGGACGGTTCACGATCGGGCCTTTATTCGCCGGCAGACGCCGCTCCCGCCCATCCCTCGGCCAACCGCCGAGCTTTATGCAGCCCGCGGCGCGACCTCGCGCTCGATTTTCTTACGCAAGCTCCGGTTGGCGGCATCGAGATCGTGGCGGGCTTGCAGGTTGATCCAGAACTCGGCCGTCGTTCCGAAGTACCGCGCCAGGCGAAGAGCCGTGTCGATGCTGATCGCACGCCGCCCGCGCACGATGTCATTGGCCCGCGAGCGCGGCACCTTGATGGCGTTGGCGAACTCGTAGACGCTGATCTCCATTGGCTTGAGGAACTCCTCGCGCAGGATCTCGCCAGGATGAGTTGGCGGCAGCCGCTTGCCCGTGGCGATGTCGGCGGCCCTGGGCGCGCACGGGCGGCCAACGTCGCGATGGGCGCGGGTCCTTTCTGGGCCGGAACCTATGCGGGGGGGCTGACCCCGGCAGTTGCTCAGTTACGCCGATAAAAAAGCCGTTTCCGTTTCCGTTTGTGGCAGGCGGATTCCGCCGAAAGGCGCGGCAGCATTGGCGTTGGGACCGGTTGGCCGTGACCCCGAAACGGAAACGTCCCTTTCTTGGGGTCTGATGCCGGAGGGGGCAGAATCCTACGCTCTAAGGGTGTTCTTGCCCATTTTGGGGGTGTTCAGCGTCGTTGCCTGCTATGATCGGGTTCATGGAGGTCGACAAGGACCGCATTGACGACGCATTGTTGGGGCTTTTGTGGCTGACATTGCATGA
>Ga0209680_1000193_pt1 | contig 15597 bp, 13 predicted proteins | sample WorMetLIZISLAND1_FD_187413 | JGI IMG/M metagenome (GOLD analysis project Ga0209680, IMG submission 187413) | Marine gutless worms symbiont microbial communities from Max Planck institute for Marine Microbiology, Germany - Olavius loisae LIZARD... ... | reverse complement strand
CTTCTTCTGCAAGCTCAAGGAGTTCAAGCGCATCGCCATGCGAAGCGACAAAACCGACGACAGCTTCTCAGCCTTCATTTATGCCGCCGCTGCCCTCATCAATTCGCAATGAATCTCAACAGGCCCCAGATCGACGAAGCTCGCAAACGCGCCGATGCTTGGTTGGCCTCGCGCGGCAAATAGCCGCATCTCAGCGTCCACCCCCCTGACCCTCACGGAACCACAGCCCCATGGCCAGGGCACCGATGCCGACGACGGCGGCGGTGAGCAGCCAGGCGTCGCCGTAGCTGCCGGTGGCGTCGACGACGACGCCGAACAGCGGCGGACCGGCCATGCCGCCGATGTGCACGCCGACCATGTTGTAGCCGAGCGCCGAGCCCGCCAAGCGCGGCTCCACCATCTCCACCGATATGGCCTGGGCCACCGGCGCGAAGGAGGCAATGGTGATGCCCAGCGCCAGTGTCAGCGCCAGGCCGACCCACAGGCCCGGCCCCGGTCCGACAGCCATCATCAGGCTCAGAAACAGGGCCGCGGCCAGGCAGATCAGCACCATCAACGCCTTGCGCCGGCCGGCGAAGGCCGTGTCGCTGACGATACCCCAGCCGATACGGGCGACGGCACTGGCCGTTTGGGCAAGACCGATGGCGAAACCGGCAACCGGCTGGCTGGCCCCGGCGGCTTCGCGCAGGAATAGGGTTAGGAAGGCGTAGAAGTTGGACTGGCCGAAGTTGAGCATGCCATTGACCACCGTGTAGAGGTTGACGTTGGCGTCTTTCATGACGGCCCGGATGTTGGCGATCGGCCGCGCCGCCTCGCCGCCGCCGCGCGGATAGCGCAACAGGTAGAGACAGAGCAGTCCGTTCAGGAAGATGGCGCCGGCGACCCAGAGCATCAGGTCCTGCCACGGAAAATAGGCGGCGAGCGCACCGTTGCCGGCGGCGATGACGCCGCCCAACGGCACGCCGACCTGCTTGATACCCATGGCGGTGCCGCGCCTTTCCTCCGGGAACCAGTCGAAGACGCCGCGCGCCGTCGCCGGGTTGGTCATAGAATAGCCGATGCCCATGAGGAAGAAGGCGGCCAGAAGCGCGTTGTAATCGCGAACGGTAGCGGCGATGAGCGATGAGCGCGGCAGCGGCCATGACGCCGTGCGAGGCGACGAGCACACGGGCGACGCCGTAGCGATCGACGAAACCGCCGGCCGGTAACGACCACAAGGCCTGGGCGCAATAATAGGCGGTGATGAAAAAGCCGAAGGCGGTCGCCGTCAGACCGAGGTCGTCGGTCACCGCCGGTGCCATAGCCATCACGGAGACGATGTTGAGCGTGCCGGCGACATGGGACAGGACCAGGAGGCCGAGCCGTGCCGCCCACGGATTGTCATTGGGATTGGGTTGTGTCGTCATCGCGCCGTACCGTCGTTCCCGCGTCCGTTCAGGTGAGCGGCAACGGCGTGCCGTCCATGGCCCCGGCGGCGTGGCCCAGGTGGCGAAGCACGGTCGGCGCGATATCGATGGTCGATGTGGCTTTCCCGCAGTTGGATCCGCTTTCGACCTCGTCGCCGTTGACGATCAGGAACGGGCTCTGTTCGAAGTGTCCGAGGCCACCGTGCTGGCCGCAGCCCATACGGGTATCGCTGTGCAGAGGGTCGGCGATGGCGAGACGGCGCCCGGGGATGCCGTATTCATTGGGCGCATCGGTCCCCACTGTGGTTACGGCCAGACGCAGCGCCGTGTCGGTCCTGTGGCCGAGGATGGCCAATTCGTCGTCCCGGTATACGCGCTCGATGCCGGCCACTGAGGCGACGAAGTCGGCGACAGCGGTGACCTGCCCGCCGGCATCGTCGGAAAAATAGAGATTGGCGCTGAATCCGTTGGAAGCGATGACCACGTCGGCGGAGTCCGGCGCCTCCTTGTGACCGGCCTGCACCAGCAGGTCGGTGAGGGGAACGATGCCGTCGACGGTCTCGTGACCATGGTCGGATCCGACGAGGAGCAGAATGTTATCGCCGTCCCTTCTCATGGCGTCGACCCGCTCGGCAACCCGTCCGACATTGTCGTCGGCATTCCGGATCGCCGTCAGGTGCTCCGGCGACCCCAATGGGCTGTCGTGCTGGGTGAAGTCGGGTTCGCACTGCCAGAGAACGGCATAGGCAGGCCCGTCCCCGCCCAGCGCCTCGTCGATGAACCGCGACGTCATCGCGGTATCGCCGGCACAGTCGTGGCTGACGGCGAGTTGGCCGTCGCCGGTGATCGGGCGCTGGCCAGGGCTGTAGGAGCCCTGGCGGTGGTACACAAATCCGTATCCGTCGGGATCGTGGAAATAGGCGGCGCCCGCCGACACGTTCGAATAGACCGCACCGCCGCCGCGTCCGGCCAACCGCTCTGCCAGGGTCGGCACGCAGAGGGTCCGTCCCGCCACTCGCGCCAGCCGATCGCGGAATTCCGGCGGCCCGACGGAAACGGCGATGAGGCCGGCGCCTTCGTCGAGGGCGACGCTGTTGCCCTCGAGGCCGTGGCGGGCCGGGCGGCAACCAGTGGCGATGGAGGCAGAGGTCGTTCGTGTCGTCGACGGGAACACGGTGCCGTGGTTCGAAAAGGTGCGTGAACGGCCGGCCAACCGGCACAGGTTCGGCGTCCAATCGGGCCGGACCATATCGGCGCGCAGGCCGTCACAGACGATGAGAACCGCTTTGCGCATCACACCCACCCGATTTTGTGGTTCTGCCCCAGGCGTGGCGGCGTGCCCCGGGGCGCCTCAGCCGACGGGATTGACCTTGGCCGTAAAGATGTAGCCGGCGTTCCGCACCGTCTTGATCAGTGACGGGTTCTGCGGGTCGATTTCGACCTTCTTTCGGAGCCGAGCGATCTGAACGTCGACGCTGCGGTCGAAAGCCGGTGCATCGATGGAATGGGTCAGGTCGAGGAGCTGGTCACGGCTGAGCACCCGGTTCGGGTGTTCGACCAGGGCGCGAAGCAGATTGAATTCGCCGCTCGACAAATTAACCGGCTTGCCGTCCTTGCCCGTCAGACTGCGCACCAGGACATCGAGCGACCAGCCTTCGAATTCGTAGGCTGACAAATTGGACGCCGCCTCGCCCTCGCTCTTGTCGATGCGCCTCAGCACACTGCGGACCCGGGCCAGGAGTTCTCTGGGCTCGAAAGGTTTAGCCACGTAATCGTCGGCACCGACTTCGAGGCCGATGATCTTCTCCGTTGTTTCGCCGCGGCCGCTGAGAATGACGACTCCGACGTCAGTCCTCTCTTTCAGCGAGCGGGTCAGGGTCAACCCGTCCGTGCCCGGCAGTCCGAGGTCGAGGACGACGAGGTCGATGCGGTCGTTCAGGACCCTTTCGACGACGCCCGCCCCCGTCGTTTGGGATGAAACGTCGAAACCGGCGTCGGCCAGCGTAATCTCAACGATCTCGCAGATATCGGGTTCGTCATCAACGACGAGTATTTTTGGCGCGTCCGTCATCGTCGCCTGCGGGCCCCCCTCGATAGATCGATCACGATAGAACAATCATGCCGATTTTATGAAACTCGGCGCCTCCGACGCAACAACGGAAAACGAAAGGCCCGAAGTGCCGCAACACCGAAGCCTATATGCTCGATTTCGTTAAATGGCCGGAACGTTTATTATTTTTTAGGGATAGGCACCGGATACGATTGGCCTGGGGCGCACCGGGCGGACGCGTATCCGCCATAGGAGGGAACCCCTGATCCCGGAGACTCGACCGAAGGTGACAATGACAAAACCCGACGAAAAGAGGCAAAGACTGGGACGACGGCTGTTTGTCCACGCCCTCGTCTTCGGCACCTTGGTGACCGTCCTCACCTCGGCCGCGCATCTCTATTTCGAGTACCGAAAGGAGATCGCGTGTATTGAAGACCGGCTCGATCAGGTCGGCACGGCCTATCTGAATAGCATCACCGAGGCCGTATGGAATCTGGATGAGCGTCGACTCGCCGTGGAGCTCGAGGAAATTCTCACCCTCCAGGACATCGCCTTCGCATCCGTGACGTTGTCCGATGGCAGTCAAACCACCGCCGGCGAGCGGCCCGGCGGAGCCGTCGAAACCCGTGAATATGCCATCGTTAAGGCAACCGCCGATATGTCCAGCAGCCTTGGACGGTTGACGGTCGTTGCCAGCCACGGCGGTATTCGCGTTCGGCTTGCCGAGGAGTTCTGGTACATCATTGCCGAAGACGCCATCATCGTCTTTTCCGTCGCCGTGTTCCTGGCATTCTGGATCGAGCGGACGCTGACTCGGCATTTAGGAAACATCGCCGAATACGCCGAGGATTTCGCGCCCGAACGGGATCGCGTACCCCTGGCCCTCGACCGGCAGCGATCGACGTCAGACCGGCAAGACGAACTCGATCGTCTGGTCGCCGCCATCGGCAAGATGCAGGAAAGTTTGAGCGCAAGCTATTGGGCCTTGGCCGAGAGCGAGGGGCGGCTCAAGGATTTCGCCGAGGCCGCGTCGGACTGGTTCTGGGAGTGGGACTCCGAACTCCGCTACACCTACGCATCCGACCGCCTTTTCGAACTGTCCGCAAAAAAGCCCGAAGAGATCATCGGAAACCTGTTCACGGCGCTGTATCAAGGCGACCCGGATGATACGGAGTGGATTAACCACATCAACGACCTGATGGCGCAACGGCCGTTTCGGGACATTACCTATCCCCTCAACCTTCCCGACGGGACGAAGCGCTGGTTACGCTTGAGCGGCCAACCCAGGCACCAGCCGGACGGGGCATTCAACGGTTATCGGGGGACCGGCACCGACATCACGGCCGAAGTCCGGGCCCGGGAGGAAGCGGTGGAGACGACAATCCGCTTTCTGGACGCCATTGAAAGTGTTTCCGACGGCATTGCGTTTTGGGACGAAAACGACCGCTTCGTGCTGTGCAACCGGATATTCCGCGCCCAGGCCGGTACCGCAGCGATGGCATTGGTTCGTGGAAACAGTTACGAGGACTACCTCGTCAGCCTTCTCGATCATGGCATTGCCGAGGTCAAGGAAGAGGACCGCCGCCAGTGGTTGTTCCGCCGGCTCGAGGAACACATGGAACCCGATCAGCCGTTCGAAGTCTACCGCGACGGGCGCTGGTACCTGATCCGCGAGGGTCGGTCCGCCGACGGCACCACGGTGACGGTGACTACCGACGTCACCGATGTCAAACAGCGCGAGCAATACTTGCGATCGGTCACGGATGCGGTTCCGATCCTGCTCGCCTACGTCGACCGTTACCAGCGCTTCAAGCTGGTCAACCATGAATTCGAGATCTGGTTCGGCATCGGTCGCCAGCAGGCCCTTGACAAGACCATCCAGGAGACTCTGGGCGACGTCTTTTTCCAGGAAATCCGCCCGCACATCGACCGGGCAATGGCGGGTAAATCCGTCCAGTTCCCAATGTCGATCGACATGCCGGAGGCACAAGACGACTCCGACCGGCGGCGGCATTTGGAAACCAGTTTCACGCCGGATTTCTCAGGCGCCGGCGAGGTCGTCGGCGTTTTCGTTGCCGCCGTCGACATCACCGGGCGTGTCGAGGCCGAACGGAGCGCGCGGGCCGACGAAGCGGCCCTCGTCGAGCAGTGCCGGATTCTCCAAGCTTCCTTCGACGCCATCGAACAGGGCATCGTGGTTTGGGACGAGGAATACAACCTCGTCGCCTGGAACCAAACCTTCCAGCGGCTGGTCGGCTTCTCCGATCATGTGATGAAACAGGGCATGCCTTTGAGAGCGCTATACGACGAGGGGAAACGGGTCGGGTACTTCGACGACAGCGAACCGGAAAACACTGTCGATAAACGCTATGAGCGGCACATCGCCGGCGAGCTTCCGCCCCGCGAGATCCTGGAACCGCCTGACGGCCGTACATTGGAGGTCTGGCGGGTCGAGATCCCGGGCGGTGGCAGCGTCGCCGTCACCACAGACATCAGCGATCGGATCGAAGCTCAACAGCAACTTCGCCGGGCCGAAAAAATGAAGGCGGTCGGTCAACTGACCGGCGGCATCGCCCATGACTTCAACAACCTGCTCGCCGTTATCGCCGGCAGCCTCAACTTACTCGAGAACAAGCTCGAGGAAGAGACACAGAAGAAATTGGTGGCCGCCGCCCTGCGCGCCTCGCGCCGCGGCGCCGAACTGACCCAGCGTCTTCTCGCCTTCGGGCGCCGCCAAGCCCTGATATCCGAGGTAACCGATGCCAACGAGCTGATCGACGGTTTGTTCGATCTCCTGAAACGGACTCTGGGCATGTCCATCGAGATCAAGACTCGCCTCGGCGAAGACCTCTGGCATACGGATGTCGACCGCGGGCAACTGGAGAACGCACTCATCAATCTCGCCATCAACGCCCGCGATGCCATGCCCGAGGGCGGAACGATGACCATCGAGACGGCTAATATCGTTCTCGACAAATACTATGCCGGCCGACACGAGGAACTGGAACCCGGCGCCTACGTGATGATATCCGTCGCCGACACCGGTTTCGGCATGTCCCAGAAGATATTGGAACAGGCCGTCGAACCGTTTTTCACGACCAAGGAGGAAGGGATCGGAAGCGGCCTGGGCTTAAGCATGATCTACGGGTTCGCCAAACAATCGGGCGGGCATTTGAGGCTGTACAGTGAACAGGGGCAAGGAACGATTGCCCGGATGTACTTACCCGTCGTCGAGGCGGAAAAGGAAATCGCCGAGACACGCCGAACCAGGGCTCTCGAACATGAAAGCCGTGGCGAGCGCATCCTCGTCATCGAGGACGACCCCGACGTCCGTGCGACGACGGTGGGCATGCTCAACGACCTCGGTTACGAGACCATGGAAGCCGAGGACTCGGATAGTGCATTCGCCGCCATGAACGATAAAGATGCGATCGATCTGGTTTTTACCGACGTCTTCCTGAAGGGCTCAAAAAGCGGCCCCGAGATCGCCGGTGATATCCGCGAACTCTGGCCTGAAGTGCCGATCTTGTTTACTTCCGGTTACTCGTCCGATCAGTTCCAGGCCTCCGGCCTGCTCGAGGACGAAGTCCATCTGCTCTCCAAACCCTTCGAGATTTCGAGCTTGGCGACGAAAGTCCGGGAGATGCTCGATGGCCCGGCGCCGGCCTCCCGCGACAATTGATGCAAGCCGTTAGCCTTGAGCGGCGATTTCCGCCGTTCGTGCTTGGCTACGACCCTGCGGCGGGATAAGTAAACATCAACCACTCCCTTCAATACGTCGCCTGAGGAGGCCCGACGAATGTCCTCATTCGAACACATCATTTCCGAACGCCGCGGCAACGTCGGCCTGATAACCTTGAACCGACCGCAAGCGCTCAATGCGCTGTGCGTCGACCTGACGGCGGAGCTTTCCGAAGCGCTCGACGACTTCGAAAGCGACGATGCCATCGGCTGCATTGTCGTCACCGGCTCGGAAAAGGCCTTTGCCGCCGGTGCCGACATCAAGGAAATGCAGGACAAGACCTACATGGACGCCTACCTGGGCGACTTCATTACCGGTACCTGGGAACGTTTGGCAACCTGCCGCAAGCCGGTCATTGCCGCCGTTGCCGGATACGCGCTCGGCGGCGGCTGCGAGATCGCCATGATGTGCGACTTCATCATCGCTGCCGACACCGCCAAGTTCGGACAGCCGGAAATCACCCTCGGTGTGCTGCCGGGCGCCGGCGGCACGCAACGCCTGACCCGCGCCGTCGGCAAGGCCAAGGCCATGGAGCTGTGTTTGACCGGCCGCATGATGGACGCGGAGGAGGCGGAGAGGGCCGGACTGGTCGCTCGCATCGTGCCGGCGGACCAATTTCTTGAAGAGACCATGAAGACGGCCGAAAAGATCGCCTCGATGTCGCGACCGGCGGTCCTCATGAACAAGGAAGCCGTCAACCAGGCCTTCGAGACGACCCTCGCCCAGGGCATCCGATTCGAACGCCGCTTGTTCCAGTCATCGTTCGGCACCGAAGACCAGAAGGAAGGAATGGCCGCATTTGCCGAAAAACGACCGGCCGATTGGAAGAACCGTTGACGGCACGTGGAGCTCCCGAAATGACCCTGAAATTCCTGTCGGCGGCGATTGTCACAACCGTGCTCCTGATGCCCGCCCCAGCGCCGGCGATCGACTTCAATCCGTTTTCGGCCATCAAAGGCGCCGTCGAGGCGGCCGTCGAAGACCGGAAAGCCGAGGACATCGCCAACGACACGCGTATCAAGGCGGAGATCACAGCCGAGGTGATCGACGCCATGGGAACCGACGTCATCTCCATCAGCGCCGACGTCTACGAGGGCGACGTCATGCTGACCGGTGCCGTCGAGAAGGCCGGGTTGAAGCTACAGGCGGAGGCCCTGACCAAAAAGGTCGAGGGCGTGCGCAAGGTCTACAACGAAATCCTGGTGATCAAACCACTCGATCAGAAGAAGGGTGCCGCCGAGGCATTCGTCGACGACACCGTCATCGAAGGCAAGATCAACGCGCTCCTATTGGACGCGACCGGCGTCAACGTCACCAATTTCCGCTGGCGGTCAGTGCAGGGGATCGTCTTCCTGTTCGGTCGTGCGCTCTCGAAGCCGGAACTCGACAAGGCCATCGTCGTGGTCAGGGGCATCGAGAACGTGACGGCGGTGACCAGCCGCGTGAAGGTCGTGCCGAAGAGGTAGGCCGAGTGCGCTCAGAACACTCGAAAGGTCTTATTGCCCGCCCAGCTTCTCCGCCTCCTCAGTGGATCGGAATTTGTGCTGAAGCGCGATCGACAGGCCCTTGAGCAGCGGCAGGATTCCCAGGGTCGAAAGGACGACGAAGGGAGTCCATAAGACGACGTGCACCCAGATCGGCGGCTCGAAGGTGAACTCCACGTACATGGCGAGGCCGACGACAATTGCGCCCAAGACGAGAAGCGCCGGCACTACGGGACCATCGCCGGTGTCGTGGCCGTGCAGCCCCAATCCGCAGGCGTCGCATTTGTCGGCAACTTTCAGGTAACGCTTAAAGACCCGGCCCGCTCCACAGCGCGGACAACGGCCCTTGAGGCCGAGGCGGATGGTTTCCCAGGTCGTTCGTTCGGGAAAGGCCGGGGGAGCGGACATCGAGGTGACCGCTATCCCTCAGGTCAGCCCCTTAACTGGCGACATACCCGAAGCTGCCCCACCAGTAGACACAGCTGAACAGGAACAGCCAGACCACATCGACGAAGTGCCAGTACCAGGCGGCGGCTTCGAAGCCGACATGCTGCTCGGCCGTGAAATCGCCTTTCATGACACGGTACAGGCAGACGATGAGGAAAAGCGTACCGACGATGACGTGGAAGCCGTGGAAGCCGGTGGCCAGATAGAAGGTCGACGAATAGATTCCGTCCGTGAAACCGAACGTGGCGACGGCATATTCATAGGCCTGGGTGGCGGTGAAGATGAGGCCGAGGACGATGGTCAGGACGAGCCCGATCGCCGTCTTCTTGTGGTCGCCCTTACGCAGCGCGTGGTGGGCGTAGGTCACCGTGGCCCCCGAAGTCAGCAGGATCAAGGTGTTGAGGAACGGCAGCCCCCAGGTCTCCAGCGGCACCACGCCTTCCGGCGGCCACACCGGCGAGGCGGCGCGGCTGATCAACGGCACGCTGGCGTTAAAGTAGGCCCAGAAGAAGGCGAAAAAGAACATCACCTCGGAGATGATGAACAGCACCATGCCGAAGCGCAGCCCGTGCTGCACGACGTCCGTGTGATCGACGCCGTTGTTGGCCTCGGCGATGACGTCCTTCCACCAGCCGTACATGGTGTAGAGAACGATGGCGAGGCCGACGAGGAAACCCCAGATCGGCCCTTCCTGCATGTACCAGATGCCGCCGACGGCCATGACGAAAGCGCCTATGGACCCGACGAACGGCCACTTGCTCGGCTCGACCATATGGTAGGGGTGGGATTTTTCAGCAGAAGCCATCAAAATTCTCCAACTCTTCTAAATCGTTAAATCTATCAACTCTCGTCCGGTGCGGACCCGTTGGGCGCACCGATGGAATCCTCTTTACCGCCGACCGCCGCCGTTTCGGCCTTGACCCGATGGAACGTGTAGGAGAGCGTGATCGTCTTCACTTCCTTGGTTCCCGGGTCGTCGAAGATCTCCGGATCAACATAGAACTGCACCGGCATCGGCACCGACTGGCCGGCCTCGAGCGATTGTTCGGTGAAGCAGAAGCAATCGATCTTGGAAAAATAGGGCGCGACCTTGAACGGCGTCACGTTGAAGGTGGCAGTCCCGGTGGTCGTCGTGTCCGACAGGTTGCTGGCCTCGTAGAAGGCGAGGACCTCCTCACCGAGCCTGACCTCCACTTCCTTCTGTTGCGGCTTGAATCGCCAGGGAAGTTTGGGGTTAGTGTTGGCGTCGAAGCGCACCTTTATGGTCCGCTCCGATACGCGGGTCGATTGGGCTACGTCCACCGTCTTCGGGGTGCCGCCGTAGCCGGTGACCTGGCAAAACAGGCGATAGAGGGGAACCGAAGCGAACGACAGGCCGACCATACCGGCGACGAAAACGAACAAGCCAAAGGCCATCCGTCCGTTGCGGGCCCGCATGCGCTGCATCCGACGGCTCCCCCGGTTCCCGCCTTATTCCGCCGGCGCCTTGCCGGACATGTCGGGGATGTCCTCATGGGTGTGGAAGGGTGCCGGCGACGGCACGCTCCACTCCAAGGTCGTCGCCCCCTCGCCCCACGGGTTGGCAGCGGCTTTCTCGCCGGCCGTGAATTGCCGCCAGATGACGACGAAGAACAGCGCCGTACCGATCACCGTGATGAACATGCCGAGCGAACTGACGTAGTTCCAGCCGGCGTAGGCATCCGGGTAGTCGGGGATACGCCGGGGCATGCCGGCGAAGCCGGAGAAGTGCTGCGGGAAGAACAGCACGTTGATGCCGATGACGAAAATCCAGAACTGCAGCTTGGCCAGACCATTAGGATACATCTTGCCGGTCATCTTCGGCGACCAGTAGAACCAGCCGGCGAACATGCCAAGGATCGCCGCCAGACCCATGACGTAGTGGAAGTGGGCGACGACGAAATAGGTGTCGTGGAAGACCAGGTCGGCCGATGAGTTGGCCAGGGTCACGCCGGTGACGCCGCCGACGACAAACAGCCAGATAAAGGCGATGGCGTAGAGCATGGGCACGTCGAGCTTGATCGAGCCGCCCCACATGGTGGCCAGCCAGCTGAAGATCTTAACCCCGGTCGGCACGGCGATGACCATTGTCGCCGCCGTGAAGTAGGCCCGGGTATCGACGTCGAGGCCGACCGTGTACATGTGGTGCGCCCAGACGACGAAGCCGACGACGCCGATCGCCGCCATGGCGTAGGCCATGCCGAGATAACCGAACACCGGCTTCTTGGAGAAAGTCGAGACCACCTGGCTGATGATGCCGAAGGCCGGAATGATGATGATGTAGACCTCGGGGTGGCCGAAGAACCAGAACAGGTGCTGCCACAGGATCGGATCGCCGCCCTGGCCCGGATCGAAGAACGCCGTGCCGAAGTTGCGGTCAGTGAGCAGCATGGTCAGCGCACCGGCCAGAACCGGCAGGGCCAGCAAAAGCAGGAAAGCCGTGACCAGGATCGCCCATACGAAGAGCGGCATGCGGTGGATGGTCATGCCCGGCGCGCGCATGTTGAAGATGGTGACGATGAAGTTGATGGCGCCGAGGATCGACGAGGCGCCGGCCACGTGAAGGGCCAGGATGCCGAAGTCGACGGACGGTCCTGAGTGGAAGTCGCTGTTGGACAGCGGCGGGTAGACCGTCCAGCCGGTCCCCGGACCGTCGCCGACGACGGCTGCCAGGATGAGCAGCACCAGGCCGGCGGCCAAGAGCCAAAAACTGATGTTGTTCATGCGCGGGAAGGCCATGTCGGGCGCCCCGATCATCAACGGCACGAACCAGTTGCCGAAACCGCCGATCATCGCCGGCATGACGACGAAAAACACCATGATGAAGCCGTGCGCCGTGACCAGTACGTTGTAGAACTGGAAGTCGTCGATGTATTGGATGCCCGGCTCCATCAACTCGAGGCGGATGTACCAGGACATGGCGCCGCCGACGACGGCTGCGATCATCGCGACGATGAGATAGAGCGTTCCGATGTCCTTGTGGTTGGTCGAATAGAGCCACCGCGTAAATCCATAGGGCGCGTGGTCATGATCGTCGTGAGCAGTTGCCGCTTCGTTGGACATGTTCAATCCCTCTATAGCTTATTCTTTGATACGCACCACCGCCTCAACGGGCTGCGGCTTCCGCCTTGGCGATTTTCACCGGCTTGTCGGCAACGTCGTTGCTGGCGTGTTCCTCCTTGAGCTTCTCGACCCAACCGGGGAACTCCTCCTTGGCGACCGCCTTGATGTGGATCGGCATGAAGCCATGGTTGATGCCGCAGAGCTCCGAACACATGCCGTAGTAATCGCCGGGCTGCTTGATGTTGACCCAGGTCTCGTTGACCCGGCCCGGCGTCGTGTCGAGCTTGATCGCCAGCGACGGAACCGCCCAGTTGTGAATGACGTCGTTCGACGACAACAGTAAGCGGACGTTGGTGTTGGCCGGCAGCACCACCGGATAGTCGACGCTCAAGAGGCGTGGCTGACCCTCGGTCAGCTCATCGTCGGGGATGATGATGCTGTCAAAGGTGAGATCATCGTGATCCGGGTATTCATAGGACCAGTACCATTGGTTGCCGATGACCTTGAGCGTCATCTCGGCGTCTTTCGTGTGGTCGGCGAAATAAAGCGCTTTCAACGACGGTACCGCGATGACGACCAGGATCAGGATCGGCACCGCCGTCCACACGATCTCGAGGAGCGTGTTGTGGGTCGTCTTCGACGGCACCGGATTGGCCTTTTCGTTGAACTTGATGAGGATGTAGGCCAAGAGGCCGAGAACCAAGATGACGATGGCGATCTCGATGATGATCAGGAACAGATTGAGATCGTAAATCACCTCGGCCGAGGGCGACATCGGGTCCTGAAACCAGATTTGCCAGGGCTTCGAGCGGGCCACATAGTCGGCCTGCGCCACGCCGGCGAACAGAACGGCAGGGGCCAAGGCCACAAAAAACAGCAATCGTTTCAGCATCTCTCTCATCCAGCAGTGTTATGAAAAAAAAATGTCCAGTTGACAAAAATCAAGGAAAGAAAAATCAAAGCGTGCGTCAACGATGCCTTTCTAATCGCGGTTGCGCATTGAGGCAAGTATCCAATCGCATACATTTACAATTTTTCTAAAGTGTTGATCCCCGCGTCGCGTCCCCGTCCGGCCTTCGCCTTCTTGTATCCCGAACTTGAGTTTGACGTGGGGATTCGCGGCGCAAAATAAAGCATCGCCATGATTCATTGCAATCGCTGGCCGTCCACCTTAATTAACCGCGACCATCGATCGTTTGTGGAACCGACCGCATGAAAAATTGGGTTTTGGGGGTCATCCTCGGCGCTATCGCGGTGATGGCCTATTTCTCCTTCATATTTAAGCTCTGGTAAGACGTCCCGCCGCCATGTTCGACATCCAGGACTTGACCCATCTGAACGCGGCGCTGAACGCCATCTCGGTGTGTTTCCTGCTGGCCGGCTTCTACTTCATAAAATCCGGTGAGCGCGACCGGCATCGCTTCTGCATGCTGAGCGCGGTCGCCGTCTCGGCTCTGTTCCTGGTCTTCTACGTCATCTACAAGGCCAACTCGGGCTTCGCCAAGTTCGGCGGCGAAGGCGTCATCCGGCCCATCTACTTCACCATCCTCGCCATCCATGTGCTGGGCGCCATGTTGATCCTGCCCCTGGTGCCGATTACCCTCTACCGGGCCCTTAAGGGTCAGTTCAACCGGCACAGGAAGTTCGCCCGCTGGACCTGGCCGATCTGGGTGTTCGTCGGCGTTTCCGGCGTTTTCGTCTATGTCATGGCCGTACACATCTATCCCCATGCCCCAGCCTGAGATCCAAGCGACCCTGAAACCGGCCCAGGCCCAGCGCTGGAACATGCTGGGCGGCTTCCAGGGCGTCGTCGCCTCGCCGGCGGCGCAGAAGGAACTCTGGGGCTGGTGTGTGCTGGCGCTCCTGTCCTTAGGCCTGGCGGGGATCTTCGCCTTGCTGCTCGCCGTCTCGCGGGTGCCGCACGTCCAGGACGTGTTCCCGTGGCCGCTGCAGTTCTTCGAGAAGGGCCTGGTCATCCACGTCGTCTTTTCCTTCGTCGTTTGGTTCCTGAGCATCCTGGGTGCGCTCGGCACCATCGCCACCTATCGCGTGTCCGCCGGAGAGCCAAAGTTGGCTGGGCTCGGGCCGCTTGCCGTCTGGGGCAGCCTGATCGCCTTTTTGCTCCTCTTCGTGCCGGGATTCCTCGATCGCGGCGAGCCCAGCCTCAACAACTACGTGCCGGTGATCATCGACCCGCTTTACTACGCCGGCCTCGTCGTCTTCTTCCTCAGCCTCGTCGTCATCGCCATCCGCCTCGCCGTCAACGTGGCGGCGCGCACCGGTGCCTTCGAGCCGGTGTCACAGACGACGCTGTTGTCGGGCGGCGTTTTCCTTCTATCGCTCATTTGTTTCGCCATCGCCTACGGCGACGTGGCCGGCGGCGAGGTCAACGGTGCCTATAACGAGGAGCTGTTCTGGGGCGGCGGCCACGTCATGCAGTTTCTCAACACCGGCCTGATGATGGCCGCCTGGTACGTCATCGGCGGCAACGCCATCGGCCGGCCCCTGGTCGAACCCCGGCTCTACCGCAGCGCCGTCTGGCTCCTTTACGTCGCGACGCCAGGGCTGGTCGCCATCTACTTCGTCGCCGAGCCGATGGGCTTCGACGTGCGCGAGAGCTTCACCTGGATGCAGTACTGGATGGGCCCGCCGGTGCTGATCATGGTCGGCGCCATGATCGTGACTCTAAGCCAGCACCGGGATACGACCGGCGCCCTGCCCTGGCGCGATCCCGGTTTCGTGGCCCTCATCCTGTCGGCCCTGGTCTTCTTCTTCGGCGGATTCCTCGGCATCTTCGTCGACGGCGCCGATACCCGCACCCCGGCCCACTACCACGGCGTCATCGGCGGCGTGAACACGGCCTTCATGGGGCTCTTCTTCGTCTTCTTCCTGCCGCTCCTCGATCGCGGCCTGCGGACCGGGCGTGCCATTCTGCTCTCAATCTGGTTTTACGCGGTCGGGCAGACCTTTCATTCGCTCGGCCTCTTTATGGCCGGCGGCTACGGGGCGCCGCGCAAGACCGCCGGTGCCGACCAGGGCATCGAGGAACTGGGCGCTGAAATCGGCCTCTACCTGATGGGGGTCGGCGCCGTCGTCGCCGTCGCCGGCGGCGTCATGTTCATCTGGATCGTCGCCCGGGCACTCGCCCGTCGGCGGGCGGCAGCATAAGCCCACCGCGGGGCCGAGTATGAAAGGCGCGTGACAAACGGGGGTGCAGGTCCCTATACAGGGCGAACGCCGACCAAGAAAAATTAACTTAAGGGCGCCTCGAAGAATTCCCTATTTTTCCGAGGTCGGTTAGAATCCGCGTGATCTGACGTAAGAGGGAGGGAACGGCTCATGGGGCAGATTGGTTTTTTCGACGTCGCGAACCGGTATGCCAGTCTG
>Ga0209680_1000192_pt1 | contig 15641 bp, 6 predicted proteins | sample WorMetLIZISLAND1_FD_187413 | JGI IMG/M metagenome (GOLD analysis project Ga0209680, IMG submission 187413) | Marine gutless worms symbiont microbial communities from Max Planck institute for Marine Microbiology, Germany - Olavius loisae LIZARD... ... | reverse complement strand
ATACTATACTACTGCATCCAGCCCAACGTCTTGGTCTGCCTCTGCCTGCGTCACATAAGCTGGGCTGGTGAATTTCTTGGAACTTTAATTGTCGGCGCAGCGGCCGGCAGTCGTTGTTGCGTCGTGGGAGGTCGTTACGCGTGGCCGTGGACAACATTTTCGCATGCTCAATATATGTAGGCAAATTTTTCATTGACGATTAGACTGGAAATGACGTTGAAGCAGAGCAGCCAATGTACAATAATATGACAGGCCCCACTGCACCAGCTTCTCAATGTTTTCATGTCTACTCTCTACTCCTGGATGTCATAGGCCTATTTGTCCTTGCACGCAGCACTGACATATTGCCATGTATACATGAGCGTCTGCTGCGGCCACATGCGTCAGTCGAGCGTTCACAGGTGGCCGCGGCCGACGAGGCCGACGTACGACGACTGTGACTGCCGTGGCCTTATGGGATATTGGTTAGTTATGGTTCGATTAATCGAATTTCGATTCGATTTCGACTGGATTCGATTAATCGAAGTCGTAATCGAAATCAAAAATTTCCAGAATAAGTTAATCGAAATCGAATCAATTTGAAATTTTATAATCGAACCATCACTAACGATCACCTTGTGTTCATTCTTCGTTTAGTGATGAACTGAATCGTGAGATTAGATAGTGTTGTGCAGGATATCAATAAGCGCCTGTCGTTGCCGGCCGACATGCATCTACCTGAGAGTTTTCTTCTGAAACAGAGAATTAGCCCGACTCTAAATGGTCCAATTAACAGACGCCTACGCAAATCGTCTCTTGTACGTTGACTTTCTACCTGAGTACATATTATGTAATTGTGTTTCATTATGCTAATAAATGATGTTTAGAAGCCGCACATAAGGAAATAAAATGTTTTACTGAGTTTCTTTTATCGCAGTAATATTATGACAACTCTGTACCATTGATTCTGTACCAGCAGGAGTTGTATGATACGATATGATATCATACGATGTAATGCGATATGATAGCAGGGTGAAGTCAACAATTACACATTAAAAGTAAGTAAGTAAGCAAGTAACGTGAATAAATGTACTCAAGTTGGGTCAATGCACAACAGCTGTTGCATTAAGTATTTGTTCTTTGTAAGAATTAAAATTTGATAGTAATTTGGCTGCATCACACGACCTATTGATGGGGTATGGTTTTATCTGTCTCTCAGTGTTCCTATTATTGATCTGTTTTGGCCGTTGCTCATCGAGATTCAATGCGTTGACATATGAATGATGTGATGGTGTGTTTAGTCTGAAATAGGTTTTGGCAAGCTGGAGTCGTATACGAAGTTAGATAAGCTGGGCGAGGTGAGTGACATTCGACATGTAGTTCGATGGCATTGTCTGTGAAAGTGTAGTCAGTGTCAGCTGTGTATATCTCATTTCACTGTACAACACACAGTTGAACTGTACCTTCTGTTTGTTGGTCTTTTTTGTTGGGTCTCGATTCTGTTCCAATAAGGCATCCTTCCTTTCAGCTGCCAGCACTGAGGCTGCTGGGATTAATGGTCCTGCGTACACTGCATTAGTGGACGTCCATAGCAGACATTTGAGAAAATTATGGCAGTCTGATTTTGGAGTCCGATGGGCTGCTCTCCCATGATTGATTATTACATTGAAGTATGAATAGTGTGTGAATGTAACATTGTATAGTTAACTGAATCATTAACCCTTTAACGTCCACTGTTGCCATACGGGTACAGCTATAAAGCATCCCGGTACAGGTCTTCTTAACCCGTCATTTGTAATTTTTGACATCCGGGCACTCTGACGCTCAGCCTGAGCGTCAGAGTGCCCGGATGTCAAAAATTACAAATGACGGGTTAAGAAGACCTGTACTGCTGGTTGTGTTTATCAGTTATTTACCATCGCGTGCACTAGTGAGAGTTGCAGCCTGTCATGAATCCATGAATCTTTATCTATCTAGTGACTAGTTTACTCTGTGATGTGGTTTAGCCTTGTGTCAGGAACTCCCACAAGGTCAGAGAGTTTGCTGTAGGAGGTCTGTTGTCAGACATCACAGTGCAGTTTGCCAGATGACTCCAGTCTTTCAATGATGCTGTATAAACTTATCGATGACAAATAATGAACGACTTGATAGATTGCTTCCTGTCCATGTCTGCAGAATTGATAACTATGACGCATGCAACTGGAGCTGATTTATCTGTTGGTCTGGTGCTGAGAAAGTCGTTTGTTGCAGGGTACGTATGCAACGGTGTACAAGGGCGTCAGTCGACTTACGGACACAGTCGTTGCACTGAAAGAGATTCGCCTGGAGCACGAGGAAGGGGCGCCGTGCACTGCCATTAGGGAAGGTACACAGATGCGTTCTGTTTCACTGCATATCCTGCTCGTATGGGGAGTTGGGGAGCATGAAACAGTTGCTTAAGAACGGGTATGTTGAATGGGGATGAGTGGCATCTTCTTCTTCTTCTTGTGTGGAATGCACCACTAGGGGTGCGTAGCGCCAAACGCAGACATCAGTCTCCAGAGTGGACGATTCTGAGCCACAGTTATCGCCTCATCCAGGGAGAGATTGTTAGACCTCAGGTCTTGCTGGATAGTCTTCATCCATGTAGTACGAGGATGAGTGGCACAAGTGGCATGGTGTGCGAAAAAGCAAATTAAATAGCATTGTCAATGCAGAGAGAAGGATGATTAGCTGCACGTGTACAACAGCTTCACATGTCTTGGAGCATGTGATTGATGGTGAGGTTTGTTTTTTTATGTGAAATTCGGTTGTGTTTACACATACGCTCACCAGTATATCAACAGTTGGTCTGCGTGTTCATGCTGTCCAACTCACGATTTGATTCCACGGTCGATTTGAATCTATTCATTTTGATGCAGAATCAAAGTTTTCAGTTCACTCAGTTGTCCTCATCAATTTTGTCGAAATCCGCAGACTTGTCAAAATTTTGGGATCCATACATCTCTGTTTAGTAACTTGCAATACATTCTCTGTTGCCGACAGTGCTGAGACTAAGTCACTACTGGGCTCTTATTTTTGTGGTGTTCACATAACTGGTGCTTTATCATGCTTTTTTACCGTGAGTCATGTCTTACTGCATCTGGTGCTCAGTATAGTTGTAGCGGTTGATACTGTTCTGTCTGCGTTAGAGTTTATTGGTGAAAGACTGCTGAATTGAATTGAATAGAGAAAAATATCAGTTCGGCTACTGAATCACATTAAATCAGAAAACTTCTTCTGCTGAATCGCCCAGCACTAGTCTGTCTGTGTGTATGTTAATGTGTTGTCTAGTATCGTTGCTGAGAGACTTAAAGCACGCCAACATCGTGACGCTGCACGACATCATCCACACCGACTCCTGTCTCACTCTAGTCTTTGAATATCTTGTATGTATCGTCTACGTATACATACCACCAGCCCCGCCAACACCCTCGGCAGTGACCTTCATGTCATTACTGATTTTACCAGAGAACGGTCCATTTTTATAATTTTGTGTAATGTTTATTACGACACCTTATATCAGCTGAATATCCTGTATTTTAGTTTTTTGATCGTTCTTAGTGAATTTCTTGTTTTATTTCCTTTGCCATAAAATAACCTTCTTCTATGCCGATGTGCCATTGAGAAACTACTCACTCACCTCGTCAACCTGCCATTTGTCCTCTGTCACTTTCACGCTGTTGGTTCAGCATCAGAAGCACTGTGCTGCATATCAGAGGTTGGCTGCTGGTTATATTTGGTACCGGAAGATCAAGACTTACTGGATGGTTTCTCCAGTCTCATAGTCACCCCTTCACTACACCAGTTGTGCTGGCCCATCCAACATTGCCTTATATCTCACTTGTTACCTGTCCGATGCTGTGCAAATGCATGGTATTAGCTGTTGTAAAGTATCGTCTGTCTGTCCATCTGTCATGGTCCTGTATTGTGATGAAACAAATTCTTTCACCTCTGACAGCCACATTGTTCTGGTTTTCTGTGACTAATTGTCATCACCAAATTCCGATGGGATCACCCTCTCAGGGCCTCAATTACAGTTGTGGTATAGGCTGTATTTAGACTTGTTCCCATCAGTCCATCCCACAAGCAACTCGAGAAACGTACTAATCCTAGATTCTACCTTCGGCTTCAGTCTGCTGTTTTCTCAGAGTGTGCTGACTATCTGGTCTGTATGTTGTCTTTAATGTGTGCTACAAAATACGGATTACTTATGGAAGCCATGCTGTTGTTAGATAAACCGCACAGCACTTGCAGAAGCATTGTGTGTGGTTGTCATCGGTAGCTGGGCTTCCTTGTCATGTATATTACCGCTCGCTACAGTTGTATAAGAGCTGAGTAAAGATTTGAACAAACAAGTTGTTGATTGTTGTGGTCGTTAGGAAAAAGATCTCAAGTCTTACATGGAAGAGTGTGGTAACATCTTAAACATCAATAACGTCAAGGTACTGACACACCGACTGTACTTGATTAGAAGATAATATGGCAGTGTGGTATAAAAGTTATTTACTGTAATGTTAATACCAGCTTGTTGAACAGTCAACTCAGTTTAGTATGGACCTGTTAGGCCCTTATCTGTAAAAATTAACTTAAGGTTAAGTTTAGTGTTTGGGTTAGGATTAGGGTTTAGGTTTCATAATTTTACAGATAAGGGCTTTTTATAGATAAGGGCCTCACATACGTAAAGATTACGGAACCTGTCTGTATTTTTCTGTTTTACTGTTTTGTTCGTTGAATATTCACAGATATGATCTACGAATACTTCTAGCTTGCATGTAGTGCATGGAACACATTTGTCATTTACAGTTGTTTCTCTTTCAACTGCTGCGTGGACTGTCGTACTGTCACAAACGTCGCATCCTTCACCGAGACTTAAAGCCGCAGAATCTGCTCATCAACCAGATTGGAGAGCTCAAGCTGGCAGACTTCGGTAAGATGTCGTCATCGTCGAGCATCATTGCTGTCAGTTGAGAGACGTCTAGTTTGTCATGTAGACGAATGCACTGTTAGAGTTTTTACAAGCAACACGAGTGATACTAGGCAGCATTGTACATTACAATTGATTGATTCTAGTGATAAATCTTACGACAAAACAATTGGTGATGACACATATTTGGTGTAGTGTTAACGGTTGTATCACAATCAAACGTAATGGTTGATACGATTGAGCAAGCGAGTAATTTATTAATGGAGCACCAGCATCAGAAGGCTATTTCGGTGCCATTTAATAATGTGTAGATTAAAACAACAGAAAAATCTGTAACAACGATAAAAAAGAAAAATGTAAAGTCAATGCTATTTAAAACCGTGATAACGAGCAAAGTCATGGTTATAAAAATGGATTTCTGTGATTATACAGCTACAATGACAAACAGTTTATTGAATGACGGAGATACGTCTTCAAGATAAATTAAATGACTAATGATCATAGAACATACAGTAGTGGCGCTGAAGAGAGAAGAAAGAAAAAAGCACTCTGAAGCTATATAAATCCATATAAGGACCGAGTAATAAAAGTATTTTTATATAATTTTTATATTTTTATATTTTTATATATTTTTATATAAAAATCAGTAATCGCTGGGCTTTGACGTCTGTCCTCTAGAACGTAAATTAGTGGTATGCTTTGAGGCAGTAAATGATACAAGCTGGGGCTGGTTCGGAAATTTTATAAAAAAAACTTGTCGTACTAATGCCTCAGATCTTGCACATTAATAGCACAATTTGTATAACCATAACATCGGAAACGACGGAAAAAAAGCATTATTCTGTTTGCTAAATTAGCAGCAAGGAACGTGCTCCAACAGGGGATTGCATATAGAGCATGTGAAACAGTAATGGCATCATAGGCTACAGTGGATAACTGATAAATATGCATACGTGTTGGCGAAGTAGTTTTAATAAATAAAGACGCTTCATCCTCTTGTTAATGCTGTCAAAAAGATCCTTAACGGAAGTTAGTGAATGTCATGGGTATTATCCATGTTGAGACACACATTATCTGTTGTAAGTTCCTCGAATGCGCCACGGTAAGCTGCCAGTTTGCAATGACGAAAGTAATTCTCTTGAATCTGTTGTGAAACTGCCGGGTTGAATGCTGGTAGGTTTGGCTCGTGCGAAGTCAATCCCGACAAAAACGTACAGTAACGAAGTTGTGACTTTATGGTCTGTATCACATGTCTTTATTTTATTACTATATAATAAGTAAGTAAAATGATACTCATTATATAAATTTGATGGCTAATTATGCCAGCATTATATTGGCTGTAGCTAGCAGTTGTGTTTCAAAAAAGTAGCAGATGTCTTAGGGCATAAAGTAAGGAAATCGTAGATTTATGTAGCGCTGCATTGCCGGACGATGTCTACCACACTGAACACCTTCGTGTGGTGTGACAGTATGGCTGGTATAGTATAATAATGAACTGTTGCTGCCTGCTGCAGGTATCGTCCACCTGATATTCTGTTGGGATCTGTAGAATATTCGACGCCGATCGACATGTGGTAAGATGTGTTCACTGACGTCTGTCAAGCCATCTTGCTGTGGTTGATGATTATGTCGTTATCTGATTTGTTGTCTGTATATGTGTGATTATTAAGTGTTCTGTGATGAGGTCAAGTTAGTTGCATCATGAGTGCCATGATATTTCCAGTCTTTGGTTCAGCGGAGCCATATATACATTGACACTAGGTGGCGCTGCTTATCTGTCTGAAGCTGTCGTCTTAGCCGAGGATCGACAGAGTTGAGTTGTGTTGAGTAAGATTTAACGTCCCACTCGACACAGATTTTATCATTTCGGGGATGATATTTTTACAGGTCTGATGACCCAGCCATTAGTGTCAAAGCACTATAGGAGAATGGTGAGGCATCCAGATAGCTCTCGATCTCACCAGGCTCACCTCACCATGTTACAATAATACAACATGCGTGCACTGCACACATAATATAATGCAAGACAATAGAAACATAAGCAAATAAATCTAACACACACGAAGTAATCTAAGCACACTGAGTGAACCCAGTGAGATGAAGCCAAATCTGGTAGACCAAAGTTCACCAAACCTGTGAGCTGCTCAAATGATTGTGCAACTACAGAAAGCTACACAATAACACTACTAGAGAACAGTTCTGGCAATATTCCCTCTTGCTCCTGACCAAATCATAGCTCAGACGTGGTCAAATGGAGTTTGAGGGGGAGCCACGACAGGCAGACCCTACGGCGTCAGTTAGAATAGCTTCATCTGCGTTACAGTAGTTGCTCGTACTACTACGGAGTGTAGTTAATGCTAGCATGTTAAGCACTGGTATTGTTGTAGTAATGAATCTGTTGTGTATATGTGTTGCAGGGGTGTAGGTTGTATATTCTTTGAGATGGCGTCTGGTCGTCCGCTGTTTGCTGGGTCGGCCGTCGACGAGCAGTTGCATCTTATTGTTAAGCTGCTTGGAACACCGACCGAGTTGACGTGGCCCGGAGTCAGTCAACTCAGCGAGTTTGCCACTTATGAATTTCCGCGATACAGACCGGAACCGCTAGTCAAACACATCCCACGGTTTGTCCACCAACACTTGATTCTTTTGTGAGAAGCTTTCCTGATCAGTCTTTGCCAGCGAGCACACACATCGGTAGTTTCTCATTGAAGCAGAGTTGTCAAATAATTACTCTGTGTTTTTTATCACCATTTAGTTCATGACTTACCTCAGTGCTTTCCCGTTACTGAACGAACACCTTTCAGCCGTGTCTGTGGTTGACGTCTCTCTGTTGGTGCTGTCTGGTATCCTGGCTGACTCGGCTCTGTTGTGAAGCCTCTTGAATTTACTAATGAGATGTCAGTGAAAGCTGGACTTCTTTCATGTGTCACCTTTACACATATAGACAGAATCTGCGTATAAATGGCAAACTGCACCATTGAATGTATTATTCTAAACTGTAACGTGTAACCTTCTTGGCGGTCGTGTTACGTTGCATAAAAGTTTGCTGGCAACAAAGCAGAGTTCAGCATTCCCTGTCATTCAAACAACAGCAGCACGTCCCGTGAATTAATGATGTATCGTCTTGTTATTTCATTAGAATTTTAAAACAAGAAATCATACGAACGTCAAAATTTTGCTCGCTTCTATACTCTCATATATAGTTGTTGTTCGTTTACAGTAAAATCTCACTCGCTCCTGTCGCTTGCTGCGTCTGACTGTCACTTTCGTGTTGTGGTCTACAAGGCATCGCTGGCCAGTGCTACTAGTTGATTTTCTCAGAGTCTTTGGTTCATTTCTTCTTACAGTCCTAGTAGTCAGTTCCCACTCACTGCGGATAAACGCCTCATTTTTTGAGCAATTTGTTTCGATGGAAGCATTGGTCACACACGTGTTACTCATAAATATCTACTCTGTGGCGATAGCCAACCACTCTGCGTTGAATGTAAATCTTGTCTAACAGTCAAGCATATTCTACTGGAATGCTGTAGTCTAAAGAATATCCGTGAAAAGTATTTTACGTGCAGCTCGCTTAAAGAATTATTTGAGAATGTTGATGCAACAACAATCATGGATTTTATCAAAGAAGTCAACTTTTATCATCTTGTTTAGTGATTATTGTTATCTTTCCATTTTACATTAGCTATTGGAGCTTTGTTTTTACTTGGCTTTTGAAATCATTCGCTTTTACCATCTTCTATATGCTATTGCATATAAGCTTATATTTTCACAACACCCAACATGAATGGCACTGTATAGCCTAATTGTGCTGATGTGCCGTTAAGAAACTACTCACTCACTCACTCACTCACTCATCTCGATGGAGTAACTGGCTGGCTGGTCTCTGTGATGTTGGGAGTTGATGTCTACGTGATGATGAGAGTCAGTTGTTGCTATGGTGACAGGTTGGACGTTGATGGCATTCGCTTGTTGTCAAGCCTCCTGCAGGTCAGTCTGTACTCATTCATTACACTGTCCCCGTGGTCTTTGTGGACATCGTGTGAACTGACAGCTCTTAACTGCTGATTACTATCAGTAGATAAGTATGTTGAAATTTGCATGAAAATGCATTACTCCTTTGCCAGTCAACAGTTAACCCTCGGCTAAACCACTGCCGTCGATGGCCGGTTAACCACTAGTTAACCGTGGTTAATTCACAAAATTCAACAGACTCTGATATGGGCAGACACCTTTGCCTCTGTCACCTGAATGCACGATGGTTACCTGTGGAAGTATTTGATTATGCTGGAGAGGAGAGGATATTAGACCTAAACTGCTCCACAGCTTAGAGATTGTGCCACTTAAATGTGTCTTTGTGATGTTGAAATATCGCTGAAGTTGACTGTAGTAAAACTAGTATTCAGTATTCTGCAGAGCAGATTTCAGGTGTCCTGCATCACACTTGTTATAGCTGCCACTGTGAAAGCAAAGCGTATTTCTTTGAATATAATTTTTGTTTGTGTTTGGCAACATTTACCACTATGGTTTTCTGTGTGGTTTGCAGTACGACGTGAAGCGACGACTGTCAGCCGACGAGAGTTTAAAGAGCCACTACTTCGATTCTTTAGGACATGCAGTGCACTCCCTCGCCGACAGTGCGTATCAGTTTTGTCAGTTGTAGAACTTGGATTTTAATACTTTACCTGATTGTGGATTGCACTTTGTGAAATACTGTGTTGAGGGGTGAAAATTGATGCGAAGGCCAACCATGTCACATGTAAGTATCGACCGAGATCATTCTGACTCAGACTGTGTAGTGCTTAGATGCAAGATGGCCTGTAACTTCCTAATGAGAAGTCAGAGAGCCGACATTTTAAAGAGAGGTGAAATGGCTTTTTAACTCTAGCAAGAAAATGCACGGTTTTGATATTGTGAAAGTATTTGGCAGCGAAGACACTGTTTTGAGGTTTAAAGGTCAAAGATCGGTTCAAAATGCAGTGCAACTGGAGACTCGTTGCCGAGTGGTATTCTATGAATGTTGCCTGTTTTGAACCATTGATCAGCTGTCATTATCACGACTTGCCTTGATCAGTCACTGACTGTTATTCACCAGTGAGTGTAATGTGTCTCGTTGTGTGTGTCTGTTGTAGCCGAGTCATTGTTCTCCGTTCCCGGCGTCTTTCTGCATCGAGACCCCGGCAGAAGAACCATGGCGTCCCTCGCCGTATCAGGTTTGGACGCAGTTTTTCCCTCGACTGTTTGCGCGTAGTTATTAGCTGTTTGTTACTGCAGATGTACACGTGTGTTTTAGCATGAAATTGTAATTTTATGCATTTAACCGTTTGACGCCCACTGTTGCCGTATCGGTACAGCTATAAAGCATCCTGTGACAGACCGGGATAAGCAATCATTTGTAATTTGTGACATCTAGGCACTCTGGCACTCAGTAACCGTACGGCAACAGTAGGCGTCAAACAGTTAACTTGATTATTATTCAGACATTGACGTCATATGTGAATGGTGTGTATCTCTTACAGCAATGTAAGACATACAGCTTATGAGGAGACATTAAATGTCAGCTACATACGTATTGTCATAAAATGAAATTAATTATAAATGCAGTGTTTTGTACGAGTCAAATTGTAGCTGGATGGATAGTGATGACATGTTGACCAGACTCCGTTACTTCTACCAGATTTTGCTTCATGTCTCTGGCTTCACTCAACTGTGCTTAGATTTTTTTTGCGTTAGATTTATAAATTTGCTTATGTTTCCATTGTCTTGTATTATATATATATGTGCATGTTGTATTATTGTAACATGGTGAGGTGAGCCTGGTGAGATTGAGAGCTATCTTGATGACTAGCCACCCTCCTTCAGTGCTTTAATACACTTGTAAAAAAATCGTCTCCGACACGACCTATACTGTGTCAAGTGGGACGTTTAACCTTAACTCAACTGTCATTTCTCGTACGATAGACAAGGATGTTACATATTCTTTGGCATCATCATCTCACGATGTCTATATGTCAGACATAATCACTCAGTTTTAGCCGAGTTCTCAGCAGGGTTGATCAGTAATGAGTTGATTCACAGATCCAAACAGCAGTAATGAGGTGTCTGTAGATGTGGAATGAGGTGAACCTTCATTCATTCATTTTATTTTATAAGAGGCGTGACAAAATGCAAGCCAATAAACAGTGTACAAAAAAACAGAAATATACAAAAACTTGTCCGTCTGACACTGTCTAATGAACTAAACTTGGTGTGTGCAGGCAAGCCGTCGCGGCAGAGCATGGTGTTCTGAGCAGCGGTCGATCGATTCTCCGTTGAATTACTTAGTTCAATCACTATATATCACACATGTATCCACCAGTCCATGTTCATGTCTATGCCTAGCAGCAGAAATCCATCTGTCATTGTTGATTGAAGGAATGTCTGTTTCTAGTAGAGTTAGCAATGATGTTCAGCGGCACGTGCACACAATCGACAAATGGCACAGTGCTGTTACAGTTCCCGTTGGCTAATGTGCTGACTGATAACACAGTTCATGAAATTGACCAGACATGCCGTGCCATTTTTGGGGCATTTACCATCTTCCAGCACGTTTGTCGCACTGTTACTATACGTGAGTCGTTGTGTTTTCATGGCTGCCAAGTTCCAACATTCTGAATACAGGTCACTGATAATTGTGCAGAGGTCGTTGAAGCTCTGTAGATGCCAAGATCCATATACCTTTGGCGTCAATTAGGGCTATTGCCATCCCCAGCCGACTAGGGGGTCTGGGGAATCGTCGTGAGTTACTCCATTGGAGGCTGGGATAGAAGACGCCCGAAATTGATTTTTTCTGTATTTTTAACCTTCCCATAAATCTGTCTAGCGGGAAGAATTTCAGTAATACTGATGACTACAATATAAAATGTGGGTGTCACCCACTCAATGCAGGTGACTTTGTAGGGAATGTAGGCCTGTGTTTTGTATTGTTAAGAATAATTTATGAAATGTCCAAACCGTTACTGGATATGCATGAAATCCAGATAATTCTGGTGTATTTTATCAAAACGTGCCTCGTCCTACACTACACTGTGGTGTGTGTAAAGTGGTGAAGCAGCCGTGTCACATGCCAGTGAACAGTGCTACTGTTGTGGTTATTAATTGCTGTGAATGCGAGTTCACAGTCTGTTCAGTCATCACTGTTGAATGCCGCTGGTTGAGAAACTTTGTTGTTGACGACGTTGTCCGCTAGGAGTTGACAAACGTAATGGTTAAGCTAATTACTCGCTGTCTTGTAAGATGGTTGTACTAATCACCTGAATCTACCGGAAAATGGTTCCGGCCACATTAGTGGGCAGTTTTTAACGACGATGACCTGTAGTCATTATCATATTTGTGGCATTTCAAAGTTTGTATTAATGAGGTATGATCTGAATTCAGCTGCCATATATATCATGGATACTGCAGAGTGCATTATAGTTTTGTGTGTGTGTGTGAATGCTTTGTCAATGTCAAACAGAGCCAGTGGACTGAGTTTGACGCTGCCAAGAACATAATGTGCTGAAAACAACCGATATCTATCGTCTCTGTTTCTCACTCTATGTTTGTTAAGGATGATGTAATGAATTTGCTCTGAAAATGTACTGAAATTGTGTGGAAAATTGACACTTTTTCATGAGAGATGATAACTTTTGGGTTGTGCTTGATGCTGGCGGATTGGACGTCATGCAATCCGTCTTAACCCTTTGACGCCCACTGTTGCCATTTGGGTATAGCATCCTGTGCCAGACCAAGTTAAGCTGCCATTTGTAATTTTTGACATCCGGGACTCTGATGCTCAGCCCTGACACATGGAATCTTGAGTTGATTTGTATAGGGCAGCAGAGTTGGAGTAATTAAAGTCTGTATCTGTCTCCACAATGATACAACGTTCATATATCTCACTGCATTTTAGCAATAAATCGCTTCTTTCCGTTAGAACATCCCGATAGACTTTTTGCCGGATTTCATTCTGGACATTTTGAGTAGATATGTGGCAAGTTTCTGAACGAATAGCGAATATCCTTCGTGACATTTAGATCGTCGCTAGCAAATGTCAGCACTGAGTGAGAAGACGCCTTTAGTTAATGTGTTGTCAAAATCACGTTGCTTATGTGGACGCATTTGACCATGGATCGGGAACACATTGTGTGGTATGCTGATCAGCTTTATGTGGCATTGTCGCAGGAGTTACATGGGTGGAATATTGATACCAAAACCTCGTATCATCACTACTTATGCAGTCAGCATGTACAGTCGTTAGAGTGATTAACGAACGTTGTTAAATTGTATTTACTCGCAGTGGTTGTGATCAGTTGCAGTAACAGTAGATGATGTGTGGTGGTTATTTTGCATATTTAACGACAAATTCAGAGATTTAGCGAGCGGTGCACCGTGCGGACATGATACTGTCATATTGGTCGTGCGAATCTTGTGTGTACATATTCTCATGACTTGCCGATGTCCTTAATCATGTGTGGAAATCTCATATGCAGACTGACAGACAGATGTATTTTGTATACAAGGTGAATATGTCCAGTTGTCATATCAATGATGTTAAGTTCAACAGTTTAGTACGATGTGTACGTCGTCCGAACGTGATATCCACATAGACAGCAATGCATTGTGATGTATACACGCTCGTCTGTGAAGTTCTACCACAAATGTATCCATCTAGCAATAGGCATGTAAGCCACCCATCAGTGGCACATTGTGTCGAGATGTAGGTCACGATCCAATGGGAAATGTAGAACTTTTCAGCCGAACAGCTACCATATTACACAAAATTCACTATTTCTCTGGAGATTTCTAGTGCCATTGGTAAGTACTGTGAGCTAAAGTATAAAAATAGCACTGAGTAGTAACATAACGAATCTTGTTCATGTACTGTGTTGGTCTTTGTCATGTAGCACAGTTGTTTTATGACACTTTGTTGCATGTTTACTGTTTATGTAGCATATGTTATAGTCGTTATGAACTGACTGCGTCGATGTATCGTACATGTAGAAACTGATGTATCACCCACCGTCTGTTGACACGTTTGAACAGTAAGATAAGCAGAGCGGGTAAACTGGTGTGGACTGGCAAACAGTGATGTGTTATTGTCGACATTTTATGTGGACAACTAGTTCATAGGGCTACAACGAATCTTATGCCGGCGACACACACTCACTTGTACCAGAAACTTGTGCACGCCGTCTTGTACAAGAAACTTTCACGTGTGTCGGTCAATCTGGGGTACAAGTTTTTTTTTCTGGTACGCGTTTCTTGCACGCAGTAGAACACAGCTCTATTGCAGCACAGAAAATGTCTGGCACATGACACGAACCGTGCAGCGTGATTGGCTGAATAATTGTTTTGGTGCAAGAAACTGTGATGAACTTGCGTCATATTTTTTCGGGCAAGTTAACGGTACCAGTTTCTGGTACAAGTTTCTTGATCGTGTGTCGTCGGCATTATTCAGTACGATGCCTCAATCGTGTGAGTGTATATGTGTGTTGGTTCTGAGTGTGCATACTGCTTGTGGTACTGTGGTAGCCATGTATGGTGTGTATTTGCTGGCCAAAACACAGGCAGAGTTTAAATGCTAGTTAATAGTTTTCCATTAGTGTCGGCACTGAATAAATTCATGCAAATGTGAATCGTGTAATAGTTTGTTACACGGTTTGTTTTGGAGAATTATTTGTGTATCATGAGGGTGGGATAGAAATGTGTGTATTGTTACCATTATTTGTTATTGTTACTGCTATCAGACATGTTACTGTAAAACCCGAAATTTTTGCGTGCCCTTTATTTCGCGAATTTTGCAACCTCAAACAAATTCTTGAAAATAACGAGCCGTGAATATTCAGTAAGTTATACTGTATTGTTACTAGTAGTTTAGTAAGAAAAATGCCATAATTAACGGTGCCAAAATAATTTCATAGCTCTAACTGCCAAAATTAAGGGCACATGAAAATTTCGGGTTTTACAGTACATTTAGCAGCAGTACAGTTGGTACTTAATTAAGTTCAGTCTAAGATGATCAGTTGTTGGTATGCCAACAGTTCCGATGTTACTGATGTCATGTCGTTGCCTGTGTCTCTTGTCGTTTGATCCAGAGTTTCTTGTGAAAACAGTTGGTACAACCCCATTCAACACCGTATATGCAGCTCTTGAAACTATTGTTCACATATTTTGTACTGTGTTGCATGTTAGCAATGCAGTTCATTGTACTTAGTTATGTGGCCTTTGCTCGTATGACTTGGGCTTACAAAAATGTTTCTGCTCCTGGGGAATTGGTACTCTGCCCCCAACAGTTATGCTGTATTCTGCACATTACTGTCGGTGAAAACAGTCGCTACTACAGAAGTACCTCAGCAAGTCGTCTTCTGTACCAAGCTGTAATTCTAGTCCAACAGCAGTTTGTGATACAGTTGTAAATGGAAGTCAGTAACATGGTCTATCTTTCGTGACCTACAGGCATGTGATGTTGGTGGGAATGCAACCAAAACAAGCCTGTAAATAGCCAAGTCTCACACAGCAAATTCATTAAAATCAAGTATTCATATGTGACTGTATGGGTTATTACTTGTTCTGGGGGGTACCGCGCCGCCGTTCAGGCGTTCAGACTAGGGGACTTGCTGTGCTTTATGTGTGTATATCGTTTTGTGTGTGCATTATTGTCTCTGCATGTGTGTTTGTGTTGTTTCCGTTGTTTGATTTG
>Ga0209680_1000190_pt1 | contig 15677 bp, 6 predicted proteins | sample WorMetLIZISLAND1_FD_187413 | JGI IMG/M metagenome (GOLD analysis project Ga0209680, IMG submission 187413) | Marine gutless worms symbiont microbial communities from Max Planck institute for Marine Microbiology, Germany - Olavius loisae LIZARD... ... | reverse complement strand
CCGCCACAAAGTGCTCCATCAAACGATCACGCTTCCAACCACTGAGCCGGCTTCTTCTCGCATACATCCTGCAATCCTAGCCCAAGCATCTCGCTTAGCTAGGACAGCCCCTTCTGTTTTTCCTCCAGATCCGGGCGGATCAGCGTATCCCAGAGACTATAGGCCATTCACCGACTCCCAAACACGGTACCGCAAGGTCACCGCGCCGCGTTGAGCCAAATCATAGCGGATTAACCTCACCGATCTTATCACATTTCGTTCATCGGCTCGGTCAAACCCACCTTTTTTATATGGTCCGAAGGGGAGATCGGGGCAATGGGACAAACCGGACCAGGGGTGTTAGTGTTGCGGCCCAGAACCGGTGACGGTTGGCCTGGAAATCTTGGAGATGCCGACGAAAGGGTATCAGGAATGGTGGAAAGAGTATTCGACCGGCGCGGCCGCCGGAATTGGGACGACAAGCTGCGCGAAAAGGAAGACCGGAGAATTCTCGACCGGCGCCGGCGCGACCGCCGGCGTGGCGAACGGCGAAAGGAGCAGCGCCGCAAGAAGGACCTGTGGGCGGGTGATCCAACCAAAACCGATCGGCGGGTCAAGGACCGTCGGGTGGCCGATCGGCGCCAAGGCGATCGTCGCAGCGGCGAACGACGCCATGGAGATCGCCGCGACACCGCGACCCTGCCTTCGACCATTCGCGAGGTCATCGCCCCGATCGGCCCCGTGCACTCGTTGCCGATCCATGCGACCATCGAACAGGCGATGGCGATGATGGCGGCCGAGGATATCGGTCTCGTTGCCGTGCTCAGCGACGATCACAAGCTGACAGGGGTGTTTTCGGAACGCGACGTCGTTCACGCGTTCGCCCAAGACGGTTCCGAAGCCCTGGGAAAACCGATCGAACCCCATGTGACGCGCGGTGTCTGGACCTGCAAGCCGGAAGACAGCCCCTATGACGTGATCGTCACCATGAGCAAGAAACGGATGCGCCATATGCCGGTGATGGACGGAAACGTCCTGGTCGGTATGGTCAGCACGACCGACCTGCTGCAGTTCTTTTCGGGTGAGACGGAAAACAGGGAAGAACGATAGCCGCCCGCATCGCGCGGAGCTTCCCGTTCAGTCGGCGAAACGGTGAACCAAAGGCCCGTCATCCATAGGCCAGGTTCTTTTGTCGATCGCCTTCGGCCCGTCGAAGACGATATAGCTGCGTCGCTTGTAATGGGGAAGGGGGCGCATGACGGCTTTCAGGGCGATCGTATCCTCCGCCGAGACGACGAGAACCGGCGTCCCCTCCTGGCGTCGGAAGGTCCATGCCCGGGCGGTTCCCCCGGCCGCCGGCGTTGTCGCCCGCGGCGAAGTGCCGACACCTTCGAGAAAAGCCGAAAGGCGATGGGTTTCACCGATCACCAGCAACGGCTTGCCGATGAAATCCTGACCGGTCTTCGTACCGGGTTTCGGGTCGACATCGAGAAGCCGCTCCGCCAATCGGGTCGCCGCCGTGACGAACGCGTCGTCGTCGCTTTCGATGTGGGTCACGGCATCGGGGGCGAGAAGGATATCGCGGAGTACGGGTGGGCTCTCCTCAGGAGCCAAGCGGCGGAAGAGATGAAAGTCCGGATCGACGGTTAGGGTTCGCGGGTTCTCGTCATAGGTCAATTCGAAAGACTTCCGCTGCCGGTCCAGAAGCACTTCCTTCACGATCCGGCCAGTCGCTACATCGGCGGCAACCGGCAATGTCAGGCGGTAGGTGGGAGAGGTTTGCTCGATTTCGAAGCGGACGACGAAGCGGCCTTCTTGGCGGCGTTTTTCCACGCGCCCGAGCCGGAGTTGCGGCGCGCCCGGACGTTTCAGCCATTGACCGAAGAACCAGTCGAGGTCTTGCTTGGAGGACTTTTCGAAAGCCTGTTGAATATCGGACCAAGCGGCCCGACGCCCTTTGTTGGTTCGCCAGAATTCCTGGATGCCGCGGGAGAAGGCGTCGCCGCCGATTTCGCGGGACAACATATGGAAGACATAGGCGACCTTGTTGTAGCCGATCACCTGCGCGGCGTCGTGGCGTTTTGAGACGAATGCGGTGATGGCCGTGTCGCGGCTTCGCGGCAGGGCAGCATAGTCCCGGAGCCATTCCGTTCGCATGAGACGCGCCTCGGCCGGGCCGGCCTCGAGCGCCAAGCCGTAGTCGGCCATGAACGTGGTCAGGCCCTCGGCCCAGTTTCCGGATCCGTAATCGATGCCGACTGCGTTTCCCCACCAGTTGTGGGCGACCTCGTGGGCGAGCGAACGCCCCCGCATGAAGGGAAGCGGCAGCACCCGGCGACCGACGTAGGCGATGCCCGGGAATCCGAGGCCGACCGGCAGGGGAGACGAGACCAGGGAGAAGTCGGCATAGGGGTATGCGCCGATGGCCTTCGAAAACATGTCGAGATAGAGGCGAGAGCGCTCCAGATAGACGTCGGCCAATCCGGCGATCTCGGGATGCAAATAGGTGCGGACACGGATTCCACCGGCTTCCTCTTCCTTCACCTGATAGGGCCCGGCAAATAGGGAAGGCGCTTCGGATGGGTCCTCGGATTCGAAGACCGAGCGGTGCGCGCCGTTGGACTCTGTTTCCTCGATAAGGCGGCCCGTCGACCGAGTCCGGTAGGGAGCCGGCGTCGATACGTCTAACCGAAAACGAGAGCCGTCGTGTTCGGTCAAAGGGAACCAAGCCGCGTTTCCCGGGAGATAAGTCCCGGCGTCACCGCTGACCGCCATGGCAAATCCGCCGCCGGGCCCTCCATTCCGGTGCGGGATGCGGCCCTTCAGCCGAACGCGGATTTCCCGATTGCCCGATTCAGGGACATGTACGACCAGGTGCCCGTTGCGGCGGTTGTAGTCAATCGGCCTGTCGTCTCCTGAGGCGGTCTCGACGTCGAGCCAAGGCGCCAGGCGAAACTCCATCAATCCGCCTTCGGTCAGCCTTATTGTATCCTCGACGGTTATGGAGCCGGTCGCCGGATTGAGGTCGACAGTGATTCTGTGGAAGGGTGCCCCGTCGTCGCCAAACGCCACAGGCGGGTTTGCAAGCGTGACTGCAACCAGAACCGCAGCAAACGAACCGGCGACAGACAGCCGCACGGTTACTCTCCGAACGATTGCGGAAACTTGGCCACCAGTTCCTTGGTTTCGCCACCACGCAGAACTTGAAGAGGCAGCCAGGTTCCTGGAGCTTGGCGCTGGATAATCTCGACCAGACCGGCATTGCTGGTTACGACAAACCCGGCAGCAGTCTGGATGATGTCACCGTCCTCGATACCGGCCGCCGCCGCGACGCTGCCGTCGAGGACGCTGATGACCATTGTCCGGGCTTGTTTGGTTTCGATCATGACGCCGAGCCGTGCTTTCGGCGCCGGTTTCCCGGACGCCTCGTCCGGCTCGACGACGAACGCCGCGTCGGCAATACCGGACGGAATGTTTCGGCAGGTGTCTCCGGTCTCCACGGGAAGCAGGACGGCGACGTCGTCGACCCCGAGATCGCGGAGTTGATGGGGAATGCCGTGGCCGAACTCCGCATGGCCGCGTCCGACGATGCCGACGACAAGTTTGTCCGGGTTTTCCTCTCGCGTTGCGACGATGGCTTCCGCCATGGCCCGATCCCAGGTCAGCTGCGCGTCAACGAAGCGCCCGAATGCCTCGTCGGCAAGAACAGTCTCTTCGTCGGGCGCCTCCGTATCCTCCTTTTCGTCTTCCCCTGCCTTGCGCCCATGGGGCGAGCCCCCCTTCATCCGGGTTAACTTCATCGTGTACACATCGGCCAGGGACCGTTTGTAGGCATCACTGGCCGGCGCCGGGTCGCCAACGCCGAGTCGATCGGCTTCCGGTACCGCCGCCCAGCCTTCGCGCCCGACACGCGACACCAAAGCGCGTTCCACATTGAGGGCCACGGCCGGAAGCCTGTGCTGGCGCACCAAATCGAACAAAGGCATATAGTACCCGTACGGATAGACCCAGACTTCTCGCCAGCGCGACTGCCTGAGGAACTCGAACTGCGTCAGGTGGCCATGTGTCCAATCGTCGAGCGCTTCCTGGACGCTTCTCGGAAACATCTCGAAACCGACGGCCATTTCGGGTCGTGCCGCGTGCAGGGCGGCGAGCATGTATGCTTGCCAACGGTGGTGTTCATGGTTGGTATGGGTTTCACCCAAAAGGACGACGTCCTTCTCCGCCATCGTGCGAATAAGCGCATCGCCGTTCAGAATCTGCCGCTTATCGGTATCGAGCCAGGCGCCGGGTTGAGAACAGGCGTCGCCTTCCGCGGCCTGCGGGCCTCCCTTGGGTGGCGTGCAGGCGGCGAGACCGAAGGTCAGCGCGGCGATGACGATCCGAAAAGACAGCGAGAATCTCATGGGGAGGGTCCTTGGCCCGGGGCCGGAGAGGCATTTACCCTATCCATGTATGCAGAGTTGAAGCGCTCTGCACGCTTTTTTTGCCGGCCGGCGTGGGAGGTGACCGATGGATTCCTTTGCCGGCGCTCGAGAATCAGCCACCCCCGGACGGATTTAATAGGTGCCGATTCCGGGAAAAGACTGGTACGGGCCCGGAACCGGGTGCGGCAGGGCGAATGGAACCGGCCCGTAATAGGGATACGGTTGCGGATATCCGTAAAGACCCTGACGGCCGGAGAATTGCATCGCCAGCGATCCGTCGGCCCGGCCGCGAGTCCATTCCGATGCCGGCCCATAACCATAGGCGAACGGACGATAAACGGCCGGCACGGCGGTTTCCGGTATCGGTTGCATCGCCTGTTCGGTCTCCGGTATCGGCGCGGCAACGGTTTCTTCGGTTGCCTCCGGCGCCTGGGTCTCGGCCGACTGGGTGTCGGCGGTGGAATCTTGCTCTTGCGCCTCGACCGCCGCGGTCGTCTGTTGATCGACGTTGGCGGTTGCCGCGTTCTCGGTCAGCCCGAAGTGTTTCAACAGGCCGGTTTCCTGGGCGTAGCCGGCAGCGACCATGACGGCGATACCCAGTCCGACCAGATACCAGGGTTCGCGGACCAGGCGTTTGATAGCGGCGCCCCGGGCGACGCTCGGTTGCCGGGGAGGCGTCGGCCGGATCGCGGGCTTAACCGGCTCCGCGGGTTTCGCCGTTGCAGCGGTCTGTGCCGAGGCAGTCGGTTTCGCGGGCGCCGCCGGTTTCTCGGAAACAGCGGGTTTCGTCGCGGCGGCGGATTTCACGTCGGGGGCCGGTTTCGGCCGGGCCGCGGATACCTTTTCGTGGGCGTCGTCCAGCTTCTTCGGCGTCGACGGCGCTTGCGGTTTGGCGGGCGCACTAGCCTCGGCCTTGTTGTCGGCGGCGATCCTCGGGTCGGGAAGGGTGCCGGCGAGGGATTGCGCCCCTTTGATGGTGCGCGCCGCGCGCGCCGGGCCGAACCCCTTGACGGCGCTCAGGGCTTCCGGTGACGCCTTGGCGACGTCGGCTGCCGTCTCAAAGCCGGCTTTTTGCAGAAGGTCGGCGGCAGCGGCACCGATACCCGGAATATCCGTCAGCTTGTTTTTGGTCATGGGTCTTCCTCTTTCCTCGCCAGGAGCCAACGGACCGATTCCGCTCGCCCGAAATACCGTCATTCGTGCAGTCTCGACGGCACCTAGCATGCGGTAAACCGGGCGTCGGTGATGAAGTCACCTGTCTCCAGCCGACACGACGTCTTTTGGACACCCGTCGCTCGACTGCTGATACGGACATTGGTCCTTTCGGAGCGTGGCGTCGCGAATATACTGCGTGCCATGCCGACACCAGAAGCCCACCAGATTCTCAAAGACACCTTTGGCTACGATACGTTCCGCAGCTCTCAGGAGGCGATCATCGCCGCCATCCTGACCGGCGACAATGTGCTCGCGGTGATGCCGACCGGTGCCGGCAAGTCCATGTGTTATCAGATCCCGGCCCTTATCCGACAGGGTGTGGCGATCGTGGTTTCGCCCCTGGTCGCCTTGATGGAAGACCAAGTGTCGGCCTTGAAACTCGCCGGTGTCGCCGCTGAGACTATCAACTCAACCAGATCTTATGAAATCAACGCGGATACCTGGCGGGCGACGGCTGCCGGTCGCGTGCGCTTGCTCTACCTGTCGCCGGAACGGCTGATGACGGAGCGGATGTTGACCGCGCTGGGACGTCTTCCCGTAACCCTGCTAGCGGTCGACGAGGCTCACTGTATCTCGCGCTGGGGCCAATCGTTCCGGCCCGAATATGAGGCCCTGTCCCGCCTGTCGGACGTGTTCCCCGGAATACCCATTGCCGCCCTGACGGCGACCGCGGACGAGGCGACCCGCCGTGACATCGCCGAAAAACTGTTCGGAGGGCGCGGCCAGACCTTTGTGTCCGGGTTCGATCGACCGAACATTCGCATGCATGTGGTGGCACGCCGGGACCGCAACCCGCAAATGCTGGACGTCGTGCGCGGTTATGCCGGCAAGAGCGGTATCATCTATTGCCTGTCGCGGGCCAAGGTCGAACGCGCGGCCGAATTCCTCAATGCCAACGGGGTACGGGCGCTGCCCTACCACGCGGGCATGGAGAAGGCCGATCGGGCCAAGCACCAGGATATCTTCATGACCGAACCCGGTGTCGTCATGGTCGCTACCATCGCCTTCGGTATGGGCATCGACAAACCGGATGTGCGCTTCGTGATCCATACGGATTTACCTGGCAACATCGAGGCCTATTACCAGGAGATCGGCCGCGCCGGGCGTGACGGCGAGCCGGCCGAAGCGCATCTATTCTATGGCCTTGACGACATTCGCCTGCGCCGCCAGTTCATCGATGACGCCGGCGGCGACAGCGATCACGTCCGGCGCGAACACAAACGCCTCGACGCCCTGATCGCCTATTGCGAAGCGCCCGAATGTCGGCGGCGGGCTCTGCTCGCCTATTTCGGCGAAAACTCTGATGGCGCCGCATGCGGTAACTGCGACGTCTGCATCGATCCTCCGCTACTGGTCGACGGCACGGCGCTTGCGCAATTGGCGCTGGCCGCGATCGTGCAGACCGGGCAGCGGTTCGGCGCAGTGCATCTCATCGATGTCCTGCGCGGCGCCGATACGGAACGCGTCCGGAAGTTCGGGCATGATCGACTTGCCGCCTACAAGGCCGGCGACGCCATCGGCAAGGAGGAATGGCGCAGCATTATCCGCCAGCTCGTCGCCGCCGGGCATTTGCAGCTCGACGTTGCCGGCCACGGCGGCTTGAGCATTACGACGAAGGGCGCCGCTCTGACAGAAGGCGGTATCGAATTCCACTATCGGCGCGACGGTCGACCAGTGAAGGGGAAAAGGCCGCGGGACCAGAAATCTCAAAGCCCGGCGGATGCCGACCTGGAGCCTTCAGAAGAAGCGTTGTTGGTTGCCCTCAAGGAATTACGTCGGCGCTTGGCCTCCGCGCGGGGCGTTCCCGCCTATGTCGTGTTTCCGGACAAGGCCTTGATCGACATGGCCCGCAAGCAACCCCGAGACGAGGCAGGCTTCGCAACCGTTCACGGCGTCGGCGCCGCCAAGCTTCGCGATTTCGCCGCACCGTTTCTCGCTTGCATCGCCGAGTTCCTCGATCATGGCCGGTGATCGGCCGGGCATGCGTCTATAGGGTCTTAAGGAATTCGATCAAAGCCCACCTTTGAGCGTCCGAAAGCCCACCTTTGAGCGTCCGTAAGGCTTTTCTTGCCGACGACTCCGTTTCCAAACGCGTCCGCATCCTTGAATTCATGCCCGGCGTTCGAATTGCCGGCGAGCGTGGTATCCAGTTCGAACGTTCCCGACGGGCAGGGCGGCGTTTCGAGCACGTAGCCCACGTGTTTTGGATCGAACTCCCAGATGTCCGAGGCAGAATTTCTTCGGCCGCTCGGCGGCGGGCAATAGCAGGGAATAGAGGTTCGGAACGGAGCCATTGTGAAGGAAAGGCGCCGTCGCCCAGATGCCGTTCAGCGGCCGCGCCTTATACGCGCGTTTCGCCTGGATGCAGTTGGGACGGTGGCCGTTCCATGCTGCGCGCTCGGCCGGCGGGATATCGTGTTTGTCGTACCAGGCCTCGGCCGTCCGTTCGACGACGCCGGCGAGCGCGCTCCCGAAAAGCATCTCCGGTGCGGGTGGCTTCGGCGCTTGGCCACAGAGGGCCGCGTTCGCCGGCAGTTTCAGGTAGGGCGGGACCTTGACCATGCGGGTCGCCAATACGTTGGCCTGGGCTGGGTCGGTTCCGACATCCGTCTGTGGCTTGGTGGTGACCTTATAGTAGCGTTCGCCGGCATCGTTGGCCGGGGTCCAACGGTCCGCGTCCCTCCAGAAGGCGCCGGTCCGGTCGTTCACCGGAAAACCATGGCAGCTCTTGCAGAGCTTCATGTAAAGGTCGCGTCCTTCGGTCACCATCTCGGCCCGGTCTTCGGCGCTCAAATCAGGTGAATCGAATAGGTCTGAAGGCCAAATCGGCGCTCGCAAACCCTTGAAATGGGGACGAGGTTCAATCTGACTATCCTTCTTGAGGAACGGGTTGTCGCCGGCCAACAGTTTTTCCATTTCATGGACATCTCGGACCAGGACGGACGATGCGTAGAGGGAGTGGGTCGGATTCCCGATGTTGATTTGGGCCGACACGCCGAGGGCCTCGCCGGCATTGCGGACCACCGGCTGCATGATCGAGGCATCGTACTGCACCCAATCGAACCAGGACGTGGACCAGATATGGGGAAAGTTGACCGGCGCATCCGTCGTTTCGTAGTTGTCCCAGGGATCGAAGCCTAAATTTTCCGTCGGTGTTTGGAGGAAGTCGGTAACGAAGACTTGGTTGCCGATACGGTTCAAGGCATCGAGACGAGCGAAACCCTCTTCGACAGCGTTTATGTCGAGTTCCTTCAGTTTTTCCGCGACTTCGAGGATGGCGTCCAAGCGGGCGTCGAGGTCCGCTTTCAACCGTTCACGGTCTGCACCTGAGCGGTCCTTCCCCAAAACCCGATCGGCGAAGCGATCAAAGCGGAAGGGAACGTATTTCGTATAAGCCAGGGACAAAACGAGAGCCGTGCGGAACTTGTCAAGGTCGGTGACCGCCGGCCCGCCGTCGATGCGGATGCTGGTACCCTTGTATTCCATGTGTCCGGTATGACAGGCCGCGCAGGTGAAGCCGATCAGGTCGCCTTTCTTATCTAGGGTGTTTTCCGCCTTGGTCTTGGCGAAACCGACCGGGAGGCTGTCCGGATTGCCGGCGTAGGTCTCGGTACTGTAATTGACGGCGGAACCGTAATTCCGTTGTCCACCGCCTCCCGAGCCAAACGGCGCGGTCTTGGGACTGGGAATGAACCCGAACCGAGATAGATAGGCCGGCTCCTTCAGCAACGGCGGCGTTTTGAAGAGCTCCAAGGTCGGTTGTTCCAAGGCCACGAACCAAGAGTAGGGAACGGGAAGCGTCGCGGTTCCTTGCGAAGCGTGGTGAAACCAATGGCGCTCATCCGCGCTCCAGTTCTGATTGAGCCATCGGACCGAATCGATATTCGTCGACTTCGGCAGCGTTGGCGCACAGGCCTGTAACAGGACCAAACCGATGATTGCAGCCAAGAGTCTTGATTTTTTCATGACGCATTCCCCCTCTACGTCATCGCAAGAAAAGAATTATACTTTAAGTTTATACTGATTTTTATCACAGGTTGTAAAGATGGTAGACTCTCACCGCCTCAGCGTGGGCGGACGCCTCTGCGAACCTCTACCCCGCAACCGCAGGACCGCATGAGCATTTGCAATCGGGGCCCCAGTGACCATTTTCCAATCGCGTCGGGGCGGAATTTTCTGATTGGGCGAACCCGGCACCTTTGCTATCAAAGGGCTCTTTTTTTCGAGGGAAGTGCGGGAAAGACGCATGAGGGACACAAATAAGAAGACAGGCGCAACCACCGGCCGGTTCGCATACCGTCAGCAAAAGAAGCAAGGCCTATACGATCCGGCCTTTGAACACGACGCCTGCGGTTTCGGTTTCATCGCCGATATCAACAACGAACCGAAGCACGAGATCGTCCACCAGGCGCTCAAAATCGTCCAGAACCTCGATCACCGAGGCGCCATTGGCGCCGACCCCCTGGCCGGCGACGGCGCCGGCATTTTGATCCAGCAACCCGACGGCTTCCTGCGCAAGGAATTCGCCAAACAAGGCGTCGCCTTGCCGCCACTCGGTGAATACGCGGTCGGGACCGTCTTCTTGCCGCAGGACGAGAAGCTCAGGGCCAAGTGCACCAACGCCATCAATCGGTTCACCGCCGTCGAGGGACAAGACCTTTTGGCCTGGCGCGAGGTGCCGACCGACAATTCAGTGCTCGGTGAGAGCGTCAAACTCAATGAACCGGTGATTCGTCAGGTCTTGATCGGCCGCGGTTCGGATACGCCCGACGAGGCGGCTTTTCAACGCAAGCTCTACGTCATCCGCAAGCAGGCCCATCACGCCATCTGGGATTACATCCAGGAGGCGGCCCAGGATTTCTACGTCACCTCGTTGTCGAGCCGCACAATCGTCTATAAGGGTATGGTGCTGGCGCCGAACCTGGCCAAGTACTACCTCGATTTCCAAGACGAGGAATTCAAGACGGCGATTGCGCTCTTTCACCAGCGCTTCTCGACCAATACTTTCCCGTCCTGGCGCCTCGCCCAGCCGTTCCGCTACCTCAGCCACAACGGCGAGATCAATACGCTACGCGGCAACATCAACTGGATGAACGCGCGCCGCCACAACATGAGCTCCGAAGTCCTTGGTGAGGACCTGGAGAAACTTTGGCCGTTGATCGGCGACGGATCATCGGATTCAGCGACGTTCGACAATGCCCTCGAACTGTTGATTTTGGGTGGCTATTCGCTGTCGGAAGCGATGATGCTGATGATCCCCGAGGCTTGGGCTGACAATCCGCAGATGGACCCGGCCCGGCGCGCCTTTTACGAGTACCAGTCGGCGGTCATGGAACCTTGGGACGGTCCGGCGGCAATGGCATTCACCGACGGCCGCCAGATCGCAGCTACGCTCGACCGCAACGGCCTCAGGCCGGCCCGTTACGTGGTCACCGACGACGGTCTCGTCATCATGGCTTCCGAAGTCGGCGTGTTGCCGATCCCGGAAGAGAAGATCATCAAGAAGTGGCGCCTGCAGCCGGGCAAGATGCTGCTCATCGATCTCGATGAACACCGCATCATTTCCGATGAGGAACTGAAATCTGAGATCTCCAATGCCAGGCCCTACCAGGATTGGCTGGACGCCACCCAGATCAACCTGAGCGACCTCAGGCCCGAGGTCGGACCGATGACGCCGGATCGGGCAACACTGCTCAATCAGCAGCAGGCTTTCGGTTATACGCGTGAGGACATCAAGGTCTTCTTCAAACCGATGGCGACCAGCGGCCAGGATCCGATCGGCTCCATGGGCCGCGATATCCCGCTGGCGACGTTGTCCGACCGGTCGCGTATGCTCTACGACTATTTCTTCCAGCGCTTCGCCCAAGTGACCAACCCGCCGATCGATCCGATCCGTGAGGAACTGGTGATGTCCCTGGTCAGCCTGATCGGTCCCCGCCCCAACTTACTCGACCTCAAGTCGGGCGGCAGCAATAAGCGCCTCGAAGTCAAGCAGCCGATCCTCACCAATACGGATCTCGAGAAGATCCGTCGCATCGAGAACCAGGTCGACGGTTCGTTCCGCACCTATACCCTGGACATTTGCTATCCGGTGATCGAACCAGGCCGGCAGAGCATGGGCGACGCCATCGACAAGCTTTGCGAACGGGCCGAACAGGTTGTCCGCGACCGCGGTTACAATATCCTGATTTTGTCGGACCGTGGCATTAACAGCGACCATGCCGCCATACCGGCGCTCCTGGCCACCGGTGCCGTCCATTTTCATCTGATCCGCAAGGGTCTCAGGACCGAGGTCGGCCTCGTGGTCGAGACCGGCGAAGCGCGGCGCGTCCACGACTTCTGCCTGTTGGCCGGCTATGGTGCCGAGGCGGTCAATCCCTATCTTGCCTTCGATACGCTGTCCAACCTGACCAAGGAGTTCGGTGAGGACCTGACCATCCAGGAAGCCCATACGCGATACGTAAAAGCGATCGACAAAGGCATCCTCAAGGTGATGTCGAAAATGGGCATCTCCACCTATCAGTCCTATTGCGGGGCGCAGATCTTTGACGCCGTTGGTCTCAACAGCGAATTCGTCGAGACCTATTTCACTGGCACGCCGACCAAGATCGAAGGTGTCGGCCTGACCGAGATTGCCCGCGAGACGGAAGAGCGCCATGCCATCGCCTTCGGCGACGCGCCGATTTTCCGTGACGAGCTTGATGTTGGCGGCGACTTGGCCTTCCGCTTGCGCGGCGAGGACCACATCTGGGTGCCGGAAACCATTTCCCTGATGCAGCATGCGGTGCGCAGCGGCGACTATGCCAAGTTCAAGGAGTTCTCGGCGCTTATCCGAGAGCGCTCGGCTCAGGCCAAGAACCTGCGCGACCTATTTGAACTGCGGCCGGTCGGCGAACCGGTGCACTTGGACGAGGTCGAACCGGTCTCCGAGATCGTCAAGCGTTTCGCCACCGGTGCCATGTCCTTCGGATCCATATCCTGGGAAGCTCATACAACGCTGGCCATCGCCATGAACCGATTGGGCGGCAAGTCCAATACCGGCGAGGGCGGTGAAGAGGCCGAGCGTTTCGAGGTGATGTCCGACGGCGACACCATGCGGTCCTCGATCAAGCAGGTAGCTTCGGGCCGCTTCGGAGTGACCACCGAGTACCTGGTCAACGCCGACGATATCCAGATCAAGATGGCACAGGGCGCCAAGCCCGGCGAGGGTGGCCAGCTCCCAGGCCACAAGGTCGATGAGAGGATCGCCAAGGTCCGTCATTCGACTCCGGGAGTCGGCCTCATCTCGCCACCGCCGCACCATGACATCTACTCGATCGAAGACCTGGCCCAACTCATCCACGACCTGAAGAACGTCAACATTGGCGCCCGCATTTCCGTCAAGTTGGTTTCGGAGGTGGGCGTCGGGACGGTGGCGGCAGGGGTCAGTAAGGCGCATGCCGATCACGTGACCATCTCGGGCCACGACGGTGGTACTGGGGCCAGTCCGATAACCTCTGTCCTCAATGCCGGCAGTCCCTGGGAGATCGGCCTCGCTGAGACGCAGCAGACATTGGTGCTGAATGAACTCAGGGGCCGTATCACCGTCCAGGTCGATGGCGGTTTACGTGTCGGCCGCGACGTCGTCGTCGGCGCTTTGCTAGGTGCCGATGAGTTCGGCTTCGCCACGGCGGCGCTGATTGCCGAAGGTTGCATCATGATGCGCAAGTGCCATCTCAACACCTGCCCGGTCGGCGTCGCCACCCAGGACGAGCGGCTGCGCCGGCGCTTCACCGGCGAGCCCGAGGATGTGGTCAACTATTTCACCTTCGTCGCTGAGGAAGTCCGCGAGATCATGGCTGAACTCGGCTTCCGCACGGTGAACGAGATGATCGGTCAGACGCAAGCGCTGAACATGCTGCCAGCCATCGAACACTGGAAGGCGCAGGGAGTCGATCTGACCGACTTGCTGCACCAGCCGGATGTGCCCGACCACGTCGCCATTTACCAGAAGGAAGACCAGGACCACGGTCTCGACAAGGCTCTGGACCACGAGCTGATCCGCCAGGCACGAGATGCCATAGACGGCAAGGGCGCGGCCAGCATCGAGACTGAAATCCACAACATCAACCGCACGGTCGGCGCCATGTTGTCCGGGGAGATCGCCAAGGTCCATGGGCATACCGGGCTGCCGGACGATACCATCCACATCAAGCTTAAGGGTAACGCCGGTCAGAGCTTCGGGGCCTGGCTGGCCCACGGGGTGACGTTGGAGCTGGAGGGCGATGCCAACGATTATGTCGGCAAGGGCATATCCGGCGGCCGGATCTGCGTTTATCCGGCCCAGGAGAGCCCGATCGTGCCGGAAGAGAACATCGTCATCGGCAACACGGTACTTTACGGGGCCATTTCGGGAGAGTGCTATTTCCGCGGTGTCGCAGGCGAACGTTTCGCCGTGCGCAACTCGGGCGCCACGGCCGTGGTCGAAGGCGTCGGCGATCACGGTTGCGAATACATGACCGGCGGTATCGTCGTCGTACTTGGATCGACGGGCCGAAACTTCGCTGCCGGTATGTCGGGTGGAATCGCCTATGTCCTCGACGAGGACGGCACCTTCGAACAACGATGCAACATGAGCATGGTCGACATCGAGCCGATTGCCGATGAGGAACGCTACATGAAGGAAGAAGAGGCCCAGGCCGGTGACCTGGAAACCATCGGCAAGGTCGACATCTCGAGCGATATGACCCGTTACGACGCACAAAGGTTGCGCGGGTTGGTCGAGCAGCACCACCGCTACACGGGCAGTGCACGGGCCAAGGAGATCCTCGATCACTGGAGCGACTATCTGCCCAAGTTCGTCAAGGTCATGCCGGTCGAATACCTGCGGGCCTTGCAGGAAATGCAAGCCAAGTCGCGTCGCGGGCCACCGAGCACGACGGCATCAGCCTGGCGGTGGGAGGCTGAGATCATGGGTAAGCCAACCGGATTTCTTGAAATCGACCGCCGCGAACGCGCTTATGCCGCCGTCGATGAACGGCTCCGCCATTACGACGAATTTATGATCGACATGAGCCCTGGCGACGTCGCCAGCCAAGGCGCCCGATGCATGGATTGCGGCATCCCCTTCTGCCACAAGGGCTGTCCGGTCAAAAACATTATTCCGGAGTGGAACGATCTCGTCTACCGCAACAAGTGGCGCGAAGCCTTACATATCCTGCACAGCACCAACAACTTCCCGGAGTTCACCGGCCGCATCTGTCCGGCACCCTGTGAGGCGGCCTGTACGCTGAACATCACGGAAGAGCCGGTCACCATTAAGACAATTGAATGCGCTATTGTCGACCACGGTTGGCAGGAGGCCTGGATCAGGCCGGAGATCGCCAAACGCCGGACCGGCAAGCGGGTCGCCGTCGTTGGATCCGGGCCCGCCGGCCTCGCCTGTGCCCAGCAGTTGGCACGGGCCGGTCACAAGGTCGTCGTCTTTGAGAAGAGCGCGCGAATCGGCGGCCTGCTTCGCATCGGCATCCCCGATTTCAAGATGAACAAGTCGCTGATTGATCGCCGCATGGCGCAGATGCAGGCGGAAGGGGTGGAGTTTCGGCCGAACAGCCATGTCGGCGGCAACGTGCCGACCGAGAAGCTGCTCAAGGAGTATGATGCAATTGCCCTTTGCGGCGGCTCCGAACACCCGCGCGACCTGCCGGTGCCCGGCCGCGAGCTTGATGGAGTCCACTTCGCCATGGATTTCCTGTCGCAGCAGAACGACCGCAATGCCGGGATCGATATCCCGTCGGATCGCGCCATCTCCGCCGAAGGGCGCCACGTCATCGTCATCGGTGGCGGCGATACCGGGTCTGACTGTGTGGGCACCTCGGCGCGCCAAGGTGCGGCGTCAGTTACCCAATTCGAGCTCTTGGCGAAACCGCCTGAAAAGGAGGACAAGGCGGTGACCTGGCCCAACTGGCCGATGAAACTACGCTCGTCGACCTCACACGAAGAAGGATGTGAGCGTGAATGGTCCGTGATGACCAAGGCGTTCTCCGGCAGCGACGGCAAGGTCGAGACGCTTCACGG
>Ga0209680_1000188_pt1 | contig 15725 bp, 9 predicted proteins | sample WorMetLIZISLAND1_FD_187413 | JGI IMG/M metagenome (GOLD analysis project Ga0209680, IMG submission 187413) | Marine gutless worms symbiont microbial communities from Max Planck institute for Marine Microbiology, Germany - Olavius loisae LIZARD... ... | reverse complement strand
TCGGCAAGATTAAGCATTTCCGCAGACTTTTCTCTCGATTCGACAAACTCCAAAACCGCTTCCTATCGTTCCTGCAATTCGTCAGCACCATCATATGGTTGCGGTAAATTCGTCAACAGAACCTAGGGCGGGGATCACGGACGACGGCATTTCAACCGCTGCGTCAGGCGACGATCAGGAGGGCGACATAGGGCACCCCATTGAAAACCAGAAACACGATCTTGTAGGCCCCGAGAAAGCCGTAGAAGACCGAATCGAATGTCGCGCGTGAAATTGGCTTTGCGTGCGGTACAAGAAATCGGGCGCCGCCATATACATGGCGATCGACATCACCAACAACGCCGCGTTGATGATCGTGCACCATTTGAAGAATTCGGTCAGTGTCTGAATATCCATGCGGGCCTCCGCGTTCGAGTAGCCTATGCATCAGAGTACCTGCATAGGGTAACTCAACCACGGGAGGTTGTCTTGCCGTAGCGGTCGGTGTCCAGCCGGACGCCCCCGGTCTCCTGTTATGACCCCGCGAACGGCAGCGACCGGCGCATGGACCCGGTCAACTTGAAGACGGCGTTGGCGACCGCTGGCCCGATCGGCGGCACACCCGGCTCGCCGATGCCGGTCGGGCTTTCCGTCGACGCCACGATGTGAACCTCGACCTCCGGCATGGCGTCGATCCGGAGCGGCGTATAGGTGTCGTAGTTGCCCTGATCGACCATGCCGTCGGTAAGCGTCAAATTCTCGGCCAGTGTGGCGCCGAGGCCGAAGCCGATTGACCCCTCAACCTGGGCCCGGATGATGTCCGGGTTGACCGGTATCCCGCAATCAACGGCGCAGACGACCCGATGGACACGGGGCATGCCGTCGACAATCGACACCTCGGCGACCTGCGCCACGTAACTGGCGAAGCTTTCGTGCACGGCGAGCCCGAGCGCTCGGCCGGCGGCCACCGGTTTCCCCCATCCGGCCTTCTCGGCGGCCAGCTTGAGGACACCGGCGTGGCGCGGATGGTCTTTCAGCAGTTCGAGACGCAGGGCCAGCGGGTCGCGCCCGGCGGCCGCGGCGACCTCATCGAGGAAGGTCTCCGTCGAATAGGCCGTATGGGTCGAGCCGACGGACCGCCACCACAGGACCGGTATCCCGACCTCCATGGTGGTCAGACCGACGTCCATATTGGACAAAGCGTAGGGAAGATTGGCCGCGCCTTCCACCGAGGTCGGATCGACGCCGTCCTGGATCATACCCTGGAACGGCGTGCCGGCGACGATCGACTGACCGACGATGTGGTGCTCCCAAGCGGCGATGGTGCCGTCCTTGTCTACACCGGCCTTCATGCGGTGCACGTAGGCCGGCCGGTAGTGCCCGCCTTGCATGTCGTTTTCGCGGGTCCATTGGACCTTAACCGGCGCCTTGAAGCCGATCGCCTTGGCGACCGACACGGCTTCGTTGACGATGTCGCCGTCGCCGACGCCGCGTCGTCCGAACCCGCCGCCGGTTTTCATTACGTGCAATCGCACTTTTTCCTTTTCGACGCCGGCGGTGGCCGCGGCAACATGGATATAGAGGTCGGGGATCTGGAGTCCGCCCCAGACCTCCAACGTGCCGTCGGCATTCATCCGGGCCACCGCGTTCAGGGGCTCCATGGCGGCATGCGCCAGGTAGGGGAAGCGGTAGCTCGCCTCGACGACTTTGTCGGCCTTCGCCATGGCTCCCGCCGCATCGCCTTTCGACGCCGCTTTCAGGGCCGGCGGTTCCTTCGACAATCGCTCGAACTCGTCCAGCAATCCAGCCGATCCGCGCTTTTCCGCCTTGCTTTCGTCCCAGGTTACGCGAACGGCATCCCGCGCCTTCAGAGCCGCCCACATATGTTCTGCCACGACGGCGACGCCGCGCGGCACGGCGACCACGTCGACGACGCCCGGCATGGCCTTGGCCTCGGCCGCTTCGAAGGACTGGACGGTGGCGCCGAAGCGCGGCGGGTGGATCATCACCGCCGTCAGCATACCGGGCAGTTTAATATCGATGGTGAAGTCGTGGGTGCCGTCGGTTTTTGGCGCCGTGTCGAAACGACGCCGCGTTTCCGAACCGATCTCGGTCCATTGATCGGGCGACTTCAGCGGCACGTTTTCGGGTATGGGCTGTTTGGCAGCCATCGCCGCCATGGCCCCGAAGGTCGCCTTCTTGCCGGACGGATGGGACAGCACGCCGCTGGCAACGGCAATTTCGCCGGCCGGCACCTGCCACGCCTCGGCGGCAGCGGCGACCAGCATGGCGCGCGCCGTTGCGCCGACCTTGCGGTAACGCTCAAAGGACGTCGCGATGGTCGTCGATCCACCGGTGCCCTGGGCGACGCCGCCCCACATGATGTTGCCGTAGAGCGCCGTGTTGGCGCTGGCGCCGACGACCGTCACCTGGTCCCAGTTGGCGCCCAGTTCCTCGACGACCAAGGTGGCGACGCCATGGTAGCTACCCTGGCCCATGTCGAACTGCGATGACAGCACCGTCACCTGGTTATCGGCACCGATTTCCAGATAGGCGGCGAAGGGCGAGACAGGAGCCGCCGGTTTCTTGGTCTCGGCCGGGGCTGCAGCAAACGCACCATCACCAAATCCGATGACCAGTCCACCGGCCGTCGCCGCCGCACCGATCAGGAAACCGCGTCGCGAGGTGCCCACTCCGGCCCGCTTAAATTCGCTATTAACGAGGTTCATCATAATCACGCCTCCAGCCTGCGGGCCGCTTCGTGGATGCCGGCCCGGATGCGTAGGTAGGTGGCGCAGCGGCAGAGGTTGCCGGCCATCGCCTCGTCGATATCGACATCGCTCGGTTTCGGGTTGTCGCTGAGCAGCGCCGCCGCGGCCATGATCTGACCTGACTGGCAATAGCCGCATTGCGGCACGTCGAGGTCCGTCCAGACGGCGCGTACCGTTTCGGCAACCTTTCCGTCGAGCCCCTCAATTGTCGTGATCGCTGCGTCGCCGACGTCCTCGAGCGGCGTCTGGCAGGCGCGGATCGGTGTACCGTCCATATGAACCGTGCACGACCCGCACTGGGCCAGACCGCAGCCGAACTTGGTGCCGGTCAAACCGACAAGATCACGGATCGCCCACAAGAGCGGCATGTCGCCGGGCGCGTCGACGTCGTAGGCCTTACCGTTGATGGAGAGTCTCGCCATGGTGTCCCCCGCCTCCGATGAACCGATCGCCGAACGCCGCCGCGACCCCGCCGGGCCGCCGCAAAGGTCGGCGTTAGCAATAGATGGTTATGAGGACCCCACGCCTGCAACCGCAAATGAACAAATCGTGACGGTCTTTGGTTTTGAGGCGGCTCGTTCCCTCTGGCGCGTGGTGTCGGTTCGGCGGCGCGGCGCAGCACGAAATCGGATTGCAGACGCGTTTATGACTCTTTCGTGACATTTTCGTCGAACGCCACAATTCCACTAGCGAAATTCAAAAACCGCCATAAAACTATCCCCGTTCGGAGGAGGACGCGTCCATCCCTGAAACGGCCACGATCCCATTTGTGTGAGACGATTATGAACCAACAAACCGAAACGAAAATCCGTGAACGCGCATACGCTCTCTGGGAGCAATCCGGCAAGACGACCGGCAAAGCCATGGACTTCTGGCTGCAAGCCGAGAAGGAAATCAACGAAGCCGCGACGGCCTCTCCGGCGCCGGCAGCCAAGGCGAAAAGCCCGGGAAGAAAGGCCAAGGGAACCACAGCCAAGTCCCTGACGGCCAAGGCGGCGGGCAAGACCAAAGTGACGGCCAAGGCGGCAAAACCGAAGACGGCTGCCACAGCCAAGCCGAAGACGACCCGCAAGAAAAAGTCCGACACCACCTGATCGGCGATTCGGCGGCCCGCGACTCCGGCGCCGCCTGGGTGTTTAATTCGTTCGAATCCGCGTGATATAATTGCGATCGGGCCTACAATCGTGTGCCCAAACATCGCTCAACCGTTGGGAGACCGGCCTTGGATGCAGCGACGAATTCCGCCGCCGGCGACACGTCGCCGGACATGAAGGGTTTCGACGCGGTCCTCGCGGGCGACCATGGCGATCCGTTCTCTTTTCTCGGCATCCACAGGGACGACGGCGGAAAGGTCGTCGTCCGGGCTTTCCATCCGGAAGCCCAGCGCATCGACGTCATCGACGCCGCGACGGGTAAACAGGCGGCCCGCATGCGCCGCGTGAATAGCCCGGGCTGCTTCGCGGCCACCATCAAGGACCGCGACGCCCCCTTCCCCTATCGCCTGAAAATGACTTTCGTCGATGCCGTCCTGGAGACCGAAGACCCCTACCGCTTCCCGCCGGTGCTGGGCGAAATTGACCTGCATCTGTTCGGAGAGGGCAGCCACTTCCGTACCTATGACAAACTGGGCGCCCATGTGACCAGCCTCGATGGCGTCGACGGAGTCAATTTCGCCGTTTGGGCGCCCAATGCGCGCCGCGTCAGCGTGGTTGGCGATTTCAACGCCTGGGACGGACGCCGCCACCCCATGCGCAATCATCCCGGCTGCGGCGTATGGGAGATCTTCGTGCCCGGCCTCGGTGCCGGCGCCGTCTACAAGTTCGAGATCAAGGCGGCCGACGGAACGCTGCTGCCCCTGAAAGCCGACCCTTACGCCTTCGCCTGTGAGCAACCGCCCCGCTCGGCCAACATCGTCACCGATGCACAACCCTACCCCTGGCGCGACCAGGCGTGGATGGCGGAACGGGCCGCTCGATCCGGCAACGACCGCCCGATGTCCATCTACGAGGTCCATCTCGGCTCCTGGCGCCGCTGCCCGGAGGAGGACAACCGCTACCTCAACTATCGGGAATTGGCCGAACAACTGGTCCCTTACGTGGCCGATCTCGGCTTCACCCATATCGAGCTTCTGCCTGTCAACGAGTATCCCTTCGACGGTTCCTGGGGGTACCAGCCGATCGGCCTTTTTGCGCCGACCAGCCGGTTCGGCACGCCCGACGATTTCCGCGCCTTCGTCGATGCCTGCCACGACATCGGGATCGGTGTCATCATCGATTGGGTGCCGGGCCATTTCCCGGAAGACGCGCACGGTCTCGGCCTTTTCGACGGCACCCATCTCTACGAACATGCCGACCCGCGCAAGGGCCGGCATATGGACTGGGGCACCTTGATCTACAATTTCGATCGCCGGGAAGTCGCCAATTTCCTCATCGCCAATGCGCTCTACTGGCTCGAGTCCTTTCATATCGACGGGCTCCGCGTCGACGCCGTCGCCTCCATGCTCTACCTCGATTACAGCCGCGAGGCCGACGAATGGGTCGCCAACGAGTACGGCGGCAACGAGAATTTGGGTGCGATCGCCTTCCTCAAACGGCTCAACGAGGCGGTCTACGGCGGGCACCCGGGCGCCTTCACCATCGCCGAGGAGTCGACCGCCTGGCCACAGGTATCGCGTCCGACCTACCTGGGCGGTCTCGGTTTCGGTTACAAGTGGAACATGGGCTGGATGCACGACACGCTGCGCTACATGTCGAAGGAGTCCGTGCACCGCAAGTTCCACCATGACGACCTGACCTTCGGCATGCTCTACGCGTTCCACGAGAACTTCGTGCTGCCGCTGAGCCACGACGAAGTCGTCCACGGCAAGGGTTCGATCCTCGGGCGCATGCCCGGTGACCGCTGGCAGCGGTTTGCCAACCTCCGCGCCTACTACGCCTTCATGTACGCCCACCCGGGAAAGAAGCTGTTGTTCATGGGTGGTGAGTTCGGCCAGGAACGGGAGTGGAACCACGACACCAGCCTCGACTGGCACCTGTTGTCGGACCCGCTGCACGGCGGCGTGCGGAATCTGCTGCGCGATCTCAATTGGCTCTATCGCGGCACGCCGGCACTGCATGATAGGGACTGCGATCCGGCCGGGTTCTCCTGGGTCGACTGCAACGACAGCGAACAAAGCGTGCTTTCGTTCATGCGTTTCGGTGCGGATGGCCAAGGTCTCGTAGTCGTTGTCTGCAATTTCACGCCGGTCGTCCGCCAGGCCTACCGGCTCGGTGTGCCGCGCCCCGGTTATTTCCGGGAAGCACTGAACACGGATTCGAACTTTTACGGCGGCAGCGACGTCGGTAACGGCGGCGGTGTCGACACCGCGGACAACGCCATGCATGGCCACCCCCATTCCCTGACGCTGAGCTTGCCGCCACTGGCGACATTGGTGCTCGCCCTTGATGACTAAACGGAAGGGCGACGGCGGGAATTCGGTGTGGCCCGGTGCGCCCTACCCTTTGGGCGCGACCCCCGACAGCAAGGGAACAAACTTCGCGTTGTTCTCGGCCAATGCCGAACAAGTCGATCTCTGCCTGTACGACGGCAACGGCGGCCGCGAAACACACAGGATCACCCTCCCCGAGTACACGGACCAGGTCTGGCACGGCTACCTGCCAGGCGTCCGGCCGGGGCAGATCTACGGGTATCGGGTTTACGGCCCTTACGCGCCGGACCGCGGCCACCGCTTCAATCATCACAAGCTTCTTATCGACCCCTATGCGCGCAAGCTGACCGGGCGGCTGGTGTGGAACGACGCCAACCTCGGCTATGACCCGGACAACGCCAAGAAAGACAAGTCCTTCAGCCGCGTCGACAACGCTGCTTTCGTGCCCAAGGCCGTCGTCACCGACACCGGGGCCGGGGTCAAATCACCGCCGGACATTCCCTGGCAGGAAACGGTGATCTATGAACTCCACACCCGCGGCATGACCATGTGCCACCCCGATGTCGAGGACGACCACCGCGGCACCTTCGCCGGGCTCGCCGACGAGGCGGTGATCGATCATCTGGTCTCTCTCGGCATAAATACGGTGGAACTGCTGCCGATCCATCCTTTCGCCGATGAACGGCACCTGGCCGAACGCGGCATGACCAATTACTGGGGCTACAGCCCCTTCAATTACTTCGCCCCGGACCCGCGCTACCTGGCGACGGGCGGGATCGACGAGTTCCGCGGGATGACGGCCCGCTTCCATGAGGCCGACCTGCAGGTCGTCCTCGACGTCGTCTTCAACCACACCGGCGAAGGCGACGCCCTCGGACCGACGCTCAGCTTCCGCGGCATCGATAACGCCTCCTATTACCACCACGAGGCTCACGCACCGGGCCGCTATGCGGACCATACCGGTTGCGGCAACAGCCTCGACCTCACCCATCCCCGTGTCCAGCAGATGGTGCTCGATTCGCTCCGCTACTGGGTCGAGGACATGCACGTCGACGGCTTCCGCTTCGACCTGGCGACGACGCTGGCCCGCGGACCCGACGGGTTTGAGGCCGACGGACCGTTCCTTTCAGCCGTGCGCCAGGACCCGGTGCTGTCACGGGTCAAGTTGATCGCCGAGCCCTGGGACCTGGGTCCGGGCGGTTACCGGGTCGGCGGTTTTCCGCCGGGCTGGTCGGAGTGGAACGACAAATACCGCGATACGGTCCGCGCCTTCTGGAAAGGCGACGACGGCGTCCTCGGCGACATGGCGTCCAGCCTCACCGGCAGCAGTCATCTGTTCGCCAAGCACGGGCGCCGGCCGCGGGCCAGCGTCAACTTCGTCACCGCCCATGACGGCTTCACCCTGACCGACCTGGTCACCTATGAGAGCAAGCGCAACGAAGCCAACGGCGAGAACAACTGCGACGGTACCGGCGACAACCGGTCCTGGAACTGTGGGACCGAAGGACCGACCGACGATCCGGATGTCGGCGCACTACGCCTGCGCCAGAAACGCAATCTCATGGCCACCCTGATGCTGTCGCAGGGCGTGCCCATGGTGACCGCCGGCGACGAGTTGGGACGGACCCAGGGCGGCAACAACAACGCCTATTGCCAGGACAACGGGACCAGCTGGATCGACTGGGAGGGACTCGATGCCGAGGACCGTGGCTTCCTTGAATTCGTGCGCCGCATGATCGCCCTTCGCCGCGAACATCCCGCATTCCGGCGGCCACGTTTCTTTCAGGGCCGGCCGGTCAACGGCTCGCAGCTCAACGACATCACCTGGCTATCGCCCGAAGGCCGCGAGCTCAAGGGACACGAATGGGGCCTGGCCTACGCACGCTGTTTTGGGTTCCACCTGGGCGGCGATACCGGCACCTATCTCGGACGCGACGGGCGCGACCTCGCCGACGACCGGTTTGTCGTATTGATGAACGCTCACAACGACGCGGTGCCGTTCATTCTCCCCGAACCGTCATTCGGCGAAGCGTGGCGGGAAGTGTTCGACACGGCGCGGCCGGAAAGTGCCGACGAAGAATCCGTGTATCGAGCCCGCCAGACCTACCGCCTCGAAGGCCATTCCATGGCCTTGCTCATCCACGATCACGGAGACGGGGCGTGAGCGGCGAAACGGCGGACCTGGAACGGCTCGCCGAACGGGCGGGGATTCACCTCCATTACTGGGATATCTTCGGCGAGGGCCACCGGACACCGCCCGATACACAGCGGGCCCTGTTGTCGGCCTTGGGTTTCGAGGTGGATACGCCGGGCGACGCGCGCGACAGCCTTAAGGCCTTCGAGAAAGCGGAACGCCGACGGGTTCTGGCCCCGGCAACGGTGCTTCGCCGCGACCGTCAGGCCTTTTCCATCACCGTCAATGCTCCGGCAGCCGGCACCATCGCCTGGGAGCTCACCCTCGAAAACGGTGAAACGATGAGCGGCGACAGCCGACACGACGACCTTTCCGAGACCCTGGGCGAAGGTCCAGAACGACTCTTGGCCCTGCCGCCCGATATGCCCGACGGATACCACTGGCTGCACGTCACCGCCGGCGGCGAACGCGCCGAAACCATGGTGATCGTGGCGCCGCCGGCCGCCTATCTGCCCGACTGGATGGCCGCCGGCGGGCGGCGATGGGGCCTGGCCTGCCACCTCTATGCCCTGCGTTCGTCCGGCGACTGGGGGATCGGCGACTTCTCAGGGCTCATGCAGCTGATGGGTACCGCCGACGGACTCGGCGCCGCCGTTGTCGGTATCAACCCCCTGCATGCCCCCTTCGGCTGCCACCCGGAAGGGGCCAGCCCCTACTCTCCGTCGAGCCGGCATTTCCTCAATCCGCTTTACATCGACGTCGCCGGACTCCCGTTTCTCGACGCCTGCCCGGAAGCGCGATCGATCCTCGGCGAAAACGCGTTTGCCGCTCAATTGGCCGCGGTGCGCTCGGAGCGCCATGTCGACTACGCCGGCGTTTCGGCCCTCAAGCACCGGGTGCTGCAAGCCGCCTATGAGGAATTCTGCCGTTTGCCCGTGGAACAACGTTGGGCTTTCGAGGATTTCCGATCGGCGGGAGGCGAAGCGCTCGCCCGGTTCTGCCTGTTCGAGGCCCTGCACGATCATTTCGATGGAGCGCCCTGGTCCGCGTGGCCGGTGGATTATCGGACCCCTTCCAGTGCCGCCGTCGAAGGCTTCGCGGTCGATGATGCCGAGCGGGTCGGCTATCACGCCTTCCTGCAGTGGCTTGCCGATATGCAACTGGCGGCTGCGACCGATGGCCGGGGAGCCTGCCTCTATAGGGACCTGGCCACCGGTGTCGATCCCAACGGCGCCGACGCCTGGGCCGATCCGGAAGCCACGGTACGCGGCGTCACCTTCGGCGCACCGCCCGACGCCTTCAATGACCAGGGTCAGGATTGGGGCATGCCGCCGCCCAACCCCCACGTCATGAAAGCGATAGCCTTCGCGCCCTTCGCCCGCCTGCTGCGGGCCAACATCCGTCATGCCGGCGCCCTCAGGATCGATCACGCGTTAGGCCTGATGCGCCTGTTCTGGGTCCCCGACGGCGCCAAACCGACGGAGGGCGCCTACGTCTCCTACCCCCACGCCGACCTCGCCGGCGTGCTTGCGTTGGAAAGTCACCGCAACCGCTGCCTGATCGTCGGCGAGGACCTGGGCACCGTGCCCGACGAGTTCCGCGCCTACATGGACCAGGAGAAGTTCCTGTCCTACCGGGTCTTCTATTTCGAACGGTGGCCGGAAGGACTGTTCAAGCGACCCGATGCTTATCCCGACCTGTCATTGGCGACCGCGACGACCCATGATCTGCCGACCCTGGCCGGCTTCTGGAGCGGCGATGATCTGATCTTACGGGACCGCCTCGGGCTCAACGCGGGCGACGACCTCGTCACCGCCGAGACCGCCCGGGCGGCCGATCGCGAGTTCTTGATCGCAGCGCTCCGCGACCAGCAGCTGCCGGTCGATGGTCTGTTGCCCAATGGCTCCGTCGACGACGGTGCCCTGAAGGCGCTCACCGCCGCCGTCGAACGCTATCTGGCCCGCTCCAGGGCGGGCTTGATGATGATCAACCTAGACGACCTCCTGATGGAGCTCGAGCAGCTCAATCTGCCGGGAACGGTGGAAGAGCACCCGAACTGGCGACGCCGCCTTGCCGCCGGCGTCAAGGACATAGCCGCCGATCCGGACATCGTCGATATCCTGCGGGCCGTCACCGAGGAGCGGCCGGGCTAGGTCCCGTTCGGTTCGATCTCCCAGATCTTCGCCGCGTAGCGGTGGATCGTTTCGTCGCTGGAGAACCGCCCCATGTTGGCGACATTGAGGATGGCGCGGCGCGTCCAGTCCTCAGGGTCGCGGTAGGCCTCGTCGACGCGCTCCTGACACTCCAGGTAGGACGCGAAATCGGCGAGCAGCAGGTAGTGGTCGCCACCGCGCAACAGAGAGTCGACGACAGCGCGGTAGCGATAGGGATCATCGGCCGAGAAGTAGCCCCCGCGGATCATGTCGAGGACTTGTCGCAGTTCCTCGTTGTCGTGATAGTACCGGGTCGGGTCGTAACCCCTTGACCTGAGGCTGTGCGCACCGTCGGCGTCGAGGCCGAAAATGAAGATGTTCTCCGCTCCGACCTCGTCGTGGATCTCGATATTGGCGCCGTCCATGGTGCCGATGGTCAGCGCCCCATTGAGGGCGAGTTTCATGTTGCCGGTCCCCGACGCCTCGGTGCCGGCCGTAGAGATCTGTTCGGAAAGTTCGCTGCCGGGGATGATGACCTCGGCCAGCGACACGCTGTAGTTGGGGCAGAACACCACCTGGAGGCGCCCGTCCATGGCCGGATCGTGGTTGATGGTCTCGGCGACGTCATTGATCAGCCGGATGATCAGTTTGGCCATGTCGTAACCGGAGGCCGCCTTGCCGGCGAAGATGACGGTGCGCGGCACGGCGTTCTGCGACGGGTCCTCTCGCAACCGGTTGTAGCGGGCCACGACCTGCAGCAGGTTCAGGAGCTGGCGTTTGTACTCATGGATCCGCTTGGCCTGGGAATCGAACAGCGTGTCGGTCGCCAGGGCAATGCCCTGGCGTCTTTCGATCATGGCCGCCAGGCGTTCCTTGTTGCGATGTTTGACGGCGCGGAATGATTGGCGAAAGCCGGCGTCATCGGCGAAGGGAACCAGGTTTTTCAGTTGCGGCAGGTTGCGGACCCAATCGGCACCGATGGCCTCGCTGATCAGGTCCGACAAACCGCGGTTGGCTTGGTGCAACCACAAACGCGGCGTGATTCCGTTGGTCATGTTGAGGAACTTGCCGGGGTAAATGGCGTCGAATTCGGGGAAGGTCGATTCTCTGAGCAGCTTGGTGTGCAATTCGGCGACGCCGTTGACCTTGGTGCTGCCGACGATGGCCAAATGCGCCATGCGGATCGACCGGTTGAAATCATCGACCAGGGACAGGCGGCCGAGCATGGCCGAATCGCCCGGATAAAGACGGCGCACGTTCTTCAGGAAGACATCGTTGATCTGGAAAATGATCTCCAGATGCCGGGGCAGGATCCGTTCGAGCATGTCGATGGGCCAGGTTTCCATCGCCTCCGGAAGCAGGGTGTGATTGGTATAGGCAAAGGTCCGGGTGATGATCTCCCAGGCCTCATCAAAACCCATCTTGTGTTCGTCGACGAAAATGCGCATGAGCTCCGGGATGGCCAGCACCGGATGGGTGTCGTTGAGCTGGATGACGGCCTTGTCGGGCAGCCCCGCGAGATCGTCGTCGGTACGCAAATAGCGGGCGACGATGTCCTGGATCGAGGCGCTGACGAAGAAATACTCCTGTTTCAGGCGCAGCTCCTGGCCGCGGGTGTTCTTGTCGTTGGGGTAAAGCACCTTGGTCAGGTTCTCGGAGTCCGTCTTCTCGCGCACCGCCTCGGCGTAGTGGCCCTGATTGAAGTGCTTGAGGTCGAATTCCTTGGGCGAGCGCGCCGACCACAGGCGCAGGTTGCCGACCGTTTCGGTGGCGAACCCGGAGACCGGCACGTCGAAGGCCATGGCGTAGACGTCCTCCGTATCCACCCACTGGCATTCCTCCTCGCCGGCCGGGTTGCGGAAGCAGAGGATGTGACCGCCGAAACGCACGTGATAGAGGACGCTGGCCCGTTCCACCTCCCACGGGTTGCCGTAGCGCAACCAGTTTTCCGGTGTTTCGACCTGTCGGCCTTCATCGATGGACTGCGTGAACATGCCGTACTCGAAGCGCAACCCGTAGCCGATGCCCGGATAGTCGTGGGTCGCCATCGAGTCCATAAAGCACGCCGCTAGGCGCCCCAGGCCGCCATTGCCGATGGCGGCGTCGTATTCGCACTCGACCAAATCGGCCAGCGGATGGCCGAGCTCGTCGAGGGCCTGCTCGGTGACCGCGTAGACGCCGAGATCGTGCAGCGATTTCTTCAGGTTGCGTCCGATCAGGTATTCCATGGACAGGTAATAGACGAGCTTGACCTCTTTGGCGTAATTGGCCCGGGCCGTGCGGATGTTGCGTTCTGAGAGAACACAACGGATCAGATGGGCGAGCGCGAAGAACCAATCGCGGGTCGTCGCGCGATTGGGGTTCATGCCGATCTCATGGATGACCGCGTTGACCAGCGCCGCCTTCAACGACTCGGCGTTGTCGAAGGTGTCGCGGAGCCTGTCCTGCAGACAGAGTTCCGTCAGATCTCGCGTAACCCGCTCGTCCATCAGCGGCTCATGGCGAGGGTTCTGTAGAGGTCATGATACGATCGCGCGCCCACCTGCCAACTGTAGTCTCTTTGCATGGCACTTTGTTGAAGGCGACGCCACCAGTCGGTGTTGCCGTACCATTGACGGACGCGCCCCAGCGTCTCCAATAGGTCTGCCGGGTCGGCGGCGTCGAAAACGAAACCGCAGCCGTCTTCCTGATCGGCGGCGTCGATCACCGTGTCCGACAGCCCGCCGGTCCGCCGCACCACCGGTATCGATCCGTAGCGCATGGCATAGAGTTGGGTCAGCCCGCAAGGCTCGAAACGGGACGGCACCAGTATGGCATCGCTGCCGGCCTGGATCAGGTGAGCAAAGGCCTCGTCGTAATCGATACGGACGGCGACCTTGTCCGGCGCTTCGGCGGCGGCCTGGCGGCAGCGCTCTTCCAATCCCGGATCGCCGGTTCCCTGGATGACCACGGCAAAACCCATATCGAGAATGCCGGACAGGGCATCGAGGATGAGGTCGACGCCTTTCTGCTCGACCAGGCGGCCGACCAGCCCGAGCACGGGCGTATGGCCGTTGGGCGGCAGCCCCGTGTATTCGAGCAGGATCTCCTTGCACTTTTCCTTGCCGTCGAAATCCTCGGCCGAATAGGCGGCCGGAATCATCGGATCCTGTTCCGGGTTCCAAGTCTCGTAGTCGATGCCGTTGAGGATACCGACGAGATCGTCCGTACGGGCCTCGAGCACACCTTCCATGCCGCCGCCGAACGCTGGCGTCAGGATTTCCTTGGCGTAGGTTGGGCTGACGGTAGTGATCATGTCGGAATAGGTGATGCCGGCCTTCAGGTACGAAAGAGCACCATAGTATTCAGCGCCGTCGATGGTGAAAACCCCGCTTTGCAATCCGATCGCGGCGAGCGCGTCGGGTCCGAACAAGCCCTGATAGTGGAGGTTGTGGATGGTGAACAGCGTCGGCGGCGTCTTGCCGCCCCATTGCGAGAGATAGGCGGGAATCAACCCGGTCTGCCAGTCGTTGGCATGGATCACGTCCGGTGGCCAGCCGACCATGGAGCCGGCAAATCCGATCATCGCCGCGGCGCGGGCCAACAAGGCGAAACGCAGATGGTTGTCCGGCCAATCGAAGCCGTCGGGCCCGATGTAGGGCTCGCCTTGGCGTTCGAAAAGTGCGGGATTGTCGAGCAGCCAGACGCGCACATCACTGTCCGGCATACGGCCCGGCAACAGGTAGGTCTGGCCCGTACCGAGCGGATCGCCGAGCCGAACCCGGCGGCCGCGGCCCTCCATGCGGTCGAGGGCTTCCGGGTAAGCCGGAAGCAGGATCCTGACGTCCTCACCCAGTTCGGCCAGAGCCTTCGGGAGGGCGAAAGCGACATCGGCCAACCCCCCCGTTTTGACCAGCGGATAAGCCTCCGATGAGACGAACAAAATCTTCATGTTTCGCGTCCTAGTGCTGACCGGTGACGCGGCCCGGCGCCCAGCCGTTGCCTCAGCCGTTGCCTTAACGGTCAAGAATACCGGGACCGTGGATCAAAACGGCCCGTTCATCAACACCAATTTCGTTACGGTTTGTCGGCAACCGTCGCGGGACCATTGAACCGGGCGACGGCCGCCGAAACACCATGCTATAGTCGGATCCAGCTTGAACCGCTCCGGCCGGAGATTACGACATGAACGATGCGGGCGCCCGGGCCTGGCCGACAACCGCCGACGGCACCACCGATTGGGAACGCGTTTTCGAAGACCCGAGCGACGGACTGATCGTTCTCGCCTGCCGATCCGAGACGCCCGATCAACTCAAGACCATGACCCTGATCATCCTCCGCCAGCTGTTCAAACGGAAAAACGACGATCAGGGCGACGACAAGCGAACCCGCCGCTGTTTCAAGTTCCGCATCGGCAACGGGACCAACAAGCCGGTTTCGGATCTTCATTTCGACGGCAAGGGCATGTCGATGACCTCCTCGTCGGTGGGAAGCGACACCGGTGTCAAAGGATGGTCGCCGTATAATGTGCCTGGCGGCGACGGCTTTTGGTTTGGTGCCGATAAGGGGACGAAGCCCCTGCCGCCAAACGAAGGTCTCGGCCCTTTCGAGTTCTGCACGGAATCAAGCCCAAAGGGGATTGATATTTGGTTCAGCCATCCCGACGGCAGCCGCACCCGGCTCGACCCGAACAACATCCGGACCCGCCGCGGGCGGGCGCGTCAACGCAACGGCAAGACGCTGTTGCCCCCCGATACGACGGAGGCGGTCTACGATATCGAGATCACGGCGGACGGGGGCGGTCTACGATATCGAGATCACGGCGGACGGGGGCGGTTCCGAGTTGACGGTCGAAGCCAGCGGCGGGCGGTTGAAGCCCGGTACAGCGGCCGACTCAAAGACCACAAGCGGCGGGGTACGCAACAATAATCGACGGCTCTTGGACATCAATACCGTGCCGATGTCGCGGGAGTTCGGCAAAGGTGAGAAGGTGCGGGCCACGGTGACCTCGTCGTCGGCGACGCGGGGTAAATGCTTCAAGGTCGGGACGCCGGTGGTCCGCGCCGATGGTACATTGGTTCCAATTGAAAACCTTGTGCCCGGTGATGAGATCTTGGCAGCCGCCGATGCCGCGGACACACCATCGCTGGCTTCAGGGCGCCTCGAAGAATTCCCTATTTTTCCGAGGTCGGTTAGAATCCGCGTGATCTGACGTAAGAGGGAGGGAACGGCTCATGGGGCAGATTGGTTTTTTCGACGTCGCGAACCGGTATGCCAGTCTG
>Ga0209680_1000187_pt1 | contig 15728 bp, 16 predicted proteins | sample WorMetLIZISLAND1_FD_187413 | JGI IMG/M metagenome (GOLD analysis project Ga0209680, IMG submission 187413) | Marine gutless worms symbiont microbial communities from Max Planck institute for Marine Microbiology, Germany - Olavius loisae LIZARD... ... | reverse complement strand
CCGAGACCAAGAGACAATACCGCCAACGCTTCCATCGCCCTTCCCTCCATCGCTATCCGTGCCAACCAAGGATAGACGATCACGCCTGGCCATATCTTTCGGAATCCACTTCGAACGTCGAAGAGCCATAAAACCGATAATTACGGCCTGTTTTTTCTACAAAATTAGTGATTTATGCCCAACGAACCCTTGAAAGACATCGACCGGCGAATCCTCATCCAGTTGCAGGAGAACGCTCGGCTGACCAATGTCGAACTGTCGGAACGGGTCAACCTGTCGCCGTCGCCTTGCCTCAGGCGCAACCGCAATCTCGAAAGAAACGGCATCATCAAGGGTTACGTGGCGCTTCTCGACCAGAACCGGGTCGGGTTGCCGGTCAGCGTCTTTGTCAACGTCACCCTCGAGCGGCAGATCGAGAAGAACCTGGAGATCTTCGAGGAAACGATCCGCGAACGGCCGGAAGTGATGGAGTGTTACCTGATGACCGGTGACGCCGACTATCTGCTGCGCGTCGTCGCCGCCGACCTGGCCGCCTATGAACGCTTCCTGCTCGACCACCTGACCCGGGTCCCCGGCGTCTCTTCCATCAAATCGAGCTTCGCCCTCAAGCAGGTCGTCTACAAGACCGCCCTGCCGATCTGAACCGCTACCCGCCCGTCTTTTCCCGGGTATAACCGGCGAGCGCCTCGACCAAGCCGGTGATATGGCCGCGCAGGGTCCCGTAGTTCTGCGAACGCTCGCCCGTTTCCTCGTTCATAAAGAGGCCACGGTTGATCTCGATCTGTAGGCTATGACGGTCGGCGGCGGGGTTGGAGAAGAGGCGGATCAGCTCGACCCCCTTGAAATACTCGTCGACCCTGACGTCGTAACCGAAACCGGCGAGCGTGGCGCGGACCCGTTCCGTGAACTCCGGCCCCGCCGTCGTGCCATCCTGGGTGCCGATGATCATATCCGGACGTTCGAGACCGGCCTCCCCTTCCGGCGACATCTCGTCAGTGATCGCCGGCATCGAGTGGCAGTTGACGTGCCAGACGGCGCCAGAGCGCGCATCGGCCTCGTCGAGCAGGCTTTTCAGTTTCTCATGGTAAGGGCGGTGGTAGGTGTCGATGCGATGGCGGATCTCCGCCGTCGTCAGCTTCCGGTCGTAGAGCGCGATGTCGGGCCGGGTTCGCACCCAGACGAGACCGACACCGAGTTTGCTTTTCGGTCCCGGATGGGTCGGTTCCGGCCAGCCGCCGTCGATCTGTTCGGGGTCGAGATCGTCCGCAGCCCGGTTGGGGTCGATATAGATGCGCGGAAACAGCGCCTTTAGAAGCATCGCGCCGTTGTCCGGAGCATCACCGTACAGGTCGTCGACATGGGCGTCTTCGGCGTTGCGGACCCGGCGCATATCCGCCTCCGGACGAAAGTCGGTCGGGTATTCGAGCCCGCTGTGCGGCGAATCGAAGACCAGCGGCAGTCGATCCCCCTCCGGCGCTGCCAGATGCCAAACCGATTCCAAGCGTTCCTCACGCATACCCATCTCCCGATTGATTGATCCCGGGCACCGGCCGTCCGGCGGCGTTCATCCGACGTCGAACCGGCCTTCCCTTACGTTGCTCTGTTCCGGATTGTGGTGAACCGTCCAATGGACCCGGCCCGCCTCGATGGCGAATACACCGGTCGCCAAGGTCCGGCCATAATCGTCCATGCCGTCGCCGGGACGCCGGAGGATCTTGCCATCGGCTAGGACGGCCTCCGCATCCGCCGCCTCCGAGACACCCTCGGCGACGAGTTCATCGGCCCGCGTTTGTCGCGTCGCCGATGAGTCGGTGACGGCCTGGGGAATATCGACGAGACTTTCGTCCATCAGGTGATTGGCATGGGCGGACGGCACGGTCAACTCGCGCACGGCGCAACCGCTGGCCGACGCCTCGACCGACAACAGGCGCCGGTCCCCCGCCTGTCCCAGGTTATGGTGGAACCCGCCGGCCCGGCCTTCGCGGCCGATCACCGCCACGGCCTCATCCAACGTATGGCAATCGAGGACGGCGCGCGTGATGAAATGCCGCGGTATCCCCGGCTTCAGATCGTAGGCCCGGATGTTGTTGATCGCCTGCACGAGGCCGGCGGCGTTCACAGCAAACGCGTTGCCGGGTAGCATGCCGGGATAGAGGTATGCTTCGAATGCGAGACCGTCATCGGGTTCGGCGGAGAGCCAAAAACAACCACCGTCCAACTCGGGTGCGCCGTCCTCGTTGTGGGCGATGATACCGGGCCGTTTGTCATCGCCGGGTATCATGACCGTCGTGCAGCCATCGGCCAGCTCCGCAGTGGCGGCCGGCGACCTCCCGGGTCGAAACCGGAGGTCGCCTCTGAAGTTCCAAATCAGCAAGTCTTCGAGATCGACGCCGGCGCCGGCGGCCATGCCTTCCAGTTCCCTGTGGTAGCGGGGAAAGGCGGTGCGGGCCAGCCGCGACAGTTCTGACACGTGGTCCGACCCCTTCCACACTTTCGCCGCTTCGGCGAACTCCGGTTGCCCCAGCACCCGTTCCTTGACCGCCGTACCGACCCGTTCGCCGATCTGCCGCCCGAAGGTATAGGCGTCTCCGCCGGCTTCGATCCTGGGGAAAACCGACGGATTCATGTCAGTCCCGTCCGTGCTGAAGGGACGGCCATGGCGACGAACCCGGCTCGTATCATGTGCTGTCGTTCAGATGACAGGCCGAGGCCCGGCCCGGAGCGATTTCTCTCAGTTTCGGCTGTTCCGTCCGGCAGCGCTCTGTCGCATGCAGGCAGCGCGGATGGAAATGGCAACCCGGCGGCGGCTCCAGAGGTGACGGAATCTCGCCCGAAATGGGGCTGTAATCGAGCCCGCGGATGTCGAGGCGGGGCACCTCTTTCAGGAGCGCCACCGTATAGGGGTGGTTCGGCTGGTCGAAAAGCTCGTCGGTCGGCGCCACCTCGACGACCCGGCCGAGATACATGATGACGATGCGATCGGAAATGTGCTCGACGACGCTGAGGTCGTGGCTGATGAAGAGGTAGGTCAGGTCCAGGTCTTCGCGCAAGTCCATGAACAGGTTGATCACCTGGGCCTGGATCGACACGTCGAGGGCCGCGATGGCCTCGTCGCAGACCAGGAAATCCGGTTTCACGGCGAGCGCCCGGGCGATGCCGATGCGCTGGCGCTGGCCGCCGGAGAACTGGTGCGGGTAGCGGCGGATATATTCCGGGTCGAGGCCGACCCGCAGCATTACCTCGCGCACGTAATCGGACATGTCCTTTTGGGCGACGATATTGTGAACGACCGGTGCCTCGCCGATGATCTCCTCGACCCGCATGCGCGGATTAAGCGACGCGAAGGGATCTTGGAAGATCATCTGGATGGCCAGCATATCCTGGGATTTTTCGCCCTCTCCGTGAGCGGCAACCATCTTTCCCTGGTAATAAATCTCACCGGCCGTCGGATCCATGATGCCGGCAACCATGCGGCCCAGGGTCGATTTGCCGCAGCCCGATTCACCGACCAGCCCGACGACCTCGCCTTTGGCGACGTCCATGGTCACGTTGTCGACGGCGTGAACGATCTCCTCCTTAACATCGGCGCCGAGACGGGCGGCGATCCTCGCCGCCAGGTCAAGCCGTTTTACGAAATCCTTATGGATTCCCTTGATCTCCAGCATAGCCGTCATGGCGCTGCTCCCTTGGGCGCGTCACCGGCGTGTCCGGCGACCGATGTCAGCTGCGGATGACAGCAGCGCACATTGCGATCGGCCACCGGCTGCGTGATCGCAATTTCCGACGAACAGGCGTCGTCGGCGAAGGAACAGCGTGCCTTGAAGGCACAACCGCTCGGCAGGCTGAGAAGAGACGGCGCCATTCCAGGAATCTGGTTGAGTCGTTTGCCGCGCGTGTTGTGGCTGGGAACGGAACCGAGAAGGCCGATGGTGTATGGATGCACCGGTTGATCGAGGACCTCATCCAGAGCGCCTTGCTCGACGACGCGGCCGGCATACATGACGCTGATCTTGTCGGCCAACCCAGCGACGACGGCCAGATCGTGCGTAATCCAAATCAGGGCCGTCCCCGTCTCGCGACAGAGCTTCTGGGCTTCGTAGAGGATCTGCCCTTGGATGGTCACGTCGAGCGCCGTCGTCGGTTCGTCGGCGATGATCAGGTCAGGCTTGTTGAGGAGCGCGATGGCGATGGCGACGCGCTGGCGCATGCCGCCGGAGAACTGATGCGGGTAGGCCTTGAGGCGCTCGTCCGGTGACGGGATGCCGACTTGTCCGAGAGCGTCCCGAGCCCGTTGCCGGGCCGTTTCCCGATCCGTCTTTTCGTGGGCCTGAATCGTCTCGATCATCTGGGTGTCGATCCGGAGCACCGGATTGAGGGTCATCATCGGATCCTGGAAGATCATGGCGATGCGGTTGCCCCTCAATTGCCGCATGCGCTCCTCGCTCGCCGTCACCAGATCCTCACCCTCGAACAGGATGCGTCCACCGACGACACGGCCCGGCGGATCGACGAGGTCGATGATTGAAAAGCCGGTCACCGACTTGCCGGACCCGGACTCACCGACCAAGCCCATCGTCTCGCCCCTGTCGACGGAAAAACTAAGGCCGTCGACGGCCTTGGCGATACCGTCCTTGGTGAAGAAGTGTGTTTCCAGGTCTTCGACGACCAGGGTCGGCATGTCGGCCATGGTGCGCCCCTACTTGCTCAGCCGCGGATTGAGCACGTCGCGCAACTGGTCGCCGACTAGGTTGATGCTGACGATGGTAATCAGCAGCGCCACGCCGGGGAAGAAGCTGATCCAGTACTTCTCGCTCAGCATGTACTCAAAGCCGTTGGCAATGAGTAGGCCCAGCGACGGCTCGGTGATCGGCAAACCGACGCCGAGGAAACTGAGCGTCGCCTCGAGCGAAATGGCATGCGCCGTCTGCACGGTGACGACCACGATCAGCGGCGGCAGGCAGTTGGGCAGCAGGTGCTTGAAGACGATCCGTTTGTGCGACAGCGCCAGACATGTCGCCGCCTCCACATATTCCTTGTTGCGTTCGACGAGTGCGCTGGCCCGCACCGTGCGCGCATAGTAGGCCCACTGCACGATGACCAGCGCGATGGTGATCTTGTCCACCCCCTTGCCGAGGATGGCGAGCAGTATCAAGGCCACCAGAATGGCCGGAAAGCTCAACTGGATGTCGACGATGCGCATGATGACGGTGTCGACGCGGCCGCCGAAATAGGCCGCCATCAAACCGACCGTGGCGCCGATGCACATGGCGGTGAGGCCGCTCAAGACGCCGACGCCGAGGCTGATCCTTAGCCCGTAGAAGATGGAACTCAACAGGTCGCGGCCGGCACCGTCCGTACCGAGCCAAAAGGTGATCCCCTCGAAGCTCTCGGTGCCGGGCGGCAAGCGTGCATCCATGACGCTGACGGTGGCCAGGTCGTAGGGGTTGGTCGGCGCAATCCAGGGTGCGAAGACGGCGATGAAGATAATCCCGCCGAGGACGGCAAGCGCCGCGGTGGCGACCCGGCTCTCGAAAAAGTCCGAGAGGAACCGCTGCAACGGTGTCTCGACCTTGACCGTCTTGACGACTTCGTCGGCAACCTCTTCCGCGGTGGCAACGGCCGATGAGTCCTGAGGCGCGGTCATCCCTTCATATCCTGCAACCGGACCCGCGGGTCGAGGATCGAGTACATGATGTCGACCAGCAGGTTGATGATGACGAAGATCAGCACGATGACCATCAAGTAGGCGACGATCACCGGGCGATCGAGATTATGCAGCGAGTCGATGATCAGCTTGCCCATGCCGGGCCAGGCGAACACCGTCTCAGTGACGACGGAAAAGGCGATTAGGCCACCGAATTCGAGGCCCAGCACGGTGACCACCGGGATCAGGATATTCTTCATCAGGTGCACGAAGATAATGCGGCCCTGACTGATGCCCTTGGCGCGGGCGAATTTGATGTAGTCCTGCAGGGCCACCTCTCGCGTGCCGGCCCGGGATAGTCGGATCACCAGCGAAATCTTGAATAATGCCAAGTTGAGGGCTGGCATGAACAGGTGCGCCAACCCGTCCATGGTCAGGAAACTGACTTGCAAGCCGAACAGGGGCACCGTCTCTCCCCGGCCGGTCGACGGCAACCATCCGAGCATGACGGCGAAGACCATAATCATCATCAGGCCGACCCAGAAGGTCGGCAGGCTGAAACCCAATATGGAACCCGCCATGATCGTCTTGGAGGCCTTGGATTCCGGCTTGAGGCCGGCATAGACGCCCAAGGGGATACCGATGACGATGGCCATCAGAAGCGCGCAGAACGCCAGCTCGAAGGTCGCCGGGATACGCTGGACGATTAATTTGAGGGCCGGTTCGCCGAAGATGAACGACTTGCCGAGATCGCCCTCCAGCGCATTCATGAGGAAGAACCAATATTGCTCGTGCAGTGGACGGTCGAGGCCGAGGCTGCGGATGACCCGCTCGATCTCGGCTTGGTCGGCTTCCGGGTTGATCAGCATGTCGACCGGATCGCCGACGACATGGACGCCGACGAAAACGATGACCGACATGATCAATACGACCAGGACGCTCTGCATCAGACGGCGGATGATGAATACCGACACGGCGGCACTCCGAAAGGTTAGACAGAACCGGAATAAAAGGGCGGGCCCCTAAAGGACCCGCCCCGATGTTCCGTAGTTACTCGGAGTAAACTCCCGAAATGACCGTCGATTCGTCAGTCCGGGCCTTGAAGTTGAAGCCTTTCCGCGAAGCCCAGGTCGACACCTGGTAGTGCAGCGGGATGATGCCGACATCGCCGATGGCGATCTCGGTGGCCTTCGCCAGCAGATCCTGGCGCTTGGCATCATCGACCGTGGCCAGGGCGGTTTCGACAATCTTGTCGACCTCCGGGTTGGAATAACGGCCCCGGTTGGAAGCACCGTAGCCCTGCGACTTGTCATGCGTGTGCAGCAGCGACTTCAACGGCGACGATGCCTCACCCGTACCGGCGCCCCAGCCAACCAGCACGAAGCTGAACTCGGGGGTCTTGTCGGGGCCACCACGGGACGCGCGCTTGAAGTAGACGGCCTTCGGCATGGTCACGACCTCGGTCTTGATGCCGACGCGGGTCAGCATCTGGGCGATCGCCTCGCAGATCTTGGCGACGTTGATGTAGCGGTCGTTGGGGCCATGGATGGTCAACTGAAAGCCATCCGGCACGCCGGCCTCGGCCAAGAGTTTCTTGGCGCCGACCGGGTCGTAGTCGAGTGGCTTGAGGTTGGGGCTGACACCGAAGAAGCCGTCCGGCAACAGTTGGCCGGCCTTGATGGCGACACCTTCCATGACGCGCTCGACGATCGCGTCACGGTTGATGGCCATGGAGATGGCCTTGCGGACGCGGACGTCACGAAGCGGGTTCTTCAGCGCACCGCCACCGTGCGCCTTGACGAAGGGCGACGAGTCGCGGAAATGGTCGAGGTGCAAATAGATGACGCGGTTCGAGATGCTCTGCATCACGTTCAGCCCCGTCGTTTTCTGCAGCTTCTTGATGTCGACCGTCGGTACGTTGTCGATGAAGTCGACATCACCGGCCAGCAACGCGGCGACGCGGGCCGGGTTCGACTTGATCGGTTTGACGACGACCTTGTCCCACTCGGGCTTTTCGCCCCAGTAGTCGTCGTTGCGCTCCACCACGATGCGATCACCGGGGACCCATTCGACGAATTTGAAGGCGCCGGTGCCGATGGTCGCCTTGCCCGAATTGTAGTCTTCCGTGGTCGCTCCCTCGCCATGCTTCTTGGAAACGATGGAAACGTTCATCATGTCATTGGGCACCAGCGGATGCGGCTTTTCCGTCTTGATATGGACCGTGTGGTCATCGACCTTGATGAATTTCTTGAGCTTGAGATAAGTGCCGAAACTCGACGGGCTGTTGGGCACGTTCTGGGCGCGCTCGGCCGTGAAGACCACGTCGTCGGCCGTGAACGGCGAACCGTCATGGAACTTCACACCCTTGCGCAGCTTGAACTCCCAGGTCAGGTCGTCGAGGGGTTTCCAAGATACGGCGAGACCCGGTTTCAACTGCTGGGTTTCGTCCGGCATGATCAAACGGTCAAAGATGTCCCGCGCGAAGGCGCTATTCGGTGTCAAGTTGTGGTAATGGGGATCGATCGACGACGGCTCCGCCTTGAGACCGACGGTCAACGTCTTGGCCGATGCGGCAACCGACATCGACATCGCCGCGGCGGCGGCCATGCCGATCATGAATTTCCTGAAGTACATTCTTAAAACCTCCCTGTTGAGTCGCGATGAAACCGGCCTGTTTTGTTGAATTTCGATGGGCCGATGGCATCCCACCGGTATCCTGCATCCGGAAGATGCGCCGTTCAAGACGCAAACGCAGTTACCGACCGATGAATTCATCTCCCTTCCGCAAAATCCATCGGGTCAACCGTCAGGCCAACATCATGGTTTCATAAAGAAAATTTATTTTCAATTTTCATATCTATACGTTATCGTTATGACGTTATGCAGCGTTTCCTTCGACGTCAACGGACCAACAGGCCTGACTGTTGACCATTCCAGCCCTCAACCTCCGGGAACTCGAGGCTTTCCGCGAAACCCTATGGGCCGGATCGGCGACCGGTGCGGCGAGCCGCCTCGGTGTCTCGCAACCGGCGATCAGCCGCGCCCTGGCGCAACTGGAATCACGGCTCGATGTGGTCTTGTTTCAGCGCCGCGAAGGACGCCTGCAGCCAACCGCCGACGCGCTCGCCTTGAACGAAGAACTGGCGCCCGTTTTCAAGGGCCTCGACCGGATATCCCACTTCGCCGCCCGCGACCGCAAACCGGAGGGCTGCCGCCTGCGCGTGGTGGCGCCGACGAGCTTCAACGTGGGTTTCGTACACAACGAAATCGCCGAGTTTGCCAAGAACCATCCGGCGGTAACGGTTCAGCTGGAGACCCAACCCTCGGACGAGGGAGCGCGGCGCATATCGGCAGGAGAGGCGGACATCGCCATCGCCGATTCCAGTGCGCGCGTCAATCATGAGGGTGTCCGCCTCGACCTGCTCGCCGAGACCGATGCCGCCTGCATCATGCCGACCGGCGATCCGCTTGCCGAAAAAACGGAAATCGGGCCGCGCGATCTGGAAGGCCGGCGTTTCATCGCATTGTCCCGGCGGTTTTCCAGCCGGGTCGAACTGGACCGCATCTTCGAACAGGCCGGCGTGAAGCGGGATATCGCCGTGGAAACGTCGACCGCCGTCTCCGCCTGCGAACTCGTCGGCGCCGGTGTCGGCGTCGCCGTCATCAATCCCTTTCCCTCCGTCCAGATCTACCGCGAACGAATCGCTTTTCGCCGATTCGTTCCGGCAATCCCCTACCGGATATTCGCCATGCTGCCTTCGACCGCGGGTACGGCCTGGCCCGCACGGATCTTCGCCGGTCAGCTCAAAAGGAGTGCGACAGTGGGGATGAAGATATTGTATTGACCGTCCGCTTGGTGCGTCGGCGGCTTCGAGGAGAAACGACATCATGAACGACACAGGGCACGACACGAGAATCGACCCCGGTGAAACCTATCCGGTCGAACTGGAACCGGTCGATATCGAACCTTACCGGGAGGGCAACACCGGCGTCGAATACGTGACGACAATGGATAGCGGCCAAGCAGGCCCCCATGTCCTGGTAACGGCGGTCGTCCACGGCAACGAGCTTTGCGGGGCTATCGCCCTCGATTACCTTTTCAGATCCGGCGTCCAACCGGTCGCCGGAAAACTCACCCTCGCTTTCGCCAACCACGCCGCATATCACCGGTTCGACGCCGGCGACCCGACGAGTTCGCGCTTCGTCGAGGAGGATTTCAACCGCACCTGGGGCCTCGACGTGCTCGACGGCGACCGAGAAACCGTCGAGACCCGTCGCGCCAGAGAGTTGCGCCCGATCGTCGACCAGGCCGATTTCCTACTCGACATCCATTCCATGCAACACAAGACGCCGCCGCTGATGATCTGCGGCCCGTTGGAAAAAGGTCGCCAGTTCGCGCGCGACCTCGCGACACCCGCCCACGTGGTCAGCGACGAAGGCCATGCGGCGGGCAAACGCATGCGCGATTACGGCGGGTTCGGTGATCCGGCCAGTCCAAAAAACGCGCTTCTCATGGAATGTGGCCAGCATTGGGAAAAGGCCTGCGCCGACGTTGCCATCGACACGGCGCTGAGGTTCCTGAAAATGCTGGGAACCGTCGACGACGGGTTCGGCGCCGACCGGCACCTGCCCCTTCCCGACAGCCAGCGCCTGATCGAGGTATCGGTTCCGGTCACCATCGAAGCCGAAGAATTCCGGTTCGCCCAGCCTTTCACCGGGTTCGAGGTTCTGACAGAAGAGGGAACGCTGATCGGTTGGGACGGCGATAAGGAGGTCCGCACACCCTACCCGGACTGTGTCCTCATTATGCCGTCGAGACGCCTATACAAAGGCCAGACCGCGGTGCGCCTGGGGCGCATCATCACCTGAACATGCCCGCATGCCAAGGGACGGCCAAATGGTCCGGTTCTTAACCAACGTCAACACTTGACGCCGACCGACGTGTTATCCCCCTGCGCCGACGAAAGATCGCCGACAGGGGACGATAAACATGACAGAAGTGGTTCTCGGGGGCGGTCTCAAGATTGGCCATCCGGAAATAGATCGCGAACACGAGGAAATTGCCGGTTTATTGGGCGAATGGCGGTCCCGGTTGGCGACAGCCGATCGCGAGCGCAACGCACTGAATGCTGCGGCGTTCAGGCAACGCCTTGCCGAACATTTCGATCACGAAATCGCCATCATGGCGGAAGCCGGCTTTCCCGGCGTTGATAACCACCGGAAATTCCACAGTGATGCTCTCGCCCGCGTTGACGCGATCCTGGCGGAGGGTCTCGACGGGAGCGGATTTTCCCACGATACGCTGGATACGCTGATCAAGCTTTTCCTGGATGACCTCGTGCCCGAGGACATGCAGTTCAAGTCGCACCTGCAGGAAACCAAGTGACGGTCACCGGCATCCGATAACACGGAATTCACTGGACCCGACGGTGTTATCCCTCCTTTAATTCTCCGGTCCACATCATGTGCCGGAGCCACCATGACCGAACACGCCGTCATTCTGCATCACTATCCGCAATCGCCGGTCTCGGAGAAAGTCCGCGTCGTGCTCGGGATCAAAGGTCTCGACTGGCGTTCGGTCATCATCCCGCGGTTGCCGCCGAAACCCAATCTCATGCCGCTCACGGGCGGATACCGGTCGACGCCGGTGATGCAGATCGGCGCCGACATCTATTGCGACAGCCATTGCATCATCGCCGAAATCGAACGGCGGTTTCCGAATCCAACCCTGTACCCGGGTGGCGCCCAGGGCCTGGCCTGGGGCATCGCCGAATGGACCGACGGCGCCCTTTTCAAGGACACCGTCTGCGTCGCACTCACCGAAATGGCGGCGTCGATGCCAGCGGAATTCATGAATGACCGCGGCCCGCTTTATTTCGGTCCCGAGTTCGACGTCGAGGGTATGAAGGCTCGCGCGCCCCGCAGCCTCGCCAACGTACGCGTCCAGTTCGGCTGGATGAATGAAAGGCTGCAATCGCGCGATTTTATGCTCGGCGCGGAACCGGGACTGCCGGATGCGCTTTGCTATTACCTCTACTGGTTTCTCAAGGACCGCATGGCCGATGCCGGCGGTTTCTTGGGTCAGTTTCCGAACCTCCTCGAGTGGGCCGACCGGGTCGAAGCCATCGGCCATGGCAACCCGCAGGAGCTGTCCGACACGGACGCTCTCGAAATCGCCGCCCTGACCAAACCGGAGACCCCGGAAACACCGGATCCGGGCGACCCTCTGGGGCTGGCGCCGGGCGACGCCGTCCGCGTATTACCGGAACCCGACGGCGCCGCGGTCGAGGGCACGGTGCAATCGGTCACGCCGAACGAGATTGCGATCATCCGCCGGGACGATCGCGTCGACACGGTCTGTGTCCATTTCCCACGGATCGGTTATCGCGTCGAACGCCGTTAACGGCCGGGATTTCGACCCTCGACCGCGTATAATGGCAACAGCCTGTCGGAGCCGGTTTATTTGTCATGCTGATCCCGTCGGACCCTCTGCCGGTTGATCCCAACCCCGCCTTGGCGCGCGTGCTCGCTTATTGGAATGAAGCCGCCCAGTGCGCCGCGCCGGAGGCCCTGCCCCGTCTCCGCCACATCGACCTCATGGACCTTCACGACATCGCCCCGCAATTGATGATCGCCGATATTGTCCGAGACCCGCCGGGACGGTTGCGATACCGCTGGCGCTTCTGGGGCACACATCTGGCGCAGTTTTTCGGTATCGAATTGACCGGGCGGTTTATCGACGAAGCCTATACGCCGGGCGCTGCGGAAGAAGTCTCTGCAGCATATGGATGGGCAGTCGAAAACAAGGCTCCCCATTTCTGGGTCCGGCGTGCCGACAACCCCGATCACTTGGTATTCGAGCGATTGATCTGTCCGTTGCATGGCCAGACCACGGATACGGTCGACCACCTTTTCGGCATCATCACCTTCATCGGTAGCGAAAAGACCCATCTCTTGCAGCCGGTCCGGCTGGGCGATCGCCGGTTGTCATTCTCCGGTGTCAAATCGGAATAACCCAATCGCCCGGAGGGCGTGAGCGCTCTACTCAGTTGATAGGCTGCGTCATATCTGCAACCATCCCGTGACGATCGGAGGCGCGGCCTCGTGGAGAGCCAACGGTCCGCAACCGGGCGGAGTAAGGAAATGGCAAAAGCACCGTCAAAAAAACGCGCTCGGCCGCCAAGGCGGAAAAACCGAAAACCAAACCGGCCGCCAAGAAGGCCGCAGCAAAGCCGACGCAGCAGAAACCGTCGCAGCGAAAACCAGCGCCGAAGAAACCAGCGGCGAAGACACCAGCGGCGAAACAACCAGCGCCGAAACAACCAGCGTCGAAGAAAGGCGGGCGCCAAACGACCGGCAAAGCCGCAACCGGGGCCGTTGCTGGAACCGTGGCCAAGAAGAAGACAGCCGCAAAGCCGGCGCCAAAAAAGCCGGCGGGCCGGACGCCGCCTGCCCGCAAACCGGCGGCGACCCGAAAAGCGCCCGAAGCCCCATCGACCGGTCAACCGAGAGCCTTAACGAACGAGGGGACGCGCCGACCGCCTCCCGGCAGCAACCCGCCCAGTCCGGCCGCCGCGCAGATTCTCGGACAGGTCTGTTGGCTGATGATGCAGTCGCCGGCCCACAAACATATGTTCGTCACCGATATGGAATGGCTCGCAATACCCGCCGTCATCAGCAAACAGTTCCGCCTATATCGGACCGAAAAGTCGCCCTGGGCATTCGTTTCTTGGGCCTTTCTCGACATCGAAGCGGAAAATCGGTTCAAGCGCGGTCACCGGCGTCTTCGACCCGGTGATTGGCAATGCGGCGACCGGCCCTGGTTGATCGACGTGATCTGCCCCTTCGGCGGCGCCGAACGCATCATCAAGAATGTCCGCGAGGCCGTCTTTCCGGGAAAAAAGGTGAAGGCCCTGATTTCCGGCGGCGCCGGCAAACCACCGCGCATCATCACCCTCGGGGCTGATGCGGCGGAGAAGTGAAATGGCTCGTTATAGCGGCGCGCGTACAACGGTCCTGGCCTTGCTCCTTTCCGTCATGGCCCATCCGGTGCCCGCCGACGAAAACCGGATCGCCGTGAACCTTGGGCGTTTCGTCAACTTGAACTGCAACCTCCTGGCGCCGGAGGCACGCCATGAACTGGAATGGCGCGTCGCCGCGTCAAATCGCCGGGACGCCGATGGGCCGGGCGGTGCGACACTTGCCGCCGACGAGCAGAAAGCCCGTGCACTGTCGGCGACGCCGGAGTTCGCCGATTGCGGCACCAATGCCGCCGAGGCCGTCACGCGGGCCCAACTGATCCTGGAGAACAGGGACACCGACGACGGCGGTGAAACCTACCTGGGTGACGTCAGTTACCGCCATCTGATGTCGGAGCGCCTGGCGCAGATTTTGACGGCGCTGGACGTGCAACGGAAATGCACCGACAACCCGGCCGGCCAGCAATCGATTGCCAACGTTCGGGCCGAAGCGCTCAGGCTGTTCGATCGAGCCTACGGCTCAGGGGCGTCGAGCGACGGCGCCGAGATGTCGAAGTGGGACCTGATATTGAACCCGAACCGGCCCTGCGGACCCGCATCCCAGACCGCTGTTGCCGGCGCCGATCAAAGTCTGGCCGAATTGCGCATCCTTTTGCATCAGGACATGAACCTGATCGCGCGCCGCGAGATGGTCCCGGTCAACCTCTGGCGCATGACCGATTACCGGACCTATCACCCCTTCCACAAGGTGTCCCTGGCCATCGAGCCGAACGGCCAACTTGCCGTCGGCACCCTGCCCCCCTATACGGAAGGCCGTCTGCTTTTCGACAAGTTCGCGGGAAGTACGCTCGATGCCACACGCGAAAAGAAAGCATGGAGCGGCGCCCCGTCGCTGACGGCTTTGATTCCGCGCCGCACCATCACCCCGTTGGGGACCGTCTATCGAAAACCGGTCGACGGAAACTGGGCAGCCTACGATGAGGGTCCGGCCCAAAACCTGGGCGAGGCCGAAATCACTGAAGCCGTCCCCGCAGCCGCCTTTACGGCGATGATGCTCGGTCGCTCGCTGCTCGGCCTATTGGACCGTGATGACGAGGCCATGCGGCAATTCAAGCGACACCTGTCGACGCAAGACTCCACTGAATTGGCCGCGCACGCGATCAACGTCCTTGCCGTAGGTATAGAAATTGTACTCCTGCCCTCTGATTCCTCCAGGCAACTGATCCCGCTCGTGCAGCAGCAATCTTTCCTGGACGACAGCGCCTTCTATCTGGTCATGGACAGGATCGTCCGGGCCCGAAAGGTCGCCTACCTGCTCTCTCCGGCGCAGCTGCGGGGAGGCCTGGACAAGCCCCTGTTCGATAGGGCCGTCAAAAACAATCCCAACGTATCGATGGTCAAGGGAGCCTACGTCATAACGCGCACCTGGCAGGACCCCAGGATCATCGCGGTCGGATACTCGATCCTCGGGGTCACCGCGGCCGGCAAGGACCGCATGGTCTTGCCGTCTCCGACGGCAACGGCGGAAGCCTTCATTGTCCAATCCCAGGACGCCACGGGCCAGATCGTTCGCAATTAGAAGACGCCAAGCCAAACGGCATCGCCGCCGGCAATACCAGGCGGACAGCGCCTATCCCTTCTCACAGTTCAAGGAGCCGTTGTTGTTGACAAGTGTCAGCGTATCGCTCGACCGGGCATATCGGATCACCCCGATTTGACGTGCCGAATTGCTCCTTGGCGACAGTTTCAAGGTTGTCCCGTCTTCCGTATAGGAATACTCAACTTCGGGATCGCGCTGACCGGCGATAACGACGCCCTTGATGGTCAAGGTGGCACGGGCATCGGCGAAGACCTTCAAGACCATACCGCCGCCGAGCCGCGCATCGGGTAACCGGCAGTCATAAGTGGCGAGCGGCGTTTCGGCGGCTGCTGTGCAGGCAAAAAACAGCAATCCGGCAGTCAAAAACCATAAACGGTTTAGGGCCTGTTGAGATTCAGGATTCCCAAACCGTCCTATTTATGATTCAAGCTTCCTTTTGGAGGAGGCTTGAATGAGTGAAGAGCGTTTTGTCATCACGGATCGTCAGTGGGCGCTGATGGAGCCA
>Ga0209680_1000184_pt1 | contig 15824 bp, 18 predicted proteins | sample WorMetLIZISLAND1_FD_187413 | JGI IMG/M metagenome (GOLD analysis project Ga0209680, IMG submission 187413) | Marine gutless worms symbiont microbial communities from Max Planck institute for Marine Microbiology, Germany - Olavius loisae LIZARD... ... | reverse complement strand
GTCTACCGGTGTTCGTACGATCCCAAGCGTTCGGTGGTATATCTGGATGAGTAGCCAGTCCAGTTGTCCAGTTTAATCGGAGAAACGCCTCGGCCCTCCCGCCCGAGCCAGGTCAGCCGTGTCGCTTCGCTATGACATAGGAGTACGAGCGGGGTTGCTCGCAGAGGCGTGCTCGGGAAAGATCTGGGAGATGGAGGAGCAGGTAAAGCGGGCCTAGGTCAAAGGACAAGACCGCGTTCCTCCTCCCGGTGGAACCCCTTGATAAGGAAGCGCTGACCGATATCCATTCCTCGAATGTGGATGAGAAGCTTTGTTTCGATGATTGGCTATCCTCCGGCCGATCACCGGCTTGGTTCTTTCTGGATTCATTTGATGAGCTCAAGCTCATGAATGTACCCTGAGACGAGTTGTGAAATCCCTAGATGATCATCTGGGATGTGTTCACGTAGTGATCTTGTCGCGGCCTGGTGACCGGCGGGCGGATACGGGTCTTGCTATAACTTTTGAATGGTTCCCCACCGTTTCTCAACCCGAGCCGGTGCCGTCGGCCGAGGAGGTGGCGCCCTTTCGTGAACCTAGTGGATAAGAGACGAAGACGAGAAAGGGTAGCCCAAGACCCTGGTCCTTTTACCGCTCGGTTGGAAGCAGGTGGAGGTGTTTGCGCACTCCAAAGAATATACAGGACACAAAGGGCTTCATCGCCGATGGATTTGACCGGGCTTCTCGCGCTCTGGAACAACCCGGTAGCCTTGGGACCCATGCAGAGCAGCATGAGGAAAAGGCAGATTCCAGGCGACTGGATTTCGGGGTTTTGAGCGATCAAAAGGCGCACCTCGGTGCGGAGCGTTTGGTTTTGGTGCTCGCCATGGACATCCTGACCGACTGGACACCGATGGAACACCAGACACTGTTGCGTCGTGTATTGTTCGATCCTGCGACCTATGGACGAGTGCAGTTCTGTCACCGCTCCGTCCAGGAGTATTTGGCAGCCTGTCGCCTGTGCTACCTGTGCGAGCGGGATATATCCATTCACAGATCGTTTCGCCTGTTGTTTGGTGAGCGCTGCGGATTGCAGCCTGGGTGGCACTCTGAGTTGCGGATGTCCACTGTGAGCTGATACATCGGGAGCTGGAAGTCCTGCTCACCTTGGGAGACCTGTAGAGCTTGCCTTTGGAAGCGAAAGCAGATCTTCTGCGGTCTTTCGTTACTGCTTACGGCAAGGACCATAGCAGGGGGCATCGAGCCGCCGATTAGTGAGTTGAGACGTTTTGTTCAACTCGGAGTTGGTAAGTTTTGGTGAGGGGGCTGTGGGAGGGACGGACGGAGAGCGACGATGTCCGGGAGCTACTTCTGAAACTGATCTGGCAAAGTCCACTTCCTGCATGTTCGGATATCCCTGAATCGGTAGCCTGGAACACGGAGGTAATCCCCTATCACTGCATCGTCGCAGTTTTAGAGCCTTGGCAGCGTGTGAGGCATGACCAGCGGCCTGAAGCATTTCCAAATCGATCCTTGTTGAACCGGATCGATGGCCAGCTACGGTTGTGTATGGCGTGGTCCCCAACCTGATAGCCGGTTTGGACACATTGTGCCAGCGTTCCTTGCTTTGCGGACGTCAGCTTCACTGACGGACGCGCAACCATGGAAACCGTAGGCCTGATTTGGTGTTCAGGCCTGGCGGTTTGGTTTGGAGCGTCCCACACTGCTACGAAGGACAGCATTGAAGCTGTGAGGCGACAACTCTGTGAGCATCCTTCCCGACGGGGAGTGGCTTTTTGAAAGGACCTGGATTTCATGGATGCCTCGGTTCCGAGCGAAAAGGATCGGAATCGTTGGTACCAAGTTCAGCATGAGGGGCGCACTGTTCCTGGCTGGAAGCCGCTCTCTCTCTGATGCCTCGGTACCCCCACTGGCGCGGTAGTTGCGCTCCGGGCCTTACTTCAACTCTGGAGTCGTCATCTCACCAAGAGATTTTCCGGGTGGACCGTTCACGTCGGAGACGTTGCATTGCAGAATCCAGCGAGTCATAAGCGCTTGGATGGGTAGTGTAAGTGGAGGGAGGAGCTATGCGCTGATCCCGGGACTACCTTACACCAAGCTTCTGCTCGACGAATCTGGTCCCTTAGCGGGCTTAGGTTGAGGAAATTCCCAATCTCGTAGCGGAAGGGGGTAAACCGATTGCTCTGAATCCACACCGGAAAATGCGGCCAGAAACGCAGGCTTGGAAGGTCTAGCCCGAGCGTGTAGAACGTAACGATGCATCTGATGAAGCCTATACAGCTTGTTCAGAACCTTCCGGCAGATATACACATCGGTAGTGGCCGGACGGTTTTGGCGTTGCCATGCCGGGTAGCGGATGAGCGCCGAATGCGGCGATGTCCAATCAATGAGGACTTCTATCATGACCAAGGAGCTTGTGATTCGCAACATGACCCGTCCCGAGGTGGACGAGCTCATCGGCTGGGCCACCCGAGAGGGCTGGAACCCCGGCCTTGATGACGCTGAGTGCTTCTGGGCTACCAATCCCGGTGCCTTCATCGCCGCCGAACTTGCAAGAGAATTGATCGGCAGTGTCGCCATCACCGCCTATCAGGATGAATTCGGCTTCATGGGCTTCTTCATCGTCCGGCCCGAGTTTCGCGGCAGAGGTCTCGGCAATACCCTCTGGCATGCCCGCCGCGAGCGCCTGCTCGCACGGCTGCGTCCGGGTGCGAGCATCGGCCTGGATGGCGCCCTCGAGATGCAGGATTACTACGCCAAGGGCGGCTTCGTCTTCTCCCATCGCAACTTCCGTTTTCGCGCGGAGATTCCTGAGCGAACAGTTACCCCGACCGTCGATAGCGAAGACATCGTCCCCTTAGCCGAGATCCCTTTCGCCCAGGTCCTTGATTACGACCGCGCCTGCTTTCCTGCCCTGCGCGCGACCTTCCTGCAGGGGTGGCTATCCCAACCCCACACCACCGCCTTTGGTTGTCGACGCGCTGGGAGTCTGAGCGGATACGGCGTGGTCCGCCGCTGTGGCCAAGGCTACAAGATCGGCCCGCTATTCGCCGACGACATCCAAGCCGCCCAGGCCCTCTATGCGCGCCTAGCCGAGTCCGCTGCCGGCGGTCCGCTGTTCCTTGACGCCCCGGAGAACAACCCCACCGCACTCGAGCTGGTACACCGACACCGGATGGTTGAGGTCTTCGGCTGTTCCCGGATGTATCTGGGCCCAGCCCCGACTATCGCCCACCAGCGCATCTTCGGCGTCACCACCATCGAGTTCGGCTGATGGCCGAGCTCGATCTCGTCGGCCACGGCGGTCGCCTGCCCCATCCGTGATGGTCCGGTAAGGCACGCATCGCCGGACAGTTCCTACTCAACATCGAGGAAGGTGCGGAGTCGAACATCCTCAATGGCGATGTCTGGTTCGAGGCCTAGCTGCACGAGCTGCCGGGCCTCGAACCCGGAGAACAGGACTTCAGCGTCGAAGGGATATGCGAGTACGGTTCGCGCACAGGCATGTGACGCATCCTTAGGCCTTGGTCGGGAGCAAAATCAGGCGCAGCATGCCCTCCCATTTAAGCTATTTTGGAGAACCAGAATATGAAGAGCGCCGAAATCGATATTAGCCATAAAACCGTGACCATGGCGATCAACCGCGCAGGGTGAATCGGATACCCCGAGTTCAAGAACACCGCCCATCTGGCCCTGATTCGAGCTCTGGCAACGCCCGGATGCCTGGCCCTGACCAGCTGCGCCTGTGCGCTCCCCATTGCCACCCTCAACGAGCTCCGAACCCAAACCAGAAACCAGCTCCAGACCGCCCAACTCACCGCGACGACACCAGACTTCCTGATCTCTGGTCTGCAACACAGCATCGCCCAATTCGACGCCAAGCTCGAACACCTGTGCCAACAGGCCTGCGTCTTCATCGACACCGATGAGCCGCTCCAAGACACCTCCGAGCTGCTTATCAGCGTCACCGGCATCGCCGACGCCAGCGCTATTCTATAAGGTCGGCGTCGTTTAAGTGCGCATCGTCCTTGTTATTGGGCCATTGACCCACAGAGGCTTTCTTGACCGTGTGCCTCCAAGGGAGGCCAAATCGCCACCAACTTGGACCCTTTCCTGCAGTTATTCACCATAACTCCCCTTTAGAACAGGCCCGTAACCCAGCCGAGTCGAGAATCGGACCGATTTTCCGTAGTAGATGAGGCGTGCTCACAATGGGTGCCACCGGCGCTGAGACAGCGCATGTACGATGTGGTGACTGACTACGAGCCGGCTGGATAGAAGGTAATCGAGGCAGGATCCGTGCCCACTTTGACTGACACCCGACGCAGCGCCATGTACGACCTGTACCAGGTCGAACCGAACGGGGTTGGTGTAGGACCCACCCATGGCCCACCGATTCCCGGTCATCAGGAGGGACACTGGGCCCATAAACGACAACCCGTGAATTCACACCGACCATCGGAGTGAGACGGCATTAGAACCAATTACCCCGGGGTTGACAAGCGGGGCCTCATAGAAGGTTGGGGTGAGGAACGAACCTCAACGGGATGTCAGCGGTATTTGGGGTTCGTTCCTTATCTTAATTTACTAACATCATTCCCCACCCTATGAGCTGTCCGAACTCACTAACATCCGTTCCAACATATGACGTTCCTGTTGGGTGTTAACGTTGAAGAAGGTATCAGCTCGATCCGAGAAATCGACGATGTCCAGGCGATGTCGGGCATACCAAGTGTCGATCTTGCGGCCGCCGGCCTCCAGGTAGATCAGCAGGTCTGCCAGCAGATTCCGCCGCAACAGGGCGAATACCGGTTGCATACGGCCCCCGTCATGGGCGACGCTGATCTCGGCTTGCCGGGTGTGTAGCGCGCTGTACAGGGCCTGGGCTAGGTTGTGGGGGAGTAGCGGCGAGTCGCAGGGTACGCATAGGAGGTAGTCAGTCTCCGCAGACTGCAGGGCACTCGCTATGCCTGCCAGGGGGCCGTAGAAATCGCCCATAATGTCCGGTATCACCGGGTAGCCAAAGCCTCGGTAGTCATCCAGATTGCGGTTGGCATTGATCAGGAGCGGACCGACCTGGGGGCTCAAGGCCTGGATGACGTGGTCGATCATGAACCGGCCGTCGATCCGCACTAGGCCCTTGTCTTCACCCCCCATGCGTTGCGAGCGTCCACCGGCAAGGACAACACCAGTGATGTCTTGCCAAGGCAGGGCCGTGGGGGTAATTTCCGCGTCGGTGTGCTCGGGTGGCGGAGGGGAGAACATCTGGTGCTCGGCTGGGCTGGTGGTCAGGACCGTGGTGAGATCACACTCGGCATCTTCCTGGTAAAGTGGTCGTATAGGAATGGATGCACGATTGTATATTTGCACGGCCCCGTTTTTCGGAGATGCCGATGTTCATCGCCCAGGATCGCACTGACCTGCAGCTCGTGGCTGGCGACCAAAATGCCGATTCCCTCGGATCTGAGGCCTCGGATCAGGAGGAACGTCCAGTCCCGGGAGGTGTGGTCCAGATTGGCCAGCGGATCGTCCAGCAGCAACATCTCGGGGGAAAGTATCCGCGCCCGGGCGATCCCGACCCGTTGTTTTTCGCCGCCGGACAGGCAGCAGGCATTGCATGCCGCGAGCTGGCCGAGTCCTACCCATTCAGGGCCTCTTCAGACCAGCCTGCCTTAGGCCGTAGGCGATATTCTCGGCTACGCTGCGGTCGAACATATAGAGGTGCTGATGCAGATATATGACATCGCGTTGCAGCAAGGGCTTGGCGAACTGCCGCTGGTAGTACAGTCCCGGTAGGTGACATCCGCCCGGTCGGGGGGGGCTTGAGGCCCGTCAGGATCTTGAGCAGGCGGTGGCCCGCGATGCTCCGAGCAGATTCGAGATGAGATGGCAATGATGGTCCAGAGTTCGCGGTTGCCGGTGCGCACTGCGGTCTTGCCGGGAGTGTAGGATGTGATGAGCTGCCGAGTGCGGGAACCTCCGTGGAACAACCGCAGCCTTGAATCCAGCTTGCCGAACACCTGCTTTACCCACCCTTGTATGCTCTGTTCCTGAAGGAAAGCCAAGGATGAGCTATAAAGGGATTTGATGGCGAGTATCTGGGAAGCTGTCCCATCCTGAAGCCTCGCCGCCCGTTTCATTCATACCTGCAGAGTATCGGTGGCCGTGAGCGACGCTCGTGAGCCTACATACACAAAGGTTAGTAGACAGGCTGACCAGGGTTAGAGAACCAAGTCACCATCCTACCGGTTCTTTCTAACTACAGCCATCGCTATGGCCCCAGCTCCAAGCCAATCACGCCCCATGGCTGGATGGAGGCGTTGCCCTTGTTCGAAGACGCGGCGTTCCGCTCCCCAGGTCGCCGGTTTCCGGACTGGGACGAGCGGGTAAAGGGCAAGCTGTTGGAGAATACGGAGCAGAAATGGTGCGCCTCTCCCTATGCATCCGCAGGCGTTGGTGGCCGAGATCGCTACATGCCTGCTGGCAGGCACGCATTTAAGGGTATCCACAATCCGGGGATGGACTGCCAGGCATTGCGGGTGGAGGTCCGGTGCAGGGAGGAGAGGATCACGCTGCGGGCATGTAACGCAGGGGCCGTCATGCGCTACAGACCTAAGCCACCCCTGCCACTTCCCCCTCCGCATCCGCGGTGACCCTTGCGTAGCGGAGGCCCAGAGGGCACCGTGGAACTGGGACCCGGACACGGGTTGGACAGAGCTATCGGATACTCGGCTAGGGCCCCGATCACAGAATCAGCAGCAGGCGCTCGCGCTGGACCCCAGCGCCGTCTCCTGGCGGCTGCTCCGGGAGGCCACATGCGCGATTGAGTCGCATCAATGGTGTAGCGAGTACTCGTCCGCGTATAGGGACGCCGTTTGCCGGAAGGAAAATCCGGGGTTGTATCCAAGGCCATCGAGCCATAGAATAAGTTACTCTATTGCGGGGTGGAGCAGTCAGGCAGCTCGTCGGGCTCATAACCCGAAGGTCGGAGGTTCAAATCCTCCCCCCGCTACCAGATTTTAGTGTTGAAGCAACAGCCTGTCCTCCAAACGGCTGGGCCGTTTTGTGTTTTAGGGTTCTGCGTGTGGGCGGTGTGTTTAACTGGACAGCTCCTAGAATTTCCCGTGGAGGAGAACGTCTCAACTCTGCTCTGGGTATTCTGTGGTCTCTGGGGTCGGGTCCCAAGGCCCAGGCGGCTGTCGCCGAGGAGGGTCGACAGGTTTACGTGATCCAATATAAATCAATCGAGCTTGACCCCATTGATTCGGGACCCATGGTCTTCACACCAGATCCAGGAATGAAGGGCCCGTCAAGGGGGGTCTAAGCGTTGGTTCGCTCCGCTGGAGTACACCATAACCCAGGACGGGCACTGAGCGCCCTTCCACAACCCAACCTGGAACAACCAGCAGGGTGGTTTCTGTGTAGACGTAGTCTCTGGCGAACCCCTGTTCAGCTCGCGGGGAAAGTTCGAGTCGGGTAACTGGCTGGCCCAGTTTTCATTAGCCCCTGGGTCCGTTACCTGATCGTCGGACGGGAGGACTGCAGGTTGGGGATGGCATGCATGGAGGCCCGTTCCCACCTCGGGAAGATGCCCGTACTTGGGGCATGTCTTCGACGACATCCCCGTTGCGGATCTGCGGATTTGGGGATCTGCGGACCTGGAGGAGGAGGGCTATGGCGAATACACCGCCCCGTTTGAATAATCGATGCAATCAGTTGAGGTCAGACTCGATTAATTTGCATTGGTATCACGTATTGTGGATGTCCTGGAATGACGAGGCATGGGGAGCTCAACCCAAAATCATAAATTAGTCGAGTCTGACCCCATTAATTCCGTAAGACATCATCCGACGGATATCGGCCTCCACCGCAAATCCCGATTTCTGTCCATCGCCTTCGATGATGGAGCGGCCTTCGAACTGCCCTACGAGTATTTGCGGGTCTTCTCCAAGGCAGCGGGGGTGTGGACCATGGGGCGGACGGTAACCGGCAAGGAAGCGGTAAATATTGAGCATATCGAACCCCAGGGGCAGTATGGGGTGCGGCTGCTCTTCGACGATGGTCACGACACTGGCATCTATTCCTGGGATACCCTCTACGCCTTGGGCGCGAATCGCGAGCGAAACTGGGCAGTCTATCTGAAGGAGCTGGAGCGAATTGGATACCAACGGCAGGAGCCGCGGCAGAGAGAAAAGCGGATCAAGATCCTTTACTTCAGCTGGTTGGCCCAAAAGCTTCGTAAGGAGGCCGAGGAGCTTGTAACTCCACCGAGCGTGGTGGACGTGGACACCCTCCTGACTTGGCTTGGCCGCCGTAAGCTAGGGGCGGTCTCCCTATTCGACCGGGAGCGGGTCCGAGTTACCCTGAATAAGCAGTTCGCCGAGGGTTTCTCGCGGCTTCGCGATGGAGATGAGGTGGGGATAATACCAACCTCGTCGACCGCTCCGGCTACCCTGGATCTGGTGTGAAGACCATGGATCCCAAATCAATGGGGCCAGGCTCGGTTGATTTATATTGGATCACGTACTATATATGCCCTGAAATGGCGAGACGTGGGGAACTCAGCCCAAAATCATAAATCAATCGAGAAGGAACTCTCCGCGGTTTGCCAGCAACCTATTCAGTAGCCCTGGTCATAATCGTCCAGTACCATCCCTTCCAGGCATCGTGTGCCTAATTGCGGGCAGCTTACCAATTTCCATCGCCATTTCCATAGGGATGGGTGCCACCATTACCAATACCATCGTCAGCCTGGGGCATGTGCGCCAAGGGGATGAGTTCCGACATGCCTTTGCTGCCACTGCCGTGCACGATTTCTTCAACCTAATTCAGCGTGGTGATCTTTCCGCCCCATGGAGATCATGTTCGGGTTCCTGGAGAAGACTAGTGAATATCTCGTGGGCTTGATGCTGGACGGGGATTCGATGTCGATGAAGGGGTTCAATTTCGTCAAGCCCCTGGTGAAGCCGCCAGTCAAGGCCCGCAGGATTCCTGCGCGGGTTTCGGACTGTCCGAGACGGTCCGCCGGGATACTGCTGGTCCTGCTCGGGACCGCGATAATCCGCTTCGTCATCACCTACATCGGCAAGATGCTCAGGGTCCTAATAGTCGGATGCGCCAGGGAGATTCTGTACCAGCACGCTTGGATTTGGATGCGGCCCTTCTCTGGGATTTTTCCGCATACCGTATTGGTGTAGTCTTCGTGGGACCTGTATCCCCGCCCTGCTCGCAGCCATTGCAATATCCGGCGCCAATGCCGTGTTCACACTCTCAGGTTGTCTTCTACAGCATCCCAGCATGCTCGCGACACCTGTGCCGCAGACAGGCGGACGATTTTTCAGGAGATTCGCAACGAATCAGGGCTAACTAACTTAGGCAGCCGTTCCAGAAAGAACTGCTGTCGATGAGTATCGCGATGCGACTCGCACCCATGTATCGGTACCCATTGCGAGCGGTAGAGGAGCAAATTTCGTGGAACCAAAAAGAAGAAGCCTCAAGGGATCAGTATACTCTCGGGGAGGCTCAAAGGAGCTTACTGCCTATAAGGTACGGATACTATAGATTGAGTATAGTCTTCAAGCTACCTATGGGTAATAGATAAAATTTTTATATAACTGAATATCTCTGATGGACTGACCCGTATTCCAGGTACCCATCCTGGTCACAGGGGGAGTACGCATAGCGAGCAACCATTCAGGACCCCTTTCCAAACCGAGGGCTAGCTGTATAGCCTAACCTCATGTCTGAACCGCACGCCCCGCCCCAACCAGTTCTCTGGGGAGCTTTACCCACAGAGATTGAGCAGCGTCGCGGGCGCATCCGCGAGCTATAAGAGCGTATTCGAACACTCTAAGCACGCCTCGCCCAAGGTAGGCACAATTCCAGAGAGTAGGCTGGGTTGGGTGAGGAACCCAGCCAAGTTTGCATAGATTTCGTTCCTCGATCCAGCCTACCAAATTTAAAATCAATAGTGTAGAAATCCCCTCGCCTTCATCGAGTGCCAACGCAGCCTGCTCCGCAGCCTCTTTGCATATCTTCGACTTCGGGGTCGGAGTGGATACGCTTCGCGCGCTGACGGGCTGCTGGTCGGCTGGTCGACAGCGTTCCGATGCCGGGAAAGGTAGGCATAGGGCGGGTTGAAGATCGGTTACTCGAAAAACGGGTCGTCCACGGAAACGCTCAGCGTACCTGTGCCAGTAACCCATGCAGCATCCCCTCTGCCTGTCCCAGGTAGCCTGTGCCAAACAGGTTAAGGTGGTTGAGGATGTGGTACAGGTTGTAGAGGTCCTTGCGTATCCGGTAGCCTGGGTCCAAGGCCCAAGCCGCATTGTAGGCAGCATAGAAATCCTTTCCGAAGCCGCCGAAGAGCTCGGTCATGGCGATGTCCGCCTCGCGGTCGCCGTAGTAAACGGCCGGATCGAAGATCACCGGAAGTCCATCCTCGTCGAAGCCCAGGTTACCTCCCCACAGGTCACCGTGGAGCAGGGAGGGAACCGGGTTGTGGTCGATCAGAGCGGGTAGAACGGCAAGCAATCGCTCCCCCTGGTCCCGGAGGCGGTGGCCGTACCCATTACGGGTCGCCAAGTCGAGTTGGAATCCCAGCCGGTGTCGTCCCCAGAAAGTCACCCAATCCGGTTCGGAGTGGTTCGATTGGTGGGTGGAGTCGATGGTGTTGTCGCGATCCCAGCCAAGGTCAGCCCTGGAGGCGTGGTGCATCGCGGCAAGTCGGCACCCTGCTTCGCCGGCTCCGTCCACGCCGGACTGACCGAGGGGAATATACTCCATGACGATATAGGACTCTCCGCTTGCGGTGCCAGTACATAGGGGGTGTGGGACCCGAATAGTACCGGTGTCTGCTATCGCCTTGAGCCCCATGGCCTCGGCCTCGAACATGGCGAGCCGATCCGGGCGATTGAGTTTCACGAAATAAGCGTGTGGACCATTGCCCAGGCGGTAGGCCCTGTTGATGCAGCCCCCGCCGACCGCGCACGGGGTGCTCGGATCGACCCGCCCTCCGCCGGCATTGCTGATTGCCGTAGCGATGGCTGACCAGTCAGTCACCGTCAGTCACCAGCCGACGCAGCGAGGGGCCCAAGCGAGGGAAATAGGCACGCAGAAACGCCATTTGATCCGCCAGTACATTGCGGCCCATTAAAGAGAAGATATACTCGGCATAGTTTGGGTGTGAAGGGTACGGACAGCAGCCCCATCCCGACGGCTTCCGGGATGCGACCGGCCTTATGGTTGTTACAGCGCACGCAGGCTGCCTAAGTTGTTCCATTGATCTGCCCCCGCCCTGACTATAGGGCGCACATGGTCCTTCGACACTGGCGAGTGGGGAAGCAGCCACCGCATACAGCAGACGTAATCGTCGCATTGAAATAGGGTCCGATTGGACAAGGGGGACGCATAGCCGCTCTTCAGCTTATTCGACGTGTGATGCATACCATGGGTGGCGATGATGGAGCTGACCTTCAGGATGCTGCAGTGCTTGGTGGCAGCATTGATCCAGTCACAGAGGAGAAACAGGCGATCGCTGCACCCGTAAGGCGACCTAGCTGAATAAGTATAGCCTAGCGACCGAGCGATACTCTACCCACTCCGGGGCATTCTGGACAAGTCTGTTCGCAGTACCTGGTGGCTCGAGTGTAACATCGAAGTGGTTACCCGGATCGTCCTTCTGATCATAGGAGGGTGTCGCAAGAATCTATCGCCGGGAGTGCCGCCTTCCAGACAGCAGGCGTCAGTAAGGAGCTGATCCAGGGGTACCTCCTTCCTTCCAAGTGGCCCGTACCCATGGATGCCGACAAGAGGTCGGCCCTCCCAGGGGGGGCAGCCGGTCCAGATCACCCGTTCCCCAAGCCCCTCGCTACGCGTTCGGGGCAGGCTCTCTCCTGGCGGGAAAATGGCTATTGCGACCTTCTGCCGGCAGGGAGTGCCGGAATCTCTAGTACCTTTGGATTTTTCAAAGTGCCCCTAACTCTAACCAACTATTTTTTAAGTGTTAAACAGCCATAACCTAAGCGCTCCGCACAGCAGACCCCACGCTAACCGTTTGATTATTAGGTAGTGGTTGATATAGCTAAGTGGGATATTAGCCAGCAGATGGCAACAATTCGGTATTATAGGGGTGCAAGAAGAATCTTAGACAAATCTCATACATACGACTGCATTTGGAAAAAGATAAGGTCTTACGTACGAAACGTGCTAAACGCTGGCGTCAGGCATTATCCCATTGCTCAACACGGGCGGTTTCTCCCGTTTCTTTACCCACAGGGCGATGTTGCTCATCTGGAATCACGGCTTAATACTCTTTCAAATAGTCGCCGGATACCGTGGCCTTTTATACGCAGGTGGTCTTCAGTCCTAAAGTATTCGGCACGTCTCATCACTCCGATCACCGCAGGCGTAAGCCACGGCTCCGTCAGGTTCCTCTATTCAACATAACCCAAATCCAAACTTTGATGACAGTACTGAAGACAAACACGCATAATTCATCCATCTCCAACACTGGAGTCTGCTCGGGATCAATGAGTTACGGAATTTCCTATTTTAAGGTCTTGGTATTTCACCCGGTATGGTTCATACTGATTCTCATCATAAAGTAGTCTGTGTAGGATGGGATCTTATGAATATCATGCGGGTTTTCGATCAGTTCCCGGCCCAAGGGGATTGCCTTGCTTATCTTGAACAAGCTAGGTGGGGCGGCAAACCGATCTGTCCCTATTGCGGTTCCGCCAACACCACGCGCAATCAGCACCGCCACCGCTGCTACGACTATAAGACCTCGTTCAGCGTCACCGTAGGCACCAATCTTTCACCATACGCACCTACCACTTCAGAAGTGGTTCTTAGCAATCATGCTCATGTTGAACGCCAAGAAAGGACTATCCGCACTACAGCTTTCTCGCGATTATATGAAGACCCTGAGCTTTAATCGCTACAAAAAACTAGGGTGAAATATCAAGACCTTGAACTAGGAAATTCCGAATTTGAATTACGACGTCGTACAATCATGCCGCTCGAATTTAACCACTACTGGGGGAGATAAACAGTTACAGTGCAGCGTCTACGTCGAGGTGAAGTATTTAGCTGTACCGACAGGCAACTGTTCACAGCGGGGCGGAATCTGCCGAGCCGTTGTGCAAGCTTGTGCCGACATCCCTGTAGGAGATTTATGAGATGACAATATACTATTGTTTTTATTAATAAATGTATGGTTATTAAAATGCCAATCTAATCAACTTGAACCTCACATAGTTATGGGGCCTTGGGGCCTGAGTTAAGGGAGATTTCCATAAAGTTATCCACAGATACTGTGTATAGTCGGACTTAATTCCATGCAGACATGGGGTTGGCGGCGTTCGAGGGGAATCGAGGGGAAATTGGTTTTATAGATAGGCTTAACTTGCGCCATGTCTGTCGACACACCGATCATTCTGCGCGTTGCCGTGGACGCGCCAGTCTCCGCAGTGTTCGATTATCTACCGGCCGTCGGTCAGGCTGGGAACCCACCAGCACCCGGCATGCGGGTGCTGGTGCCTTTTGGACGCACCCGACGCCTGGGTATGATCGTGGAGGTGGCGGCGCGGACCGAACAGGACCCGGACCGGCTCAAACCGGTGGATTCCCTTCTCGACCCGGCCCCGCTGCTCGGTGCTGCGGATCTCGCTTTCGTGTTGTGGGCGGCCGGGTACTATCACCATGCCCCTGGGGAGGCCCTGTTCAGCGCCCTACCGACCCGTCTGCGCCGATCCTCGTCACCACTGCTGGAAAGCGGAACGCCTGGCTGGTGTCTCACACCTGAAGGGCGCGCAGGTATTGCCGGTCTGACGCGGGCGCCCAAGCAAGCGCTGGTGGCCCGCTTGCTCGCGACAAGCGACACGGGATTCAGCAGCGCCGAGCTCAAGCGACGTCTCGGTGACTGCCACGGTGTTCTGCACGCACTGGCCGCCCGTGGTTGGGTCGAGCCTTGCCGGATTGCATCCGTGCCACAGGCCGAGGGGCGGACATCGGCCAGCGGACCCGCGCTCAATCCCCATCAACGCCGGGCCGTGGATTCGGTCCGGGGCGCACTCGGGGGGTTTCGCGCCTTCCTGTTGGAAGGGGTCACTGGTAGTGGTAAGACCGAGGTCTACATCCAACTTCTGCAAGGACTGCTCGTGGCTGGGCGACAGGCCTTGCTGTTGGTACCGGAGATCGGTCTGACGCCACAGCTGTCGCAATGCCTTACTGAGCGACTCGATGTCCCTATGGTCACACTGCACTCGGCCTTAAGCGCCAATGAGCGGGAACGGGCCTGGCGATGTGCGGCCACCGGTGAGGCCGCGCTGGTACTGGGGACCCGCTCGGCGGTCTTTGTGCCCCTACCGCGCTTGGGCCTGATCCTGGTAGACGAAGAACACGATCTCTCCTTCAAGCAGCAGGACGGGTTCCGCTATTCAGCACGGGACCTAGCCGTGCGTCGCGCCCAGCAGAGCCACTGCCCGGTAGTCTTGGGTTCTGCCACGCCGTCCCTGGAGACGCTGCACAATGCCCACAGTGGACGTTACACCCGGCTCGAGCTCCCGCACCGGGCCGGAGATGCGTTGCCGCCGGCGTTCCTGACCTTGGACATCCGCGCCCAACCCCTGCGCGCGGGTCTGTCGCCAGTGCTGCTACGTCTGATGCGGGAAGAGCTGGAACAGGGGAATCAGATCTTGCTGTTCCTCAACCAGCGCGGCTTCGCCCCCGTGCTGATCTGTCATACCTGCGGGTGGGTCAGCGAGTGCCCCCAGTGTGATGCCAAGCTCACCCTGCACCTCGCCGCCGGGCGCCTCTGGTGCCACCATTGCGGATGTGCGCGTGCCCTGCCTATCGCCTGCCCTGACTGCAAGGGGGCCGACCTGCGTCCCTTGGGGCGGGGGACGGAACGCTTGGAGACCGAGCTGCAGGACCTCTTTCCCGGTACGCACTTGGCGCGGATCGACCGTGATAGTACGCGCCGCAAGGGCGAGCTGGAACGCCTGCTCGGGGCGGCCCGGCGCGGGGAGATCCACTTGCTGTTGGGGACCCAGATGTTGGCCAAGGGGCACCACTTCCCCAGCGTTACCCTGGTGGGGCTGCTGGACCTGGACCAAGGGCTCTACGGAGCCGATTTCCGCGCGCCAGAGCGGATGGCTCAACTGGTCGTCCAAGTGGCAGGGCGGGCCGGACGGGCCCGGCAACCTGGTCGGGTCGTCCTGCAAACTAGGCACCCAGACCATCCCTTATTGCTCAGCCTACAACGACATGGTTACCCAGCCTTTGCCGCCGCCGCCCTTGATGAACGCCGACAGGCTGCACTGCCCCCCTTTTCTCATCAAGCCCTGATGCGCGCCGAGTCACGGGCTGCGCAGGTAGCCTTGGAATTTCTGGAGCGGGCTGCAATCGAGGCGACCGCCATAGCCGCCAGGGGAGCGGCGGTCCGGGGCCCTGTCCCAGCACCTATGGAGCGGCGCGGTGGCCACTACCATGCCCATCTGTTGGCGCAATCAGATCTAAGGTCGGACCTACAGGCGTTCCTGACCGCTTGGCTGGCCAGGGTACGGGCCATGAAAGGCACCTCGAGAGTGCGCTGGTCGCTGGACACGGATCCCCAGGAAATGTTTTGAACCGGCAGCAGTTCTGCTCAGGACTCGCGCGACACTCCAAGATAATTTCAGTGCGTTCAGTTTAGTTTGGGTCTTATATACTTAGCAGCGCAAACCTGAAGCCCTATATTATGTCTCATAGGGAGGACGCGCCATGTTGAAGAAAGCCCCTGGCAAAGCTCACCGCAAGGGTATCCTGCTTATCGAGCTGAT
>Ga0209680_1000183_pt1 | contig 15884 bp, 6 predicted proteins | sample WorMetLIZISLAND1_FD_187413 | JGI IMG/M metagenome (GOLD analysis project Ga0209680, IMG submission 187413) | Marine gutless worms symbiont microbial communities from Max Planck institute for Marine Microbiology, Germany - Olavius loisae LIZARD... ... | reverse complement strand
GGCGTCTGTTTTGTCTGGCATTTGTGCAATGTGGCCTAACTTTGTGTTTTTACATGTTTCTTTATAGTATAAAGGTAAAGTTCTGAGTACCTGCTATAGCACTGCTGACATGAACAGCAGTGCTTTACAATCTTGGAAGTGGCAGCTGGTTGACATGAGCTGATTCACATGACTGAGTGCTTTCTGGCTGCATTACCTGACATGCGTGACTGATTGTGTGACGATGTGTTGACTGCCTGCCGGGTGTGTTGTTCAGGTCTGACTGACGCGGGCACGGGTGGAAGAAGCTCGCAGCTGTATGCAGGCCGCTCGTAGTCAGAGCAAAGTTCTTGATACTCTGCTGCAGTTGAAGCGAGGTGGTCACCTTCCTGGTATTCATGGACGACTGGTTAGTTCACTGTGTCTGCAGTGTATGTGTGTATAATTGATGGTAGCCCAAAGGCTACATAACAGAAAATATGCAGAGAATAAAACACAAACATGATAAAATAGAGAAAATATAGGTGGTAAGTACATACATATATACATTAAAATATTAGCTGGTCCGATAGTTGCTAAGGGCATATACATGGAAAGATAGATGCATTTTTAGTTCTATGGAAAATGTGAGAAAATATTGAAAGGTGTCGCTTAGGTGCGTGATGAGTGAGGCAGTGACTTGTTCATTATTGTTATGGTTACAGTCCTATGTCGGATCTCTTAAACTCCCTTTGTCCACACCTCGGCTATGCTTTGCTTGGTCACGAGCAAGAGGGAATATTATCAGAACTGCTCTCTAGTAGTTTTCTTGTGTAGCTGTCTATTGTTACACAATCATTTGAGTAGCTCACAGGTTTTGTCTACCAGATTTGGCTTCATCTCACTGGGTTCACTCACTGTGCTTAGATTTATTTGCTTATGCCTGTATCTTCTTGAGCTGGGTATGCACTGTCAGTGTGTGAAGTTTGTGCCGTGCCAGGGAGACCTCGGTGCCAATGATGAGAAGTACGACGTGGCGGTGTCGACGGCTTGTGGTGCTCTTGATCACATCGTCGTTGATACGATGGACACGGCACAGCGCTGCATCGAATATCTCAAACAACATGGCGTCGGCATCGCTACGTTCATTGGTCTTGACAAGATGGAACGATGGAAGACAGTCTGCCGCAAACCGCTCTCCGCGTATGTTTTTCTTTCCTGACTTATATCATGTCTCTCTTGTTAGGCCCCGGGAGCTGCAGAAGAGGCACTACTTGTTTTTATGCTGCGAGGTGCAAAGGCCCCTAAACTAGGCTTCAGTTTCATTGGGATAATGTTGTGCATATGTCAGTAGTTTTCTTGCAATGTTGTTTAGGTTTTTGTGTTGTTTTGGTTGAAATTACGTAAATGGAATGAGTTGTTACGATGACGAGGCGTCTGGAGTCTGTTGATATTACTCCTTCCAGGAAAATGACATGGTCCTCACCAAACTGTAACACATGGTCCCAAGGTGCACGTCCATCCAGACTGTGCTTAAGGTTGAGGTCAACGGTCGTGAGATATGGGCAGCACTTTTTTTATGTTTTCAAGAACATTGCTTCTCCTCATTAGCAAATGGCCACTTTCAGCCCCAGGTTGCGTATTAGAGATATCTGACTTTTTATTACCACGAGCGAAGCAGATGCTGTCTACACTAGACTTTCTCTTTTTGAAAATAACGTCAGTATTTAAATGCCTTGCCAACCATATTAAAAGTTACAAGTTAAAGCAGTGTTAAGTTCTTAATGTAAACATCTCAGAACTACAGGGTGTCGTATGGGATCACACAATATTACTTGTCACCCGACACAAGCAAACACCCCCCGCCTTAACCCCAGCCGGTTAAGGCTGGTACTCGATTTACCTCCCCCGGAAGGATGGAAGGCTGAGTTGACCTAGGTGCCTGATAACGCGTGGACCGGGAATCGAACCCAAGACCACTGGGTCAGAAGTCCGACGCCCTAACCACTGCGCCACTGAGACACCCATATCAGCTGTAATCTAATATTTTAGCTTGCAGGCTTTGTGATCGTGGGCACAAAATATAATAATAAGTAAAGATTTGTAAAGCATGGTGCAGTCATAGAATACAGCGACCTGATTGCACTGGGCTACACTAAAGTAATATCTCTGTAGATGATGCTTGGAAAACTTTGCTTTGTTGAAATTTTCATGCTAATATCAAGCTGTCGTCTGTGTATGACATGTGCAGTCCTGAAGGTGTTCCACGACTGTTTGATCTTGTCCGAGCCAAGAACAAGTGCTATCTCCCAGTCTTCTACTTTGCTCTCCGTGACACTCTGGTCGCCAACAACATGGTTGCAGGCGACGCGGATCGCTTATGGAAAGACTCGTCACAGAGTTTTCACTCTCGCCGGACAACTCATTGAAACTTCAGGCACTGAACCGTATTAATCATTCCTTTTGCAATGCTGTAATGCCCCGTGTGTGCTCGTGAGCGTTGTAGAATAAGCCCACCCATCTGGCTGAGTGTTGTAAAAGGTGACTGAACCAGGATAGTTTTGTTTTGCTGTGTTTTGCGTTGTTCGCTTTTTCTGGGTTGTCTTTAGTTTGAGTATTGTGTGTATTTTTAGTTAGTTTTCTGTCCTGTATTTTTCCATCGTGAGCCAACGTGAATTGCACTGTGTAGCCTAATTGTGCTGATGTGTCATTAAGAAACTACTCACTCACTCACTCACTCACTGACTACTTATGTCCTTGAATGTCGTTGAACTTCAAAGAGTTTTCAGCTGATTGTGTTTTGATTACGGATCACGGTGCGCATGTAGTGAAATGATCAGTTGTGCATAAACAGTAACAGACAGATGGAGATAGTGAGAATCTGCATGCATAGGTTAAGTAGTTTTGAAGAATGATGGCATTAAACTTGGCTACTCTCTCTGAAATGTGATTGTACAGTCAGTACTATTGCTGTTTTTGTTGTTGTTATTGCTTAGCCGGCAAGAGCCGTAGCGTCGCCCCGCTGTGACCACGGTTGACAGCATGCCTCCAGAGGTCTGCAGGTGGAATGTTGTTATTTGTCCGGAGTTGATCGACAGGATGCTGCCAGTAAGTAGCACAACAGGCTGTCTTGTGTAGGCAAATGTAGGTTGTATTGGCCGTTTGTTCTGCAGGTTCTTGCTGATTGAAACACTGCATTATAAACATTAAAAGATTAAGGAAAGACGTAATTTTACAGACTCCTACTCATATTAACGTTGGTAATACCAGTGTCAGTTCTAGGCTAGGACCGGTCTGGGGGCACAGGTCCCATTTTGCTATAGGCGCCCAGTTTTGTGGTCATGCAAGGCATGCATGGTGCTTGATTGTCAAATTTCAAACACTCGGATTGATGATAATGATCAAAAAGATACCACGCTAAAACACCAATATCTCTACCCAGACAGTTAAAGGCCAATATTGTGAATTTTTGGCGGCCGATGCACTTTAGTGCATAGTGCTGCCTTTTGCAAGACCAGTTCCGTCTGTCCATCCGTCTGTCTGTCCGTGACAGTGCGAAAACGATGCAGGATAGGCCTATGGTTACTTCCGGTAGTCTATAGGGAGCTTATAGGAAGTCACCACCGTTCTACTTGGAGACCCATCTCCAACCCTATGATCACCCGTTCCCCCAAAAGTGGGGGTTCACAACCCCTCTTGCGTAGCAAATTACATAGTTGTCTTTATCACAGGCTTTGTGGTAGTGCAGCACTGATGTAACGATGACCAACAAAGTTAATGAGAAAACTGTATTTTGACTCCCTGTGAATCTGAAACCCCTGAAAATTGTATAACAAAATGGGACATTTTGATTACGTCGTGGGGTTAAACATGCATGCCAAATTTCATGTGAATCGGCCCAGGGTTTTTTGCCCCACAAATAACTGATATATAATGTCTTGTGATTTTTTTGTACCTTCACTTCCCTTTCCTTCCCTTTTTCTTGTCGTTGCTTACAGCAACCACAAGCCAAGATAGGATAGCCGACCATAATGCCTCTTCCAGCTCTAGAACCCCTGAACAGTGAACAGATTTTCAAAAAATTTTGCACAGTTGATTCCGTCCGCGACCCCACCCTACATGCAAATATTTGGATCCGTTGGCCCAAGGGGGCGTGTCTGCGCATGCATGAAATTGTCATCATCAGGCGTCTGTTTTTTAAGGTTTTTTAGTTTCATGCTCATCGCTACAGGTCCACCCATTGGACCAATAACCGCCATTAAGGGCTTATATGACGCGTTCTGGTGGCATGCACATTCCTTATATGGTTTGGTTAATAAAAATTGAAATTTGCACCCTTTAACCTCCAAAATTTGAAAATTTGCATTACGGCTTTTTGAAGAGCCATAACTCACATACTGTTAAAGATATATGCAAGATGTTTGCACCAAACAGGGTTTTGGGGGTCAGGCAATCAAACAGTATCATTCAAATTTCTGTTAGACCCACCCTTGTTGCCATGGCAACAAGCTGACGTCATTTGGACACAAAATCGGCCATTACTCAGCTTGTATAAGAGATATCACCAAGATTCTTGCACTAAATAGGGGGATTTGGGATAGGCTGATTTAACTGTAACATGGTAACAAAAATTTGGAAATTTTCGCACAAAATTACCATAACTTAGCATGCATTTAAGTTTGGTCCCATATTTTTGCACCATATTCGGATTTTGGGGTAGGACAGTCAAATAGAGTCATCAAAATTTTTGTTAGACCCACCCTTGTTGCCATGGCAACAAAAAAATGGAAAATTTCAACTGATCAATCGGCTATAACCCAGGTTGTACATGAGCTATTACCAAGATTCTTGCGCCAAATAGGGGGTTGTTGGGGTCGACTGATCTTACTGTGCAAGTGAAATTTGTATCAGACCAACCCCTGTTACCAAGGTAACAAAAATTTTTGAAAATTTCATGCAAAAATTGCCACATCTCAGCTCACACTTAAGTTAGGTCCCAGATTTTTGCAACAGACTGGTTGTTTGGGGGTTTGTCACCCAAAGGGAATCATTCAAATTTCTGTCAGATCCACCCCTGTTGCCATGGTAACAAAAATTGGTAAATTTCAACACAAAATCTGCTGTAACTCAGCTTGTATGTAAGATATGAAGATTATTGTCATAAATGTGGGGTTTGGGGATCGGCCAATTTATCTAAGTAAGTGAAATTTGTGTCGCACCAAACCTTGTTGACATGGTAACCAAAAATTGCAGAAATAACTATAAATCTGCTCAAATTTCAGATGGGAAAAATATGTTACAAATGACAAACTGGAGGTATTTGGGTCAGCCAAATTTACTGGATAAGTGAAATATATTTATGGTGCATTATTATTGTCACAAAAACTGGAAAATTTTAACCAAAAAATTTACTATGACATGGAACAACCAATAAACCATGGATTCAATAAACTAACAAACTTGCATGATTGCAATACCTGCTAGCAGAGATAGCAGTCTGCAGAAAAATTGCAAAAATTATGTTTAAAAACTTTTCAGTTTAAAGAGGAAAATTAATCATAAATCACAAACTGAAACCAACAGAAATATTTTGGGGTAAATCATCATGTGTTAATATTCCTGTCGCTGTTACAAGACGAGCCATTCTGAATAGTTCTAATTTGTAAAACATGGTAGTTCTATTCGATTCGCATGCATGTCTTGAAATCCATCGTTTATTCGAGTCCCGCCCCGGCTTTTAGTGGAGACAACATTAGCCTCATCACAGTTGTATTACTGGTTTTATGTTAATATTAAGCTGTTAACCTCATTTAGGGCTGAATCATCACGTGTTATAATGAAGTACTGCAGTACATGTACAAGGTATCTGTAGAATGTGGCATATTTGGAGAAACAACATATGTGGTCTGGAAGACACAGCAACTGCATCTTGCAGAGCTGTAAGAAGTCGTAATAACTATTTATCTTTAGTTAGGCTGTTGCAGACATGTATCAAACAGAACCACCATATTTCACAAGTATTCAGAATGGCCTTGTAAGAGCGACTGGGATTTAACACATGATGGTTTAGCCCTACATAATTTTTGCTGTTCAATTTGTCATTTACGATTTGTTTCGCCCTTTAAACTGGAAAGTTTTTTTAACATAATAGTAATTAGCGATTGTTGCTAAATAGCATCTCCAGCTATTTTCGAGATATTGTGCTCTAAGCATATTGGGATCACGAGTTTGACCTTTCAGGGTCACGTGACTTTATCGTCACGTGACCATTTGATACCACATATGCCATTTCTTAATTGTGGTCCTTTGGAACCAAGCCTTTATCTCTAACGCTCTATGTCTAACGGTTTCCTAGATATTCAACGTTGAATGTAACGCAATGGTTGACATGACCTTGATTCCTTGAACGACCTCTAAACAAAGGTCATGGTCATTCATTTTGGTACCAATCGATTTCTCATATACAACTTTCTATTGGCTGTCAATAGTAACTTTTGCTCTAGGATGCACTGTTTAGCCACAATACATTCTGCACAGACACACGACGACAGACAGACTCAACACTGTAGCGTAATTTAGTACCTTAGTACTTTCAGCTGAAATGGCTGGGTGTACATTATCGATCAATACATCAAACGACGCTTTTTCATCCAAGGGTGTGCCCTTGTAGGTGAGAAAATTTAAATTTAATATTTAACTGATTGATTCGAAAAAAATCTGAAAAAATACAGTGGCACCTATAACGAAAATTTAAAAATTCTTTAACGCCATAACTCTTGTTTTATGCAAGAGAGTCGTAATTTTTGGTTCTGAGGTATGGTTTACGGGGTCGGCCAATTTGACGGCGTCGTTTAAATTTACCCCCCCCCCTCCGATGACCCATGTTGTCATGGCAACGAAATTTAAGAAAAAACATGCTATAACTTGGCTTCAAAAACAGTTATCTTCGAGATCCATGCACCTAGCAGGGGTTTTCGTTGTCTGGCTATTAAATGATGTCACACAAATTCTACTATGAATGATCCCTGTTGCAATGGCAACGAAATTTGAGACAAAATGAGCAACAAGTCGGCTTGTGTATGAGATACTTCTGAGAACCTTGTGTAGAACACAGGTTTTTAGCTGTCGCACTTATGCTACAGTGTTGCGTCTGTCGTCTGTATTGTGGCAAAACGGTGCGTCCTAGAGCAATAGTTACTGTTGACAGCCTATAGGAAGTCGTATATTAGAAACTGATAGGTATAAAAATGAATCACCTTGACCTTTGTTTAGAGGTTGTACCAAGGTCATTTAACCCATTGTGTTACATTCGCCATTGAATATCTCGGAAACCGTTAGATATAGATGCTAGGTTTCAAAGGACCACCAACAGGAAATGGCATATGGGCTTTCATATGGTCACGTGACCTTGAAAGGTTCAACTCGTGACTGCAGTATGCTTAGAATGCAATATCTCGAAAACGGCTGGATTTAGAGACTCCATTCTAGTGCAATGATGTCACCAATTAAACGTAGAAAACGGCAAAAAAATTCATTTATCATACTTTCCCCACGCACAATTTCCTGTCATCATTGTACTGTATTTGAAGTTGATGCCATAGTGATGATGACAGGAAATTTTACATGTGAAAATATGATAAATGAATTTTTTAACGTGTAACATAATTTGTATGTCACTCTGCCGACATATTTTGCTGACCAATATCAAAAATTTGTCACTTGGCAATGTACCTGTTCAAAAATGCATTTCTGCACTCATTGTTCTATGCTGCAAAGTTAGTACCTTATAGACAAAATATACTGAGTGAATGATAATAATAATAATTGATGAATGATAACAATAACATCTGATACCTAAGCAAAGTACAGTAACGCAATCCTACAAGTGTTAGGAAAATATGCAGAACCTAAATTCTAAACGTTTTAATTCATTACTTTAATCTCAAAATGATTTCAGCTTCAGGGGCCCCTGAGTGATGAGAGGCTTGCCCATGGATCCCAATGGGGCCACTGCCTCAGACGATCGAGACGCTCACAAGTTTTGCTTTGGATGAGCGTACAGTGCTCAAATCAAATCAAATCTTAAAAATTTCTATAGCGCCCCCTACAATAATGGACGGGAGCGCTTAACAAAATATATAGGCCTAATTATAAAATGTGAGGTAAAATACAATATAGGAGTGTCACAGGAATGCAGGGCCATAGGCAACATTAAACAATAATGTCTTGAGGTGTTTCTTAAATGTAACAGTTGTCGTGATGTCGCGGATGTCAGCTGGTAATTCATTCCAGGCCAGTGGAGCAGCAGTAGAGAACGATCTGGATCCGAAGGCAGTCCGTGAGCGTGGAATGTCGAAGTGGCCTCGTTGAGCTGATCGCAGATGTGATCGGCCTGGTAGATGTGAGACTGGCACGACCATGTCGACCACATACTCTGGAGCGTGTCCATGCACAACTCCATGCATCAGGCAGCACAGTTTATAAGTGATACGCTGACGAACTGGTAGCCAATGTAACTTCATCATTGTCGCCGTTACATGGTCTCGTGGTTGAAGGCCCCCGACAAATCGAGCAGCAGCATGAAGGACACGTTGCAACGGCGCGAGCGCAGAGTCCGGTAGTCCAGCAAACAGAGAGTTGCAGTAGTCGATGCGTGTTAAAATGAAAGCGCACACCAAACGATTACGGTTGTCTTGGTCAAGTACTTTACCAATCTTGCGAAGTCGCCGGAGATGAAAAAAGCAGGTCGTCGTGACCTTGGCGATGTGCTGACGCATGGACATCGAACTGTCAAGAATGACACCAAGGTCACAAACACGATCAGACGGCTCTATGACTGTTTGACCAACATGAACAGAGATATCACTTGTCGCAAGACGCTCCATATTGACTTGGGACCCAAACCATATCAGTTCAGTCTTGGCTGGGTTTAACTGAAGACGACGACTGGAACACCAAGTCTGAACATCGCAAACGCATTGTTCGAGTACGCGACACACAGCGGTGACGCCATCAGGTCTTGTGGACATCAGCAGCTGAGTGTCGTCAGCGTAGAAGTGCGGTAAGACGGCTGGCACATTGTCAATGACTGAAGCAAGTTCTTCAGTGTACACGATAAATTTAACCGGCCCCAGGACGGAACCTTGTGGAACTCCGCACACTAAACGCGCCGGAAGTGAGCAGACTGAGTTGACGGTGACAGTCTGAGAACGACCAGAGATGTAAGATGCAAACCAGTCATGGACTGGTCCATGAATCCCAAAACGGTCATGCATGACGTCAAGTAGATGCTGGTGATCGACTGTATCAAAAGCTGCACTCAAGTCCAGTAGGACCAGAGCGCACACTTCGCCGTCGTCAATGGAGCGTAGAACGTGGTTGACGACGCAGACAAGAGCTGTCTCCGTTGAATGGTGTGGTCTGTACCCAGACTGGTATTTCGGTAGTAGACGGTTGTCATCGCAGTGGCTAAGCAGACGTCGAAGAACCAGGCGCTCTAAAAACTTGCTGATAAAGCTGAGGTTAGAGACCGGCCGGTATGACTTCAGATCACACACGTCGAGGTCCGGCTTCTTGAGAATCGGCTTGATGATAGCATGCTTCTGATTGGATGGGAAAACAGCAGCTGACAGCGACATGTTCGCCATAGACGTAATCACAGGAGCCAGAACATTCGCACACTGCTTTATTAGCCAGGTGGGAACAGGGTCGAGCGCACACTGTTTGGCTGAAACAGTAGCCAGAAGCTTCTGTACTTCCTGTACAGTTACCGGGTCAAAGTTATCGAGTGCTACAGTAGCACGAGCGAGAATCGTAGGTCTGGATGCGGCATCAGTTGACTGTCGAATTGACTCAATTTTACTGATAAAGTAAGACGCAATATCACTGGGAGAGAATGGGTTGACAAACTGACTGGACGGATGTAGTAAACTGCTCATCCTGCGCCAGAGTGACTTACTATCAGTACTCTCTCGAACAGCTGTTGACCAGTACTCGGCGTACATTTGCTGAAATACAGTGCGCTGCAACGTGAACTGCCGACGCCAAGCAATCTCGGCTTCCTCAGTACGTTTCCTACGGTAAATTTTCTCCAGTCGACGAGTCTTGGCTTTAATGTCGCGACACTGAGCAGTGTACCATGGAGCACGTCGACGTCGACGATTACCAGCGAACTGAATCAATGGCGCTGAATCGTCTAACAGCGATTTGAGAGTCTGGTCATACATGGCGAAGAACTCATCACAGTTGTCAGGTAGGTTGGTGACCAGCTCTGAGTTCATAAGGTCACTCCTGAACTTGTCAATGTCGAACGACGACCAGTTGCGACGCACATAAGCCGGCTCCCTTGTGACGCTGTCGTCGGTGAAAGTGGCCGTAGCACTGATAAGCGAGTGGTCCGACATCACTGGAGGGTCGACAGAAATGAACACGCGAGCACTGAAACAGTTTCTTACAATAAATACATCAAGTGTATGACATGCTATGTGAGTAGGACCATCGACAAGTTGAACTAAATCAAATTCTTCAAGTATCTGCAAAAATCTCGTGGTTACTGAAGAACTGTTATCATCAATATGTAGGTTGAGGTCGCCGACAACAAACAACGGTACAGCATACGTAGTGATGCGCTCGATGATGTCTGCAAATTCAGACAGAAAACTGGCGATTGAAGTTGACGGCGGCCGGTACAGTACAACAATAAGAAAACAGACCTGACTGCGCTGAACGTACACGGCTAGCAGTTCTGTGGTGGCGTACACTGGTAGACTAACTTCACGGATAGTGTAGCAAGACTTGTAAAACAAACAGATCCTACCACCAGACTTAGCTTTACGACCTGATGCCTTCTTCGAACGCGCCTTCTCAATACACCGGTAGTCGTTGGGTGTTGTAGCAATGACTTGTGGACAAGACGACGACTCGTGCCACGTCTCGACGGCCGCCATGAAGTGCAGATCATTGGACGTGATGTGGTCACACAGGGCGGCGTGCTTGTTGCCAAGCGACCGGACGTTGAGTGAGCTGATGTGGACGGCCACATATCTGCAAGTGACCGGCTTGATACGGCGAAGTGTGGCCGTGCGCGGCTCCAACACTCCTCCGTACATCCGCAGGAACTGACCGTCAGAGACATGGCGCTCCGCGCGCTCAGAGAGTACCGTCGGTATAGCGCCAACATCACCATCAGCTGATCGTTTGTTTATGTTTACTCTCACGCGAGCACGTGACCGACCAGCCCGGCAGCCTCGCCGCGCACAGCTCAGACGATGAATACGGTCACGGACTTCGGACTCCAGCGGCCAGTGACGGCAGTATGGCCGCCACTGTAGTAGCTGATCACTAGTGTAACGATACACCTTGTCAATGTCGAAAACCAGAGAAAATGTAGACACATCAGGACAAAACTCATATATTCTGGTAGACAAAATGATGAACTTTAAGATGAAGTACAGCATAGGAAACCAGTTCACTATTATACTCGTAAAAACACGTTAAAAATACAAGCTACGAAACACTGACCGCTGCCAATTCAGGCGCCAACAGCTCCCGAGTCCTAACTGGTGGAGATTGGGCTCGCTGCCTCCTTCCCAGGAATCCCACCTCCACTTTCAGCTCTTTGTGCCTCGCTTGGCCCTTTTGGCCTCAATCCATGGGAGGGAGCATCTGCTTGCCTTGGGGCTGTGCCCCAGATTTTCCAGCCTAGAATCGCCACTGGGTAGTACATTTTATTGCCTGCTGATATAGTAAGATGTACAATGTACATGTGCTGGAATATTTGCTGTACAGACAAAGAATGCAGACCTATTTCTGCCTCCTGCTTTTCTCACCTCATGTGAAGGCATCATGCACCAGTCCATCTGCTGCAGTAAAACTTCTCTTAAAAGACTTTGAGGATCAGGTACAAATGATGTGAGCAACTCATCATGACTACGCTGATTGTACCGTAGTTTATCTACACTGTGAGTCAAAAAAAACTGGGCCACTTTTTTACGGCCTATAACTTTAGAAATATTGAACAGATCTTTACCAAATTGGGCATAAATCACGTTCTCTTCATGCTGAACATCATACCATAATTTATTTGAATCAACCTTGGAAAATAGTGGCGCCATCTGGCGAATAACATTAACCGTAAATAAAAAGGCGATAAAAGTGATGAATTGGCAATGACTGCGCCATGCGGTAGTTTCTGCCATGCTTTTGACAAGTGCTCTTTTAATTTTGTCAACTTAGGAGAAACCTGGATGATGGTAGACCATCTGCTGAAAAGCACCCCAGACAGCAAGTTAACCGTGTTCAAATCCGGGCTATTCGGTGCACAAAGTGAACTGCAGGTTCTCACGCTGCAAGTTTCTGCGTTTCTGACGGTGTGAGAGGGAGCACCGTTCTGCTGCAGTGACCATTAAATTAACGGCCACATCTCAACTTGATGTCGGGTAGCTACTAGCTAGTCTTTGTCAAGCATCACGTCACATGGTGTCTAACTTTCCGTCTGGTTGAATGAAATTGACTTCTGCATAGCCCACGCGCAACACAGCAACGGGCACGTAGCACTGCGGCTGGAATATTCGCACTCGCATTGTCAGACTTCTGGTGTTGATATTTTTCTTGAGAGCAGCTGATCAGTAGATGTGGTCATTCTTACGTCATTAATTAATAAAAAAGCGAAATAATAATGCTAAGAGGTTGGCTGAAATGCTGTAAGAAAATGATCACCAATTCAAAACTTGTAGTTGTAGAAGTGTCATCGTCATTCACTAGATGTCGCCACTATTTTGCAAAGTTGATTTAAATAAACGCTGGCATGATGTTCAGAATGAAGAGACTTTGATTTGTGCCAAATTTGATAAAGATCTGTTCAATATTTATAAAGTTATAGGCCGTAAAAAAGTGGCCCAGTTTTTTTTTTGACTCACAGTGTAGATTGTTTTAGTCTGTCATATGCAATTTACATTGCGTTGGATAGGATCACTTGTGGGTGTTTGACTGTATGTATGTGTGGGGGCCCTTTTTTCCTGAAAATGGCTGCAAAGTGGAGCTCAGTTGTATTTAACTCACGACTTTACTTACCAATTAATTCAGTTTTTGTTGTCCATCAAATTGTCTGATTTTCGCATTGTACAGAGTGCACCAAAAAGTCACCCATAGGAAAAAATTTGATATCTGGAAATGTAGTAAATTTTTCGCCAAATTTACACTGCTTACAGAGGAGGATTCAAACCATATATTCTGCAAATTTCATTGCAATATTTGCTTGCATTCAAAAATTATAACTATTTGAACTTAAGTGTACGTTTTTCAAAGTGAACAAGTAATTAAACTGCGATTCTGACTTTAAAATAACCTTGATGATATTTACACCAGACCTCAATCCATTGGATTGAGGTGCAATGCTGGGATGCTATATACGCCAAAACCAACCAACATTGCCGAGCTGAAGACTGCCTTACTTCAATATGCCACAGGAGTTCAGTGATGAGGCAATCCTGTCATTTCCACAGTCATTTTGATTCTGTGTTGCTGCAGCTGGCAGACACTTTGAACATTCAGTTTAAATACCGAGAGAGAGCAGCTGACATTCATTTCTGAAATGTTTGAAGTGTTGACGACAACGTTGTGCAAAGTTTGATTCGTTATTAAGTAAGACTTACTGAATATCCAGGATGCAACTGCATGTTCACTTGAAAGAATGAACATTCACGTTTAAACTGAACTGTATCTTGCAGGATATGTGGACTGAATCCTGCTGTGTAAACTCTGCAAATTTGGTGAATATATCTGCTGCAGCTACAATATCAGAGATATAAAATTTATCCTAGTGGGTTACTTTATGGCACACCCTGTATATATGTACATACATTTAATAAATTAAGGAAGTGGATGTGTACACAGATTGTCTGTAGCTATACTTTGTGTAAACAAAGTCTGACAAATGCAATAATGGCAGAAAAACTGATTTGCCTATCATCAGAAGTTTTTGCGTTTTGATGATTAGCAGATAATGTCAGGCTTAGTGTTAGTTAACAAATAATTTAGATTTATTCAGCTATTTTTCCGTCCTCGTCCGACATGGATTTAGAGATGGCTGGAATTAGCCCTCTTACGTCATCACCAGGAGCAAAGTGTTGAAAGTAAGTAAGTAAAAGTATATTACCTCATTGTTGTTCAATTCTCAGTGTGATAACACCACAAGGCCAAAAATTGACGGTGTCTGTATACCGTGGACACCATTGGATTGACACCTACATTCACAATGGTGGAGAGTTTGATCTCATCTACAGCTGATTCACTGTATTTGCCAGTTTTACAATTGTAATCTGGTGTGCTGGTAATGGTCTATCGACTACGTCCCATACACTACTCTTGTTGGCTTTATAATTTGTCATTAAATACTTACCGTAGTTTTATTTCACAGTATCCATCTCAGTCTTGGAGATATTAGTATAAATGATTTGCAATATTTAGAATAGTTTCAGTTACAAAGATTTGTTGTCACTGGATAATTAACTTCACTGTGAGTGGTTTTTATTGCGCGATGCACTTTAGTGCAAAGCGCGGTATTGCGTTCGCATGTCGTCTGTCTGTCTGTCCGTCTGTGACTTTGGTGAATTGTGATCACATAGGTTGCAGTTCTTCGAAAATAATTTCACCATTAGTTAGCCTGGGACATTCGATCTTTACAACCCTAACATGATGGGTCTGCTCCAAGGGGAACACCCGTAAATTTTGGCCCAAAGTCACCCCCCTGTTGATGTGAGCGTCAGAGACATTCGATCGCAAATTGCAGCCGAATGGTTACAGATAGCGCAACGGTCACAATGGAGAGCCTATAGGAAACTACCATCGCTCTTTCTAATGGTGCCATCGCTGACCCCCTACGAGCTCCACTTCCCCCCAAAATGGGGGTTCCATATGCCCCCAACATACGCGAATGGCCATATCTCTGCAACGGTTGATCCGATCAACTTCATGTTTGGTTCTAGGGTAGGGTTTTCGGGTGCGGCGGATTGAAAGGCGCTATTTACGATTCGAACAAATCCAAGATGGCGGCCACCTCCATGTTGGAAAAATTTCAAGTGGCGATATCTCCGCAAGCTTTCGTCCGATCCACGTCATGTTTTGTTCTAGAGTGGGGTTTTCGGGGACGGCGGATCTAATGGAGCTATTTCCGGTTCGAACAAATCCAAGATGGCGGCTCCGCAACCGGTCATTCAATCCACTTCATGTTTGTTTATAGGGTGCGGTTTTCAGCGACAGCAGATCTTATTGCGCTATTTTTGATTCGAACAAATTCAAGATGGCGGCCACTGCCATGTTGAAAAATTTCACGTGGCGATATCTCCGCAACGGTTCACGATATACTTATATAGCGCGCATCGTGCAGTCATCTTTGCGATAGCACAGCTTTCTTGGTTTATTAGCATGCAGATTGCTGTTAAATTTGTATTCATGTGACTGTTTTTGCAGGAGTTTCCTGTTAACGAGGCAGTTGTTGCAACTAAGGCCAGCATGACCACCACGCAGCCGCTGCTGTTCAGCTTCAGCGCAACTACTTCATCATGGTTGATCAGCATCTGATACCAGTGACAACCGCACGCTGCTTCTGTGATGCTGTCGAGCTGCTGTTGAAAGTTCTCAACGTGTTGGACTTTGACTACCCTTGTGAGCTCAAACCACTCTCTCAATCCCCATCACAGTCGGGCATAGTGCAGAGCTGTGAGACTTTGTCACATGGCTGCATCAATGGAGAGTACGCTGGGGCTTATGGCTGTCAGTAACAAGTGATTTCAAGTTAACTGTTTTGCTGTATTGGGATTTTGTTTCATTGGCTGCAAAATAATAGTGCTTCTTTCACTAATCTTTGTTGTGATTGTTGACTCATTGCAGTTTGTGAAAATTTACATGAATCTCTTGATGTGCTACTG
>Ga0209680_1000182_pt1 | contig 15930 bp, 17 predicted proteins | sample WorMetLIZISLAND1_FD_187413 | JGI IMG/M metagenome (GOLD analysis project Ga0209680, IMG submission 187413) | Marine gutless worms symbiont microbial communities from Max Planck institute for Marine Microbiology, Germany - Olavius loisae LIZARD... ... | reverse complement strand
TGCGTCTCGGCTTGTCCGACATCGTTAAGTGTCCACCTAAATCAAGCGGACACCTATTGCCCGCTAACGACGTGGAGACTCGCAGATTCTGGGATCACCGAACAGATGGGGTTGGCCGTACGCTTACGTTTCTTAAACTGGATACCCAGTTGCGGATTCTCGCCGAGCAAGCGGGACATCGTCGTGGAGTCGATCAGACAAATGCGACACGGACCGAGTGTCTCCGCCGTGGTCCGGTGCTCGCCTTCGGCAAGGAATGACCGATAGCCCATCACGTCGCCGGGATAGGCCATATGCAAGAGCACCGAATTGCCCTCGGTGTCGAGCTTGCGAATACCGACGGTCCCTGACGACAAGCAATAGACACCGCGGTTCGGATCGCCCATGGCATAGACCGTGTCGCCAGCGGCGTAGTCATAGGGTCGATGTCCGGCGTCGAGTACATTCAGCTCATCGTCGTTGAGCACGTTCCAGTCGGTGACCGGAAGCAAGTGGCACACGCCACACCCCGGCGGCTTGTCGAATGACTTCATCCGCCAACACTCTCATCAAGCGCCTCCCCCAAGGCGTTCAAACTATTCGGGAAAAGATACGGACAAATCGCCGGCTCGCATTGACCAAAGTTAATATCGGACGGCCGTTAGATAGCGAAATCGAGGTACTGTCACAGGCGGTGTCTTAGACCAGCCCAATAAAGCTTGAGCAAACCAGCGACACCGGGCCCCGGACCACCGATTTGCATGCGGTAAGGGTCATAACCTACCGCCGCGATAAGACCGAGATAATGACGCGCCAAAGTCCCGTAGAGAAGCAGGGAGCGGGCCGGCGGGGGTATCGTTCCCTGGTCACCCCGGAGAGTTTCGAGATGCCCCTCGGTGACATCGACCAAGGTGCGAACGACGGCGGTCAAACCGGCCGGCGCGGGGCTGTCGGTGCGGCGAATAAAAAGGGCTTCATGATCGAGGCCCTTATCTCGGCATAGGCCGGAAGGCAAATACAGCCGTCGTTGGGCCGCATGGTGTGGCAAGGCTCGAAGGTGACCGGTCAGGGCCCAAGCGATGGCCACCGAGCGGCTGAGGTCATAGGCATCTGGCCCACCGCCACCAAGGATCGTCAAGACCATACGCAGCAAAGGGGCTGTCGAGTATTCAGCATAGGCCTCCAGTTCCGAAAGGGTGGCTGGCTGTTCCGCCTCGAGATCGTCTGATCGCGCCTCGATCAGAGTTTCGAGATCGGCCCGCGGCAAGCTGTACCGCCGGACCGCTTCTGACAACGGTGCGGCGACGGGGTGTTTCGGCGGCGCACCGGCAACGATGGCATCAAGCGCATCGTACCACCACTTGAGGCGCATCTGTCCGACCAGCGGTTCGCTCACCGATTCCCGGACGCCGGCGATTTCAAGGTTGAAGGCGTAGAGCGCGAATAGATCGGCGCGCCGTTCCGCAGGCGCGAACTGGGTGCACAGGAAACGGTCTCGATCGAAGCGGGCGATCAGTTTGCGACAATAGGAATCATCTTCGGTCACGGACCCGGATTTCCTTTCATCAAGCGCCTACCGGGTCGCGCCGTACCGCCTTAAGCCGTTGGTTTCCAGCGTTTTCTCCCGGTTATGGCAAATTCCGTTGAACAATTATCGTCGCCACCTATATATGAACACAATCAAACTAATTCTAAATATCGTTTGAGACCTGATGTTCTGAAAGTTGGGGGAGAGTCATGGCAGCCATTCTGACTGACCTGAAAAACACCGTTATCGCGGGGATCGTCCTGACCGTCATCATCGTGGGTATCGTCTTCGGCATTACCGGCGAAGGTCTGGACATGGGGCACTCCTATTGGGCCTTTTTCTTCCGTTGGCTCCACGTGCTCAGCGGCGTCATGTGGATCGGGCTCCTGTGGTACTTTAACTTCGTTCAGATTCCCAATATGCCCAACATCCCGGATGAACAGAAGCCGGCCATCGGCAAGGTCATCGCGCCGGCTGCCCTCTGGTGGTTTCGCTGGGGCGCCATGTCGACCATCATCACCGGCTTGATCCTGGCCATGCTTAATGGATACCTCGTCGAAGCCCTTACCATCGGCTTGGTGGACGGCGTTCCCAAACATATGGCCATCGGCATCGGCATGTGGCTCGGCACCATCATGTGGTTCAACGTCTGGTTCGTCATCTGGCCCAACCAGAAGAAGGCCTTGGGCATTGTCGAAGTTGACGCCGATACAAAGGCGGCGTCGGCGCGCACGGCGATGCTTTTCTCGAGAACCAACACGCTCCTTTCTATTCCCATGCTCTATGCCATGGTCTCCGCCCAAAACATTTACTAAGGCGGTAAAATACCTTAGGAAAACGGAGCCTTCGGGCTCCGTTTTTCGTTGGTCCCAGGACATTTGAATTTACAGCCGTGCGGCTTCCGGTTCGCCGTTTACCGACGCCGCTAGAATTCAAGCCGAGCAGCAACAGGGACTGAATGAAATTTAGGAAAACCATCACCGGCATCAACCCAACGGACCGGTGAAATCACTGTATGAGAGAACGAAGAGGAACCAAAAAATGGCTTTCGAACTTCCCGACCTTCCCTACGCCAAAGACGCACTTGAGCCGCACGTTTCGGCCAATACGCTCGATTTCCACCATGGCAAACACCACAACACCTACGTCGTCAACCTCAACAATCTCGTCGGCGACACGGAACAGAGCCTCGAAGATATTATCAAAGACGCGGCCGGCGACCCGTCCAAGGCCGGCGTCTTCAACAACGCCGCGCAGATCTGGAATCACACCTTCTTCTGGAACTCCATGAGCCCCAACGGTGGTGGCGCGCCGACCGGCGACCTGGCCGCCAAAATCGACGCCGCCTTCGGTGGGCTCGACGGCTTCAAGGAGCAGTTCAAGAACGCCGCCGTCACCCAGTTCGGTAGTGGCTGGGCCTGGCTCGTCTCCAACGGCGGCAACCTCGAGATCGTCAAGACGGCCAACGCCGAGACGCCGCTAACCTCCGGCGCGACGCCGCTGATCACCTGCGATGTCTGGGAGCATGCTTACTATCTCGACTACCAGAACCGGCGCCCCGACTTCGTGCAGGCCTTCCTCGATAACCTGATCAACTGGGACTTCGCCGCCGCCAACCTCGGCTGAAGCGGCCCGGCATAAGGTTTCGTGAAAACCCGGCGGAAACGCCGGGTTTTTTCATTTCTGATCAATAGCGCCGCAACCGGTGTAGCTTTGTCCTATCAAGGCGATTCGGCATTATCGGGCCGGTATGATCTTCAGCAATTGATCGAAACCCCCAGAAGCCGCACCCAGGACGGGGCCACCACGGTCCAGCATATCCGCCATTTCGTAGTCTAGCGTATCGCCTCCCGCTTCTTCGATGAGCAGGAGCCCGGCAAAGCAATCCCAGGCGCTGAGATGCGGTTCGTAGCAGCCGACCAGACGACCGGCCGCGACTTGGGCGAGCATGGATGCGGCAGAACCGTTGCGGTAAGAAGTTGCCTCCGTTCACCAGAAGGGCCGTCAGGAAACCCCCGAACGCCTCTGGGTCGGCTTTCCGGGAGTACCCGATCCCGACCATGCCCGAGGAAAGATCGCGGCTTCGGAGTTGGGGCAGTCGACGCCCGTTCAAATAGGCGCCGGCGCCGCGCCGCGCGGTGAAGGTCTCGCCGGCGCAAGGGTCATGCACCACTCCCATCTCGACCACATCGCCCTTTACAACGGCTATCGACACGCACCACCCCGGCAGGCCGTCGAGGAACACCGTGGTTCCATCGATGGGATCGACGGCCCATAAATACTCGCCGGTCCCGTGCCGCGTGCCCCCTTCTTCACCAACGATAACGTCGTCGGGAAAGACTGCCGAGATGATCTCGCCGACCAGTGCCTCTACGGCACGGTCAGCGTCCGACACGAAATCCTGGAGACCCTTGCTTTGCCGTTTTAAGCCTGCGTCGCGGAAGTACCCAAGCGCGCGTTCACCGGCTCTGCGGGCCGCCGTTTCGGCGACATACATACGCAGATCATCGTTCCGGTCGCCTTCTATCATCGCGCTATATCCGTTTCGCCGGGTCGCCTAAGAACGCGGCCGCTGTCGGCATCGAACAAGTGTACCTTTTCCGGTGGCAACAGGAGAGATAATCGGTCTTGTGGTTCCCGCTCCGTATCGCTGTCATCGACCACAGTGATCGGAGCGTTGCCACAGCGGCAATAAAGGAGTCGATGTGATCCCAGTTCCTCTACGACTTCGACGGTGGATTCGGCCGTGTCCCCGCCAATGGCGATATCCTCGGGCCGAACACCGAGGACGACCCGGCGATCCCCCTGGCCGGACAGCAACGGCCTCGGGAACCTGAATTCGGCGCCGCTGTCTTCGCGGAACAAAGTGCCGTCACCGGCCACGGTTCCACTCAACAGATTGGCTTGGGGCGACCCGATGAATCCGGCGACGAAACTGGTCGCCGGCGTGTGGTAGATTTCTCTAGGCGTGCCGATTTGTTCGATGCCGCCCTCGTTGATGATGACGATGCGATCGGCAAGCGTCATCGCCTCCACCTGGTCATGGGTCACGTAGATTGAGGTGGCGCCCAGGCGGTCGTGCAGTTTGCGGAGTTCGACCCGCATACTGGTTCGCAGTTTGGCATCCAGATTGGAAAGCGGTTCGTCGAACAGGAACACCTCGGGCTCCCGGGCCAGCGCCCGGCCGATAGCAACGCGCTGGCGTTGCCCACCCGACAATTGATTCGGCTTGCGATCGAGGAGCGGCGTCAGGTCCAACAGTTTGGCGGTCTCGGCGATGCGAGCCTCTCGCTCCGCCTTAGGTGTACGGGCGATGCGCAGCCCGTAGCCGATGTTACCGCGCACCGTCATGTGGGGGTAGAGCGCATAGTTTTGAAAAACCATGGCACAGCCCCGGTCCTTCGGCGGCAACTGATCGACCCGGCGCCCGCCAATAAAAATCTCACCTTCGCTGACCTCCTCCAATCCGGCGATCATCCGAAGCACGGTCGATTTGCCGCATCCGCTGGGGCCCAGAATGACGACGAACTCCCGCTCCTCGATGGTGATATCAACGCCGTGAATGACCCTTGTTGATCCGAACCGCTTACTGACCCTCATCAATTCGATATGCGCCATGGTTCTTCCTCAGGGTTGCTCACCGGACGACACGATGTCGCCGGTGTATTCGAACGGAACGGTGTGGATCGCTAATTGTCTCTCATCACCGACCGCCAGACCGTATGCCGCGGTCAAGCCTGGTCCGTCCAAGAAGTGGCCGTCGTGGAAATTCGGCAGGGCTTGGTACAACAAGGACGTAACGCCGAAAATCGGGATCCCCGCCAGATTTCCGCCGATCGGCATATGGCAATGGCCCGACAAGATCTGACGAACCACCGCCCGGTGTTTTTCCACTATCGCTTCGAAGGCCTCCGGTTCGCGTAGACCAATCCCGTCGAAGGCGGGAAGCGCCGTCGGTATCGGTGGGTGATGCAAGCAGATGACGCACGGCCGGTCGGACCGCGTCAACGCGGTGTCGAGCCAAGGGAGGCGCCCGCCGTCGAGGGTGCCCCATTCCTGGCCCGGCGTGTGTGTGTCGAGAAATACGAACCGGTAGGGCCCGACATCCACGACCGATTGCACGTACCCGCTGTCGTCAATGCCGTCTGTGCCGAATACGCGGACAAAGTTTTTCCGGTCGTCGTGATTGCCCAACATGATCTTGCGCGGGAACGGCAGTGCACCCAGATCTTCCGCGAGCCCCTGGTACTCCCCTTCCGATCCGCTGTCCGTCAAATCGCCAAGGATCACGCAAAAATCCGCGTCGCCATGGTGATCCCGCGCATGGACGATAGCACGACGCAGGGACTCCGCAGGCCACCGGCCGTGAATTTGCCGACCGAGCGTGTAGTGAAGATCGCTAAACAAAAGGACTTTCATGGGCGGCTCACGCTCCGGGCGGAAGTTCACGGGTCGTGGCTCGGGGGACCAAGCGGGTTGGGACGCGGCGAACCTCACTGGCGCGGTCGGGCTCGGCCAAACGCCGGTCCAGCAGATCCATGACGGTGTCGATGGTATGCGGGATCGAGTAGTCGATGGTGGTCAACCGGAAGCTGCGCCAATCGGCTTGCGGGATGTTGTTGAACCCGACCACGGACAAATCGCCGGGGACGTCGAGACCAAGTGCGCGTGCCGCCTCGATCACGCCAAAGGCGATGGAATCGCTGCCGCAGAACACACCGTCGGGCGGTGTCGGTGCCGACTGCATGGCCATGGCGGCTTCGAAAATGCTCTTTTCGTCGGGTCCCTCCACCGAATGCAACGTGCACGACGCGCCGTCGCCCGAGGCGGCGGCGGAAAACCCGTCGAACCGCTCCTTATCGGAAAACGTCGTGCCGCCGCGCCCTAGATAGGCCAGTCGCCGACATCCGGTCCGAAGGAGCAACTCGGCCGCCTGCCGCGAGCCGTCGTTGTTATCGGCGACGACACAGTCGACACCGGCGAGCGCAACGACCCGACCGACCAGGATGATTGGCAGACCGGCGCGCACACAGGCTTCGGAATGGTCCAACGACATGGTTCCCGAGGATACGATCACAGCATCGGACAAGTAATCGAGCGCCTGGAGAAGTCCGCTGTCGCCCGCCTTCGACGACCCCGTCGACGCCAGCATCAGCCGGATGCCCCGGTCTGCCAGGGTTTCGGAGAGGAGGTCCAGGAAGAGAGCGTCGAACGGGTCGACCATGCGTCCGGACACGAGCGTTACCAGATTGGTTCGATCTCCGACCAGGCCCCGTGCGACCATCGACGGTCGGTAGCCGAGCCGATCTGCCGCGGCCACCACCTTTTCCTGCGTCTTGTTGGACGTGCTGGCGCGTTTGGTGAAAACACGGGAGACAGCGGCGGCCGAAACGCCGGCTTCGCGGGCAACGTCTTTGATGGTCACTCTTTTCATGACGAAGGATTTCAGTCGATGAATTGCAAACGTTTTCTTTCACGGACGTATTAGGATACTTGTACTATATTAGCGATTTTCCCTCTTGATTTCTAGGGCAATTTGATGGAAAATGGAAACGTTTGCAAAATAAAATACGGCCGAAGACCCTGCGATCGAGTGCAGAGTCACGGACAAGGGAGATAGTGTCATGAAACTGCTTACGACCGCCCTGGTGGCGGGAGCCGTTCTGTTCGGCGCTGGGGCCGCACAGGCGGAAAAACTGGTCATCGCCGGCCGCGATGGCGGATACGCCAAGGCGCTGGCCATGGCTGTCGAAATGTACAAGGCGAAAAACCCCGGGCTCGAGGTCGAAAGGCTCGAACTGCCCTACGGCGGGCTTCTCGAAAAGGCAACGATCTCTTTGCGCGAAAAGGCCGGTGCCTACGATGTCGTGATGCTCGACGACACCTGGGCCGTCGAGTTCATGTCCAACGGCTGGCTGGCGGATCTCGACAAACTCGGCGGCGGCGTCGACGAGGATTTCGTCAAGCCGGCGCGCGACGTGTCGCGGTATCCCGTTGAGAGCGGGCCGCACTATGCGGTGCCATTCGTCGGCAACGTGGAACTGTTCGCCTACCGCAAGGACCTATTGGCCAAACACGGGTTCGGCCGACCGACGTCGTGGACCGACGTGGTCGCCGCCGCCAAGGTCATCAGCGAGAAGGAGAGCGGCGTATCCGGGCTCGTCTTCCGCGGCAAGAAGGCCAACCCCATCGTTACTGGCTTCCTGCCGATCCTGTGGGCGCATGGTGCACGGATCGTCGGAGCCGACGGCAAATCCCATTTGGACAGCGATTCCGCTCTTGCCGCATTGGAACTCTACCTGTCGTTAAAACCCTACGCACCCAAGGGGGTGGAAACCTACAACTCTTCGGAGGTGCGTGACGCCCTGATGCAGGGGACCACGGCGATGACCATCGAGCTGTGGCCGTCCTGGGCGCCGTCCCTGGATGATCCGGCCAAATCGAAGGTTCCTGGCAAGATCGAGATCATGGCCGCACCCGGCCAGGTACAGGGGCCGGCACCGATGCTGGGATCGTGGCTGCTCGCCGTGCCGGCGGACGCCAAGAACGCCAAGCGCGGCCGCGACTTCATCGACTTCCTGACATCCGCCGCCATGCAGAAGAAGCTGGCCCTGGAACTGGGGACTCCACCGACTCGCGCCGCCGTCTACAAAGACGCCGATGTGGTCGCCAAGTACCGCTGGTATCCGGCCCAGGTCGAGGCCCTGCAGAACGCACAGCCGCGTCCGCGGATCACGCAATGGTCCAAGGTCGAAGCGATCATGGGCGACTACCTGCAACTGGCGCTAATCGGCGAGATGGAACCAAAGAAGGCGTTGATGGAGGCGAACAAGAAAATCGCCCGCGCCTTGAAACGCTGAACCTCCCTGGGAATGGCGGGGCCCGGCCAACGACCGGCCGGGTCTCCGTCATTTTTTCCTGAAAGCGGCCATGCGAAAATCCAGGTTTACATCGCTCTTGCTGCTCGGCCCCGCCGCAGCCTTGTTCGCGTTGTTGACCATCTATCCCCTCGGCCGCGGCCTGATCCTCTCGTTCTTCACGACGGATTACGGGTTCGAAGGCGCCGACTTCGTGGGCGTCGAGAACTACCAATACCTTCTGAGCGATTCCTTCTTCCAGACGGCGACATGGAATACTGTCGCCTTCACCTTGATGGCGACGGTCAGCGAGGTGGCCTTGGGTCTGATGTTGGCTCTCATGGTCTATCGTCGGTTCCCGGGGCGGTGGTTGGTCATCCCGACGCTGGTGGCACCTTTTGTTCTATCGACAATGGTGGTAACGGCCATTTGGCGCGCCTGGTTCCACTACGATTTCGGTTTCCTCAACAACCTCCTTCACTCCGTGTCGTTGCCACCCGTCGAGTGGTTGTTCAATCCGGACCTGGCGATGATCTCGCTGGTCCTGGTCGACCTCTGGCAGACCGCACCCCTGACCTTCCTGATCCTGCTCGCCGGCCTGCAATCGATCCAGCCGGAAACCTACGAAGCGGCACGCATGGACGGCGCCTCGCCTGCGCAGGTCTTGCTGACGATCACGCTGCCGCTGCTGGTGCCGCATATGTTGCTGGCGGCGCTTTTGCGCAGCATCGACAGCTTCAAGATATTCGACAAGGTCTACGCCTTAACCGGCGGCGGGCCGGGCCAGGCGACGGAAACGCTTTCCATGTACGTCTACAAACTGGGGTTCAAGTTCTTCGACGTCGGCCTGGCCTCGACGGCCGCCGTCGTCATGATCGTCGTCGCCGGCCTGCTGGCGGCCGTTTACGCGATCAATATCGTGAAAGGCCGGTCCCGTGTGGCGTAAGGCGTTCCATCCCCTCCTCGTCTACTGGGTGACCGGGGTCATGCTGCTGCCGCTCGTCTGGATGGCGGGGACGTCACTGAAGCCGCCCATCGAGTACGTATCGCCGACCATCGACCTGCTTCCCGATGCGCCGACCCTGGCCCACTACCGGCAACTGATTGACGACAACATTCTGGGTAAGGTGATCAACAGTCTGGTGGTCGCATTCGGATCCACGTTCCTGGCCCTGCTGTGTGGCTTCCCGGCCGCCTATGCCCTGGTGCGGCTGCGCCTGCCGAAACATCTCGATGTCGCGTTCCTCCTGTTCGTCCTGATCATCAAGCTGTCCCCGCCCATCGTCCTGGCGATCCCGCTCTATCAGGTGCTGAGAACGTTCGGACTGCTCGACACCCTGCTCGGACTGATCCTGGTCTATCAGGTCTATGCCCTACCCTTCGCCATCTGGATGCTGATTGGTTTCGTGCGTGACGTTTCGGTCAGTTACGAGGAGGCGGCATTGATGGACGGTGCGGGGCTGATCGCCCGCCTGGCGACCGTGGTGCTGCCGATCATGACGCCCGGACTGATCGCCACCGGTGTCTTCTTGCTGATCCTGAGCTGGAACGAATTCGTCTATGCGCTGCTATTCATCCAGACGCCCTCAAAGTTCACGCTGCCGACCTACATCGCCACCTTGATCACCGAGGACGAGACGTTCTGGGGACGCCTAGCGGCGATCGGGTTCCTGGCGTCCCTTCCCATCCTGGCCCTCGTCGGTGTCGTCCAGAAGGGCCTGACCCGGGGATTTGCGGGCGGGCTCAAGTAATCGAACCGGTTCACCCGCCTCCAATCACCGACCCGGACCTACCTATATCGCCGGCTGGAACAACAGCTTGATGTAGGTCCGGAACTGCATGATCTGGTCGGCAACGACCTTGGGGTCGCGCAGAACCTTGGACATGATGATGCCGCCCTCGACGACGCCCGAGACCATATCGGCCAGGGCATCAAGATCGACGGTTTCCCGCGGCGGGTACTTTTTGATGATCAAATCCAACTGCCGGCGGAACCGGCGGCGCCACGACAAAACGCCGTCTGCCGTCATTTGCTGGATGTCGCCGTCGAACAGGCGCTCGTTGTAGCAATATGTGGCGACCAGGCATCCCGGATTGCCTTCCGGCATGTCGGCCATCATCTCCGCAAACAGCTTCAAACCGATCAGAAAACCGTGCAGCGGGTCGTCGTTCAGTTCGGCGGCGCGGCCGAACAACTCATCGAATACAGCGTCCTCGCGCGCCAAATAGCGGCGCATCAAGGCGCGTGCCAGTTCGGTCTTATCGGGAAAATGATAGAAGAAACCGCTCTTGGTGATCTCCGCTTCGGCAATCAACTCCTCGATGGACGTTGCACCGAACCCCTTCTGCAGTATCGCCGCCTCGGCGATATCCATGATTCGTTCGCGCGTTTGTGTACCCTTGGCCATGCCGCCCCCGGGAAAAAACTGTACCACTGGTACAGTTTATGGCCTCGGCGAACCTCCCACAACCTCCCAGAACGCCTTCGATTTTCCTATAAGTGTTTGATATAAAAACGAAAATATCCTTATTTCGATTACTGGACCGCAATCTCGCTAGTTTCGAAACGCCTCTTCGACGATCTTCCCCGGCGAGTTCAACACGCACGCCATATGACTGGCGGGCAATCAATGGGGGCGCCAGCTGACTGGCGCAAGACGACAAAGAGGAGTTCAACCATGTCTCACATCCAATCCATCCTACCGCAATTGAACGGCAACATATTTCTAACCGACGGCGGCCTCGAGACCTGCATGGTCTTCTACGAAGGATTCGACCTGCCCTATTTCGCCGCGTTCGATCTCTTGAAAAACGACAGCGGCGTCGATGCCATGAAACGCTACTTCACCAAGCACATGAACGTCGCCAGCCGCCACGGCGTCGGCTTCGTGCTGGAAAGCCCGACGTGGCGGGCCAGTTCCGGTTGGGGCCGAAAGATGGGTTACACGGAGGCCGCAGTCACAGAAGCCAACCGGAAAGCGATCGCGTTGCTTAGCACGCTTCGCGACGAATTCGACGACAGCTCCATCGACATCGTGATCAGCGGCTGCGTCGGCCCGCGTGGTGACGGATACGTGGTTTCCGACGCGATGACCGTGGCCGAGGCGGAGGCCTACCATGCCCCTCAGATCGTCGCCCTCAAGGAAGGTGGTGCCGACCTCATATCCGCGTTGACCATGAACTACGTCGACGAAGCCCTCGGTATCGTCCGCGCCTCTCAGGCTACGGGAATTCCGGTGTCCATATCGTTCACGGTCGAGACCGACGGTCGCCTCCCCGACGGCAGTACCCTGAAAGCTGCCATCGAACGCGTCGATCGGGAAACCGGCAACACGCCCGCCTACTACATGATCAATTGCGCCCATCCGACCCACTTCGCCCATTTGCTGGAGAGCGGCGGGGAGTGGCTACTGCGCATCCGCGGCATTCGCGCCAATGCGTCTGCCTTGAGTCACGCCGAACTCGATGAGGCCGAGGAATTGGACGACGGCGACCCGATCGACCTCGGCACCTTGTACGGGCGACTCAAGGACATGATGCCGCACCTCACCGTCCTCGGCGGTTGCTGCGGGACCGATCATCGTCACATCGACGCCATCGCACACGCTTGCGTCACCGCCTGACGGGACACGCAGACGATACGGGGACCCAGGCCAGGCCCGGCGTCCCCCGCCTTCTATCCGGTCGGGGAGCGGCCTGTTGCAGGGCGGTTAGTTCGACAGGTCGTCCGGTGACAAATAGGCATCTATCAGTTTTTCGAGTTCGACTTTGCGGTAAGGATAGATGATCACCGAAACGAAACCCGTGACCTGGCAACCGTTCTCCGACAGCGGCAGCCGGACGACGCGTTGAAAGTTGATCTCTCTGCCTTTATCGACGATCGAGTAGTATTCGAAACGGGGGGGCTTGGCCTCGATCGCCGAACGGTAGGACCGGTCGGCAGGATCCCTGTAGATGCCCAGCAATTCGCTGACGGTCTTACCCGTAAAGTCGCCGCCGGCAACGCCCGTGATTTCGCGCCCCCAGTAGCGGTAGCGAAAGGTGTCACCCTCTTCCTCGTAATCCACGACGAGCGTGGTCGGGAGATATCGCGGTGGTATACGCAACAGATCGAATGCTTTCCAGGCCGGGCCAACGGCATGCTCCGGTGTGATCGAGTGCCAATAATCGACCAACGGTGCCACATCCTCCGGTACTTCGGCGAGATCGAGGTCGGTGATTTCAAGCCCGATGGCCACTGGCGATGCCCTAGTCTACTGCGATCAAGGCGGCCGCCGCTGAACGTCCCTCGGCAAGAAGAACATTGAACGTTCGGCATGCTGCTCCCGTATCCATCCATTCGAGAACAACACCGTCTTGTTTCAGGGATTGGCGCAAGCCTTTGGGCGGTACCAGGAACGATGAACCGCATCCGACGATCAGGATCTGCGGTCGAATTGCGGCTTCCAATTCCGTTACCGGAACCAGGCTTTCCGGCGTGATGGCGTCGGGATCCTCGACCGGCCACGGCTCGGTACGCTCGGCGAAGACCAGGACGGACCCTTCGTGCACGTCTTCACCAACGGTGAAGCGGCCGGCACCGTATTTCCGAATCAGTTGATGTCCACGCGGGACGGCCGGCGTGATATCGAAGGACATAGCCTTGGAATTTAAGGCGTTTCCTCGGCGTTTTCATCCCCTGTCTCGCCGACAAGTGTGCCCCGGCGTTCGAGCTTCAGGTAGAGCAGCAGCGGCACAGCCAGGCAGATCGAGGAGTAGGTACCGATTATGACCCCCCAGATCATGGCGAAGCTGAAATCGCGGATCACGGCGCCGCCAAGAAAGAACAGCGCTCCCAGGGCCAGCAACGTGGTCAACGATGTCATCACGGTTCGGGACAGGGTTTCGTTGATGGCCCGGTTGAGGAGTTCGGGCAAAGGCATCTTCTTGAACTTGCGGAGGTCCTCTCGGACCCGGTCATAGACCACAACGGTGTCGTTGATGGAGTAACCAGCGATCGTCAGCACCGCGGCTACCGTGGACAGGTTGAACTCGAGACCCAGCAGCGCAAAGATGCCGACGGTCGAAATGACGTCGTGGGTGAGCGCGACGACGGCGCCCAGGCCGAATTGCCATTCGAAGCGGAACCAGATGTAGACGAGAATGGCGAGGATCGCCAAGCCGACGGCCATCAGGCCGTCGATGAACAGTTCCTCGGACACCTTGGGGCCGACGAACTCGGTGCGCCGGTATTCGACCCCGGTGCCAAGCGCTTCCTTGATCTTGGCGACGGCAGCCTGTTGCGCCTTCTCGCCGCCGTCCTGCCGCTGCACACGGATCAGTACGTCGGTCTCCTGGCCGAATTCCTGCAGGGCCACTTCGCCAAGCCCCAGGCCGCCCAGGGTCGTGCGCATGGCGGCGAGATCCGCGGCCTGTTCGGTGCGGATCTCGAGCATGATGCCGCCCTTGAAGTCGATGCCGTAGTTAAGCCCTTTGGCGAGGAACAAAACCACCGACCCGACGATCAGGAGAGCGGAAAAGGAGAAGAAGGCCAGCCGTTTCGGAATAAACGATAGGTTGATACCGGCCGGGATCAGGTGAAGTCCACGCATCTCAAATCCTTAGATCGGCAATTCCTTGGGCTGCGAACGGCGCAGCCAGGTGACGACGATGAGCCGCGTCAGCATGATCGCCGTAAACAGCGAGGTGACGATGCCAATGGCCAGCGTCACCGCGAAACCGCGCACCGGGCCCGACCCGAACACATAAAGCAGGATGGCGGCGATCAGCGTCGTCACGTTGGCGTCAATAATGGTCGTCAACGCCCGGCTGTAACCGGCGTCGACTGCCGAGATGGGCGTGCGCCCCTGGCGGACCTCTTCGCGGATGCGCTCGAAGATCAGAACGTTGGCGTCAACCGCCATGCCGATGGTCAACACGATACCGGCGATACCGGGAAGCGTCAGGGTCGCCTGCAGGGCCGACAGTCCGGCAAGGATCAGGAGCATGTTGATGATCAGCGCCGTATCGGCCATCACCCCGAAGCGGCCATAGGCGATGCCCATGAAAACGACAACCCCGATCATGCCGATGATACTGGCGATCTTACCGGCGGCGATGGAATCGGCACCGAGCCCCGGACCGACGGACCTCTCCTCGAGGATGGTGAGCGGTGCCGGAAGAGCGCCGGCCCTGAGCAACAGGGACAGATCGTTGGTTTCCTGAACCGTGAAGCGGCCGCTGATCTGACCCGATCCACCGAGGATCGGCTCGCGGATGACCGGCGCACTAATCACGCGGCCGTCGAGGACGATGGCGAAGGGCCGGTTGACGTTTTCTGAGGTGACCTTACCGAATTTGCTGCCGCCGCGGGTATTGAAACGGAAGGTGACAACCGGCTCGTTGGTTCGTTGGTCGAAACTGGGCCGTGAATCGACAAGGTCCTCGCCCGAGACCATGACGCGTTTCTTGATCAGGATCATACGCGGCCGGCCCTGCGCGTCGACTTCGTCGACCTGCGGCAACCAACGCGAACCGGCTGGCGCCGGTCGTGACGGGTCGAGGGCATCGGGCCGATCATCGGCAAGGTGGAAGGTCATCTTCGCCGTTTTGCCGAGAAGCCTCTTGATCCGCTCCGGATCATCGACACCGGGCAGTTGTACCAGGATGCGGTCGTCGCCCTGGCGCTGGATAGTCGGCTCCTGGGTGCCGGTCTCGTCGATGCGCCGCCGGATGATTTCGAGGGATTGCTGGATCGCCGAGTTGCGCCGGTCGGCGATGGCGCGGTCGGTCAGGGTCAGGCGTATGGTGTTGTCGGATGACGTAAGGACCGTGTCCCCTTCCAGGCTGCGCAGAAGTTCACGCGCGCGGTCGGCCTTGTCCGCCTGGCGGATGGTGACCTTGACGCCGACGGTTCCATCAACGCCGAGGCCGCCGTACCGGATGCGCTCCCGGCGCAGCTGCGAGCGCACTTCATCGACAAGGACTTCAAGCTGTTCCTTGATGACGGCGTCGATTTCGACTTCGAGCAGCAGGTGCGACCCGCCCTGGAGATCGAGACCCAGGTTGACTTGTTTATGGGGCAGCCAGTCGGGTATCGAAGCGGCCGTATGCGCTTTCAGGAAATTCGGTGCCGCAAATGCCAGGCCGACGACACAAACCAGCGCGATGGCGACGATCTTCCACTTGGCGAAGTAAATCATGTCGCAGTACCGCCGTCGCTCCTACTTATCGCCGTCCGCCGATTTGTCGGATGCCTTTTCAGCCGGCTTGGCACCGCCGCCGAAAAGCCCACCCAACAGACCGCCTTTCGGCTTGTCGTCGTTGGCCGCAGCAGCGGCGGCGGCCGGTTCCGTCTTGGACATGACCGCGGAAATCAGGTCGCGGCGCACCTTGACCTTGATGTCCTGGGCGATCTCGACTGTGACCTGCATCTCGTCGTCGACCTTGGTCACGGTTCCGATGATGCCGCCACCGGTGACCACCTTATCGCCGCGGCGGATGGCTCCCAGCATGTCCTTGTGTTGCTTCATCTTCTTCTGCTGCGGGCGGATGAGCAGGAAATAGAACACCACGAAGATGAGGATC
>Ga0209680_1000180_pt1 | contig 16064 bp, 11 predicted proteins | sample WorMetLIZISLAND1_FD_187413 | JGI IMG/M metagenome (GOLD analysis project Ga0209680, IMG submission 187413) | Marine gutless worms symbiont microbial communities from Max Planck institute for Marine Microbiology, Germany - Olavius loisae LIZARD... ... | reverse complement strand
AAATCACACTGTTTGGCCAATTGTAATAACAGACTAATTTCTCTGTTTAGCTGCTACTAAAAGAAAACATCAAGATCAAGAACATTACTTGTTGGACTGTCGGACAAGATGCTTCTTGTAGCCGCCATCAACAAGAATAGCATCCACATCAATGTCGATTTTTGTCATGTCTTCCTCAAACTGAGCTTTCCTTGCAACGTCCTTCGCTTTGCGACCTTTGCGTCCACGCGGAACTGGGGCTGACAAGCCTGAGTGGTTCTTATAGTTCTTCTCCTGACCATCTTCAGACGGCGAGATGAGATCAAGAATGAACTTCTTGATGCGTTCGTCACCCTCGTAGTGTTTTAAACTGAACAGCAGCTACAGATACATGTAATAAAAGAACTAATGAGACTTCAGTCACACAAGATACTGTAATTTCTGTTTCAATACAAGTAGACACTGATCAAATACATAATTAGGCTGCGTGCTGTCGTCAGATATGGAATGAGAATTCGTTTAACGCATTAAAGATCAGCATCGACAGCTGCGAAGAGCTATCTGATCTATCTTTTCAGTATTAGCATGGCAACTCATCACTGACAGCACTATGAAGGCGACTGTAATGAAAACCCAATAACATAAACTAAACTGCTTAATAAAGTTCATGAACAGAAAAGATAAGCAAAACAATAATTGAATATTACATAGTGAAACACTAACAGGTCACTCACCATTGCTCTAGTAATTGTAACCACATCATTAATGCCAAGTTTTCGTTTGAAATACGCATGACGAAATATATCGTCCCATCGACCCCAACTGCAAAATTAATAACAGTACAAGATGATGTGTAATTCAAGACTTCACTGTGCTTAAAGATACAAAAAAGAATTCACTACTAAACAAAGTAAAGCAAAATGAACAAATGAAACATCACAATACATCTAATAAGTAGCTAATATGCAGCATTAACATCATTCTGGTTAACATGAGTAAATAAGAGTTATGTGATAATATCAATTTATGACACATGTAGCCAACATCCTCCAGAGCAACTGATTCCAAGCCATGTTTCAATCAATGCAAGATTATGGGTTGGTTGAGTGAAGTTTAATGTTCTGCTTGAAAGATCACAACTTGCTTCAGAGACAACATTTATACAGACTGCGGCCATCTAAGACTGTCGTAAATAATGTAACTGGGCACATTGAGATAATTACTTCCAAATCTTCTAACAAAGACAGTTAAAATCTCATTGTGCTGCACAAAATGCAAAATATACAGGAACATTACTAGCACACATGTACTATACTGCAGTTCGATGATACATATAGACAAAATCTGTTTATTGCCTTTCCAGTAAACGCTGCTTAACCAAAACCAGCTTAGAACACATAATAATATAACAGTCAGCTGAAACTTGGCTATAAATCACTTATAGACGTTTCAATGCAATGTCTTAAACAATTACTGACCCAAAAACAAGCAAGTTCTTCTCGACTTTGAAGCACTCGGCACGTGTATAGATGATGCTTCCATCAGCCTCTCGACCAGCCTGACGCTTCTTGCGCTTTGCCTTCTTCACCCGTCCATGAAGGTCGTCGTCGTCCGAGTTACTCGAGTCCAGGTCAGACATACGCAGCATGCTATCATGCTTGCCATAGCGAGACGTCACTTTACGCTGGCGTGGCACATCCATTATCAGTTCACTCTGCAGCAATCAAACAGTTATCGACATCAAACTATCTTCACAAGTTATTAACTGTGTTGACGTAAACCTCTATGTCTGCTGCTTTGTCAGTTTTCAGTGCCTAATATGCTGTTTTCCAGCTGTTGCACAAAGCACTATAGTCATTAATATTTTAGTGACATCTTGCTGTTGCTTATAGAATGACAAGTGTTTTAAAGAAGGAAATAAAACACAAGTAGTGTACAATACACCTGCATCAATAACAATATACTTGACACACACAAATACAAACCTCTTTTTCGAGTTTAGTCATCATTGGCCGATAACTTCCAAAAAATCTATGGAGATTCCTGTAGTGATATTTTTTTGTTATGAAAACCATCTATTTTTGTCTGGCATTTAGTGTATATTAATGGTTTTATCTTTAATCTATATCTTATTTACATGACTACTAAAATGCACCTGTGTCAAATCTGTAATAGGCACATTACAAATGTACGATATGATGATATGATGACGACGAAAAAATAATAAAAAATTATGTCCACTGTTACGATGTATCTAATTCAACAGCAACATCATACACTGCTGTACAAAACTGTCCGAATGATTAGCAATAAACAACTACACTACCTTTCCTCCATTGACGTCAATCTCAGCTCGCTTGGCCCACTTCTGCCAAAACTGTGGATCGTCAATGGTGATGTCCGACCGGTTGGTTGACATGTTGAAGCTGGCTTTGGCAAACGTTGAACCTTTCACACCAGGCTCGATGTGTCTCACGTGAGTGCGCTGCTGCAGAATATGTTCGATGTCCTCTTCACAGAACTTCTCACCAGCACGATCGTCTTCCATCAATGCTCCATACGCACCCTTCTTCAGCAGATCCTCCACTTCTTTCTTGCTCAGCTGATGCTGCTGCAAACAATACAACACATCCAAGCTAATCACGCATATTCGAAGAGCCATTATCAAGTTTAAAAACTTTTGAAATAGCTAACATGCAGTATAAACTGCAAAACTGCCTTGTCAAGACCCAAGTTTGATACTGCAGCATGACTGAGCTTTCACCTTCAACACTCTGATCACATCACGGACATATTACTAGTCTCCACTGGTCACATCTTACGGAGTGAATACACTATAAGATCACTGTGCTGTCATACAAAGTTCCTCATGGCAGTGTGCGACGGTACCTAGGGCCGCTTACTCATTACCGACGTGCATAGCCAGTGGGCGCTGTTCTGCTAGTACCAATCGTCTGGTCATGCCTTCTGTCTGACTAACAACTGGTTGCCAGGCACCTGCAGTTGCCACTCCAAGGACACGGAACACTTCGCCAGAATTCGTTGTCACAGCAGTGAACTTAAACTTGTTCACAAGTCGTTAATCTAGCAGTAACTTAAAATTACTAAAACCACTAAAAATGTGATTGACTGATTACAATGAGCAATGTGTTAAACTGATAGAATAATTCACAATTCAAAGATCACTCACTCTGCTGCAACTTCTAACAATAAACAACAAAAAAACCAACTGCACAAAATTCTCCGAGCGGAAAAAAAACAACTTTTTCAACATGTATTTAACTATTTAAGCAAGAGTAGAAGCAGCAGTGAGACTGCAGAGACCATGCTCAGTTCTTTATTGCCCATTGACTGCAGAACTGCCTTGTCAAGACCCAGCTTCAGCGATGCTTTATCGAACATCTCTCGTTCATATGTATTGCCGGTGATCAGCCTGTAGACCTTCACAGCTCTGTGCTGTCCAATCCGATGACAACGAGCTTGTGCCTGTGATACGTTGAGACACACAGTCAGACGGATCAAATAAGTAAATTACAACTAATTGGATTCATTTTACTGAATAAAAGATAGTCGAAACAGCACCTCGTGAAAAATCAAGTCATAGACATACGATAACGTCAGAGATGGCATGCTACATTTTAATCCTCAGTGACCTCTGACAAGATCTCATAACTTATTTCTTAACAGATCTAAACTTTTAGCCACGCCATAATGCCCAGAAAATTTCACGATGATATCAAATGGTTTGAGCAATAGTGACAACACATCCACAGATACTACTGAAAACTACACTTCGTTCATTATCTTGTCACTGTGTGTCGCGGCAGTAAAAATAATCAGAGACCTGAATATCGTTCTGTGGATTCCAGTCCGAGTCAAAGATGATGACGGTGTCAGCAGCTGTCAGGTTGATTCCAAGTCCGCCAGCTCGCGTGCACAGCAGAAACACAAACTTGTCGGAGTCCGGCTTACAGAAGCGATCGATGGCTTCCTGTCGAAGGTTACCACGAATGCGACCGTCAATCCTCTCGTACAAATAGCTAAACACAGACATACTTACCTCTTCAAATAACCTTCCATTGAACACTACCAGTCAATTCAACAGTAATTCATGCAAATGCAAAAATTATCATCGACTAAAATACATGATAATCAGAACTGCTACTACCACTACCACTGATAGCTGGTTTGTAACGGGCCAGTTTTCCACTCCTAGTGGTGCATTCCAGAAAAGAACAACAGGTTTTCTATAGTTATGTCAGGTATGGCTGGGACTAATGAAACTCGCCTCTTGGATGACAACCCAACTAGTGATGTCACAATTTTTCTTGGTCCTTGCGGCCAAAATCCACACCGCTTATACTGACAGTCCACAGGTCACTAAATGTTCGTATCAGCTGGTATATTTCTATTGATGTGCATGTTGTTTACACCAGGTAGGCACCTGTCAAACATCCTCAGAATGGGATCAGTCCCTCAAACTGTATAAAAACGTCAAAAAAAACTTGTTGAGATGTCTGATTTCCCACATGTTCAATAGAAAATACAACTGTATTGTTCGTGACTTGTTTATGTAACAATAATACCATAATAATATATGATCTCAGCTCTATGTCCTTGGCACTGTTATGTTGAGTCCCTGGTCAATGGTCATGATATCGAAACAATGACCTTGCAACCCAAGTCATTGGCACTGGGCCTCAAATGCTAGTCAATAGGCCTAATCCACTAACACTACACCGAACCACAAGCATCAACAAACATGATACCAATCAATTACACAATCACATTGACTTGACAGCCAGTGACAACATACTGTCGGTGTATGAGGTAGTCCTCTATTATGTCAAGAACACGGATCATCTGTGAGAAGATGAGAATCTTATGGCCGCCTGCTTTCAGCCGCGGCAGCAGCTTGTCGACCAACACCAGTTTGCCAGATGACTGAACCAACAAGCTGAATAACTTCTCAGCATCAAGCAGACCAGTTGTACTGACTGCCTTAGCATCCTCCAGAATCTGCTCCTCAGCACCTTAACACATGATAACATAATGTGGATTTATATGAAACAAAGTCAAAGTATCTTCTAAATCTGCCAGCCTCCGTAGCATAACAGTAAGTAACTACTTTATAACACATAAAAGACCCGGTAAGGATATCAGAGGCGCAGACAGCGGACCAGCTACAAATGTCTCGCTAACATATCTTGAACCGAGACCTAAAACTAGTGAAACTGTCAGCAGTGCATACAAATGAGGGAAGACTGTTCCAAACGGTGGAAGCGCAGCATGAGAACCGACGAGCAGCAATGTTTGTAGATGAAGACTGTGTTGACCGTAGGTCGGACGTAGATGACCTCAGAACACACGACAGTCTATATGGCGAGAGTAGACGAAGATACGAAGGCTGTCGTAGTTTTATGGCTTTATAACAGAGGACAGTAATCTTGTAGACCACAGTATTCACTGTAGCTATTAGATCACATGATCAGTTTTCTACTCAATATGATATTAAATTCTCAGGATGGTACAAAGCGTTCCCCCCGTGTCCTCCTTAATCTGTGCACAGTCACCATTGTTGAAATCTAGAGACAACTCAACATGATCCATGCCAGGTCACTGAAAGCTGATGAGTACCACTAGCCAACAGGCCAAGTTCGTCTCTGCTACCTAAATCAGTAATGCAGCATGATGGCGTTGTAGGCTGGAATGCTCAAAACTGCCTAGTATAGAGCAGATGCTCATTGCCTTAGAGAAATGATGCACAACATCTCTCAAAAATCCCTAATTCTCCTAGCCCTACACACTTCTGTCTCTCTGGACCGTGGGCTTTGCTTGCAATGGGAATGCATGGTCTAATTCCAAGGCTAGAGGTAACACAACACAGATATACACCTGGAGCATCGGTTCACACTGGCCATGCACTAGCTGTAGCTATACAGGTGTATTGCTCTCTGTGGCTCAGTCAGTCAGTGTAACACAATAAGACGCTTGCCTTTCGGGCAGCACACTGGGTACGTACATGCCACAGGCTACATGTCACACCATGTGGTAAAGTGAAGTGGCCTCAAAGTCCACACCAACTTGCATAATAATGATAATGCAGACATTAATTATTTTATTCTAACACATCACATACTATACCAACCATCTGACCAAAAATACATTGGACTGAGCAGTATTTTACGTCCCTGCCAACACAGTATAGGTTATATGGGAGACGGTTTTTACAGGTCAAAAGACCCAACCAACAGTATCAAAGAACTAAAGGAACAAATACCAAAAATACATATTGATAATCAATTGCAACGTTAATCTACATTCTACAGTAGCATTAAACTGAAGATACCATTTATGAGGTACGGGTGGTTGCAGCATTTACGCAGTTCCATCATCGTGTTCATCAAGTTCGGCAGATTTGTGTACGTTCCTCCCTTCGCCAGAAATGTGAAATTACGCTCCAAAATGGCTCGGTAATATTTCTTCTGAATATTTGTCAACTCAACTTCAATGATCGTTTCTTCCTTTGACGCAAGCGTCTTCTCCACGTCTTCCTTCAGTCGGCGAAGCATCATCGGTTTCAACAACTACAATAACAGACAACATCTACGACTCTACGTATTCTGTTCATACTGGCCATGATCATATACAAGACATTCCATGACACTACACTGCTGTATCTGTCAGAATAGTGCCAACTAATGTTGGACTTTGATCAGCTTCGCTCATTGGCTGCACTCTCGTTTGTCGAGCCAAAACCAGGACTCAGCTAGTTGATAGGTAGCTTGATATTGCGTGCCCTCGAGCCTGGAACAAGCTGCCTGTTTTCTTGTGTTCTGCAAAACGATTCAATATACTTTAGAAAGCACATCTGTTTGGTTTGATCTAGGCACTCACTGACATATACATCATTCTGTCGCCAACTGAAGACATTCCTGTTCGGCCGAGCATATCATTCATCAGCACGCTCGTGACTGTTATATTTGCTGTAAGAGCGGGCGAACACAACCATATCGTACTTACTTACTTAGGCTGTGGCACTTATTGGCTTTTGCCTCTAGGTGCTGGTAACACTGGCAGACAAGCATCGTAATAACAAGGTACAATTTCTGTTTCTTCAAGCACTGAAAAATAGTATGTACAGTTTTATGTGCCTGGAGTGGTCACAACATAAATGGTTCACATGAATCATGATAAATAAACATGGATCTGTATCTGAGTCACACACAGACAAGGCAAACTGTCACACTTCGGGTGATCAGTCGGTAAAGATTACAGAACATTTTTTTCGTTGGCCTGATGTTATTCCTGATGCTAACCAGGGAAGCTCCCCCTGGACCTTTCGCTGATATTTCTTCACTCACTAAATGACCTTCAGAAGGAAAGAACATCGTTCTTTATAAATCTGCTCTTGAAAGACAGTAGTAACATTAAATATATACAGTATATGTACCTGAGCTCTTACACACAAACAAATTAAAATTATATAAAAAATTAACAAAAGCAATTATGCAGATAGTTCCACAAAGTGAACAGAGGTGAATCCACAACTCACCGCTTTCAGTTTGTCGACCTGTGACTCTGTTTCAAGTCGTCCAAACTCGGCCATGAAAGCCTCGGATGAGCTGAACTGGCGTGGTTCTAGGAAGCTCAGTAAACTAAACAGTTCATCGACGTTGTTTTGCAGTGGAGTTCCAGTCAACAATACACGATGTTCCTACATACACACACGGTCACAGTTCAATAGAAGTTTTATCAATTTAATACCAGTGTTTCATGCATGAACACAAATAATACTATCAGCTCCTCTGAAGCTGCTGCATGAAGCTGAAACCGTATCTTATGATGCTATACAGATTTGATTAAATTATTATTATTATTACTGCAACCTCCGTAAATTGTCCTCTAAACCGATGTCCAGCTGCTATTGTGTGATCTGTCTGTTTTTATGTTGATTTCAGTAAAGTACTAACTGTATCACAGTAGCCTAACATTGTATGTTAAGACTTGAATGCTCTTTCTACTGAGTTACTGTTGCCATTGTCAGAACACGATTCTCAGTTATTCAACAAAGCACATTTCATGATGAAAGTTAGAGTAAAAATAATGTTTTTGAGTAACAGCTAGTAGACATGAATGTGCAAATGGTTAAAAAGTATGCTTTTACTTATACTATGAAGTATGCTTTTAACTGTTACTAAATATATTAGTGCAAAATTACCACAATGTATTACAAGCACGGATTTACTATGATCAATATATGCACAATTAGCTATGGGTTCATCAAAAGCAAAGACAGCATATTGCTGTTGTAAAACTGCTGAAGTTTATGCGAATATTTTTTATTATGTTTTATTTTTATTTCATGTATAATATTTAATATTTATAAGTGCTACAGAAGACTAAGTAATTTAAATGGCACTGTACAGAGTCAAACTGTGTCAAATAAGTTTCCAGAACAGCTTACCATTTCAAAGCAACTGAGACCTTGCAAGAGTTTACAATTGCGGTTCTTCAACCGATGAGCTTCGTCGATGATTGCAACGCGCCAGTCAATAGCGCTCAGCTCCTCCAGGTCGGAGATGATCACTTCATACGTCGTTATCAGTGCATGAAATTTGTATACGCCTGGGATTCTATTTCCCTAAAAAAATACATTTGACAATATATTACCTTCACGCTGAGCTGAGTAGGGTATAATGTCCTACTCTACTCAATATTGGCCATTTTGGAGACTATCTTCCTAGCCAACCTCCTGACAGGTGCAATGCACTTATCCTTCTCAACCAATCACTTGGGTGACACTAAACAAATTGCAATAAAAAACAAAACTAAAAGCCGAAGAATCATTTAATCAAACTACTAACATATGCATACTTGAAACTAAAGCCTGGCAACACCACCCAGTTAGGAAATGCCTCAGGTGTGTTCTACCTATTCTTCAATTGAGTCCACCACCATTAGGCACATGAAAAAGACAAAAATTGCCAAAAAACACACATTTTAGTCAGTCAGCTACTGCAGCAAGCAGAGTTTTACACTAAAAACAGGACGTTACAATAATTCTCACAGTTAATATCACTACAGCATTGGACAATGATGTACAAACTGGACAACTATACTGATGAGACAACAAAACAATTTTCAAATTCAGAATACTTTAACATTATTAACACAAAGACTAACACTGACATTGCCCATAAATACATACTAGTTTATCCTTGTAGTACATCTCATACTCTCGGACCATGTTTCGACTGATCTGCGTCCCGTGATAGACTATGGCATTGAGATCGGTCCATGCGTCAAACTCTCTCTGCCAGTTACTCAGAGTTGACAGTGGTACAACAATGAGAAATGGTCCTTGCACGTCACAGTTGACCACTTCTTGCAGGAATGTGATGCTCTGGATCGTCTTGCCAAGACCCATCTCGTCAGCTAGTATGCAGTTTTGCCTACAGAAATCAGCAATCAGCACTGTATAAGCTTTTACGAAACCAAAGACAATAACAAAACTTCGACAAGTATATTTGAGACAGTCAAAGACTGCCTGAAAGTACAATAAGAGATCAGTAAAGATGTTAAAATTTCACAAAAACCACGTAAGATATGCACGAAAGCCAGTGACAGCACTTCAGGCACTTGAGATGAATTCATATGTCTGTGATAAACAGTTCATTATGACGTTTCAGTGATGCTGTCATTCTCTGTTTCTATGCTAATGTTTTGAATACGTGAAAAAACAGGATACAACATGCAAAAATGTCACTTAAATGCACCACCTGTAAATGTAATCACTCACAGCTTGGTAGTACAATGCTGATATGAATAACAAGTACACCTGCAACATTGCATGCAGAAATTGCAAGTGGTTGATGAAAATAGCAAGAAAATAGCAGTCTTTATACAATTACTTTGATGCATGAAATAGAGCTGCTCACATGTCATCTCTTCCAATAATACTGTCAGATACATTCAGTTACATTAAATTAAGAGGCATTTTAACAGTCAGCAAACGAGAAACTTATCTACTGAGAACAGATTGTGTCAGCGGCATGTCTAGTGCCTCAGTTTCGTAAAAATATAAGGTTATGTACAACTGATGTAAACAGTAAACTGACACACCTGAGCCTACAGGATCTCACAAAGGTAACACGAGTCATGGTTGGCATCAGAAACACACAATGGCCAAGGCCGCACATAAGCCTCATACATCTCACCAATCTATAAGAATATGTGCAGTCTTGACCGCAGTCTGCTGTTTCCTACAGTGTGTATTCTAGCTAAAAAACACACAAGATTAAGGCCATCATCAAGAAATGCACAAAACAAGTTTTTTCTGCAAAGCAAAAAAATACTTACCTATTATAGTAGCTGAATGTCAACCAGTTCAGTCCTTCAAGCTGGTAATCACGCAGTGTGTTGTCGTTCTTGTAAATCATGGTGTCGGTAATCTGCTCCCAGTCCTTGGGATATGGACGCTGCTTGTACTGTGCCACATTACACCCATCCATAACAGTTCATAAAAACAACTGTAGCCATGTATAAAAACATTTGACGCCATCTAATCAGCTCTCAAAACACAAATTCAAATATTTAACCTGCCTTGTCCAAGCAACAAACCAACAAGCCACCAGCGTTATTTATAACGAAGCTGGAACAATTATCAGCAGCCAGCCACAGTAAGATGACTGAATTCAATCATGCCCACTATTAACTGCATAACTATTATAATGTCATGATAATGTTAACCAAAATGTCACTTATTACAGCGGTAAATACCTGTCTCTCTTCCAGTGACGGCAAACGCCGGAAACGATTGAAAGCCTTAATCTTAGCAACGTCGACATCTTGTTCCAACTCCCAAGTGCTGTCCTCGTATGCAAGAGACCGCCAGCAAACGAGATAGTGAGTAACCTCTTCGCCCGTCACCGGATCATCAGTGACGGCAACGTCCAACACACGTTCAACTTCAACATAGTCTGGGTTGAAAGGCTCTTCTTCTTCCACCTACAACCAACAATCAGTCATAAAATTCCACTTCACTGAAAACTAAACGGGTTTTATTCTTTCACAGTAATTCTCACCATGTTGTTGCCCCTTATATAATATAATTTAAAATATTAATAACAGTAATATTATTGTCATTAAGATCAGTTAGTTCAAAAAGCCATCAATTCCCACCATCAACCATCAGTTAAAACTCATCCTGTGTTTTACAACAGTCTGTCCCTCAAACAACAGACTGCATCAATATACATCATTTTAGCACAAGCATCTCTAACAATGTGCTATATTAAATACAGAGACAACAATTTGCGTTTTCAAATGAAATGACTGTTTCTATAACAGTTAAGTGTAATTGATTACTTCAGCTAAATATGGATTCTGTGCTCTCTTCAGCTTGTATCGCTTGATCTTCGACAGAATACGCTTGTCACCAAGCAGAAGCTGGTCCGCAGTACGCCAGTCACAGTGCAGGTAGGAGCTACATAAACAAATTTGTTAAAACTTGAACCACCGGCATCAGATAAAAATTTCACATAACATACATAATGTTACCAATGCATGTCTATACATCTCATTACTGACACTAAAAACTAGTTACGATGAATTGAATACAGCTATAAGTGCCATATGGAAGACTCGGCTGAAAGCAAACACTTATAATCTTTTAACCAACCAAGGTAGGCCACTGGCCAGCACAGAAAGCTTGTCCCAGTATTACACAGAACTCAACATTTGTTCCCAGTGATAAGTGTGTAGCCACTGTCTGTGCTCAACTGAACTACCACCAAATAATGGCCATGTCAAGGCAGAATGAGAGATAAGTTACAAGTAATAATAGGTGTTACCACACAACATGGTAACCAATAGTGCTAATTAGTCGAAACTTTACTGTAACAAACTGTGACCAATAAACCTCCAAGGCAAGCCACCCAAATCAACATAGTGGTTTGATATAACATTCTCTCCATTATGTGTCAGCATCTGATCATGCCACTCTGTTTTCTCTGCGATGCTTTTCCATGTAAGAGTAATAACAGCAATAATAATTTATACTATTAACGCATGACCGGTTTTTGCTGAATGTCGGGCAATAACCGTAAAGAAAAATCCAGCAAACTAGTGAGAAAATACTGGCTACAATATGCATTCTCACTGTGATCATCATCCTTGGCTTACACCACTACCAGTGTACAGTACCAGTAGTTGCAAAGTGGCCGTGGTCAGTTCTGGGTCAAGTTGACTACTTCAGTTCATGACACAGCTTGTGCAAGTCAAGGTCGTTCTACAACGTCTTCCTCCAGGACATCCACGGTCACCACAGAGGTCGCTTCCAGTGTACAGAAGGCGAGAAAGCCAGAGTCTGTTTAGTGTTTGTGATGTTGTGAATGCGGGAAATGTGCCAAAATAAGGACAGACATCATACATGGACAATTTCTGTAAGCTGGTTGGTCAATATGCATGAAAAAGTTTTAACCATGGAAGAAGAAGTCTGAAGCACTCAGGCTAACTAAAAATTTAGTAACCCAGTGTTATCACTAAGTCAATTTCAAAGAAGTATCAACCAAAGCAAGTATTGCAACTGTTGACAAGTGGATGAACAGGTAGATGGAAGATCAGTGGGTAAATGCACCAACAAAACTAGGAAGGCCACGTCAGTAAAATAGTTAGTAAAATAAACAGCAGAATATGAAACGAGTATTAAAACAGTATCCCTAAACATTCTGCAGTTTTCTCTGGCATCTGATACTCACAAGTTCTTGTATTTCACAAAGAACTCTTCCACTGTCACTTCCTCCACACTGCCAGGCATCATCTTCTTATCAACATCCTTTTGGTCATTACCACCTTCAATATCTATATCTACTCCATCATCAGCAACTTCCAGTCTCTGAACACCAGACAAGACATACAACATGTTTAATCCTCTTAACAAAGTTCGATAACGATAAATATACAGTAGAGGAACACAAATACTTGAAACCCATGCTGTAGAGAAAAAGACTTAACTTGCAGCTGATGCAACTGCCAATGCCATCTGTTCATACAGGCACAGGTACCAAATGAATTGTGTAAACTTAAGATCTGAACATTTGGATGTACGTTAAAAAATAGCACTGACGACATTTGCTCGTCACCAAGTTAGGTTTAATGCCGTGGTACAAACTAATAACATGTCGATGCTATTGCTGTTCCAGTGAAACCACTATTAAATGAAATCAGATATTACATTTTAGTTACCAACTAACACAACAACATCTACTATGTAAATGGCACTGATCACATAGTTACCTGGGTACCATACATTCACTTAAGAAGATACTTCCAGCGTGCCTTCTAGCAAACCACAGCAATCGTACCTTTTGTGGCTAAACTGCGCTTAAAAGCGACTAACACTAACTGGTATCTACTCAATAATGCACAGCTGATGATTGCATAATCCACAGTAATATTCTGAAATTATTTCAAGATTTACCGTTCTCTTCCATTCAACTAATCAGCACACAGTAAGGAATCAAGTATGATCATTTATAGCTGAGAAACGTTAAGACACTTTCTCATTACCTGACTGACAACTTTCTTCTTCACATGTCTCATAGCCAGTATTTTCTCCACAATCTGTGCATCTTCTTCTGCTGGATTTTCCTGGAATTGTCAACGCCAGACACAATAAGATCAATACAAACATAACTGCAAGCAGATAGTATAAAAGGAACTAAGCTATCTCGGGGGCCAGATTCCCAAAATTTCTAAAGTTGAATGTAAGATCTTAACATTTCCTGAGAAATTCTTACAAAAACATGGGATAATCCTCAACTCTCAAAACCTAACAATAAACTTAGCACTAGCATAAGCACATTTTAGCAAAATGCAAGATAAATATTTAAAAAAAATTTATGCAGAAGTTAAGTAAGCCTCGAGAAATTTTTAAAGAAAGTTGTCACACATGGACCTCAAATTTATGTTATCAGTTCGACATCTTACAAAGTTTTTGGTGATACGAGATGGCAACAGAACAGAACAGAAGTGGTGTCAATATTGATAGACGAGCATTACTTCCAATTTCCGCTTCTCAGACCATGTGAGCTAAAACAAGAACACTGTCTCTACTCCCCTGCAGTTTGTCAAAATTTCCGAAGTAATAGTCCAACAAAATAACTTTAGGTTAAGTCAGGGATGAACATAGGGCTCACTGCATTCCTTAGCATTAAGTGGTAACACATACCTGCCACGAATAGTAAGATAACGTGAGGTAAGAATACATCAAAGATTCATGCATTTTCACTGCAGAAAAAATATTATTCAATGCACCAACATGAACAGTGACAAACAACGAAAGTGAGAAATTTACCACAAATATGTCCCTCGTAGGTTGATCCATTGGAATGCCATTAATGTAGTCATTAGCATCAACAACCACCGAATCCTCGTCAGCACTCCTGTTCTCGTCAGACAGCTGAATGTCCAAGTCATCAACATATTTCTTTCGCTTTGTCACTCTACACGAACGTCGCGTCTACAACAAAACACCCAGACTGGCATTGATATAGTTTGTTTTAATGCAACATATAGGAGACTTTCTTCTACTGTTAATAGACAAAGAAATTACAAGTAACGCGAATTGGATCACTCACTAAAGTCGGCTAAAACAGTTATCAGTATATTACAGTTAATTTTTGGATGTGCACTGGCACTGTTAGTACTGGTAACATGCCTATTATATCGCAAACGGTAAGATAACGTAAGATAAAGGCAAATAAGGGCAATTATCCTGAAGATTCTGAAATTAATGATTCAATTATAAAAAATACATATCTCTACATTTTCTATAAACGGCTGGCTTCTCTGCAATTCAGCAAAATAACAAACTTGCAGCGTCTCAAGCTCGTAATAGTAATTGTGACAAAAACTTTAAAATAACCTGAAGCAACTGCAATGTGTCTTCGTCGATGCCAGATCCACTTGGAGTCATTTCTCTGTCAGACAGATCAGAATCACTTCCTCCTTTCCGTCTCTTTCTATTCTTCATGAACGTCAGCAACGGCCTAGAAATAAACACAGATAAAACAACACAGAGTCAAACTACAGCAAAACAATCCAGTCAAAAGTTATCTTTGCAACAACAGACGATATACCTGGCATTCTTGTACTTTGTTGCTTCTAGTATTTTGTAGTCCTGATGACCAACAAAGATCATCCACCTTCCACAATCTGGACTGGTGCATAGTCACCTGATGGTAATACAAATGCTGCTAACAAATACTGGCAGAATGTGCATATCCCCAAGGTGGACATATAAACTATGTCTAGTGGCTCTGGTTGGTCCCCATGGTCAGCAAACTACCAGTTACTAGCATAAAAGTGGCCCAGCTGCATATTACATGTGTAGAGTGTGCACTATGCCTTAGTCTGTTATTGAGTCTACTTCAATCTACCGCAGTCAAAGAGCAGTTGGCAGCTCTTACAAGGATGCAGCATGAGGGCATGAGGTGCTGAGGTTGAGGGATTCAAGATCACGACGTCTTAACACTACACACAACTTGCATGGTGTAAAGACAGTTTCTTGAAACATAAAATCCACAACTAGCAGTTTCCAGCAGTACAGTCTGCCAGTGCCAAGGCTTAAAGATGATAGGCAAAGGTTTTTTTATAGAAAGTGAGTAAAAAAAGCAGTTTCGAACAGTTTATTACAACGCAAACACGAGTGGGTAGCACAAATGAATGAATAATATCGCAAAATGCTGAAATTATGAAGTTTTATTTTTCGACAATCTCCAGAAATCTTCGGAATCTCTGACGTCATCACACGACTAAGTTTAGTTGGAGATGGCCTTAGACTCGTCTTTGAGTGTTTATATATACAGTGTGAGTCAAAAAAAATCCCCCCTAAGGGGTACTGACATTTCTCATTTTCCTCACAAACGGTTGAGAATTTTTAATCGATTTTTACACACCTATTATACGTTCTTATCTACGCTAGACTACAAATTTTTATTCAATTATCTCCAACTTTGACGAAGTTATGCCATATTAAGCGCGACTACGCAGTTCACATAATATGCGCAAAATGTCCAAAA
>Ga0209680_1000179_pt1 | contig 16085 bp, 14 predicted proteins | sample WorMetLIZISLAND1_FD_187413 | JGI IMG/M metagenome (GOLD analysis project Ga0209680, IMG submission 187413) | Marine gutless worms symbiont microbial communities from Max Planck institute for Marine Microbiology, Germany - Olavius loisae LIZARD... ... | reverse complement strand
TCGCCGCCACAAAGCGCTCCATCAAACGATCACGCTTCCAACCACTGAGCCGGCTTCTTCTCGCATACATCCTGCAATCCTAGCCCAAGCATCTCGCTTAGCTAGGACAGCCCCCAGGTTTTTCGATGGCCGATTTCCATTTCACACCACCGAGCCGGCTTTGGACGAACGAGCAGGTCGCGGCCCGGCTCGGAAGAAGCAAGAGCTGGCTCCAAAGAAATCGGCGCAAACTGGAAGCTACCGGGTTCCCGCAGTTCGATCGGCAGTTGCGCGGGACGGATTGTTTCGCGATTGAGAGATGGCTTGACGAACGCAGTGGCGTTGCCACTGGGCATGGCGTCTCCAACGAATCTCTGTTGCAAGTCCGCGCACGAGCGATCGCAAATGAAACAGAGTAAGAAAAAAACCCGGTTTTTCGTTTCCAAACCCCAACCGAGCGGGAAGGTCCTGCATTATTGGCAACCGACAAGAAAGGTGATCGAGGCCGGATTTCTTCCTCGACGCCTCTCCGACGACCCGGAAATCGCACGGCAGGAAGCTGAACGCTTCAACCGGGAACTGGATCTGTGGCGTAAGACACCTGAAGACATCGAACCTCCGTTCGATGGCACGCTCTCCAGTGTTATCGCCAAGTACAAGAAGGACCCGCTTTTCACCGAAAAGGCCTTCTCCACACAACGGGTCTATTCACAGTGTCTGGACAGGATCGAAAGATGGGGTGGCGATCAGAAGGTTGAGGATATCTCGCGCGGCGCCATTATCGATTTCCATCGCGCGGTCTACGCAAAGAAGCCGGCCTTCGCCAACGCCATCGGGCGCATGCTGAGGATCGTGCTCGAATACGCCTACGACCTCGGCCTGATCGACCAGAACCCCGCCCGGCGTTTGAAAATGAAAAGCCGGCCGCCCCGTGAGACCGTTTGGACGGAAGAGGACATCCAGGCCTTTATTACAACGGCCACAGAAGTGGGGCGCCCTTCCATGGCCCTCGCCGTCCTGATCGGCGTGTGGACCGCACAACGGGAAGGCGACATCCTCGCCATGGCCTGGTCGCGTTATGACGGCGTCGAAATGAGCCTGCGGCAGAGGAAGACCGGACGCTGGGTCCAATTCCCGGTGGCGCCGGACCTCAAGCACGCCTTGGACAACACGCCTCGCAAGTCACCTCTTATCGTCGTCAACGAAACGACTGGAAAACCCTACCGGTCGGACCATTTCCGCCACCTGTTTCGTGAAATCGCCAATACTTCCGGCCTGAAACATCTGCAGTTCCGAGACCTCAGACGGACGATGATCGTCAGGATGGCGGAAGCGGGCGTCCCGACGCCACAGATCACCGCCGTGAGCGGGCATGAAGACGGATACTGTAACCAGATCCTCGAGACCTACATGCCCCGGAACAGCCAAATGGCCGATCGCGCCATCGGCCGGCTTGTCGAGCATCGCGCACAGAAGAAAGCTCCGAAAAAAGCGGACGACGAGAACGAAACATAACCCAAAGTTGGAAGACTGGTCAGGATTTGGTGAAAAGTTGGAAGAAATGCCCACAGGGAACTGCAACACGAACAAGAATCGTATTTGTTTTCAGTGGGTTAATTGGTGGGCGTACTAGGACTCGAACCTAGGACCCGCTGATTAAGAGTCAGCTGCTCTACCAACTGAGCTATACGCCCTTAGCGATGGGACGGCCGATATAGCAGAGGTGCCGGGGCTTGTCGATAGAGGGGCAACGGGAGAAGGGCAACGGGTTCGTGGATAGCGGCGGTGCGAGCGGATCAGGTCTCCGAACCGCCGCGCCGGCCGATCATGAAATCGCGGTGCACCCAGACGTTCATCAGGAGACCGAACCCGATGAGGAGCGTCATCATCGCCGTACCGCCATACGAGATCAGCGGCAGCGGCACGCCGACCACCGGGATCATACCCATGACCATGGCGATATTGATGAAGACGTAGATGAAGAAGGTCGCCGTCACGCCCATGCCGACGAGGCGGCCGAACTGGCTGCGCGAGCGCAGTGACATGGCGTAGCCCTGGACCAGGATCAGGCCGTAGAGCGCCATCAGGCCAAGGCCGCCGATGAGGCCGAATTCCTCGGCCAGCATGGTGAAGATGAAGTCGGTCTGCATCTCTGGCAGGAAGTCGAGGTGGCCTTGAGTGCCCTGCATGAACCCCTTGCCCAGCAGTCCGCCGGAACCCAAGGCGATCTTCGATTGGATGATGTGATAGCCAGCGCCCAGAGGATCGCTTTCCGGATTGATGAAAGTCAGCACCCGCTGGCGCTGGTAGTCGTGCAGGAATTGCCAGGCGACTGGTGCGGCGGCCATGCCGGCCAGCAACACGGCACCGAACTTCCACAGCTTCACGCCGGCCACAAAAAAGATGGCGCCGCTGGTCATGATCAGCATTAGGGCGGTGCCAAGGTCCGGCTGGCGCAGGACTAGGGCGGCCGGCGCAGCGATCATGAGGATCGGTACGATCAGGAATGTCGGGCGCCCCACGTCCTCGATGCTGCCGCCGTGGAAATAGCGCGCCAGCGCCAGGATCATCGCCACCTTCATTAGCTCAGAGGGTTGCAAGTTGAAGTAGCCGAGGCTGATCCAGCGTTGCGCCCCCATGCCAATGGTTCCGGCCACCTCGACGACGCCGAGCAGTGCCAGGCTGACGCCGTAAAACACATAGGCGTAGCGCAGCCACAGCCGGATATCGATCAAGGCAACGGCGACCATGACGACGAGGCCGACGCCGAAGCGGGTGGCATGACGTTTTGCCCATGGATCGAAACTGCCGTCGGCGGCCGAGAACAGCATGGCGACGCCGACGCCGACGGTCGCGCAGAGCAGAATCACGAAGAACCAGTTGATGTGCCACAACCGCTGGCGGAAGGACAGTTCAGGCGGGTTGAGAAGGTCTTCGCTCATCCCTCGCCGACCCCTTTTCCCGACCCGGGAGCGCCGGTAGCAACGGTCGCCGGCCGGGCCGAATCACGCCGCTGCGCCTCGAGCAGGATGTCGCGGGCGATGGGAGCCGCCGTCTTCGAACCGCTGCCGCCGTGCTCGACGACGACGGACACGGCATAACGGGGATTGTCATAAGGCGCATAGCCGACAAACAGGGCGTGATCGCGCTCCTTCCACGGCAGTTCTTCGTTCTTGAGAACACCTTTTTCCCGTTCCGCCTTGGAAATCCGGCGCACCTGCACGGTGCCTGTCTTGCCGCCCATGCCCATGCCGTCTTCCTCGATGCGCGACCGAAACGCCGTGCCGGTCGGCGAATTGACGACGTCTGTCATGGCCTCCGTCACCACATCGAGATGGGAGCGCGGCAGGCCGATGTTGGGAAAAGCGGAACTCTGGGGTCCGGAACCGCTTTTTTGGATCACCGCCTTGGTCAGCCGCGGCTCCACGGCGAAGCCGCCGTTGACCAGCCGAGCCGTCATCACCGCCAACTGCAGCGGCGTCACCAGCAGATATCCCTGCCCGATGCCGGCGATCAAGGTTTCGCCCTGGTGCCATGGGGCGTCCAGGGCACCGCGCTTCCATTTCTTGGTCGGCATCAGGCCGCCCTGCTCGCCGGGCAGGTCGATGCCCAGCTTGGCGCCCAAGCCGACGCGCCGGGCCATCGCCGCGATCCGGTCGATTCCCGTGCGTTTGGCGATCTCATAGAAGTAGACGTCACAGCTCTGGACGATCGCCGTTCTGGCGTCGACGAGGCCGTGTCCGTGCTTTTTCCAGCAGTGGAACTTTGCGTCACCGAGCTCAACGTGTCCCTTGCAGAAAAGCTCCGTCGAGGGCGAGATGACACCCTTTTCCATGGCCGCCAGCAGGACCACCATCTTGAAGGTCGAGCCCGGTGCGTAGCGTCCGCCGATGGCCTTGTTGATCAAGGGCGCCATTGGGTTGGAAACGAGCGACTTCCACTCGTCGTCCTTGAGACCGCGGTTGAAGGCATTGGGATCGAATGCCGGGGTCGACGCCATGGCCAGGACGTCGCCATTGCGGACATCCATGACCACTGCGGCCGCGCTTTCGCCGGCCAGGCGGCGGCTGACGAGACGCTGCAATTCGAGATCGAGCGTCAGCATCACCTCGGCGCCCGGCTGTCCTTCCTGGCGGGACAGCTCACGGATCACGCGGCCGAAGGCATTGACCTCGGCCTGGGAGTTGCCGCCGGACCCACGCAGGGCCAGGTCGTGCACCTTTTCGATGCCGGCCTTTCCGATACGGAATCCGGGCAACTCGAGCAACGGATCACCGCTCAGGTCCTTCGGCGACACGGCGGCGACGTAGCCGAGCACATGGGCCGTTTCGCGCCCGTGCGGATAACTGCGGCTTTGGCCGACGTCGATGAATATCCCCGGCAGGTCGGGGGCATTGACCTCGATTCGGGCCACTTCCTCCCAGTTCAGGTTTTCGCGGATGGTGACGGGCACGAAACTGCGGTTGCGCTTGACGTCGCGAAGGATGCGGCGCCGTTCACCGTCGCCGATCGGGATGATCTTGGCGAGCACGTCGAGGGTTCGGCCGACGTCCGTTGTGTTTTCGGAGATCAGCAGGACCCGGTAGTTCTGCTCGTTGTCGGCGATCGGCAAGCCGAAGCGGTCGACGATGCGCCCGCGCGGCGGCGCCAGCAGCCGAAGGTTGATGCGGTTTTCGTCGGCGAGCGTCCGGTAGCGTTCGCCCTCGACGACTTGCAGGTAATACATACGGCCGGTCAGGGCCGACACCAGGGCTGCCTTGCCGCCGGCCAGCATCAAGGCGCGGCGCGTGAACTGCTTATGGCGTTCCGAATCGCGATGCATCAGACCTGCCTAAGGAATGCCCGCTGCCAGCGCATGAACAGCCAGGCCAGTCCGGGAAAGGCGCCGAGCGTCAGGAAATACTGGTAAACCTTGGGCTCCGGCGCGATGACGGCCAAGTTCCAGGTCGACATCAGAGCCCAGTCGAGCAGCAGTGCGCCGCCGGACACCAGCGAAAAACCGAGCCACACGACCCAGAAAGCCTTGCCGGCGAAAAACCGGTGCTGGGAGACGACCGCCCCATAGACGAGCAGGAAGATCAACGTGTTGGCGCCGAGCGGCGCGCCGGTGAGGATGTCGTGCAACAGACCAATGATGAAGACCGCATAGGCCGGCATCAATTCGAACTGGTAGATCGACCAGTAATAGATGGCCATCAACGGCAGCCAAGGTGCGATCTTGGCGAGGCCCGGAATGTACAACGGCACGACATTGAAGATGACCAACAAAAAGGTCAGCAGGACAGGTGTCATCTTCCGCGCGAGAACGTCCAGGCGGTTCCAAACACCCGGTTTCATCGGTGATCGACCCCGTCATCCCGCGTTCGTGCACCGCCGGTCCCGGCTGCTGGCATTTCGATGATGCCCGTCAGGCCGTAGTCGAGAATCCGGACATACTGCAGACGTTCCTGGTCCGTATAGGGCTGGACGGCGATCCCGTTTTCGTCGTTCGACGCGATGACACCGACCGGCAGGCCCTGGGGGAAGGCGCCGCCGTGTCCGGACGTGACGACCCGATCACCGGCGGCGACCGAAAAACCGGGGGACAAGTGGACGAGCTTCGGCATGCCCGTGTTGTTGCCGGCCATGATGGCGCGCGCGCCGCCGGGCTGCACCATGATCGGAATTCGTGAGTTGATGTCCGTGATGAGCAGCAAACGCGACGAGCGCCGGCCGACGTCGGCGACCCGCCCGACCACGCCCTCACCCGAAACCGCCGCCTGCCCTTTACGGATACCGACCCGGTCGCCGGCGTTGAGGATCAGACTGTTGGCAAAAGAACCGGCCGTATCGGCGATGACCCGAGCGGTGACAAATCCCGGATCGCGGTCGGGCACGAAATTGAGCAATCCTCGGAGGGTTTCGTTGTCCGCCTCCAGACGCCGCGCAACGGCTTGCCACTGCAAAAGCCTCTCGCGGTCCATCTTCAGTTCCGTGTTTTGAACGCGAAGCGCATAGAGGTCATGCGCTTCCTGGATCACCTTGTTGACGGCCTCGACGGGACGGGACACCGCATCGAGGATCGGCGCCATGGAGTCGGTGACGATGACACGGGCCCGCTCGACGACGACGGCATCGATCTTGCCCAGGAACAACAGCGCAATCGTGCTCAACACCAGCGTCAGATAAGCGAAACGCTGGGCCAGGTTCTTGATCGGAGCGGCAATGCGGCTTACCGACCGCGGACCTTCCTTCAAACCGACCTCATGTATTTGCCATGCGCACGACTCCGCAGGAGCGAAAGCCGGATAATAAAACTGTAAGACTCGACTAAACTATATAGGCGACGGAACTTGACAACAAATTAATAGACAAAACTCAATACATCGTCGTCAAGACATCCTTCAGGCGTTTCATTTCCTCGAGCGCCCGGCCCGTGCCGAGGACGACGCAGGACAACGGGTCGTCGGCGATCGATACCGGCAGGCCCGTCGCATGGCGCAGGACGAAATCGACGTTATCCAGCAGCGCCCCGCCGCCGGTCAGAACGATGCCCTTGTCGACGATGTCGGCGGCCAGTTCCGGCGCCGTATGCTCAAGGGCCACCTTGACCGCCTCGATGATGGCGCCGACCGGCTCGGCTAGGCTCTCGGCGATCTGGCGTTCCGAGATGATCAGTTCCTTCGGGACCCCGTTCATCAGATCGCGGCCCTTGATCTCCATGGTCTGGCCTTCGCCTTCCTCTGGCGGACAGGCCGAACCGATGTCTTCCTTGATGCGCGCCGCACTGCCTTCACCGACCAGCAGGTTATGGTTGCGCCGGATGTAGGCGATGATGGCTTCGTCCATCTTGTCGCCGCCGACGCGCACGGAACGTGAATAGACGATGCCGCCCAAGGACAGCACGGCGACCTCGGTGGTGCCGCCGCCGATGTCGACGACCATGGAGCCCGTCGGTTCGGTGACCGGCAGGCCGGCACCGATGGCCGCCGCCATGGGCTCCTCGATCAGATAGACTTTCCGCGCTCCCGCGCTTTCCGCCGATTCCTGAATGGCGCGGCGTTCGACCGCCGTCGATCCCGACGGCACGCAGACGACGACCAAAGGACTGGCAAAACTGCGCCGGTTGTGGACCTTGCGGATGAAGTATTTGATCATTTCTTCGGCGACTTCGAAGTCGGCGATGACGCCGTCGCGCAGCGGCCGGATAGCACGGATGTTACCCGGTGTGCGGCCCAGCATCTGCTTGGCTTCTTCACCGACAGCAAGAACCCGTTTTTTGCCCTTGACCTCGGCGATGGCAACGACCGACGGTTCGTTGAGGACGATGCCACGCCCCTTCACGTAGACCAGCGTGTTCGCCGTTCCCAGGTCGATGGCCATGTCGGCCGAGAGAAATCCGAACAAACGTGAAAACATCAAACCTCACAACTTCGAATGCGCACCGTGCGCAAAAACTATATCCCCGCCCTCACTTGGGCTGTGCGCCCGATCACTTCCAATATCTCCCGCGTCTTTATAAGTATTCGTTCCCGCAAGAGCTAGGGAGAAACATCTCCTGGCGCCGTTTTTTCCCGTTTTACCAGCAATTTATTCAGCGCATTGATGTAAGCGCGGACGGAGGCGACGAGCGTGTCCGTATCGGCTCTCGAACCGTTGACCGTTTTTCCGTCTTCTTCCAGGCGGACTGTCACCTCGGCCTGCGCGTCGGTGCCTTCGGTCACCGCGTGGACCTGATAGAGCTGCAACCGAGCGTGGTGTGGGAAAAGCTGTTTGACGCAGTTGAAAGCAGCGTCGACCGGGCCATCACCGGTCGCCTTGCACGATGCCGAGTCACCGTCGATCCGCAGTGTCAGATCGGCTTTCGGCGGGCGATGCACGGTACCGCAGTTGACTTCCATATCGATCAACTGCACGCGGTCGTTGGAACGGACGACCTCGTCGTCGACGAGCGCAATGATATCCTCGTCGAAAATCTCCTTCTTCAGATCGGCGAGGTCCTTGAAGCGCTTGAAGGCATCCTGGATGGCATTGTCGCCCAGCTCATATCCCAGCTCCTTGAGCCGTTCCTTGAAGGCATGCCGCCCCGAGTGTTTGCCCAGCACGATGTCGGAGGTCGCCAGGCCGACCGATTCGGGGGTCATGATCTCGTAGGTCTGGGCGTGTTTGAGAACACCGTCCTGGTGAATGCCCGATTCGTGGGCGAAGGCGTTCTTGCCGACGATCGCCTTGTTCGGCTGGACAGCGAAACCGGTGATGCCGGAGACCAGCCTGGAGGCCTTCATGATGTGTTCGCTAGTGACGCCGGTGGTATAGGGCATGGAGTCGTTGCGGGTGCGGAGCGCCATGATGATCTCCTCCATGGCCGCGTTGCCGGCGCGTTCGCCGAGACCATTGACCGTGCACTCGACTTGCCGGGCGCCGGCCTTGACGGCGGCGAGCGAGTTGGCGACGGCGAGCCCAAGGTCGTTATGGCAATGGACGGAAACAGTCGCCTTGTCGATGTTGGGAACACGGTCGAACAACATGGCGATCAATTGGCCGAACTCGTCTGGAACGGCGTAGCCCACGGTATCGGGAATATTGATGGTGCCGGCACCGGCATCGATCGCGCTTTCGACGCAGCGGCACAGGAAGTCATGCTCCGTCCGCGATCCGTCCTCCGGCGACCACTCGACGTCGTCGGTGAAGTTCCGGGCCAGAGTGACGCTGTTGATGACGGCCTGGTGAACGGCTTCCGGCTCCATCTGGAGCTTGTATTTCATGTGCAGCGGGCTGGTCGAGATGAAGGTATGGATGCGGCCACGTTTGGCCGGTTTGATGGCGTCCGCAGCCCGCTCGATATCACCCCGGGTCGAGCGCGCTAGCCCGCAGATGGTGGCGTTCTCGACGACCTTGGCGATTTCGTTGACGGCCTCGAAGTCGCCGTCGGAGGCGATCGGAAATCCGGCCTCGATGACGTCGACGCCCATGCCGTCCAGCACGTGAGCGACGCGCAGTTTCTCCTCGAGGTTCATGGAAGCGCCCGGCGACTGTTCGCCGTCACGCAACGTCGTGTCGAAAATGACGACCCGGTTCGACTCACTATCGGTCATTGCCCGACTCCCTCAACCACTCGAATTTCCAGCCGCCGGCCGAATACCGGCATAGCACAATTTCCCGGAAAAACACCCGTCATGGAAAACGAACGGTAATTCCCCTTTTCTCGCCTGTCATTTTCGTCGTCAGCCGTTGAAGAAGCGTTAACGCCCGGCCCCTGCCATCCGGGCAGGAACTCAAGCTATCGACCTCGTTCATTGGTTGTAACAACTCCGCCATGATTCCTGATTGCGTCGCCCACCGAAGGCGCGATACCCTCGTATGCAGTTGAGGAACTACAACAAACAATCGACTGGGGCTTCCAACCAATTTGGAAGGGCTTCTTTTCTGAAGCCGGGGGCTGATCAGTCCGACGTCAGGGGTCGGGATGGTCGCCATAGCCGATTTGAGCCGGTAGGGGTCACCGGCTCGGGACGGCGGTATCGGCCCCTTATCGGGTTCGTCCTTATTACACAAGGTGACGGACATGCTTAAAAAGATCCTCCTCCCCGTTATTTTCGTCATTCTCGGTTACGGTTTCTGGGTCAGCCCGAACGTCAAGGAGATCGCAGCCGGCGTCTCTATTTTCCTGTTCGGCATGTTGTTCCTGGAAGAGGGCTTCAAAGCCTTCACCGGAGGCCTGCTCGAGAAGCTGCTCAAAAAGACCACCGACCGTCAATGGAAAGCGGTCCTCTTCGGTATCGTCTCAACGACGATCATGCAGTCGAGTTCGCTGGTCTCGGTGATCACCATTTCCTTTCTCAGTGCCGGGCTGATCTGGCTGGCCTCGGGAATCGGAATCATCTTCGGCGCCAACATCGGCACCACGACCGGCGCCTGGCTGGTCGCCGGCTTCGGCCTGAAGGTGAAGATCTCGGCCTATGCCATGCCGATGCTGGTGTTCGGCATCATTCTGGTGTTCCAAAGCCAGAAGGCGCTCAAGGGTATCGGCTACATTCTGGCCGGGCTCGGATTCCTGTTCCTCGGCATTCACCACATGAAGGAAGGGTTCGAGGTCTTCCGGGAGACCATCGATTTGGCCGAATACGCCATGCCGGGTTTCCTCGGCCTCATCGTATTTACCCTAATGGGAACCGTGGCAACGGTGATCATGCAGTCTAGCCACGCCACCCTGGTGCTGATCATTACCGCGCTGGCAGCCGGGCAGATCACCTATGAAAACGCGCTGGCGCTGGCCATCGGTGCCAACATCGGCACCACGATTACCGCCATCATCGGCTCCATGAGCTCCAACTACCAGGGCAAACGCCTGGCCGCGGCGCACTTGATCTTCAACGGCGTCACCGGCGCCATCGCCATCGCCTTCATCCACCAAATCGTCTGGATGGTCGATGCGGTTTCCGTGCGGGTCGGCATCGCGGCAGACGACTACACGCTGAAGCTCGCCGTGTTCCACACGATCTTCAACATCATCGGTGTTGGCGTGATGTGGCCGCTGACCGGCTGGCTGGTCAACTTCCTGCAGCGCGTCATCCCGAAACCGAAGGTGGAAACGGCGGAACCACGGTTCATCACCGATACCGCGTTTGGCTTCCCGGAGACCCTTCTCAATGCGGTTCGCCAGGAAACGCAGCACCTTTACGGCAATGCCCTTGAGGTGATGTCGAGAGGACTGGCTCTCGACCGCACCGTCATTCAGTCGAACGGCGATCTCGAGGCTCATGTGCAAGCCCCGGTGAAGCCCGACGAATACGACATGGAGAAGGCCTACGTCGGCACCGTGAAATCGCTTTACGCGGCCATTCTGGAGTTCATCAGCAAGGCCCACAACGAGATTCCGGCGGAATTCGGCAGCCGGCTCTACGAACTTCGGGACGCCTGTCACGGCATCGTCTTCAGCGTCAAGGGCATCGCCCATCTGCGCACCAATACCTTGGAACACATCCGTTCCGACAACGACGACGTCCGCCAACAATACAATTTCATCCGCAACCAAATCGCCGGTATCATGCGCACCATCCATGAATTGGGGCAGATGGATGACGAGGAACGTGATGTTCTGGTTCTTGACGAATTCAAGGTTGCCATCGACGAGGACAACCTGTTGTTCAAGAACGCCATGGACGACATGATCCGTGACGGTAAGCTCCCGCCATTGGTGGCGACGTCCCTGATGAACGATCTCGGATACGCCAAGACCGTGATCTGGCACCTCGCCGATATGGGCAAAGCCCTTTACGGCGCCCATGATGCCATCGAGAAGGAAGTCGAGGACGTCCTCTCGCTCACGGAAGAGGACGTCGATGGGCTGCGTAGCGACGCGGCGTAGTAAACACGGCGCCTGTTGTTTAGGTGTCAGATAATCAAAGGATGACTACCATGAAGATGCCGAAAATGATCGACAACCTCCGCGACGCTCTCGACATGAACAAGAAGAAGCGCAAGAAGGAAGCCCTTCAACGTATCTTGAAGAAGATGAAGAAAAAGGAGCTGTCACTGAAAAAGAGCCTTTCATCGGCCTCGGGCAAGGAGAAGAAACGCCTGCAGGACTCGATCAAGGTTTCCAAGGCCCATCGCAAGAAAGGCATCAAGGCGCTGCGCAAACTCAAGGGCAAGGGCTGACAGTCGTCACGATCGCCACCTGCCGCCGGCCTCAGACGCTGCCGCGCGAAGCCTCACGCAATTCGCGGCTTGCCACACTGGCGGTTACAGCAACAATGGGTGGGTCGATCTAACGATCAATTCGAAACGGTTACGATCAACTGTGGAATCATGACTCTCCGACCCGCATTCATGTATCGCCAGTCCGGTGTCGTCCCGTTCCGCTTCGGCGCCGATGGTCTCGAAATCCTGCTGGTCCGAAATCGCAACGACACGAAGTGGATCTGCCCGAAGGGCGTCGTCGACAACGGCATGACGGAAGCGCAAGCCGCGGCGAATGAGGCTCGTGAAGAGGCGGGCGTTCTCGGTGAGGTCTATCCGGACCGGCTCGGCACCTACCAGCAGAAAAAGTGGGGCGGCGTCTGCACAATCAACATGTACCCGATGGCCGTCACCCAGGTGCTGAATACCTGGCTCGAGGCCAACCTGAGAAAACGAGCCTGGTTCCCGGTCGCGGAAGCGAGCGACGTCTGCGACCGGGCAATCAAGGACATCGTCGCCGCGCTGCCAGAAGCCGTCGGCGGTTAACTTAGGGCGAAAACTAGGCGATCGACACCTCTTAACGGAAAAGCCCCCGCTCGAGCCAGGGCCGGCGGGGGCTTAGACCGTTCGGGCGCAGCAGATACCCGGCGCTCAAGTCTGTTCTAGTTCTTCGACTTGTCGACTAGGGCGTTCTCGGCGATCCACGGCATCATGGCGCGGAGTTTTTCGCCGACCTGTTCGACGCCGTGTTCGGCGGCGTTGCGGCGCTCGGCCTTGAAGTTCGGCAAGCCGGCTTGGTTCTCAAGCATCCACTGGCGGACGAAACGGCCCGACTGGATGTCGTCCAGGATCTCCTTCATGCGCGCCTTGGTTTCGTCGGTGATGACCCGCGGGCCTGAGCAGTAGTCGCCGTATTCGGCCGTGTTGGAGACCGAGTAGCGCATGTTGGCGATGCCGCCTTCGTAGATGAGGTCGACGATCAGCTTGACCTCGTGACAGCACTCGAAATAGGCCATCTCGGGTGCGTATCCGGCTTCGACCAGAGTCTCGTAACCGGCCATGATCAAGGCGCTGAGGCCGCCGCAGAGAACCGCCTGTTCGCCGAACAGGTCGGTCTCGCATTCCTCCTTGAAGGTCGTCTCGACGATACCGGCGCGCCCGGCACCGAGGCCGGCGGCGTACGATATTCCGATCTCCTTGGCATTGCCGGACGCGTCCTGGGCGACGGCAATGAGGCTCGGCACGCCGGCTCCACGCACGTATTCGGAACGCACGGTGTGGCCCGGACCCTTTGGCGCGATCATGAAGACGTCGAGGTCGGCACGCGGCTCGATGAGGCCGAAATGGACATTGAGGCCGTGGGCGAAAGCGAGCGCCGCACCCTCTTTGAGGTTATCCTTGAGGTGGTCGTTGTAGAGTGCCGCCTGACCCTCGTCCGGCGTCAAAATCATAAAGACGTCGGCATCCTTGGCCGCTTCGGCCGCCGACATCACGGTGAAACCGTCGTTCTCGGCCTTGACGGCGCTGCCCGAGCCTTCGCGCAGGACCACGACGACGTCCTTGACCCCGGAATCGCGCAGGTTCAATGCGTGAGCGTGGCCCTGACTGCCGTAGCCGGCGATGGCGATCCTTTTGTCTTTGACGAGATTGACGTCGGCGTCACGATCATAATAGACGCGCATGATATTCTCCCCTTACTAAAAGCGTGTTGCTGTCTACAGGTATTCGGTTGTGGGTATCGGTCCCCGTTCGGGGCCTCCTAGGCTTCCTCGATGGAGCCGGTGCCGCGCAGGATGGCGACGACGCCGGTGCGCGATACATCGGCCAGCCCCAAAGGCCGCATCAGGTCCGTGAAGGCATCGATCTTGCTGGAATCGCCGACGATTTCGAAAACGAAAGACTCGCTCGTCGAATCGACGACGCGGGCCCGGAAAATGTCGGCGATACGGAGGCTCTCGACCCGCTTCTCACCCTCACCGACCACCTTGACCAGGGCCAGTTCGCGTTCAACCGAATCACCGTCGAGCGTCAGGTCGCTGACGTTGTGGACGGGCACCAGGCGCGATAGCTGCGCCTTGATCTGCTCGATGATCATCGGCGTCCCGGATGTGACGATGGTGATCCGGGACAGATGGCGGCCGCGACGGGTCTCGGCGACGGTCAGGCTCTCGATATTGTAACCGCGCCCCGAGAACAGCCCGATGACGCGTGCCAGCACGCCCGGCTCGTTGTCGACAAGGACGGCAATGGTATGGGAATTTTCCTGTTCCTGGCGCGGGTTCACGGTGGTCACTCCCTCGTTGGGCTTGGGTGGAAAGGCGGCCGCGCTTTTCGCGGCCTTTCTTATAATTGTCGAGACGGACTTTTCAATGCCGGTTTACGGCCGGCCCGCCAAGGCGATTGTCAGATCAGGACCATGCCCTCTTCCGAGATGGCCGGTTCATCGCCGTCGCCGCCGTTCGGGCCCAACAGAATCTCATTGTGGGCGGCGCCGGACGGGATCATCGGGAAGCAGTTCTCCTTGGGGTCGACCTGGACATCGGCGATGACCGGCCTGTCGGTCTTGATCATCTCCTCGATCAGGCCGTCGACCTCAGAGGCCTTGGTCGCGCACAAGCCGACCATGTTGAAGGACTCGGCCAGTTTGACGAAGTCGGGCAGGCTATCCATGTAGCTCTCCGAATAGCGCCCGCCGTGCAGTAGCTCCTGCCATTGGCGCACCATGCCCATGTAAAAGTTGTTGAGGATGAAGCCCTTCACCGGCAACCGGTACTGAGAGATGGTCGACAGCTCCTGCACGTTCATCATGAAGGACGCCTCGCCGGCGATATCGACGACCAGGGATTTCGGATGGGCCACCTGCACGCCCATGGCGGCCGGCAAGCCATAGCCCATGGTGCCGAGGCCGCCCGAGGTCATCCAGCGATTTGGTTTCTCGAAGCCGAAATGCTGGGCTGCCCACATTTGGTGCTGGCCAACCTCGGTGGTGATGAAGACGTCCTTCTTGAGTTTCTTGGTCGCCTCGTAGAGGCGCTGGATGGCGTACTGCGGCTTGATGACGTCGCCGTCCTGTTCGAACTTCAAACACTCCAAGGCCCGCCATTCATTGATCTGTTTCCACCAGGCCTTCAACGCCGTGGCGTTCTGGCGCGCCTGACTGGAGCGCCAAACCTTCAACATGTCCTCAAGCACGTGCCCAACGTCGCCGACGATGCCGATGTCGACAGGCACGTTCTTGTTGATGCTCGACGGGTCGATGTCGACGTGGATCTTCTTCGAACCCGGCGAGAACGCATCCAGACGACCGGTGATACGGTCGTCGAACCGGGCTCCGATGCAGACCATGACGTCGCAATCGTGCATGGCCATGTTGGCCTCGACGGTGCCGTGCATGCCGAGCATGCCGACGAAGTTCTTGCCGGACGCCGGATAGGCGCCGAGGCCCATCAGGGTCAGCGTGCAGGGCGCACCGGTGAGGTCGACGAACTGGGTCAGCAGCTGCGAGGCTGCCGGGCCGGAGTTGATGACGCCGCCGCCGGCGTAAATGATCGGCCTTTCGGCGCCCTTGATCAGGTCGACGGCGTCCTTGATTCGCTCGAGGTCGCCCTTGACCTGCGGCTTATAAGTTTTGTGGGTGACCTTGTCCTTTGGCGTATAGGTCCCTAGAGCCATCAAGACATCTTTCGGCAGGTCGATGACGACGGGACCGGGGCGGCCCGACTGGGCGACGTGGAAGGCCTCGTGGACGACGCGGGCCAGATCTTCGACATCCTTGACCAGGTAATTGTGCTTGGTGCAGGGCCGCGTGATGCCGGTGGTGTCGGCCTCTTGAAACGCATCGTTGCCGATCAGATGGGTCGGCACCTGGCCGGTCAGGCAGATCACAGGGATCGAATCCATGAGCGCGTCGGTGAGGCCGGTCACCGCATTGGTGGCACCGGGCCCCGAGGTGACGAGGACGACACCGACCTTGCCGGTCGAGCGGGCATAACCTTCCGCTGCGTGAACGGCACCGCCTTCCTGGCGGACCAGGATGTGACGGATCTTGTTCTGGTTGAAGATGGCGTCGTAGATCGGAAGGACAGCGCCGCCGGGATAACCGAAGATATCCGTGACGCCCTGATCGGCCAGCGCCTTCAAGACGATTTCCGATCCGTTCATTTGATCCCGTGACATGGTCCCGATCCTTTTCCGATCACTGGTTTCCGAGCCGGTTTCGCGTTCCGGCTCAGGCGATAACAAACCGACGGCCGGCGCTCCCTAACAGGTGCTCCCGGCCGCGTCCCTCACCTCCGCAGACACCCCTTCGCGAGCGCCCTTATCGAAGGCGCCCGCAACCTAGGCTCAGGACTCATTGATTGAGATAGAAGATGACGGTTGCGGCGATGCATATGGCGGAGAAGAAAGTGTGGGCGCAGCGGTCGTATCGGGTGGCGATGCGCCGC
>Ga0209680_1000177_pt1 | contig 16172 bp, 17 predicted proteins | sample WorMetLIZISLAND1_FD_187413 | JGI IMG/M metagenome (GOLD analysis project Ga0209680, IMG submission 187413) | Marine gutless worms symbiont microbial communities from Max Planck institute for Marine Microbiology, Germany - Olavius loisae LIZARD... ... | reverse complement strand
CCGAGACCAAGAGACAATACCGCCAACGCTTCCATCGCCCTTCCCTCCATCGCTATCCGTGCCAACCAAGGATAGACGATCACGCCTGGCCATATCTTTCGGAATCCACTTCGAACGTCGAAGAGCCTCAAAATCTCGGGCTTTCCCGTGACGAACAGTCCGATGATCGATTGCGCGCTTTGTATGCCGCGAAACTCAGTTACGATCTTCGTGTCCCGTTGAACACGATCATCGGGTTTTCGGAGATCCTGACGAAAGAGCTGCTCGGAAGAATGGACCCACCGGGTTACAGGCGCTACGCCCGCGATATTCAAAAAGCCGCACGTCAGCTTCTCGGCCTCATCGACGACGTTCTCGACGCGCAACATGTCGGCCCGATCCAGGCCGGTGACGATACACCCGCGGCGGTCGATCCGGACCGGAGCGCAACGCCCGTTAAACCGAAAACCTCCGATCGATAGAAAGTTCGACCCGGGGATGCAAAAACCGCCTCTATCGACGATGCTGATACGCGGCTTGCGGCGTTTGTGCCCGCAATGCGGCACGCGTCCCGTGCTTCACCGCTATCTGAAGGTGGTGCCCGCCTGCGCCCATTGCGACGCCCCCCTGGGCGAGATCCGCGCCGATGACTTCCCGCCCTATATCACCATCGTCGTCGTCGGGCACGTCGTTGTGCCGCTGCTTGTTCTCGCCGAAAAATACCTGGCGCTGCCACAGTGGTTGCACTTGACCATATGGCCCCTGCTGGCCGTGGCGTTGATGGCCGTGGTCTTGCCGACGGCCAAGGGCCTGTGTGTGGGTTTGATGTGGCACCTGGGACTGAAAGGCGACGAAACCCAATCCCTTGACGACGATTGAGCGGCGGCTAGGCGCCGATCAGGTTGTTGGTTTGCTCCGGCAATGTGACGACCAAACCGTCCAACTCGGGAGTCATGGCGATCTGACATCCGAGGCGCGATGTGCGGCTCAATCCGAATGCCAGATCGAGCATATCTTCCTCTTCCTCGGTCGCTTCATCGAGCTTTTCGAACCACGCCTCGTCGACGATGACATGGCATGTGGAACAGGCCATGGATCCCTCGCAGGCGCCCTCGATATCGATACCGTTGCGGTGCGCCACCTCCATGACGCTCAGGCCTTCCGGCGCGTCTACTTCTTGACGGCTCCCGTCGGAACCGATGAAGGTCATTCTCAGCAAATGGGAAGCTCCTAAAATTCGTTTTGGCCGGCTGCGCCGATCAAATGGCAAAACTCTCGCCGCAACCGCAAACGTTTTTGGCATTCGGATTGGAGAAGACGAAACGGCTTTCAAGCCGGTCTTCGATGTAATCCATTTCACTGCCGATGAGGAACATGATGGCTGCCGGATCAACGAAGATCTTAACGCCCTTGGTCGCGATTTCCTCTTCCAGCTTCTTCTTCTCTTCGGCGTATTCGAAGACATAGGACAGTCCCGAACATCCCTTCGAACTGACACCGACCCGAAGACCGGCAACGGGTTTGTCGCTGTTCTCGACGAGGTGTCGGATACGATCGGCGGCGGCATCGGTGACGGTAAGCATCTGTGGCGCGTTCATGGTCCTGTTCTCTTTTCTCGTCTTCCTTATTTGGGCCTAAAACATGCCCAAGGCAAGTTTTGCGTCTTCGCTCATCCGCTCGGGCGTCCAGGCCGGTTCCCAGACCAGGGCCACCTCGACCTCGCCGATGCCTTCGACCTTGGCCACCGCTTCGGCGACCCAACCCGGCAAGTCGCCGGCCACCGGACAGCCTGGCGCCGTCAACGACATCTCGATGGCGACGTTTCCGGTCTCCGAGATGACATGGGTATAGACCAGCCCGAGGTCGTAGATATTGACCGGAATTTCCGGGTCGTAGACGGTCCGCATGGCCTCGATAATGGCCTCGTCGCCGACGACGGTGACGCCTTCGGCCAGCGGCTCACCGGCCACCGCCTTGAAGTCTTCCGGAATTTCCGCCGGGGCGCCGTGGTGCGGACTGGTCCCATAGTACTGGTGCATCGAATGTTCCCTCAGTTCACGGCTTCGGTGATCTCGGCCGGTGCGGTCCGGCCCAGTTTCTGCAAGTGTTCGAGCATGGCCAACATGCCAACCTGTCGCTGTGTGGTCAAAGCGCCGAGATTCAGTTTCTTGACGTGATCGATCGTCAGGTCCTGCAATTCGGCCCCGGTCAGGCCGCTGAACGACTCGGTCATCATGGCAACCAGGCCCTTGACGATGACGGCGTCGCTGTCGCCCTTGAAGAAATGGCGGCCGCCATCGACATCGTCCACGATCCAAACGCGGGACATGCAGCCGTGCATGAGGTTGGAGTCAGTCTTCCACTCCTCGGGGAACGGCTCGGCCCGTGCCTTCTTGCCGATGTCGATGATGTATTCGAAACGCATGTCTTCGTCGTCGATGATCTCGAGGGCCTCAACGAACTCTTCGTATTTTTCCAAGCTCAACGTCACAGGAGCATTCCCTTGGCTTTCTCGATGGCGTCGACGAGGGCGTCGACGTCCGAACGGTCGTTGTAGAGACCAAATGACGCGCGCACCGTACCGTCAATGCCCAGAAAGTCCATCAACGGTTCGGCACAATGCTGGCCGACCCGGACGGCAACGCCGGCACGGTCGAGAATTGCGGCAATGTCGAACGGGTGGGTGCCGTCGACAAGAAACGAAATGATGGCGGCCTTTTCCGGCGCCTCGCCGATGATTTTAAGGCCGTCGATGGCCTTCAGGCGATCCGTCGCATAGGCGAGGACCCCTTGCTCGTGGGCCGAAATGTTGTCGCTGCCCAGGTCCGCCACATACTTGATGGCGGCGGCCAGGCCGATCGCCTGAGCGATCGGCGGCGTGCCCGCCTCGAAACGGTGCGGCGGCTCCTTGAATGTGACCTCGTCGAAGGTGACCCGCTCGATCATGTCGCCGCCACCCTGATAGGGCGGCATGGCGTCGAGCATGTCCCACTTGCCGTAAAGCACGCCGATACCGCTGGGCCCATAGAGCTTGTGGCCGGTGAAGGCGTAGAAATCACAATCCAGGTCGCGAACATCGACCCGGTTATGGACGATCCCCTGGGAACCGTCGACCAGGACCGGTACGCCCCGCGCGTGCGCCAGGCGTGCCACTTCCTTAACGGGAACCACGGTGCCCAAGACGTTCGACACTTCGGTGACCGCCACCAGTTTGGTTTTTGGCCCCAACAGGGCCTCGAAATCGGCGATCGAGAATTCGCCCGACGGACTGATCGGTATAACCTTGAGGACAATCCCCCGTTCGCTGCGCAGGATCTGCCAGGGGACGATATTGGCGTGATGCTCCATTGCGGTGACGATGACCTCGTCCCCGGGATTCAGGAACTTCCGGCCCCAGGTTGCGGCGACCAGGTTGATCGCCTCGGTGGCGCTGCGCGTGAAGACGATTTCATTGTCACTTTCGGCATTAATGAAGCGCGCCACGGTAACCCGCGCCTCCTCGAAGGCGTCGGTCGAACGCTGGCTCAGGTAATGGGCGCCGCGGTGGACATTGGCGTAGTAGGTTTCGTAGCACTCCCGGACCGCCTCGATGACGACCCGTGGTTTCTGAGCGCTGGCGCCACTGTCGAAGAATACGAGGGGCTTGCCGTAAATCTCCTGACTGAGGATCGGGAAATCCCGGCGCACGCGGGCGACGTCGAAAGCCGACATCGAGTTATCGCCGGCGCCTGTTTCAAGGGTTGGCGTGACGCCGCTCATTCCTTCCTCCACTCTTCGGACAAGTAACACTGGGCCGGTAGCCGGTGGACGATCAGGTCCATGACGGCCCTGTTGACCCTTTCGTCGGTGATGGTCTCGACGGCTTCGGCGAGGAACGACTGGATCAGAAGGTTGCGGGCGAGGGCATCCGGGACGCCGCGCGAGCGAAGATAGAACAGTGCCGTCTCGTCGATCTGGCCGGTCGTCGCACCGTGCGAGCATTTGACGTCGTCGGCATATATCTCGAGTTCCGGCTTGGCGTCCATTTCGGCCTTGTCGGAGAGCAGCAGCGTCTTCGAAAGTTGGTGGCCGTCGGTGTGCTGCGCATCTTTGTGAACAACGATCTTGCCTTGAAAGACGCCCCGTGATTCGTCATTGAGAACGCCCTTGAACACCTCGCTGCAAGACGTGTGCGGCACGAGGTGGTCTATCCGGGTCGTGTTGTCGCAGTGCTCGCGTCCGCGCATCATGTAGGCGCCGTTAAGAGACGCGTGCGCCCCCTCGCCTTCCAGTCCAATTCGGACGTCGTATCGGGAAAGCCGACCGCCGATCGCCAGATTAAAGGACTCGAACGTGGCGTCGCGCCCGAGCCTGGCGTTGAGGGCCGAGATATACATGGCATCGATGTTTTCGTTTTGAATCACATAGCGGCGCATACGGGCGCCATCGCCGACCACAACGTCGGTCACCGAGTTGGTCAGGTAACCGCCCGTGGCAAGACCGCTGTGTTGCATGACCAGGGTCACGTCGGCACTCTCTTCGACGACGAACAGGTTTCGCGGATGCCGGGCCACGGGTACGTCGGCACCGCCGTTCATGTAAACGACCTCGACCGGAACCTCACTGACGACACCGCGCCGGGCATGCAGGATCATGCCGCTGTCCATCATTGCAGCGTTGAGCGCGGAAAACCCCCGGTCCTCGGCGATGTCGGAATTCGACATATGGTTTTTGACGAATTCCGGGTCGCGGTCGAGGGCAGCGGCCAGGGGTTCGACCACGATGCCGTCGGGCAGATGTTCCGTGCTCGACAACTCGGTCCGCAAAACGCCGTTGACGAAAACCAGCCGGGGAACCGCCGTCACCTCACCGAACAGTGTTGGCACGCGATCGACGGAGACCTCTCCGTCGCCGGATTCGACCGGACGGAACCCCTCGGCGACGAGGCCGGGAATCCGCGTGTATTTCCAAGACTCCATGCGCGGAGTCGGGATACCGAGTTCCTGAAAGCGTTCGAGAGCGGTTTCCCGCCTTTCATTCAACCAGCCCTTGTCGCCGCCCGGCAACTGGCCGCTAACCCGTTCGAACTGGTCCACAAAGGTCTCGAGAGTATTCGTTTCGATCGTCATTTCCCGATACCGTCCCCGCTCATTCCGCCGCCGCCTGGGAAAACTCGGCGTAACCCTTTTCCTCGAGCTCGAGAGCCAGTTCCTTGCCGCCGGAGCGCTGGATACGGCCTTGAGCCAGCACATGGACGTGATCCGGCACGATGTGGTCGAGCAGCCGCTGATAGTGGGTGATGACCAGGGTCGCCCGGTCCGGTGCACGCAGCTGATTGACCCCGTCGGCGACGATCTTCAAGGCATCGATATCGAGGCCCGAATCGGTTTCGTCGAGAACGGCCAGTTTCGGATTGAGGAGCGCCATCTGCAGGATCTCGTTGCGTTTCTTTTCGCCGCCCGAGAAACCGACGTTGACGGCGCGCTTCAGCATGTCGTCGGCGATGCCCAGCTCCTTGGTCTTCTCCTTGACCAGCTTGACGAACTGCATGGCGTCCAGTTCCTCCTCGCCCCGATAGCGGCGCTGCGCGTTGAGGGCTTCCTTAAGGAACGTCGTGTTGGGGACACCGGGGATTTCCACCGGATACTGGAAGGCCAGGAAGACGCCCTCGGCGGCCCGTTCCTCCGGGTCCATGTCGGTCAGGTCCTTGCCATTGTAGAGGATCTCGCCTTTGGTGATCTCGTAGCCCTCGCGCCCGGCGATCAGGCAGGACAACGTGCTTTTACCGGAACCGTTCGGCCCCATGATGGCGTGCGTTTCGCCGGCATTGATCGCGAGGTCGATGCCGTTGAGGATGGGCTTGCCTTCGATACCGGCGTGGAGATTCTTGATTTCCAACATTATTTTCGTTTCCTATTAAGGGCCTCGGCATACCGCCTCAGCCGACACTTCCTTCAAGACTGATGCCGACGAGTTTCTGGGCTTCGACGGCGAATTCCATGGGCAATTGCTGCAGCACCTCCCTGCAGAAGCCGTTAACGACGAGCGCCACGGCTGACTCTTCGTCGAGACCGCGTTGGCGCAAGTAGAAAAGCTGGTCCTCACTGATCTTCGACGTCGTCGCTTCGTGTTCGACGACGGCGGATCGGTTCTTGCTCTCGATATAGGGCACGGTGTGGGCACCACAGGTATCGCCGATGAGCAGGGAATCGCATTGTGTGTAGTTGCGCGCACCCTTGGCCTTCGGCCCCATGCGCACCAAGCCGCGATAGGTCTGGTCGGAACGCCCGGCCGAAATACCCTTCGAGATGATCCTCGACGAAGTGTTGCGCCCCAGATGGATCATCTTGGTGCCGGTATCGGCCTGCTGGAAGTTATTGGTGATGGCGATGGAATAGAATTCGCCGACCGAATTGTCGCCCTGCAGGATGCAGCTCGGATACTTCCAGGTGACGGCGGAACCGGTTTCGACCTGGGTCCAGGAGATCTTCGAGTTACGCCCGCGACAGGCACCGCGCTTGGTGACGAAGTTATAGATACCGCCCTTTCCTTCCTCGTCACCCGGGTACCAGTTCTGCACCGTCGAGTATTTGATTTCGGCGTCATCCAGCGTGATCAACTCGACCACGGCCGCGTGAAGCTGGTTCTCGTCGCGCTGCGGTGCCGTACAGCCTTCCAGGTAACTGACGTAGGAGCTTTCGTCGGCGATGATCAGGGTGCGCTCGAACTGCCCGGTGTTCTGCGCGTTGATACGGAAGTAGGTGCTGAGCTCCATCGGACAGCGCACGCCCTTCGGGATGTAGACGAACGACCCGTCGGTGAACACCGCCGAGTTCAGGCAGGCGTGTTTGTTGTCCGTATAGGGAACCACCGAGCCCAGGTACTTCTTGACCAGGTCCGGAACCCGTTCGACGGCTTCCGAGATCGGGCAGAAGATGACCCCGACCTCTTCCAGCTTCGCCTTGAAGGTGGTCGCCACCGACACCGAATCGAAGACCGCGTCGACCGCCACACCGGCCAGCATCTCCTGTTCGTGAAGGGGGATACCCAGTTTCTCGTAGGTCTTGAGCAGTTCCGGGGCGACCTCGTCCAGGCTCTTCGGCCCATCGCCGACCGATTTCGGCGCCGAATAGTAATAGGCGTCCTGATAGTCGAGGGCCGGGAAATCCGGTTTCTGCCATTGCGGCTCTGGCATCGTCAGCCAATGGCGGTAGGCCTTGAGCCGCCACTCGAGAAGCCACTCGGGTTCCTTCTTCTTGGCCGAGATGAAACGGATGATGTCTTCGTTCAGTCCCTTTGGAGCCGTTTCCGTCTCGATGTCGGTGACGAACCCGTACTTGTACTTGTCGTCCGTAAATTCGCGAACCTGCTCAATGGTTTGTGCTTTCGCTGACATCCTTAACTGTCCTTTTTTATTTACGGCTCACGCCGCTGTCGCTTTTGTTCGGTTCTTGTGATCGGCGGTCACGCCGGCGGCGCCAGCATTATTCCGCACCGTCTCCACGCAGTCGGTGATCAGTTCACAGGCGAGATCGATCTCGTCTTCGGTCGTGAACCGTCCGAAGCCAAACCGCACGGAACTATCCGCATCGGCGTCACTCAGTCCCATGGCCCGAAGAACATAGGAAGGTTCAACGCTCGCCGATGTACAGGCCGACCCGGCGGAAAACGCGACGCCCTTGATCCCGCTCAACAACTGAACCGCCGTCAACCCGTCGAACCGGAGATTGAGATTGCCGGCAATCCGCTGCGTCATATGACCGTTCACGTGGACGCCTTCAAGCTTTCCTTTCAGGTTTTCGAGGAACCGGGACCGCAGATCCTTTATCCGATCCGTCTCCCGCGCCATCTCGTGCGCACAGATCCTCGCCGCCATGCCGAATCCGACACATAGCGGTGCCGGCAGGGTGCCCGAGCGCAACCCCTGTTCCTGGCCACCGCCATCCATCAGGGGCGACAGACGGACCCGCGGACGGCGACGCACGTAAAGCGCACCGATACCCATTGGGCCGTACATCTTGTGGGCCGACAGGCTCATCAGATCGATGTTCTTGGCTTCGACATCGAGCTCGATCTTTCCTGCCGCCTGGGCGCAATCGGAATGGAAAACCACTCCGGCCCCCCGGCAAAACTCGCCGATCTCCGCCACGGGCTGAATAACTCCGGTCTCGTTGTTGACCCCCATGACCGACACCAGAACCGTCTTCTCGTCAACCGCCGCCGCTAATTCCGCCAAATCGATCAAACCGTCGCCGTCGACGCCGAGATAGACGACCTCGAAGCCGTCCAGTTCCAGGTGACGGCAGGTTTCGAGAACACATTTGTGCTCGGTCGCGACGGTAACGATGCGATTGCCACGGGCGCGGTTGGCCTCGGCGACGCCCTTGATGGCCAGATTGTTGGCCTCGGTCGCACCGGAGGTGAAAATGATCTCACGGGCTTCGGCACCGATCAGGTCCGCGATCGATTGGCGTGCCGCCTCGACGGCATCCTCGGCTTCCCAGCCGAAGGCGTGCGAACGGGAATGGGGGTTGCCGAACTTTTCGGAGAAATAGGGGGCCATGGCGTCGACAACACGCGGATCGGTTCGCGTCGTCGCCTGGTTGTCGAGGTAGACCGGTCCTCGGGCCCGACGGGTCTCTATGGTGTTTTGATCCGGCTTAGCCATTGCGTAAGGTCCCTATGCCACCGCCGCCGGCTTAACAGCAGCGGTGATACCGGCTCGCTGAACGGCGGTTCGATAGGCGTCGATGAAACCGTCGACGTCCGATTCCGCGCTGTTCCAACCGAGGCTGACCCGTATGACCGAGCGCGCCAGACCATCAACGATACCCATGGCATCCAAGACGTGACTGACGGTGACCTTGCCCGACGAACAGGCCGACCCGGCGCTTACGGCGACACCGCTCAAGTCGAGTGCCATGATCAAGGTTTCCGAGGTCAGACCCGGCGTCGCGAAACAGGTCGTATTGGCGAGCCGCTCGACATTCGCGCCAAACACCTGGATCGGCGCGATCCGGCCTGCCGTCGATTCCAACCGGTCCCGCCATCCGCCAAGCTTGGACGAGCTTCCCATCTCGGCGAGGGCTTCTTCGGCGGCCGCGCCGAAACCGGCGATCCCCGGCAGATTCTCGGTACCGCCGCGTCGCCGGCGCTCTTGCCCACCACCAAGAAGCAGGGAGCGAGGCTCTACACCGTCGGCGAGGACAAGCGCACCGACACCTTGCGGGCCGCCGATCTTGTGCGCCGACAGGCTCAACATATCCGCCCCGAGGTCATTCATGCGCACGGGCAGCTTGCCGGCCGCTTGCACCGCATCGCAATGGAACCAGGCGTTCCGGCTTTTCACGATCTCGGCGACCTCCGATACCGGCTGCACGACACCGGTCTCGTTGTTCGCATACATGACCGAAACCAGCGTTTCCGCCTCACCGCCCTGCAGCAACGCTTCCAGCGCCTTCGTCTCGACAATGCCGTCCGAAGACACCGGGAGGATTTCGGCACCGGACGCGGGAACCAGGACGGAAGGATGTTCGATCGACGATACGATGATGCGCTTGGCGCGCATGCCGCGGAGCGCCAGATTATTCGCCTCAGTGCCGCCGCTGGTGAAAACGACGCGGTCCGGTGCGGCGCCGACAAGGGCAGCAACCCGTTCGCGGGCATCTTCGAGGATTCGTCGTGCCGACCGGCCAGGCCCATGGACGGACGACGCGTTGCCCGTTTCCTCCATAGCCGCAACAACAGCGTCCCGTGCTTTCGGCCGGACTGCCGTCGTCGCATTATGGTCCATGTAGATGGCTTTCGACATCCGCAAAAAAGGCCTTCGCTGGTGAAATATTTCGGTGAACCGGGCGCTTATTGCGCAGCCAATATCGGCTCAGAACCCTCGGCGACTTGCTGGTCGATGTGGATACGGCCACTGGTTCCCAGCACGCGTTTTTCGATGATGTCTTGGAGATTGACCGAACTCAGAAACAGGTAGATCTGGTTGCCCAGCTCCTCCCACAAGTCATGGGTCAAACATCGGCTCTTGTTGGACCGGCAACCGTCCGGCGCCCCAGGGGTACATCGCGTCGCCTTGATCGGCTCATCGACGGCAAGGATGATGTCCGAGACGCGCGTATCGGCGGACGAACGCGCCAACATATAACCGCCGCCAGGTCCGCGGACGCTCTTCACCAACCCCCCTTTGCGGAGCTTGCCAAATAGCTGCTCCAGGTAGGACAGGGAAATCTCTTGGCGGGTTGCGATGTCGGCGAGCGTCACCGGCCGCCCCGACGATGACTGAATTGCGAGGTCGGCCATCGCCGTCACCGCGTAGCGCCCTTTGGTACTCAATCTCATACTTATCTCCTCAAACTACCGAGCGGCACCGCAACGGCACCACGCGCATTAGGAAAGAACCGGCCTCAAGCGGCCGGCGCCTTGTTCTTATTCTGCCTCACCGAGCGAGGACCACTCTCGTCGTCTTCGGCGCTGCCGATTTCGGTTTCCAGTTCCTCGACACGAGCCATCAGAGCCGAAACCTGCGAACGCAATCCTTCGATCGTCTGCAACATGGGGTCCGGAAGATGGCCGTCTTGGTCCGTCGCGTAGGCGTGGAATTCCTTGGCCTTCTTCTTGTCCTTCGGCAACACGACCCGCGCCGGTATGCCGACCGCGGTGACGCCCGCGGGAACGTTATCCGTGACAACGGCGTTGGAACCGATACGCGCACATTCGCCAATCGTGATGGGACCCAGGATCTGGGCGCCGGATCCGACGATGACGTCGTTTCCCAAGCTCGGATGGCGTTTGACCCCGACCTGTTCATGGGAGTCGACGGACGGCGACACACCGCCCAAGGTCACGTCATGGTAGAGCGTAACGTCGTCGCCGATGATCGCAGTCTCCCCGATAACAACACCGGATCCGTGATCGATTACGAAACGCCGTCCGATTTCCGCACCGGGATGGATCTCGATACCCGTAAGCCAACGCCCCAACTGGGACACCAAGCGCCCGAGGAATTTCAGTCCCATTCCCCACAGGCCGTGGGCCGCCTTGTAGAACATCAGGGCGTGAAAACCTTGATACAACAAGACAATCTCGAGGCCTGACCGGGCGGCCGGATCGCGGTCCTGATAAGCTTTTATATCCTCTTGAAATCTCTTGAAAAACATCGCCGCTGCTATATCTTTCACCTGGAGTTGAACGGTGGCCTGACGGCACCGCAACGAGGGCTTACCCTACCGCGTGGCTGTCGCGCTAAACGGAATATATGTTGCCCGATCATTTTGGTCAAGTACTCGCCGACAATCTACGGTTTTCCAAGGATTCTCTTATTATTTTGACCAACCCACAAAGTCGGGAATAAAGAAATAAATCGAAAACAGGACATCTTCAGACACATGCCCGATGTGATTTTTAACGGCCCCGAGGGCCGTATCGAAGGACGCTATCACCATTCGAAAAAACCCAATGCACCCGTCGCATTGTTCCTGCACCCCCATCCCCAACACGGCGGAACGATGAACAATCGGGTCGTTTACACGCTTTATCAGAATTTCGTGAAACGCGGGTTTTCGACCCTTCGGTTCAATTTTCGCGGCGTCGGGCGCTCTCAGGGCCAGTTCGACAACGGCCAAGGGGAATTGAGTGACGCCGCCTCGGCGCTCGACTGGATGCAGAGCTACAATCCCAACGCCAAGACCTGCTGGATCGCCGGATTCTCATTCGGGGCCTGGGTCGCCATGCAGTTGATGATGCGCCGCCCCGACATCTCGGGCTTCATATCGGTGGCGCCGCCGACCAGCATCCACGACTTCTCGTTCCTGGCTCCCTGCCCGGCCGACGGTCTGATCGTTCACGGCGACAAAGACGACGTGGTGCCGACCGCCTCGGTCGAGAAACTGGCCCAGAAACTTCAGAAACAGAAGACGATCGAAGTCGACTATCAGGTCGTCAAAGGTTGCGACCACTTCTTCCTCGATCACCTGGAACAGTTGGATTCCCTGGTCGACGTCTACCTGGACCGGAAGTTGGCAAAGGCCGCCTAAGCCCCTGCCCTAGCATTCTCAAGGCCCGAATACCTTAAGGGTGGTGATAAACACCGCCGGAAACCGGCATGGCGACGCCCGTGATTCGCGGATAGGTCAGCGGCAAACCCTGTCTCGAACGGGCCGCCAGGAAAGCGAAGGCCTCCGCCTCGATCGCGTCCCCGTCCCAACCGACGGCCTCGACCGGTTCGACCGGACTTTCGAGGGTGGCACGCAGGTCGTGCATCATCACCGGATTCTTCCGCCCCCCGCCGCAGACGAGCCATCGCAACGGTGGTGACGGCAAGGATTTGGCGGAGCGCGCGACGGCGGCGGCGGTGAATGCCGTTAGGGTCGCCGCCCCGTCCTTTAGGCTCAAGCCGCGGGCGGGTTCGAATGAGAAGGCGTCGCGATCCAAAGATTTCGGATAGGGACGGTCGAAATAGGGGTTGTCGAGCAGCCTCTCGAGAACAGCGCCATCCACCGTTCCGGCCCGCGCGAAAGCGCCGCCGACGTCCATGGTCCCCTCGTCCCCAGCCGAGATCCAATCGTCGATCAGCGCGTTTCCGGGGCCCGTGTCGAAGGCGATGGCGCCGCCGTCCGGAGAAATCCAGGTGACGTTGGCGACGCCGCCGATGTTGAGCACGGCGACCGGCCGCTCCAAGTCCCGTGCACGGGCCACATGATAGACCGGCGCCATCGGCGCCCCTTCACCGCCCGCCGCAACGTCGGCCGAGCGGAAATCCCCGATGACCGGAATCCCCGTTTCCCGGGCCAGCAGTTCACCGTCGCCGATCTGGCAGGTCAGCCCCTGCTCCGGCGCATGAAATACGGTTTGGCCGTGAAAGCCGATCAATTCGGCCGACGCAGCCTCCGGGTGTTCGGCAATCAGCTTACGAATGACATCAGCGTGAAAAAGCGTCAGCAGCCGTTCGGCATCACGGGTTTCCTTGTTGTCGGCTGTAGGCCGGCCTTTCAACCCCCGCAGTCGATCTCGCAGGCCTTGCTCGAAGGGAACGCTGATGAAGGCGCCCGTAGTGGTCACGGTATCACCGTCTGTCTCAACGGCGGCTGCGTCGACGCCATCGAGCGACGTTCCGCTCATCATTCCGATTACCCGCAAGAGAACCTCCGTTTCGTGGGAGCAGACACCAATATCGACGACAGCATTGCCTTCCCCAAAGCGATATCATAAACCGTCCTCGAAAGCCTGTCCGATCGTCCCGTGGAGAGAACATGAACCGCGACAAATCCGATTTCATCAATGGCGTCGTCGAGCGCGGTTACATGCACCAGTGCACTGAGATCGAAGGTCTCGACGCACTTGCCGCCGGCAAGTCCATTACCGCCTACATCGGTTTCGACTGCACGGCGCCGAGCCTGCATGCCGGCAGCCTGGTTTCGATTATGCTGCTTCGCCTGTTCCAGAAGACCGGTCACAAACCGATCGTGCTCATGGGCGGCGGCACGACCAAGGTCGGCGACCCGTCCGGTAAGGACGAATCTCGGAAACTGCTCACCGAAGAGGCGATCGCCGCCAACATGGACGGCATCAAGTCGGTGTTCTCCAAGTACCTCACCTTCGGCGACGGCCCGACCGACGCCGTCATGGTCAATAACGCCGACTGGCTCGACGACCTCGAATACATCCCTTTCCTGCGGGACTACGGGCGCCATTTCTCGGTCAACCGCATGCTCGGCTTCGACAGCGTCAAACTGCGCCTGGAGCGCGAACAGCCGCTGACCTTCCTCGAGTTCAACTACATGATCCTTCAGGCCTACGACTTCCTCGAACTGGCCCGGCGCAACGACTGTGTCCTCCAGATGGGCGGATCGGACCAGTGGGGCAACATCGTCAACGGTGTCGAACTGACGCGCCGCGTCGAAAGCCGCGAGGTCTACGGATTGACGACGCCGTTGCTGACCGCGTCGTCTGGCGCCAAAATGGGCAAAACCGCCGACGGCGCCGTCTGGCTCAACGCCGACATGCTGGCTCCTTACGACTATTGGCAATACTGGCGCAACACCGAGGACGCCGACGTCGGGCGCTTCCTGCGCTTGTTCACCGAACTACCGATCGACGAGATTTCCAAGCTCGAGAAACTCGAAGGCGTCGAGATCAACGACGCCAAGAAGGTCCTGGCCGACGAGACGACACGGCTTTGTCATGGCGACGATGCCGCCGCCCAGTCGCGGGCGACGGCGGAAGAAACCTTCGAGAAGGGTGGTCTCGGTAACGAGTTGCCGAGCGTCGATATCGAGCGGGCGCAGTTGGAGCAGGGAATCCCGGCCTTCCAGCTGTTTCGCGAAGCCGGCCTGGCGCAATCCGGCGGCGAGGCCCGGCGGCTGATTAAAGGCGGTGGCGCGCGCATTAACGACGTGCCGATCCCGACGGAAACCGAGGTCGTCAACTTGTCCCACATCAACGAGGACGGTGTCGTCAAGTTGTCCGCCGGCAAAAAACGCCACGCTCTCGTCCGCGCGGTCTGACCGCCACCTGCCCCCAGGCCGATGACCGACTTCCTATCCCGCGCCGGCGATACCATCGCCGGCCGGCACGTGTTCCCGTGGTTCATTGCGGTCTTGATGCCCGTGCTTCTCAGCCTTCGGGTTTTTTTGTTCCCGGGCATGGGCGGCGATGACGGGGAACAGCTCGTTTTCTCCCAGTTCTTCGACTGGGGCTACCAGCTCCGAAATCCGCCGCTCTATACTTGGCTGGTGATGATCACCTCTTCGATCGTCGGCCCCAGCGCGCTGGCCGTCGGTCTGGTCAAGTTCCCGCTCCTGGCCGCTACTTACCTGCTGTTGTGGCGATGCGCGCTGATCATCCTCGATGACGACCGGCTCGCCGCGGCCGCCGCCTTGATGCCGCTGGCGCTTTTCTACGTGGCCTGGGATTCCATCCACGGCTACAGCCACTCCGTACTGGCCATGTTCCTCTATGTGGCGGCGCTGTTCCTTGTCCTCAGGATCGAGAGACACGGCCGGACAGGGGATTTCGTCCTGCTCGTTCTCGTCATCGGTGCGGGGCTGCTGGCGAAATACGTCTTCGCGCTGTTCGTCGTCGCCCTTTTAGGCGCGGCGGTGCTGACACCACCCATGCGACGCAATCTGATGAGCTGGCGTCTGCTGCTCACCATGGTTTGCGCCATCGCCGTCGCGCTCCCCCATTTGCTCTGGCTTTTCACCGGTGTCGGCGATGCCTTGATCGTCCGGCCCGAGATCGGATTCCCTGAATACGCGCTCGGGGCGCTCAAGGGTATGGGGCGGTTGGTGGTGGCGATCGTTGGCTTCCTGGCCCCGTTGATCGTCTTCGTACTGCTGGTTTTCCCGCGTGCCTTGGCGCCGCTCGGTGTTGAAGCCGACAACCATCACATGGCCTGGCTGGGCCGGTTTTTCCTTATCCTGTTCGCCGTCGCCGTCATCGCGCTCCTGTTCCCCCACGTCGACCGGCTGCGCACCCACTACATGTTCGTGCTGATCCCCTTCCCCCTCTATCTGGTGATGCGCGTCCGTGCCGCCGGATACGACGCCCTAAGGATCGACCGTTTTTCCGGCTTTCTGGTGGCGCTGGGCGTCCTCATTCCAATCGCCATGATCGGCAAGTTCGTCCTCGAACCCCTGAAGTGCGAGCGCTGCCAGCACCATATCCCCTATGGCCAATTGGCCGACGGCCTGCGCGCCGAGGGGTTCCGCGGCGGAACCATCTTCGCCTATTGGCATCCGGACCCCATCGCCGGAAACCTGCGCGCGCAGTTCCCACAAGCCCGCGTGATCAGCGCCAAGCACCCGACGGTCCGCCCGCCTCTCGACAATGCGGATGGCCAATGCCTGATCGTCTGGCCGGTCACCCCGAAAGGCATCGGCAAGGCCGTCACGCTGGGCCAGGCGCGGCGTGTGTTCGCCGCCGACATTCCCGACGGCGTCCAGCACGGTCGCGTTACTGCGCCGCTCGCCATGGGACAGGGGAAAATGGTTGATCTGGGCTATGTCCTGATCGAGGATGGCGTCGGGAGCTGCCGATGACGGAAAACGCCGGGGGCCCCTTCGGAACACAGGTCCGTGACTTCAGGGCACCTCGAAAAATGCCTTTGCGAGATCAAGGTGGCATTGCTGCTGTACTCCGGCCTCATGATTTTCGGCCTTCGCTCTTCGTTGAGCGTTTGATTTGGTGTCCAAACCCGTGTTCTGCGC
>Ga0209680_1000176_pt1 | contig 16174 bp, 18 predicted proteins | sample WorMetLIZISLAND1_FD_187413 | JGI IMG/M metagenome (GOLD analysis project Ga0209680, IMG submission 187413) | Marine gutless worms symbiont microbial communities from Max Planck institute for Marine Microbiology, Germany - Olavius loisae LIZARD... ... | reverse complement strand
ACCGAAAACCGGGACTTTCCCTGCAGCGCCCCGGCCTCGCTTGCCTTTGCGGACGCCGCCGAAATAACTCTCGTCCACCTCGATCTCTCCGGCAAAGGGCGAGGCCTTCTCCGTCTCCTCGGCAATCACCTTGCGAAGCCGTGTGTAAAACGAGGCCGCCGTGTTCCGGTGGACGCCAACCAACTCAGCGGCTGCTCGTGCCGTCGTCGCCGCCACAAAGTGCTCCATCAAACGATCACGCTTCCAACCACTGAGCCGGCTTCTTCTCGCATACATCCTGCAATCCTAGCCCAAGCATCTCGCTTAGCTAGGACAGCCCCAATATTTAATGCGGACGATATGAAGAAGTCCAACAAACGGGACGCCTTGAAGAAGTCTCTCGTCAAGTTGGAGTGCAAGGGCGACGTGATACGCCAGGCCCTCAAGGAAGCGAGCTCCAAGAAGAAGCAGAAGGATCTTGAGACCAAGCTGGAAACCAACCTTCGCCATCAGAAAAAGGCCCGCAACCTGATCAAGGAACTGGGATAAGGTTCTCCCGTCAATTTGCGAACGAGACCTGCGGCTGGAATGGGCCGTTACCAATTGGTCCGCGCGCCTGCCGATCAGTAGGCCTGTTCCCCTCACCCTCAAGTTTTGGCAGAAGTAAGAGGATATTTTCTACCAGAGGAGGGGGAAGATGAGTGGAATGCCTGTCGTCTTTGTGCATGGTTGGAGCGTGCACAACACGGACACCTACGGGGGATTTCCGGAAAGATTGCGTTCGGAGGCCACCGCCCAAGGCCTCGAAATTGACATCGCCCACATCTATCTCGGGAAATACGTCAGCTTCCGGGACGAAGTGCGGGTTCGTGATATCTCTCGCGCCTTTGAGGCCGCGGTGAGAGAAGAACTGGGCGGTATTCTCGACGAAGGGCGTCGTTTCGCCTGTATTTCCCATTCGACCGGCGGTCCGGTTGTCCGCCATTGGCTGGACAGGTACTACACGTCTGGAACTGTATGCCCGATGAGCCACTTGATCATGCTGGCACCGGCCAATTTCGGATCGGCGCTCGCGCAGTTGGGCAAGGGCGCGCTTGGCCAGGCCAAGTCCTGGTTCGCCGGCACTGAGCCGGGCACGGGCGTTCTCGACTGGCTGGAATTGGGCAGCCCAGAAGCCTGGAACTTGAATTTCCGTACCATTGCCGAGCACGGTGACCTGGCGGCGAGTCCAGACCCGGTTTACCAGTTCGTGCTCACCGGCCAGTGCATCGACCATGCGGTCTACGATCATGTCAATTCCTATACCGGCGAGATCGGGTCCGATGGTGTCGTCCGCGCCGCCGCGGCCAATCTGAACGCGACCTATCTTCGCCTTGAACAGGGCACCGCCTCATCGCCGGTGTCCGCGCCTTTGGAGTTGAAGCTGCGACATGACTCGCCCCGCACGGCCTTTTCCCTGGTCAGGGGCATGGCGCACAGCGGCGATGAGATCGGGATCATCCGGAGCGTAAAGGACGACGGCAGTCCGCATGAGACCTTGGTAAAGACCCTGAAGTGCATTGCCGTTGACTCGGCCGAGTCCTACACCGATTTGTGCGATGATTTCAAAGAGGACACCGCGGCTATTGTCGAGGAAGAACGCATCGAGGTGGAGGACCGGTTTTTCCTACCCGATCACATCCGCGTCCGGGATCCGCATTTCATGGCGATTTTCCGCGTCAGGGATTCGGAAGGCATGGTGCCGGAACGTTTCGATCTGGTCTTGACGGCAGGCGAACAGGATAGCCCGAACCATCTTCCCATTGTTTTTTCGCGATCATCAGCGCAACAGCCGAGACAAGGGAGCCGTGACCTATTTCATGAACCATGCGGTCATGACGGGAACCGACCCGGTGGTACATGACGGCGAAACGATTCGCCGGAGAAGCCCCGGCACCAGCATGATGGGGTTTCGCGTCAACGCCTACCCGCAAGAGGGCTTCGTCCATTATGTTCCGACGACTTTGCGGGCCGGCGTAGAGATCATCACGGAAATCGCCAAGCCGCACCGCACGGTCCTCGTCGAGATCGTCCTCGACCGCATCGTCCATGAGGGCGTATTCCGCCTGACCGACAACCTGGAACCCGAGGACTTCCGTGACGATACACCGGGTTCGCCCCTCGAGGGAGACTAGAATACGGCCCGGCGAATGAGATTGAGGCCGATGATGAACAGCGCCACCAGCATGACTTTGCGGAAGGTGTCCTGGTCGATCCGCTTGCGGACGGCCTCGCCAATCAGGATTCCCGCCATGCCCGGAACGCAGGCGTAAACGGACAACGGCGCCGTTTCGTCGTTGAGCAGGCCATTGGCCCAATAGGACAGCGCCAGCGGGATGGCGCCGAGCGTCCAGATCATGCCGATGACGCGGACGAAGGTGTCCTTCGTCAACTGCAGCAAAATGAAATACATCATCATCGGCGGCCCCCAGATGGTCGAGACGCCGCCTAGGATCCCGCCGAGCGCCCCTGACAGGGGGCCGGCCCACTTCTCCGTTTCCGGCCTCAAGGGCTTGCCGTGCGGCCGGAACAGGTTGGATAGCGCGAAGATGGAGACGCTGACGCCGAGCACGCCGAACAGGACTTGCGTGTCCAGGCCGGCGACGAAGTGCGCGGTTACCACCAGGCAGATTAGGAACGCCGCCGCCATCGGCCAGAACCGCGCCAGGGGTTCGAAGATCCGGCCCATGCGGAAGGCCTGCCATAGGTTGGTGACGACAATCGGGATGACGATGGTCGCCAGAACGATCTTCGGTTCCATGAAATTGACCAGGATGGCGATCGAAACGATCGGCAACCCGATGCCGGTCACCTCCTTGACGATGCCGCCGACGATCAAGGCAAGGGTGAGGGCGAGGAATTGGGTGTCGTCGAGTCCGAGCATGGGGTCAGGCGTTCACGCAGAACGAAAAGCCGGAGTAGGCCGGGCGAAAGAGCGCTGGAGGCAGACAACGGGCATATGAGGCTTCGTGGCGGCTATGGGAGTGTCATCCTAGGGCCGGTGCCGTGGTTTTGTAAATGAAACGGTAGGGCGACGGTAGGCTCGGCTGCCGCTCGCTCCTCGATCAATCTCGTTCGAATGTCATCTCCAGCGGATAGGAACCGCCCCTGGACGATAGAGCATCGACGATCGTTGTCGCGATCGGACCCGGATCCGGAAATGCCGCGCCATCGGTGATCGGTCGGATGGCAGTATCCCATAATGCCGTCTTCATGCCGCAGGGATAGACTTCGAATACGCGGATTGGCAGACGCCTCTCCTTCAACGCAGCGCGCGGGTGTAGGCCTTGGCGCCCCATTTGACAGCTGTATAGACGGACTCTGCCGGCCTCAGTTTTTTGGCTGCCGTCGACATCACGTTGACGATGTCGCCACCACCATCATCCATGTGAGTGACGGCGCGATCGGAAAACAGGATCAAACCGGCCAGATTGGCCTCGATAGCGGCCGCGATGTCGGCGGCCGTATGGGAACCGACCGTGCCGAAACAACCAACGCCGGCACAATTGACGACGAGGCGGGCGCCACCAAGTTCGGCCGCCTTGGCGAAGGCACGACCGGCGGTCTCGTCCTCGGCCACCGATCCGGCGACGGCATGGACCCGGTCCGGGTAGCCCGCTTCCAATGCCGCCGCCCGCGATCGCCTGGCGACGCCGATCACCGTCCAGCTATTTCTCAACAGCTCCTCGGAAAGGCAATATCCCAACCCGGAGGCATAGCCGGTAACAATGGCAACGGATGTCATGATCGAGGTCTCCTCCCTGGTTGTCGTGGTCACGGTGCCAGGATGGCGGCGCGTTTGGTGTCGCGAACCGGGATTTCTCTGTGCCGCGTTTTCGCGTCGAGTTTAGCGTCTCCACGAGGTCAAGACGAACCGAAGTGGCACGAAAGCATGTCTTGGCATGCCGCCGGCCGACACCGTCCGGTGTGGATACGGTCAGCGCGGTGCCGGCAACGCAGTCCGGAACGAAATGCCACTTGGAATATTCTATAGAGCTATATAGCACTTGTGAAGGATTGATCCGTCTTGTATCGTATCGGTTTCCGAAGCGATATCATGCGCGGTTGCCTTCCTTGGAACTCTCACGCTTGGCCGATACCCTCAGCGACATGAACGGTCCCGAAGCGGCGCGGGTGCCGAAATACCTGCTGTTGTCGGACAGCATCGCGCGGGCTGTCGAAACAGGCGAGTTGGTGCCCGGCGAGCGCCTGCCCGGCGAAGCGGAACTGGCGGCGCATCTTCCGGCCAGCTTGGGGACCATCCAGAAGGCGCTGGCGCACCTTTCCGATCGCGGCCTCGTCGTCCGCCGTCATGGGGCCGGTACTTTCGTCGCCGATCGTAAACGACAACTCCACGACCTCTGGCATTTCCGCTTCCTGGCCGATGACGGAGCGACGCTGCTGCCGGTTTTCACCATGGTCGAAGGCGTCACCAAGGTCTCGGATCGGGGGCCGTGGGCGCAGTTCCTGGCGCCGGACGAGATCTTCGTGCGTATCGAACGGTGCATCGACGTCAATGGCGAGTTCCCTTGCCTGAGCCGCCTTTACGTCGCCCATCCCAAATTCAAGGGGCTGCTCAAGGAAAAGAAACGGGCCTTGGATAACGCCAACATCCGGGCCCTGTTGCGCGAGAAATACGGCGCACCGACGCTCCGCATCGTCGAGCAGGTCGGGGCCGAAAAGATGCCGTCCGAGGTCTGTGACCAGCTTGCACTCGACACCGGCACCGTCGGCATGGTCTGCCATATCCTCGGCTACGGCTACCGTGACGCGCCGTTGACCTATCAGTTGCTTTACGTGCCGCCGGGTGAGCGTCGGCTCGAGATCCAGCCGCGCCTGCCCAGGCCCTAGAGGGAGGAACCGATGCCCCATTCGCAATATCTACCCCACGAGATGGGCTCGGCCACGGTGTCGCCGACCGGCCGTTTCGAGGCTGGCTCCTACCAGGAGTTTACGGTGACCTATACGGCGGGGCGCTTCGGCATCGACGATACGGGCTCGATCAAGGTTGTGCATCGTTTCGCTTCTGACATGGGGCGCCCGCAATTCGATGACCCGACGGCACCGAATTTTATTTCCGTCGAGGCCTCCAACGGCGCCGTCTTGTTGGCCGAGTACGATGGCAAGAGCAACATCCGGCCCTGGGACAAGACGCTCTACATCAAAGTGGTGCGCGGCTTTCTCCGCGAGGGTGACCAGATCGTGATCCGGTTCGGTGACCGCCGTCAGGGTTCACCGGGCATCCGCATCCAGACCTTCGCCGAGGAGACCTTCGAGTTCCGGGTCATCGTCGATGCCATCGCCACCTACAACTACGTGGAGCTTCCCGAACAGCCGCACATCGCCATCGTCTCCGGCCCGCCGGTGCTGTGGAAGGCGATCCTGCCGACGCTCCGGCGCCAGGGCGAAACGTTCCGGCTTGCCATGAAGGGCGAGGACAAATGGGGCAACCCGTCCGACCAGTGCGCGGCCACCTTCACGTTGCGCGCCAGCCTACCCGTCGACGGCCTGCCGGAGAACGTAACCTTCACGCCCGGGGAATTTGCAAAAGTGTTCGAGAATTTGAGTGTCGGCGAGAGTGGTGACCTGGTCATCCAGATGATCGACGAAGACGGAGATATGGCGGCCCGGTCCAATCCGCTCCGCATCGTCGAGGCGGCCGACCTGTTGCCGTACTGGGGCGACCTGCACGGCCAGTCGGAAGAGACCATCGGCACCAACTCGGCCCGCGATTTCTTCAACTTCGCCCGCGACCGCGCCTTCCTCGACGCCTGCTCGCACCAGGGCAACGACTTCCAGATCACGTCCGCGTTCTGGGCGCACTTGAATGAGCTCACCGCCGAGTTCGACGAACCCGGACGCTTCGTCGTCTTCCCCGGTTACGAGTGGTCGGGCAATACCGGCCTCGGCGGCGACCGCAACGTGCTCTACCGTAACGAGGGCCGGCCGATCCACCGCTCGTCACACGCCCTCGTCGACGATCTGTCGGACGCCCATACGGACGCCCATTCGGCGGGGGAACTGTTCGAGGCGCTCAAGGAAGAGAACTGCGTCGTCTTCGCCCATATCGGCGGGCGCTACGCCGACATCAAGATGGCTCACGACGTCCGTCTGGAGTGCGCCGTTGAGGTCCACTCCGCCTGGGGCACCTTCGAGTGGCTGATCGAGGACGCCTTCGAGCAGGGTTACCGGGTCGGCATCGTCTCCAATTCCGACGGCCTGACCTGCATGCTGGCGCCGTCGCACGACCGTGACGGTCTCATCGAGGCGCTCAGGAAACGCCATCACTATGGGACGACCGGCTGCCGCACGGTGCTCGACACCCGCATCCGCTTCGATGGTGAGGCGCAACTGTTCGACGATGATCCCAACCTGGGTCCGGCGGGCTCGCATGCGGTAACCGAGGCGATGATGGGCGATATCCTCAGCTTCGACGGCGATGAGATCGAATTCACCATCGATTGCCATGCCACCGCCCCCATCGAACGCATCGACATCCGCAACGGGCTGGAGACCGTCGAGACCTTGCGCCCCTACAGCGAGGCCGATCTCGGCCGGCGCATTCGTGTCATCTGGGAGGGCTCCGAATACCGGGGCCGTGGGCGCGAAACCTACTGGGACGGCTGGGCCGAACTCGTCGGAAATGCCTTCGAAGGGGTGCGGCCGATCAATCGTTACAACCAGGACAAACGGTGCGGGCCAGTCTCGAAATCACGGTTGGAATGGACGGCACTGACCACCGGCGGTTTCGGCGGCTTCGATGCCTGGCTCAAGGAGGCGGACTCGGGAATGCTCAGGATCCATACCAACCTGGTGAAGGCGGAGATTCCCGTCTGCGAAATCGGCTACCACGACACGCGCTTCGAGGCCGGCGGCATCAACCGCGGCATCCGCGTGTTCCGCATGCCCGACGACAACCCGCACCGGGCCGTGACCGTGAAGCGGGGACTGCCCGTGAAACCGGACGGCGACAACGCCTATTACGTACGCATCACCCAGGGCGACGGCCATTTCGTCTGGTCGAGTCCCATCTACGTGTTCCGGGGCGGTTGACATGACTCGCGGCATCGATCACCTGGTCCTCGCCGTCAACGACCTCGATGAAGGGGCGGCCTTCTACGAGCGATTGGGGTTCACCCTGACGCCCCAGGCCCAGCACCCCTTCGGCACCGGCAACCGCCTAGTCCAGCTCGGCAACGGGTTTCTCGAGCTCCTGTCCGTGACCCGGCCCGAGGATATCGTCGAGGCGGACGAGGACGGTTTTAGTTTCGGCGCCTACAACCGGGACTTCCTGGCGCATCGCCAAGGCGTTTCGATGATATCCCTGACAAGCGACGATTGGCAGGCAGACCGGAAGTCGTTCGAGAAGAAGAAGCTGAAACCGCACGCGCCGTTTGCCTTTGAGCGCCAGGCCAAACGGCCCGACGGGAGCGAGGTCACGGTCGGTTTCGACCTCACTTTCGTCACCCATCCCGACATGCCGGAAGCGCCATTTTTCACCTGCTGTCACCGCCATGAGCGTGACGTCTTCTACAAGCCGGAATACCAAGCCCACGACAACGGTGCCCATACGGTGATCTCGGCCATCATCCTGGCCCCCGATCCGGTGAAGACCCGGAAGTTCATCGAGGATCTCGATTGCGATGAGGAGCAGATGCCGGTCAACACGCCGGAAGGATTCCTGGAGCTCTTTCCCGAGGTCACGCAGCCGCCGGAGGATCGGGGTACGCTGTTCGTCGGCTTCTGGATCGGGGTCGACAATCTGGACCGAGTGCGTGCGCTGCTCGAAGAACGCGGTGTACCCTTCACCGACTTTCCCGGCTGCCTGGAGATCGCGCCCGAGACCGCCTTCGGGGCCCTCATCTGCTTCGCCGAGACGGGGGTCTAGGAGAGCCGCATGGACGAGACCCTGACCGTCAGCGTCTGGCGCGGCCACGAGGAGGGTGAATTCCGCACCTACGACGTGCCGAAACGGGAAAGCCAGACGGTGCTCGATGTTGTCACATATATCCAGCGCCAGCTCGACCCGTCGCTGAGCTACCGTTTCGCTTGCCGGGTCGGTGTCTGCGGGTCCTGCGCCATGGTCGTCAACGGGCGGCCGCGCTGGACCTGCCGCACCCACGTCTCCAAGGTCGCCGGCGACGGCACCCTGACCGTCGAGCCCTTGCGCAACCTGACCGTGGTCAAGGACCTTGCCGTCGACATGACCGACTTCTTCGACAAGTGGGCCAAGGCGGAGGGCGCCTTTCAGCCGACGGCCGACCGTCATGCCGATTTCGCCCCAGTCTCGCCGGACGACCCGAAACGCCGGGAGGCTAGCGCCGGCATCGAGTGCATCGGCTGCGGGGTTTGTTATTCGGGCTGTGACGTCGTTGCCTGGAACAAGGATTACTTGGGTCCGGCGGCGCTCAACCGGGCCTGGACTCTGGTCAACGACGAGCGGGACGCGGCGCCGCTCGATCGCCTGCGGGCCGTCGCCGGCGACGGTGGGTGTCTGGGTTGCCATTCGCAGCAGGGCTGCCGGGAATATTGCCCCAAACATCTCAATCCGACGGCGGCCATCGGCGGCCTCAAGCGCGCCGTCGCCCGGGCCGCGTTGAAGGGGGAAATCTGATGTCCGTACGCATGGAAACTAGGCTATGGCTGGCGCAACGAACGGCGGGTGCCGTGCTCGGTCTTTGCGTCATCGTCCATCTGGCGACCATGGTCGTCGCCGTCCAGGGTGGCCTGACGGCAGCGGAGATCAGCGCGCGGGTCACGTCGAACGGTCTCTGGTTCGCTTTCTATACGGTTTTCGTGCTGGCCGCTGCGGTCCACGCGCCGATCGGTCTGCGCACGATGCTCGGCGAAATGACGGCGCTTTCCAAGGCCCGGGTCGACCTGTTGGCATTCCTGTTCGCGGCCTTTCTTCTGGTCGCCGGATTGCGGGTGGTGTTCGGGTTCTTCACGCTTGCGGGGGCGGCATGAACGAACACCGCAATCACGCCAACTACTGGGCCTTCGTGGTCCATCGCGTTTCGGGTGTCGCGCTCGCCGCGTTCCTGCCGGTGCATTTTTATGTCCTGGCGTTGGCCTTCGAGAACCCGGCGGCCCTCGACGGGCTGTTAGCCTGGACGGATAACCCTCTTGTTAAAGTAGCCGAAGCCGGCCTCGTTATCCTGCTGGCCGCCCATCTGACCGGCGGCGCCCGGCTCCTGGACATCGAGTTTCTGCCCTGGCACGACCGGCAGAAGACGGCCGTCGCACTCGCCGGCGGCGCCAGCCTCGCTATCGGATTGGTGTTCCTGCTCAATGCCTATTGAATGGACGATCATCCCCTTGGGCGCCTTCCTGGCCGCCTTCGTCGTCGGCGCCGCCGCCGTTTGGCTGCACTTTATGGCACCCGGTGAGGCGGCACCCTTGATCGTGATGACCGGCCTGACCATTCACGTGATCGCCATCGTACGCCTCCACAAGGACCTGGAATTCACCCATCTAGCGCCGTTCATCGGCCTCGGCATTCTCGGTGTCCCCATCGGCACCTGGCTCTTGGCCCATATCGAGGCCGGCCCGTTCCGCTTTTCCGTGGGCGCGCTGCTGGTCGTCTACGGCGCCGGGTTGCTGGCCATGCGCCATCCGCCGGTGCTCAAGGCTGGCGGCAAGGTCCTCGACGCGTTAGTCGGTGGCATCGGCGGCGTCCTCGGCGGGCTCGCCGGGATGTCCGGCGCCGTGCCGGCCGTCTGGTGCGGGCTCCGCGGTTGGTCGAAAAGCCAGGCCCGCGGCGTCAGCCAGCCCTACATACTGGTCATGCACGTGTTTTCGCTCATCGCCATGTGGTGGGCCGGGTTGGTGACGGTAGAGACGGGCATGCGGTTCCTGTGGGGTCTGCCGGCCATTCTCGTCGGTATTGGCGCCGGTATCGCCCTATACCGGCGCCTCAACGAACAACTCTTTCGCAAACTGGTCCTGGCCATGCTGGCGGCTTCCGGGCTGACCCTGATCATCTGAGGAGAGTCCCATGGACATCGATCTCGACGCCATCGAGGAAACCGCCAAGACCCTCTATATCCAGGCGCTGAAGGTGCTGCCTGACGATATCAAGGAAGGCTTCGAACGCTTGGACGCGACGGAGACGGACGCCACGGGCAAGAGCATCCTCGCCACCATGATCCAGAACATCGCCGTTGCCGAGGAAACCGACAACCTTTTGTGCCAGAACACCGGCATCCCCATCTACAACGTCACCATTGGGCGTAACGTCTCTGTTGACGGTCATGAACTGAAAGAAGCGTTGCGGCGCGGTTGCGAACGGGCGACCCGCGAGTATCCCCTGCGCTCGTCGGTCGTCCATCCGGTGACCCGGGAGAACGAACACACCTCCTGCGGCATTCGGGTGCCAGTCATCAATATCGACTTCTCGGCCAACGACGAAGTCCTCGAGATCGAAATGATTCCCAAGGGTTCGGGCTCCGAGAACGGCTCCTTTCTCAAGATGTGCATTCCGGCCGACGGCGTTGGCGGCATCAAGCGCTTCGTCGTCGACAAGGTCATCGAAGCCGGCGGCAAGGTCTGTCCGCCGACCATCGTCGGCGTCGGCGTCGGCGGCACCTCGGACCTCTGTGCGCATCTGGCCAAAATCGCCGCCGCCCGCGGCCTTGGCACGATGTGTTCCGACCCGGAAGGCGCCAAATTGGAAACGGAGCTAGCGGACGCCGTCAATTCCTTGGGTATCGGTCCGCAGGGCCTGGGCGGGGATTCGACGGCCTTCGCCGTCCACGTGGAGACGGCGGCGACCCACATCACCATGAACCCGGTCGCCGTCAACATCATGTGCCATTCGGCGAGGCGCGCCCGGGCCACGTTTACGCCGAACGGCGTCGAATTCGGGTTCTAGGAGGCGTCCCATGGCCCACTACGACATCCCCATGCCCTGCGACGAGGAAACGGTGCGCAAGCTCCGCATCGGCGACACGGTAACGCTGCAGCACTGGCTTTTCGGCATCCGCGACGCGACGCAGATCCACATGTTCGATCGTGGGCGCAAGACGCGTCTCGATCTTGCCGGCCATGCGGTCATCCATACGGCGCCCAATGTCAGGCAGGTGCCGAAATCCAATGAATGTCCGGTCGGGTACCAGTCGGTCTGCATTGGCACCACCACCAGTGCTCGCATGGAGCGCTTCACCCGACCGCTGATGGACCAGTACGGCGTGCGCATGATCATCGGCAAGGGCGGGCTCTTAGAGGACAGCGCCCAGGCCTTCCGGGACCTCGGCGGCGTCTACCTCGCCATCATCGGCGGTACGGCGGCCCTCGAGACGACCTGGATCAAGCGCATCGTCGATGTCGACCTCGACGACCTCAACCCGGAGAGCCTGTGGCAGTTCGAGATAGCCGATTTCGGGCCGCTCCTGGTCGGCATGGACAGCCACGGCGGCAGCCTGTTTCAGATGGTTCGCCAGACCGCGGCCGACCGCCGCGCCCAGGCGCTGGCCAAGATGGGGGTCGAAGCCTGATGCCGGACATCGAACATCTGAAGACTGATGTTCTGATCCTCGGCGCCGGCGGCGCCGGGCTGTTCGCGGCATTGCACGTCCTGCAAGGCGCCCCCGACCTCGACGTCACCATTGCCGTCAAGGGGCTGCTCGGCAAATGCGGCTGCACCCGCATGGTCCAGGGCGGCTACAACGTGGCCCTGGCCCCGGGCGACTCGGTCGAGCGCCATTTCATGGATACCATCGAGGGCGGCAAATGGCTCAACGACCAGGACCTGGCCTGGACCCTGGTCAGCGAGGCCCGGGTCCGCATCCGCGAGCTGGAGAACGAACTCGGCTGTTATTTCGACCGCAATCCGGACGGCTCCATCCATCAGAAGGCCTTCGCCGGCCAGACCTTCGACCGCACCGTCCACAAGGGTGACCTCACCGGTATCGAGATCATCAACCGCCTTTCCGAGCAAGTGTGGACGCGCGGGGTAAAGCGCCTTGAGGACCATCGCGCTGTCGAGCTGATTAAGTGTAAGGACGGTCATGCCATCGCCGGCGTTCTGATGATCGACATGCGCACCGGCGGCTTCCGCCTGGTCGAGGCCCGCGCCGTCCTCGTCGCCACCGGCGGCGGGCCAACCATGTACCGCTACCACACGCCGTCTGGCGACAAGAGCTGCGACGGCCTCGCCATGATGCTGCGCGCCGGTATCGCGCTCAGGGACATGGAGATGGTGCAGTTCCACCCGACCGGCCTCGTCGCCGGCCCGGAAACGCGGATCACCGGCACCATTATCGAGGAGGGGCTACGCGGTTTCGGCGGTCATCTTTTCGGCGCCGACGAAGAACGCTTCATGGAGAAGTATGATCCGCGCGGCGAGCGGGCAACGCGTGACATCGTCAGCCGCGCCATGTTCGAGGAGATGCGTTCCGGCAACGTCGGGCCCAACGGCGGTCTCTACATCACCATGCGCCACCTGGACCCGGACGACGTCAGGCGCCTCTTCAAGGGCATGGTCGAACGCTGCGCCGACTGCGGGTTCGATCTGGTGTCGGGCCTCGTCGAAGTGGTGCCGACGGCGCACTACATGATGGGCGGCGCCGAATTCGACGTGGATTGCAAGACCAGCCTCGAGGGCCTGTTCGCCGCCGGCGAGGACACCGGCGGCGTACACGGGGCGAATCGGTTAGGCGGTAACGGCGTCGCCAACTCGACCGTGTTCGGCGGGCTCGCCGGCGACAGCATCGCCAAATGGGTGCGCAAGGCGGGTGCCTTTCGTGAGCCCGACCAACAGGCTGTGGTCCAGTCCCTCGAACGCTGCCACCGACCGTTCCAACCGCCGGCCGGCGATCTTGAAGCCGTTCGCATCGGCCTTTCGGACATGATGTGGGAGGACGCCGGCATAATCCGTGACGCGACCAGCCTGAAGCGGGCCGCCTCGGCGCTCGAAGGTCTCCACAAGGCCTTGAACGGCATCGGTGTCGGCTCCGGGCCGCAGCCCTACCACATGGCTTGGCACGATTGGCTCAACCTTAATAACCTGATCCTGGTCAGCCGGGCTATCGTCGCTGCGGCTGAGGTGCGCGACGATTCAAGGGGTGCCCACTACCGTGCCGATTTCCCCGAGACCGTCGGTCTGGAAACCTCCTGGTATACCCGAGTGCGCCTGAAAGAAGGCCAGCTCGCCGTCAACCGCGAACCGGTGGATTTCACACGGGTGCGGCCGGGGGAGAGTTTGGTGGGGACGTAAACAACACCGTTTCCGGCCAAGTCTCGTCCAACCCAACCCTGGCGCACGGTGGCCAGGAACCCGTCGACGTTAATGTGAAGCTCGTGCACCGGTTCGTCCTCCAGGCGCTTGCGGTCGATGGCGTTCTCCCGGAAGACTTGGCTGGCGTCGGCCATGCGGCCAAGCTCGTCCCGGCGGCCGCGGCCCGGGATTTCCGTCTCCAGATCGCTGGCAGCCAGCTTGGTCATGGCGTCGATTGACGAAGGCGCTGGACACGGTGGAGACGAGGACGATGAAGCCGAGTGAGATCTGCGTGCCAGCACCGACCGTGTCGGCCTCTTCGATGCGTTCGGCCCGGGCCTGGGAGGCCGCCTGTTTCTGTTTTTCCAGGGACATCTTGCGCTCTTGGAAGGCGCCGGCCAGGTCCTTTTTGCGGGCGTCGAGCTCGGCGGCGAAGGTTTTCTCGAGTTTTCCGGCCGCCGCATTGAGCGGCGTCACCGAGTCGTCCAGCACCATCTCCATGACGCCGAACGGGTTCTCCAGGGGGCCGATGGTGGAGACGAAGCGGATGATACCCGCGTCAGCCAAGATTTCGACCACCGGTGTCTCGGCGCGGGCCTTGTCCCCAATGGCTTTGGCGAAGTCTGCCATACTCGCCGGATCGAGTTCGTTGTCGGCGGCAACTTCTTCCAAGCTCTCCAGGTCGACGGCCGGGAAGTAATTAATCTCTTTGGCGTCGGTGAGAACCTCCAGGTAGACGTCGCTGTTGGCTTCGAAGAACTCTCGGTCTTCCTCCGGCATCGGCGACAGGATCGATTCCAGTCGTGAACTGATAATCAGAAGCGCGCCTTCCGTCTTGCCGTGAAGGAACGCTTTCCGGGTTTCGATGTCCTGGCTTTTCTGGTTCAGTGCTCCGGCGTTGACGGCTTCGGCCAGCCGGATGTCGAGAGTCTCCTCAGCCGTCAGGCTGGTGACCAGCTGTTTCTCGAGAACCGCGATCTCGCCGGCAGCGGCGGCCTCGGCCTTTTGGTTGAGATCAGTCAACGAGTCCAGGTTCGTCTTGCCGACGAAGAACCCGATGCCGCCCGACAGGGTGAGTAGAGCGACGGTTATGAGTACGAACTTCGTGCTGAGCCGAGAGGCAGCGTACCGCGCATTGGACGTCTTTGTCCGAGCAGCCGCAAGCCTGGTCCAGCATGCAGGAATCGCGGTAGAGAGATGAGGCCTGCTGGAAATCCCCAGCCTCACAGGCGTCGTATATCGCCTGATTGATCTGTTCCATGTCTCCCTGCAACCCCCTCGCGTGCAACACCGGGAACCAGTCTCAATAGCGCGGTATTATGCATAAGGCGGGTACCGATGCTATGCGGGAAAACCCGTAGACCGCGAAAAGCACTGTAGGCGCTCGACCGTCGATGCTCGTGGGCGGCCGCGTCCGTTGGTGGTTTCCCTTCCCTTGGTATCCCCAACCGTGTTAGCAGGCAGGGTAACGGCGGGAACTCGGCGGGATACCGGCGAGGGATGCGGAAAGAGGAAGTATGGACGACAGGAAAAGCCTGATCGGCGCCTCGATCGACTTCGAGACGGACGGCAAACACCACGGGCACCTAACCGTGCCTCATTCCCGCGATTCCTCGGCCTGGGGGTCGCTCCTGGTTCCGATCAGTGTCATCAGGAACGGCGACGGCCCGACGGCGCTGCTGACGGGCGCCAATCACGGCGACGAATACGAGGGACCGATTGCGCTGACCAAACTGCGCCGCGCCCTCGACCCGGATCGGGTCTCGGGACGCATCATCATGATCCCGGCCCTCAACTATCCGGCCTTCCGCGCCGCCCGGCGCACCTCGCCGATCGACGGCGGCAACATGAACCGGGCGTTCCCGGGCCGCCCGGACGGTACGATCACCGAGAAGGTCGCGCACTACGTGGACAGTGTCCTGGTGCCCATGGCCGATATCGCCGTTGACATCCATTCGGGCGGCAAGACCTTGAATTTCCTGCCCTCGGCCATCATCCACCGTCTCGACGACGCCGATCTCATGGCGCGGACCCTGGCGGCATTGAGAGCCTTCGGCGCACCCGTCGGCCTCGTCCTCGAAGAGTTGGATGCCGCCGGCATGCTGGATACGGCCGTCGAGGCGCGTGGCAAGGTCTTCATCTCGACGGAACTGGGCGGCGGCGGCACGGCGACCCCGGAGACGGTCTACATCGCCGAGACCGGGCTCTGCAACGTGCTCAAGCATACGGGTATCCTGGAGGGGGTGCCCGACCATCCTTGGGGTTCGACCCGAATGATGCATACGCCGGGCCGGGCCTATGTGATCGCCGGTGATGACGGCCTGTTGGAGATGACCAAGTCACCGGGAGACGCGGTTTCGGCCGGCGAAACCGTCGGGGTCATTCATTACGTCGAGCACCCGGACCGTGAGCCGATGATCCATGCGGCGGAGAAGGATGGCATCCTCATCGCCCGGCACCACCCCGGTCTGGTCGAGCGCGGCGATTGCCTGGCCTTGATCGGCGAGGACCTATCTACCTAGGCAGTATCGACTCCGCGCGCCGCCGCCCACTTTGCGCCGAGTTCCTTGAGTTCCGCCTCGCTCAGCATTTCCTCGGCGAGGGGAAAGAGAATGGCCTCTTCCTTCTGGAAATGGCTCCGCGCCAGCGCGACCAGGTCGCGCAGCACCGTCTTGACGTAATCGACGTCTTCCGAGTCGCGCATCTCGCTGACGTAGCGGTCCAGTTCCTCGTGCTCGGCCCGCATCACGGCAAGCGGTCCGGCGTCGCCGATATGCGGCTCCAGGGCCGGAAAGAAGACCGTCTCCTCGATGTCCTGTGTGGATGGCTCCCGCGTTGCAAGGACTTTTTGACGACATGGCGGCCAAATCGGGTACGGTCTTGTGTGCGGCCTGTTGACGCGGTGTTTCTGAACCGCTGGCCCTGATGGTATCCGTGGAT
>Ga0209680_1000170_pt1 | contig 16400 bp, 10 predicted proteins | sample WorMetLIZISLAND1_FD_187413 | JGI IMG/M metagenome (GOLD analysis project Ga0209680, IMG submission 187413) | Marine gutless worms symbiont microbial communities from Max Planck institute for Marine Microbiology, Germany - Olavius loisae LIZARD... ... | reverse complement strand
CTAAAAACCAACAATGTTTGCTGTAAGTTTGAATACTAGGCAACAACCAACACTCAATCACCAAAACAGTAACAAAAGTAACATTTACTCAGGTTACAGTCATCTTCCACGAAGTGTTTCTGCATGAGAAACTCTTGTATTTTAGCATAATGAACAAAAGCTAAGTTCAATCTTAAAAACACAGAAAATCACAACATGTGACATAAGTTGTCGAAAAATTACCATCAACTCTTAGAAGCTGGCTAAAAACTAACTTTGATTGCTGTAAGTTTGAATGCTAGGCAACAAAACAATACTAAAGGACCAAGAAACTAACAAAAAAAAGCATTTACTCGGGTCAGTCATCTTGCACGAAGTGGTTCTGCAAGAAAGATCTTCTAAGAATGATTGCTGTACTTTAAAATGCTAGGAAACAAAAACAACAGTCAGTTGAGCAGCAAAATTACAAATCTTTCCACATCACAGAACCTGTACATCAAACTCGATGTGTCTGTCTTTATGCATCACAATTAAAGTACTGTCATATTCATGTTCAAAGTGAACACACTATGCTCTACAGTATGAGCAAAGTTCAGCACATTGCAAATTACGTTCAAGCAAACTCCAGTTCTCATATCAGCTGTCACAGTTTCAGTTGATGGTTCCGTAAGAAGTCCTTCACATTAGTCCACGTTCTGTTCCTGAGGCAAGAATGGTTCCCCAGACACTGCATTATTTCATGCTTTCCAGGAAGTCCCTTGGTGTAGAAGTACTTTCCCAGTGAAACATGAAGAGCGGACTTTTCTTCACTTGTCCATGGGGTTCTCTTTGTTGACCTTGCTCCTTTCTTTGCTAAAAACAAATTAGACAGTGAAACCAGTGAAGGACCAAGATGAAATCAAACCTAGGCAACTGTGATCCCCTTAAAGCTGTTGAACATGTCACATAACTACTGACTAGTGCTTGGATTTTCTGGGTACCAGATGTGTATTGAAGCAGGTACCCAGAGTCTGTCATATAAGCCCTCTAGTCAGCGTGCCAGCCGTCATCAGAGGCGATTTCAGTCCAAAGAATGGTCCCAGTAACTGTGTGTAGATGTTAAATTGTGTAAATCAAACATATTTTATTAGCTGTCCTAATTAATTGTACTAAATATGACAAGAAGCTCTGCTAACGCAGAGATAATGTGCGTCATTTTTGTGATACAATTGCCTTAGCATACAGAGCAGTCTTAACCTCTTGTATTGAAAATTCTTGGTCCATCTACACTATCCCCGGCCAGTACTGTCATCTGTAAAATCATAAAAATCTCATAATGAAAAGAACTGAAAAGCTCAGCACAAGTGAGTCCATATCACTCCACTGTCGCATGCTATACACTAGGATGGCAGGACTCTTGACTCTATGATGAACTGCTTATAGCAGTTATTGGCGACACATGCAAATGATCGAAACTGCTGCTTTGAGCAGTAGGGTACCCCTTTCAACACATTAATTTGGGTGGAACCCCTGAACTCAGGATGATGAAATTTGGTCTTAGCAAACTAGAGACATCACCGTAACAGAAGGTGTAAAAATTATTTCTGTATCTCGAACCGTTTTGGCGTGGCTCATAAGTGTGATGGACAGACAGACAGAATGGGCCGTAGCATATAGCGGCATCTTAATGACGCATGCTAAAAATGTTAGTTACTTTATTAAACCACCACAAGCATGAACGTCGTGCTTATCGGAAACAAATTTCTGCAGACTGCTAAACTATGGCATCGGACAACTGACAGTGATTCTTGATGCGGTGCACAACGGCAGTGTCTGTCTTGTGGGTGAACGAGCATGGTCCACTTCCAATAAGCACAGTACTGCATATAGGTCTCGGGCAAGCTGTTTAAATGCAGGTTCTACCGTCAATGACAAAGGAAATGAGTACTACATGCAATTTGTGTGGACTGCTGAACAACAGCTAGTGGAAACCCTACTGATAGTCAACCTTATGACCTGTAGGTTTCAGGAGTTCACATGCTTTACACAACAAAATGATCTAAAAAGTGCATACATTCCTTGTGAGGTTTGGACTCACTGACGTCAACACGTCCAGAAGTACCAGCAGCGGCAGCACTGCACTCAATGTCGTCGTCACAATCATCATCTCTCACCGCGTCATCAGTAACCAATTCTGTCATGCCATACAACTAAGTGTCACAATATGATGGCTACCACAAAAATTTTGTCTGCAGTGGCAAACACACTGCTCTTCTTTTGCATTGCAAACCACAAGCTAATGCAAAAATCACATGACTAGTCCCATTTCACAGCTGCAGCTGAATAGTATATCGGCTAATGAAACGAAAATGAGGCTTGATGAAATTTCGTATAGAATCTTGGCAAACGCACTTAAGTTAATCTGAATTATGTTATAAACACAAAAAAACATGTTGCCATTTTTTCCATTTGGTCCCGGGGTCATTTTGAGGCTTATCTACAGGGTGGTCCAAAAAGAAGTGGAACCCCAGTTTTAATTTTGCGATAATTTCCGTAAATGTACATTGATTTTAACCATCTTTTTACTATTACAACAAGAAATGTATGGTGCATAAAAGTAAAATTACGCCTACCACCTCACCTTTATTCTGTAACCCCCGTTACCTAAAATGAGATATTTAAAACTAAAACTTGTGGACTAAGATGACAAAGGTAAAACTGCGGTCTTGGAATCCAACTGCCAAGGAGGTCAAGCTCAAGTCTGGGTCCAAAGTCCAAATACTGAAGGCGACATCTTCACTCTTTGACAGAATCCTGGTAATAGCAGGGGCGGATACAGGAAATTGGTTGGGGGGCACATTGGGGAGGGGTATACCCCTCCCCAGCTGACTAGGGGGTCTGGGGGAGCATTGTAAGCTCCCTCAGCGCCAAAAGCGATTTTTGAGCATTTCGTACTCATTTTTTTGCAATTATACGCCTGTTTTTACTGATTTTGGAAGCTGAATATCACGCTTGATGGAGGTTTGGGGGGCACGTGCCCCTGTGCCCCCAACTGGATCCGCCCCTGGGTAATAGCACGGTCATCAAGAGAGGACATTGACTTGGAAACTGCGGTTAGTCGATGGAATGGCAGTCTTGCACGAATTACTGGCTGTCAAGGACCTCAAGGATTGCACTCTAACAGCACCTGCATCTCACTGACAGACACACAGACAGATGGGCAAACATACATTTTATATTATGCACTGATGTGATGCACAAGTCAAAACAGCTCATAACATCACCTTCTTCAAGGTCAATGTTGACGTCATCCAATGATTGACCAGTTAGTCTCTGGTGCTGTCCCGTCTCGATGGCCATTAGCAATTTGGCCACTTTAGCCGTCTGTAACACCTCACTAGGTAATCTGTAGAAGTCTCTGTGAATCTTTATATTGTGCCCCATGAACTGCGCAATGACATCAAGCTCATTGTCTCTTAAGTTTAACACTTGTGAGACAGTAGCAATGTGCTTTCGTAGTGCAGTTCCTCGTAGAGTCTCTGGTGACTGGGCACCACATTCCTCCGCATATTTGCGCATGACATCCGAGCCCCGTAAATGACTGCCGGAACTAGGTCTGGCAAACACGAAATCATTGGAATCAGGGACGCCATTCACTCCTCTTTTGCTGATAATCATCTGCAATGCACTGTTAAATCGACTTGTCAGCAGTATGGGCACATGGTTGCCGCACTTGCCAACAACTTGCACTCTAGTGAGCATATGACAGAGGCGCTTCTCCAATTCTGTCAAATGCTCCGTGATATCTGACTGAACATCACCAACTGTAGCACTTTCATAATCACTGACTTTCATCTTTGCCACTTCACCCACTCTGCGGCGATTGAATAATATCACCTGCGCCAGTGTAACTTCCGACAAAGTGATCCATGCAGAATGATTCGATTCAGACAGAACCTGCAAATCGTTCATAGCCTTCTCGGATTCACACGAGAGATAATGTGTCATTTTTGAAATGTCAGCTGCTAGTGGAAGAATTGTGACTTTATTCAACTTGTGATCATGCAGCGTCTTCAGTGCTTTTGCACTGATTTGGTCCGACCACTCAATGTCACAAAGACGAACGAACGCATTGCCCCTGTCTTCCTTATCCTTCGAACCTGTCTGCAGGGCTTCTGATATCAGAATCATTGAGCACTTTTTCAGTGAATGGCCCAGTTTCAGTGCCAGTGAAGGAATACTGTACTTCGTGGTATCGTAAGAAAATCCGCAAACTTTGTGAACACTGGACACCAGGTTCTTGAAACATGTCGGATCCAATGCATCCGCAAGTGAGTGCACTTTGTGTTCCTGCTTCAACTGCACAACTAAGCGACCAAGTTCTCGAAGTTTGCATCGCACATGTTCATGTTTATCAGGATCACTAAAGTGCTTAGCTGTCAACTTGTGTGCGAACTGTATTATGAGTGAATCATTCACTATTGCTCGTTTCACCTCGTCATCTCGTAGATGTCTAAGAACTTCCCATGTTTGAGGCTTGATGTGGTCTGGAACTGGCAACAACAACTGACCTCTGGAAATATTTCTTCTCTCCGTGTTCTGTGCTGTTTTCTTCCACACACACCTTTTCTTACAGTGTTTCCAAAGTTGCGACTTCGCGTAATACCCATAACAGTCTGGGCAAGGAACATAATCGTCCGATGAGGCGCTGTTTTTCGGTCTGTAAACAACAACAACCTCCCCTTTGCCATGCGTCAGTACCTCATAGTTGTGTTTGTGGTTCCCGAGGTTTCTGAGTTTGAGCAGATGACGTGCTGCCTGGTGTTTGTCAGTAAGTGACATCATTTTGCCTACATCTAATTCCTGTGAATGCTGAGACAGAAGGTGTGGCCGTATTTTGGCATATGCTCGGTCGCAATACAAGCAATAATACCTCTTATCAAAAGATCTGTGCCCCTGAGATTCCGTGCTTACTACTGTAATTGATTGTGATTCCATTTCACGCTTTCCGTCACTGGTGCTTGCTTCTGCGGCAACCACAGCACTGTCGCATCCATCACCCTCTGAAGCTGCACATGAAATGCCGTCTCCGTCCTCTGATAGCAGCAACTTGCGTTTTTTCACCGACTGTCTGCGCACTGGAACTGGAAGTGGAATTATTGGTGACAGTGAGGAGTCAGAAACCTGTGAATCCGGTTCATACTCTGAATCATCATCATCGTCATCATCATCATCATCAGGGCAGTGTGGCAATGGACCTTCGGCTGGAAGCTCACCAGCGGCCACCAGACCCGCATTTCCAGATCCTGAATACAAAACAGCATATACGAACATTAATGTGAACAAGACGCTCAGCTGTCACAAGAACAGCACAATGGGAATTTTGTATTTAAGACTGTAGTAACTACAGAACTACACTTGGTTTGTGCAGAGAAAACGATAGTTTTTGCAGAGCTGTTGAAACCCTTAATTTTTGTGTTCACGCTAGGGGGGTCATCGACGACAGGGGCCGGCAGTGGCACCCGTGTGCAGCGGGTGGGTTTCCAATGTCTGTTGCATGCTTACATAGGGTTTATCTTGTGCTGTTTGTAAGACACCGTCAATTGCAAGGCAGAAATCCAACTGAACTTCTGAATCAAGCTTGAAATGACTCCAGTAACCCTATACCGAGCTATATCAGAAAGCCTAGCCCACGCAAAGGTAAGCGGGCAACAGCAGTGCATGCATGAATGCCCCTAGCGAAGAAATATACAGCAAGTCAACGATATGCGATTCTGTATTGATGGTTAATGCTAACCGTCGCAGCATTACTTACAGTGTGCAAAATATTTTCGGGTGTAGGGGTTGAAAATCGCAATTTTCGACTACGGTATTGTGATTGTAGTCCCCTACCAAAGGAACATCCAGCAATATCAATATAATCTGTGCATCGCTCAAAAGTACATTTAGTACGCTACAATTCTGTTGCTGACAGTACAGGTCTATCTTCATTCGTTTTGACGTTGTTGCCTCTCAAATCTGCGAAATCACGCAAAATTCCAAGGAAATTCGAACATATAGCACGTGGCCATTGGACTCACAATGTGCGGTTTCCCATTGGTAGACAATGGGGTCACAGCCAGTCTCTTCAAAATCCATATAGTAACCCGAGACGACAAAACAACGCAAGTGCAAGTAATGGGCCATTAGAAACACACCTGTCACATGTGATGGTTCGTCCTGCATGGCGTGTATTATCTGAACCAACACGGAATGTGCAGAACTGCTGGCAGACAGATTCGGTAGCACGAATCTGGATAAAGCATCGGACAAGTTCACAACGCTTGCTGCTGGTGCTGACACCTGCAGAAAAAATGAAGGCACTCAACAGCAAAACTCTATATACACAGTGAGTCAGTCAGCCACATGTACTATTGAGGTGCAATAATGCAACGTTTCCAGGTAAGTTCAAACAAGCGGGCACTGACATGGCGAAGTGACAGGTGGCACATGCAGTGGCAGTGCTAGCTATAGACAAGGTAGGGTCTAGGCTCTACCATTTTCGTTCGGGCCCTACCACTCAGACAGGAAGCAACAAAATTACAATTTCCGTGGTCGTGTTGCTAGGCTTACTGCAACTCCTAACTGCAAACTCATCTCCCTGTCTATGATCATCGATGTTAAGAAAAACTGAATTGATTAACAATGTCAATGATCAAATGTTTAATGTAACGTTACAACGTACAGCACTAATAAATTATGCAAACATACCATGACATCTGATTCCGTGCCCGTTGCTGGAGTCGTGGCATCGGATGCTCTGTGCTCCAATATGCCATCCACACCGCATCTTTCAAGTGTATTCGCAGCAGTGTCTATCGAGCTCGCCACCGGAATCGTTGAATCAGATGTTACGAGTGATCTTTCCGTGCCCGTTGCTGGAGTCGTGGCATCGGATGCTCTGTGCTCCAATATGCCATCCACACCGCATCTTTCAAGTGTATTAGCAGCAGTGTCTATCGAGCTCGCCACCGGAATCGATGAATCAGATGTTACGAGTGATCTTTCCGTGCCCGTTGCTGGAGTCGTGGCATCAGAAGCTTGCTGAATTTAGCACAGCCACACATTTACAGATATTCGTACATTCAGTTATGTATTTTCCCATTTTCTGGCACTAGTACAGCGATGTAACTGTTATTAGCAAATAGCAACACTGCCAATAGCTGCCATAATTCCAAAACAGAAACACGAGTCCAATGAGATGTCAATTTATTAGCGACACATGCATGACGGATGACATTTGCAGTACTTCCATAATAAATTAGTTAACTTTGCTTATATTCTGTACGTGCATAACAGGACATGCTTTCATATTTCATCTGGATATCAACAACTCATGAAATGCTGATGTAGCCAACAAAATGACGGCAAATTAATTACAAGCACGAACAACCAATTCACATCTAGCATACAACAGGCTGGCTGGCAAATGCAAATTGCCATTAGCATTGTCAGTAACACAGAAACAAGTACCTTGTCTCTCCAGCGTCGTGTTGATGTCTTACTCTTGTACACTTTCTTATACGGATTTTCTGTCTGTACAAAATTAACACATAACATGATATCTCAAAATAATACATTCTGCAGCTCACTATGCAGCCTGTACATAACCACTGGTCAAATTGAGGGGAACGTGGGGGAAGGGCACTCTGCTTCCATTTTTCGAAGGGGAATGGCGTTCCCACAGGTTAGATGGCCTTGGTGGGTGGGCGTTTGGAATGCACCATACCCCCAAATCCACACTGGATTTCATCAACTAATGTACACGACGGTCCAAAAAAGGGGTCATCCTGTTTAATAGCAAAAAAACATTTTGAAAAACATTTTGAAAACCCCATGACCGAATTGCATGGAAGTTCGTGAATTTATGCAGTTATTAACTTCGTTTTCAAATGTAATCGTGCTGTGGCGCCACTTAGTGAAAACATAGCTACTGTGTGATGCTCCAGTCTATTTGCAAAATGTGAATAAATGATAGCTAGAAGTTTGCGCTAGACTGGTAGCCTGATACAGTGATACTGCTGTCAGTTAGTACTGTTGGCTTATTTACCCCTGATGTTGTTACTTACTTGATTCCATAGGCAAAAATAAACACCGTCACAAATGATGTCATCAAGCAGTCCTCCGACATCATCACATCATTGCTTAGCAGGTGCTAATGCCAGTTTGCTTATGTGCATACTGTGACTTTCAGTTGGCCTATGTAACGCCATTTTGCTGTGTCTCACTAAGCAAACATAGTAAAAAGTCGAATCCTAACTTATCATTTCACACACGACAACAGAGATCGGTCGTCAGTGGTTGAAGAACATATGGCAGGTTTTTTGGTATGCCTTTGTGCCTTATAAGCCTATTGCCTAGTATGGACAGCACTAATGTGGCTTTTACAACGGTAATTACGTTTTCTGAGTAGGGAACGCCATTTCCCTAACTCAGATGGTCATGGACCCCGTTCCCCTCCCTCTGATTTTACAATATGACCACTATACAAAACATTTCCATTCTCTGGCCTAGGATGCTAGCCACACAGTGAATATCTCAAGTACTGTACAGTTTTTGTTCACCATCCTGTCTTTTTACGTAATGGTACCTGGTATGTAAAAGTCATCATCAAACCTCAAGTGTATATAGAGAAATATTTTTACTACGGTACAATGACTACGGTACAATACTGATTCAGTGATTACCACTGATATTCTAATGACTAACAACAAAATTCCAAAAAATATTCAATGGCATCTGCAAACCAGAAACATGTAAAATAATCACAAAAGTTACACAAGGATACACTACTGCTTACCTCTTTTATACGTTTCATCGCGTGCAAAGACACCTGGAAAAACAGTAACAAGATAAATGTACCACTAATGAAAGAAAATCTTCTAGTTTACTTACTGCAGGTCCGACTAATCACACCACAGACAGTTCCCTGGTAGACATACCAACACAAACATGTCAGGTAAGGCTAAAGATTTCAGTTAAGCCAACCACAGCACAATGGCATGAAATATTGCCATACTAAGGTAACCAAGAAGCTCAGATATCGCTGGCATATGCACATCAGCAAGCCATAATGTTAACAGCCATCACACTGATTCAGATTGCATACATTTTCTCATTTCCATTTGAAAATCGTGCGATGGTTACGGACTCGTGTGGTTACAAACCCGTCCCTTTAGTGCTGAACAGTAGACTAATCAAACTGCTACCAGCCATCAACTCAGCGTTTCTTAATACCCTGGTTTCATTTAATGCCATTGTTCAATATGATCTCTTGCAAACATGTAGGTGACCCACTGCAAATTTTTCGATGAGTCTTACCTTGCAAGAAACTAGAGTCATGGTGCACAACTAAAGATCTTAGGATCACCTGCCTAGGCACAACAGTGGCTTGTTATGCACATACGGATGGACGCACGGTCAGACAGACGGGATTGGTATAGCTAAGACGCAATTCAGCATAGCTGCGCTGCTGATTTGCATCAATAAAATGAAGCGGTTCACTGAAGTGAAAAAGCTGGGTGTTCAAAAGGTCAATGGTCTATGTCAAAAGTCCAAAACTCACTGTAGACATGACTCATAAACAACTACCTATCTATCCACTGTCCACTAGTCTCCGATCATTTGATCTTAACTTCAGCCAAGCACAAGAACTGCTACTGGTACACATGCATTTTCTGTCGCTGCTCCCATAATCTGGAACAGAATATCACTACCAATGAGGAATACTTCTTCAATCGGCTGCTTCCGTCGCAACCTCCAGACCCCTCCAGACCCACTACTGTGCTGATCCTTAACATTATAATTCCCACAGCCGTCACACCTCAGGCATCCTACCAACTGTCCGCACCTCTCATCAAGCATATTGCTTGACTAAGTCACTATAGAATATTTCTACATTACATTACATGCACCAACATTGTATACTTCATCCACATTTAACATAGCAATCATAGGCGTAACCACGGTTCAAAAAGTGAAGGGACGAACCTGCGAGGCCTGAAGGGCGAAAGCTTGAAGCTCTGGGGTTGGGTTCTCGGGAGGCGGCAGCCAGCCCCTCCACACCAGCTAGGGGGCTGGGGGAGCGCTGTAAGCTTCCCCAGAGGGGTTCGGGGCAGAGCCCTGAAAAAAATTGATTTTGGTGCATTTTGGGACTAAATTTTGCGTCTTAAAATTGTTGCTTTTGTTGTTCACAAACAGATTTACTGTTCAATATTACTACTAATTTTGTATAATTAAGTGCAAATCAGTGATATTGTATTACCGGTATATAGTACGGTTCGTACCGTCAACGGCGCTTGACGATAAACTTGTCCATTGTCTGTCTGTGTTCAGTGAATAAACTTATGTGTGTATTGTTCTGTGAGGTTTCTACTTCCGACTAGATTTTGGCGCTCTTGGCAGCGTGGTGGCAGTTTTGCAGTGTTGCAGAGCACTGTATCACGGACCCCGGTATTCTTGAACACTGGGGACCGTGACTGCACATGGTCGTGGTTATATTTAGATAAGATCATCTGTGGCACTGCAGTCAGCAGGCTGGAAGCAATTAGTGTAGCACAGCTTGTCTGTGGATGAGCAGATGACACTTGGCAGCAGGTTGCCGCCAGTAGGCAGCTGATGACGCGGCAGCAGGCAGTCACACGGTTACACGCGTCGCGAGCGGCATCCCCCAGTGGAAGCAGGCGGAAAGTCTCTGTGTGAGGCCTGAAAACCTAGTGGCGGCTTATGCACTGTATGCTGAGCGATTATATTCATTATATACAACACATATCTTAGTGGCCAAAATCTGGGGGGACGAATAACACTGTAAATTCTGGGGAGACGCGTGCCCCCATCCCACCCCGGTGTTTACGCCTATGATAGTAACGCAGACTTTTACACTGGTATTCTACACACTAATTCAAGCAAATTCACTACAATGATATGAATAATATACTCACCGATAGCAATCATAAACAAAATCGTGCAACGACCAATAAATCAAGTCAAATTAAATAAATATCTTCTGAATCTGGCCAATTATGTGTAATTCCATCTACACACAAAACATCATTCTATTAACACTATAATATGTTAATACAGTGTCCCAAAAAATGACACAGATGTTGCACACTATAGATTCAACCCACATCAACCGATTTCGGTAATTTTTGGCAGAGATGTTGCTGATAGAGTATGCTATTGAATTGTGATTTATTATCCCACCTCTCCTAACTAATGTCTCTGGACTACCTAGGGAAACATGAACCCGGAAATTGTCTTTTCAGTACGCCACAGGCATGTGTCTTCTCCTGGAGAATGTAGGTGGCTGTGTGCATGCGGGAAGGCCAGAGGTCGTCACTTTGAACATTTGCAACTGACCGGTTCCGTTCAGAGCCACCCACATTCTCCAGGAGAAGACACATGCCTGTGGTGTACTGAAAAGACACAACATCCGGGTTCATGTTTCCCTAGGTAGTGCAGAGACATTAGTTAGGAGAGGTGGGATAATAAATCACCATTCAATGGCATACTCTCTCAGCAACATCTCTGCCAAAAATTACCGAAATCGGTTGATGTGGTTTGAATCTATAGTGTGTAACATCAGTGTCGTTTTTTATGGGACACAGTGTACAAAACCGATTCATTGCTTCCAGGCCCAGGTCGACATGCTCAATAATCATCAACAAAATCGTGCAACGACCAAAATTTACCTAATGTGATTCACCAGATTTACCAGATGCCACCACGTGTTTACCCGTGATGATCAGAAAGGGCTTAGGGCCGATTGTATGAATGCCACTCAAACGTTGAGTCTACTCAACTCGCCAATTTGAGTAGGATAGGCTCAACGTAAAAACCATTGCGTGAAACCCAAAACGCCACTCAACTCGACCTGAGTCTACTCAAAATTTGAGTGGCCAATTTCTCCACTCAAATCTCCACTCAACTTAGAAAATGGTGAAAGAACTGAGTTTATTGTTACTATTAAGCAATAATTCGCGGAGAAAACAACAAATCAAGCAATGAATGCACCCGCTCGAAGTTCAAGAAGCGATTCCGGCTGTCGATTCGAATACAACGGTTTAGAAGCTGATTGAAGAGATAATATAATATTAGCAATATATACAGACGTTACAGACGACTACACAATACGGCCATGTTATGAATAGCAAATTTACACGCATGCGCAAAAGAGAAATCACCTCGACGTCTCGCACCATTGATATCGTCTGCGCCATGTTTATAATTACGTATGATGTCATCCCAGACCAATCACAGTCGTTGTTTTCGAAATAGGTCACTCAAATTCTCACTCGACTAAGTAGACTCAAATTGAGAACGCGTTCGTTTCATGCAGTGAAATTTGTTTGAGCGAGGATTTGAGTAGACTCAGTAAGTTGAGTGGACTCAACTGAGTGGAGATTTGAGTGGCGTTCATACAATCGGCCCTTAAAGTTTAAATAATAAACTTAATACAGCCCCCAATTTATCCGCAAGTGGCGATCGAGTCTATTTTTAAACATATTAAGTAATGTAGAACTGATATATTCTGGCAAACGGTTTCAATTATCACATACCCTATTAGAAAAAAATAAACTTTCCAATATCAAAATTAAACCTGTTTTTATTCTGTCTGTCCGTCCGTCTGTCACACTCCTGGACAGTGGGGCCACGGCGCAGTGTGAACTGTATTAACTGCGCCACTTAGAAATATTCGTACTTACTTACTTACTTACTCCAGTATTGTGCCTAGCACAGCGAAAGCAGGATCGTGAAATGTTACCTGATAGCCCCATGATTCTAGTTTCTGGCAAGGTATGAGTCGTCAAAAAATTCGCAAGGTTCACCCCAAAGGAACGTGCCAAATGATGATGGGGTAGGTTTTTTCGGCGATTTTCGACCAATATGTCGTCATATCTCGAAAACGGTGTATATTAGACACAAAGTTACCATAGAACGGTAATAGGAAACCATATGCAAGCTATCGAATGGTGTCACTTTCGATGACCTTGAGTGACCCCTGACCCGGATTTCAAGGACACGGTAGTTTTAAAGGTGAATATCTCCAAAGCGACGCATTTTACAGACACAGTTACTATATAGGACGCTAATAGGAAACCGTACGCAAGCTATCGATAGGCAAGCTATCTATACAGCTTACAACCCCACTGCTCTTACATAAACCGTGCAAACGTTTCTAAGCGTTGCGCCTTTCTTGTTTTATATAACTTCAGTGCTGACATTCACAATCCGCCGCATGGTGACACCTGCCCACCTCAGCCGTCTCATCACAGCGCGCATCTGTGGCCGCACTCTGTGCTCCACTACAGCTCCTCTACTGTCCGAACCGTTCCACGAGACTTCTTTTTCGGGACGAGCTTTCCGCTGCTCTGCACCTACCACCTGGAACTCTCTATCGAACTTTGTGACTGCTGCTGACTCACTGGCATCTTTTAAATCTAACCTAAAGACTCACCTGTTTAATCACACATTCAGGCCTACACACAGCTAAACCTCTCCGCCATGCACCAGCGCATCTGAAGTTACGACCTTATGGTGCTTAATAAATTAGATTATTATTATTAATATTATTATTATGTCCCCTCATATCATCAGATAAAAACCTATCCTTTTCAACCCGATCAATGTTATTCAATATTTTGTATACTTGAATAAAATCAGCCCTTAACATCCTCCTTGTTTCAATTGTGGTCAGATCTAAAACATTTAATCTCTGTTCATATGTCATGTTCCTTAACCCATTAATCATTCTTGTAGCTCTTGTAGCTCTAATTTGCACTTGTCTCTACGCAATGTCTTTACGATAATGGGGGCGCCATGCTAAAATAGCATAATCTAAGTGTGGTCAAACTAACATTTTATATAATGGTCATATCTCACTTTTAGATTTTAAGGTAAATGTGTGGTTAATTATGCCTAAAAGACCATTGCCTTTATTAGCAGCCTGACAACACAGCTGATATACTTTTAGATCATTTTGCACAAGAATACCTAAATCCCGTTCAACAGTCAATTCTTTAAGTTCACAACCTTCTAGTACACATTTATCTTTTTGTTATTGTGCCCAAAATGCATTACACCACACTTGTCAATATTAAAAAGCATTAGCCATTCTTCAGACCAAGCAGCCAAGGAACAGAGATCACAACTCAGTCTGATGACTGCATTTAGATCTGGATTTAAAAGTTAGTTGAGTCTGCAGAAACTACCTCGTCTGGTAAACAGGTTTCTGTAAATACTACATCGGCCCCATCAGCCCAAATAGTACGTCGGCCCATCGTTTGTTTGTCGTCTGCCGCCAATGTTGCTTGTTCCCGGAATCCCGGTCAATGGGGAAGGTAAGCAAGCATCACGCGCCGGGGTCTAAGGCATGGGGCGGCAGTTTAGTGGATTTTTTGACCATTGGCCAGCGAGTACAGGGATCCCATAGGCCCATCGGCGAAAGATCGGTCAGAATCTATTGTGTTACAGCCCCACTGGCGGACTGTAGACAAATTGGCATTTGTGGACTATTGTAGGCGCCCAGGCGCCCGGTATATGTAGTAATTAAGTCAAAATATCTGTGTTTTGGACGAAAAAAAACAAATTAAATACCTTTCAATAGCTGGATTAAATTGGGGCTAAAATTAAAAATTTGGATGAAATTTTGGACGAAATTGGTGCTTTTGGACAGACGAAAAATGACATTTTGGGCAACATATTTCTTGTGTCCCTAGTTAGTGGTCATGAGTTGGTCTGCTCAACTATTCAACTAGGCCTACTCCAGCTCGCCTATGACACCCGCCGCCGAGCAGCACGGCGCCAAGCAGAAACGGCGGCGGCGGCGGCAGTCAACAGAGGAACGCCGCCGAACGGCGATGTAGTGTTTACAGACACCGCACCACTAGTAAACTATTCCATACTTGTACAACTCCATTAGAAAAATAATTTTTCATTAACTCATATTTACAATGTACCAGTTCCTTATAGATATTTTCTATAGTTTCCATGGATTAACAGTAGTAGATCTAAAATTTATCTTATTTCTGCAATTTTCATCGTATTTTGCAGTTGAAGAAATCTACGTTGGCGTAATTTCCGCCACCAAACCGTGCAGAAATTTGCTAGAACCGCGGAAAACCTTACTTAAGCCTATAGAATGGTGCTACAGCATATTACTTGTGTGTGATAAATATAACACAACGAACTGGAGTAACTTCCCATCTATGAAAATCAATCACATGCAATCAATAATTCATAAAACCCCAAAAAGCATAGCTACTTCAAGGTTACACTGCATATAAATGTGAAAAAGTAAGACAGTTATACAGTCTGTTCAGGATGCAGAGCCATGAAGGATTTAGTGCACAGTTATGACAAAAAAAACGAAACATGAGTACATAACAGACATCGTTGTTTGCAGAGGTTTAGGCCTACTTAAGTAAGTGTCCGTAGAATAGCAAAAGCCGACTGGGCTGCCGGCTGGGATAATCTGCTGCGTGAGATCAGTCGATGTCAGAAGAATGACATCAAGAAGGACACTCCATATACACTGGCAGAATTGACGCCGATATAGCAGTATTATCACTGGTGAAAATTCCGCCAACGTAGCAATAAACTCGCTTATGCGACGGCGGAATTTCCGCCAACCTAGCTTCGTGCTATATACTTATAGACATAAATCATGTCGCATCTGTAACGCTTAATATTCTCTATTGCTAAGCAACGAAAAAGTAGTCTCGGCACTGCCGCCAGAGGTCGCTTGTCAGTGCCGTCAGAAGTGTGTATAAACTTTTCAACAACTTCGATAAAAACTACATATAAAACACACTGTGTAACAAACCGCAGCCATTTTCTCTCAACATCGAATATTTAACAGTCCATCTACCAGATGCAAAGGAAATAGTATATAAAGCAAGGATTGGCCACAAAGAAGTAAAAACACAGGATAACAATTGGCAAAGAGAGCAGGCAACTTCCGAAAATACGAAAAAAATGAAAAGGTCAACTGCGGTTAACCGCAATTTACACTATCACCGCAGTTGGTTGGTGTGCATTCCGGCAAAAATTCGGAGTTGACACGTTTTACAAACGCAAAATGGTAGCCTAATCAGCAGAGAAGATCGAATGTTGATAAAAGTTTTGCATCAAGAGAATTCAAAGGTTGAAAGAATTAAGTTATTAGCTGAATTTCCAAACAACGCGTTTGAACTGATACCAACGGTGTTTATTGTGTTGGACACTTGCGTTTTCAGTGTTAGTTTTTAAAGATAAAAAAATATCAAAACACAGGAAACGCAGTTCATTGAAATTTTACACACAGTGTCTAAATGAGTGTTAGATAATGCTGTGTAAGTGTTATTAGATTGTGTTATATGTTGTGCATTTTACAGCATTTTGTTTAGGGGGGCCGTTTTTTT
>Ga0209680_1000169_pt1 | contig 16444 bp, 13 predicted proteins | sample WorMetLIZISLAND1_FD_187413 | JGI IMG/M metagenome (GOLD analysis project Ga0209680, IMG submission 187413) | Marine gutless worms symbiont microbial communities from Max Planck institute for Marine Microbiology, Germany - Olavius loisae LIZARD... ... | reverse complement strand
TACATCAAGATACTCTGTGGACTGTTCACTGCATAGTTGGAAGATAAGCTGAGAAATCCTGCTGCTAACAGCGTTTATGCAGTGTGAGCTGCACAAGTTGTAGACTGAACCCTAGATTGACTGACAGTGTTTCTGCAGGATTAATCAGTTAATCAGTTAATCAGTACATTTTTATAGTGGCCTAAAGTAATGTAAAACTACTGCTGGGTCCACTGCAGTGCTATGAGAAGCATCTCTGGAACAAGAATGTTTTCAGATGGTGTCGAAAGGACGAAGGTGATGTTATGGAGATGAGACTGTCTGGCAATGCGTTCCAGATCTTGGCGGCGGCAACCGGAAAAGCTCGGCTGCCGACGGTAGAGAGTCTGAAGGGTGGTACAACGAGACGGTTGGTGCCAGAGGAGCGGAGTGAGCGTCGACCAGATATATCGGTAACACGGTTGAGTGGTCCCAGATACCGGGGCGTGATGCCACAGAGAACTTTGTGGGTCAGCACGGCGATCTTGAATTCCACTCGCCCCGGAACCCGCAGCCAATGTAGGAGATGGAAGATAAGCCGCGCTGCCGCATTGAGAACAGACTGTAATCTCCGCAGGATTTCACTGACTGAGCCAACCTCTTATCTCCCATTCCAACTTATACATTGACCCAAAGTGTTTGATTTTGCCTCATTGTTCGTTTGTTTTTGGTTACTTAAGTTGCGCCTTAATGATTGTAAAGTTTTGAAAGTATGTTTCTGCTTATTCCTTGGGACAAAGAAGAGCCAATTGCAGTTAGATCCAGGAATTCTTCTGTAACTTTGTGAACAGGGCAATTTTCAGTGTGACCTAGGCGTAAGGTTTTATTACATTGATTTATAACAAGATATCACTGCTAACTGACTGATTTTTCTGATGTCAGAAAAGCTGAAGTTTTGATGCTGTCGATGATATTGTTTATCTCGTGATGTACTCTTGCAGCCTGTTGGGCAGAGTCGTATTCCGAAGCAGTCTAAAACATTAGCTGCATTGCAGAAGTGCGATACACCACCAGAACCGCCAACATACGATCTTTCGGTGTGTACCGTATGTGTATTATTCATATCTGCCCTGTGCTATGTTAACCATCAATTGTTTGTTGTTGTTGTCCTGCTGTTTGGGCAGGGTGTAAATGTGTTGTGAGTGGCTGTGAAATGCTGATTATTTTATACAGGTATATTATTATTATTATTATATTATTATTATTATAAAGCGACTGATTAAAGTGACGCTCGAACAGAGGAGACGGCAAGACAGAGATGTTTATTGTATGTCAATATCGATTTCTCTAACCTACTGGTAGTGAATTTGTTATTTGGTTATGTATATTGATACACAGTTCGGTTTATGGTGTAGAAATTTGAAGGTCTGACTGGTGCTGAGTCGGATGTGGATGAAGAGAAAGTTGAAGAAGCTCGAAACACATCGGAGAACGCTCACGTTTGTGATGACGGTAAGTTGTGTTTCTTCTCCTCTACTGTTTAGCTGATAATGTGTTGGTGAAGACTGAAAAATCATGTAAATAAGTTAATAAATAAGTAAATAAACAGTGCCAATTTTTATTTTACATTACATTACATCAAGAAGTTTTAACGTGGCCTGAGTAAAACCATCAAGGACCACATGTTACGTCTTTAATGCCCTGTGTTAATAGCTCAAACATATACATGCCGTACATGCTGAGCATCATATTTCTGTGTGATTTGCCGGCACTGCCGCTGCTGATGTTGAGATGAGGTTTGGGTGTTTATCATCTACAGGCAGCGATCAGCTTGCAGAGCCAGAGTTTGCTGGGCTTTGGGACAAGCATGCTGCCGTCAAGCCGCCTGGTGGCCCAGCAGCCGCAGCTGACAAGACTCCAAGGACAAAGTCGTGTAAAGCCAGCAAGATGGAGAAGGTTGGTCTCTCTGCTGTGTGTCCACTCTCTGTTGACAAATGTTCTAATGTTTATAACAAAAACCTTGGCTAAAACAGTTGAGCATTGTCATAACAACAGCTGTAGTGACCACTCAACGTCATCTTGGACATCACTTTTCATTAGTAATGTACATAGTGATATTTTTGATGATTTATATGATTTTATAATGTAGTTTTACATTATGCATAATTGTTAATTGTACAGATTTAAGTTAACATGTTAATTCGGCAGCACTATGAATAAGAGATGTTGATTGCTTTAATATCGTTGTTTTAATGCCAGTGAAGAGAAGATTAGTAGAGTAATATGTCATTTTTCTGAAAATAAGTAGGCTACTGTTATTTGTATGATTACTTTGACATAAATTGACCTGTTGTTACAATTTCTGGATCAAACTTTGGAATAATGATTAATATTTTTAAATTTGTTTACATATGACAAAGTTATTGTAAAAATAAAAGTGGACTTTTCTGAGACGTGGTATATATGGAGCTTGAAGGCACTATCACACAAGCCACCATCTGCACTACATTTTTAATTTATGTTTTACTTCCTTCTTCATAACTCAGCAGTTTATCAATGATGTCTGTTATTTGTATAATGTATATACCAGTAGTAATTGTAATAGTGATAATCTGTTCTTTTATCAGTTGTTAGATTATGGGATAGGCGATGTATCTATCTACTTCTTGTCAAAAAATGTCTACCAGTGTCTGATGCTTGCATACGTATAAAATCTTGTTCTTTGGTACATATGTAAGGACCATCAATAGTAGTTATGTCCAGTGACGTAGATATGGGTTTTGATTATAGCCAGACGTTGCTTCGTGGCTTATTGAAGAATTAAACGGCAGCAATGAACAGACTGGAGTCGTGTCTGCTGCGACTGATAAGATGACAATTGATAATAAGGTCCAAAATGTACCCACTTCACTGCACCAGTAGCTTGCTTGCTCACTCAAATCTCTTTCACCGATGTTTAACTTGTGTAATTTTTGCCGATATTTTGAATTTTGAACATAATTTTTCGTTGTTCTGTAAAGCATTCACTTCAATGGTGTTTACACATTAAGTGTTTTAAATATTTTTTCATTGTTAGCTGGTCTGGTCTGACTTTATGATTTGCACTAGTATCATTTGCAGTGTGATGTGAGGCTACTGTAAAACCCGAAATTTTTACATGCACTTTATTTCGCGAATTTCGCAACATCAAGCATATTCGTAAAAATAACGGGCTGTGAATATTCAATACCGGGTATTCAGTAAGTAATACTGTATTACTAGTAGTTTAGCAAGAAAATACCAAAATTAAGGGCGCCAAAATAATTTCATAGCTCTAACTACCAAAATTAACGGCACTCAAAAATTTCGGATTTTACAGTAACAAGTGATCAATGTCCTTCCTGAGCCATAAAAGCCAGTAGGCAGGCATCGATATCGGTTTTTAGCAAGATACCAGCTTACTGTGTAAAACAACGACTATGTGGCTGGTTCATAGCAGTGATGTAGTCCTCGAGACCAAGGTCTTGGTCTCGAGGCGCCTCGAGGACAAAAACACAAGTCTTGGTCTTGGTCTTGGTCTTGAGATAAAAGTCTTGGTCTTGATCTTGGTCTTGACAAAAAAGTCTTGAGCATTTTCAAGCCTTTTTCGTTGTTGTTGATGACTAAAAAATCACGACATTGTTATTTAAGTGCATGTCATCATTTACACGTGTAGCATAGTGTAAGGCAGTACACAGTTATTGACCAAGTCCAAGTGGCAAAGTTTACTTACTTTATTCGTTTTTGAACTGAGGTGAATTATGTATTCAGCCATTGAGTTCTGTTCGTCGGGCCTCACAGAGCCAGGATGTCTGACCAGCTGCTGTGCGACCTGATGTATGCAAAATGCAACTGAACTTACTGAAGTTTGCACAGACAGTGAACTCAAAGAACTGATAGATAGTCTACAGATGACTGCATAGTGGTGACATAATGATGCCAGTGACATGATGACGACAGATGATATGATTACTGTGCTTATTCATAGTCGAGGGACAGAATGTGATTATTACAGGTGATTGTGTATATTTGTGATATTACTGCATTCGTACTGGTAATGTACCGGATAGCAGCTAGGCCTAATTCCAAGCTTTGACAAAAAGTCTTGGATTTGGTCTTGATCTCGAAATAAAAAGTCTTGCCTTGGTCTTGGCTAAAAAGTCTTGGTCTTGGTCTCGGTCTTGGTCTCGATAAAAAATGGAAGTCTTGGTCTTGGTCTTGACAAAATTCTTATTTACAAGACTGATGCTATGCCGCCTGTACTGGTGGGTAGCGTTATTGTAGCCATTGTGTGTTATGTCTATTTTTAATGAATAATAATAATATATATATAATAGTTAACTTCAATCATATGTCAGTACTATCAGTCACTTGTTGCAGCAGCCTTGTTTAGCATGCAAATCTGCTGCATGCTCCACTCACAGGTGTCACAATGGGGCTGCATGGTCAACAGCTGCTCCCTCAACTTTTGGGCCAATAAAGCAGTGCTCCCCCATAAGTTTGTCAATGTAACAGTGATAGACTGCTAGTGATGATTAGGCCAAACGACTGAACCACATTAGTTTATTTTCCGCACCAGTGTATATGCCCACCATGCACACATTGTGTTAAAATTTGTATGTGATCGCCCCAAGAAGAGGATCGAGAGTACCCAAAATATTGCCCAAAATGGTTAACATCAATGTTCTGAATTCAGGTTTATTGCAGCCATACTACAGCCATATCACCTGTCTGCTGCCCACTGCCCAGCAGCTGTGTATGGACATGCACTCTTGCTGTTAGTTTCTACAGCCTTGATAGTCTTTGCATTAGATGAGCTCAATGTAAGTTAGGCTACAGAGCATCAGAACGCACCTATCAAACGAATGAACTTTCAAGAAATCGCGTAACACCTTTATTGTTGTGATTTGTGTGTTCTTGTGAAGGGTATCTTGGCAACTTCCACACCTAACAAAAAGGTCCATGACTGGCTGTTCGGAACTGCAGGGCCAACTGCAAAGTCAGCCCATACAGTCTCGACCGCCGCCTTGCCGGTCAACCATGACACAGTCTCAGATGGTCAGCCGCAGTCTGTGACACTGTTGTCAGCCGCCGCCTTGCCGATCGACCATGACACAGTGGCGGACGGTCAGCCGCAGTCTCTGACACCCTTGTCAGGCGCCGCCTTGCCGATCGACCATGACACAGTCTCAGACGGTCAGACGCAGTCATCTTCCGTGCTTGTGGAATACTTGACAGTTAATCAGGATTTGCCTGTGGATGCTGACCAGCAGATATCTGAATTGTTTGAGTCTACATCTGGTGATCTGCTGGCTCACTTGCAGTGTGAGGTGTCTGACAATCCATTGCTCCTGCTGCCACTCTTGTCTTTGTCTTCTGAAGACCCACTGTCCACGTTGTCGTTCAATGAAGTGTCAACACAGGCTGTTTCTGTAGCTGATGCCCCCCTTTCATCTTTTTCTGCTAATGTTTCTGACCCACCAGTTCATTCTGCTATCACAGAAACTCCAGCCTCTAGTCACCCTACTCGTGGAATGCAACAGAAGCGGACAGCTTGTTCTTCTGCTCCACGAAATAGGCAGAGCTCCTCTGTTGGGGTTGTCACTCGATCTGGAAGACAGCGCAGCAGTAACACTCCACTATGTCATTCATTGAAATCTCCTGCCACTACGAGAAAGAAGAAACAGAAGCAAGCACTGGGGCAAGTTACTAACTGTGTTGATATTCCGTCGAGCAGTGAAGTCAGTGTTTTGTCGTGTTCCGACGACGATGATGAAAGTGAGTTTCATGCTCGCAGTCAAGCAAAAACCCAGAAGTGCTGCAAACGAATCTGCAGTGTTACTTCAGAGGTTGAAAAGGGTCATAAACGATATACCTGGAAAGAAGGCACAAAAGTTCTTGATGCTGAGAAAATAAAATTTGGTGGCAACACAGAGCTGAATGAATCTGTTATGGATTTGCATACACGTCTTCAATTTTTCAGGTTCTTCTTCACAGATGATGTTCTGTGCCATGTTGCTGAACAGACCACTACTTTCTCGGTTCAACAGTGTCCAGAAAATCCGACTAAAGTGTCTAAGGCTGATGTTGAGAAATTTGTTGGGATCTGTATGTATATGTCTTTGATCCGTCTGACAAATACCCGATATTATTGGTCCACTCATTTTAGAGTGCACCACGTCGCAGACATCATGACGTACAACAACTTCGCAAAGTTGAAACGATACCTTCACTTCGCCAACAACACGGACGATGGCAGTGCTGCTGACCGGCTGCGAAAAATGAGGCCATTTGTGGACATGCTGAGGTCTAGATTTCTGTGTATACCTCTAGAGGAACACCTCAGCATAGATGAGCAGATTGTCCCATTCAAAGGCCACCATGGCTTAAAACAGTATATGCCCAAGAAGCCACACAAGTGGGGCTATAAGGTCTTCGTTTTATCTGGGGTGAGTGGATTTGCGTATGACATCGAAATATACTCCGGAAAACAGGACAACGTACAGTATGAAGGTGAAGCAGACTGCGGCGCAAGCGGCAACGTTGTCACACGACTCTCACGCTGCATTGACAGCCATGCAAACTATAAGCTGTACTTTGACAATTATTTCAACTCTCCTGATCTGCAGCTGTCATTGGCCAGAAGGGGCATTTTGAGTCTAGGCACTGTCCGAATGAACCGTCTGATAAACTGCCAGCTGCCATCTGACGTGGAGATGAAGAAGCGAGGCCGAGGTGCACATGTTGAGAAGGTTGCACAGGTCGGCAACGTGGAGCTGTCGGCTGTCCGTTGGTACGACAACCGACCCGTGACGGTTCTATCCAAGTTTGTTGGAGCCGAGCCACTGACAGATGTCAAAAGGTGGAGCAGAGCCGACAGTGAAGAGAAACAAGTCTCGTGCCCAAAGGTCGTCAACATCTACAACAAGCACATGGGTGGAGTTGACTTATTGGATTCCCTTCTTGGCCTGTATCGGTGTAAGATCCGTTCCAAGAAGTGGTACCACCGCATCTTCTTTCATCTCATTGACCTGTCGGTGGTGAACGCATGGCTCTTGTACAAGAGAGTATGCCAGACCAAACAACAAAAGACACTACGTTTACACGACTTCAAGGCACAGGTGGCGGAGGGTTTGTGCAAGCATCAGCAGACCCTCAGAAGTGGAACAAGTCAGAAACGCGGACGTCCTAGCAGCGAGCGTGTTGCTGTGGCGGTGCCTGCAAAGCGAGCTGTGCAGTGCACACCCCGTCCATGTACTGACGTGCGCTTCGATCAAGTGGGCCATTTTCCAAGATGGAACAGCTCTCGTCAGAGGTGCAAGTTGAACGGTTGTTCAAAGCTGTCACGTGTTGCCTGCAGGAAGTGTGGAGTAAGTCTGTGTTTCAGCAGCAAGAGTGACTGTTATTTCAGCTATCACAACAGTTCCCAGTAGAGATTTGAAGTTACTGTTCTGTGTTGATGATTTGACACTGTAGTCAAAGTGTTTGTTTGCATGATGTCATGAATGAATGTTCAGTCCTGTTTTGCCCTCTGTTCTCTTTATCTATTGTATGCGTATGTTTGCATTTTTTCTTATAACATGAAAATTGCTATATAGGCAGAGAAGAGGACTATGTCATGTTGTTCTTTACAGTTGCTGTTTTGTTTTTTACTACACTGTATTCAGTATTATGACAGTTGCTTGCTGTGACAATACACTACGCCTACCAATTAGAAGGTGCTGGTTGATTAGTCGCAGAGTGTATGTAACTGCATTTGTTTCCTGTTTACAAAACTTGCAATATTGCATTGGTGCTTACTGCCAGTTATACGTTTACAGATGTGATGACAGACTAGGCTAATTTGATTCGTAGCCTTGCATCAGTTATTGTTCTGGACTATGGTGATTTTTATACTGTATTGTCTTTATGATGAGGTACGTGCGCTGTATCAAGTGGTAACCGGGTATACTTGTATTGATTTGAAGACACGACTTTAATATCAGTAATACTGAGTTCATGCTGTATCAACTAGCACAACAAATAGCATACACACTGCGTTATCAAACAAAAAATATGCGCTCAGCGTTTTCCAAAACAATAGCCAATAAGGGCACAATGTTACCAATCTGATAATACATGTATCCATTTGGTAACAGCATGCATCCCACGCTGTAGTGAAACAAGCTGGTATACATTTTGTTGATGAATGCACAGCGTTGCCTCTTGGATACATGTACAAGTAACTCCAATCGGTGCGAACAGCATGGCGTATCCATTTGGATACAAAATTATATTTCCTATATTCACATAAAATATGTATTAGTAACTATGCCAGTGGCTTAGTATGACTATTTTCTGCCACCATTGTTGATATAGTGATTAATGGACGTTGATAAATAATTCTGTGCAACACAGGGTTAAAGGAATTAAGCAGTACTCGGGATATATTGGCTGTGACAAGTGTGACCAAAACGGTTTTGTGGCTGGGCAGGATGACATTTCCATTTAGGGACCAAGAAAATGCTGAACACCACCAAGTGGTTTCTCCTTCTGTTGCTCTTCTCATCGACATGGTGAGATGGTTTCCAGTTGACTACATGCATCAGACATGTCTAAGGGTTATGTGGCGACTCATCCTGCTGTGGATCAGAGGGGAAAGGAAACAGAAACTACCTGACAAAAACAAAATGTTTTAAAACAAACAAAGCAAAAACATTTTTACATCTCGACGACGTTAAGTTTTGATTATAGTCATTTGTTTGCCAGACAATGCCAGCACTACCGGTCGAACAGTCATCCAGCTAGATGCCTTTAACTGTACCGCTGTGCTGTTTGATTTGAGATACAGTTGTAGAAACATAAAGTAGGTAATGGCATAAATTTCACATTTTGCTGTAGTGTTGAGTGATTTACATATAAATGCAGTGAACAGCTACGATACTGGTATTGCTGTGTCAGCCAGTAACTACCACCCCCATATATCACTCCATCCAGCTATTCACAGGAAAACGGCTCATTTGTTGTCGTTCGGTAAATGACGGTAATTCATTGAGGGCTGGCATGTACCCAAATCCGGCAGTTTTAGCATGTGCTGTCAATCGAGAGCAGCAGCGTCATAGGCCTGAAGATCCTACTACTTTGGATTCTGTCACTGTCCACGGCAGACAGTCAGTGTCAGCCGGTGTGGATATGAAGGAAGCTTTCTTTCCATTACAGATCAACCTTCTGCCATAGTCAGTAAGTGAGCGAGTGAGTATTTTCTTAATGGCACATCAGCACACTTAGACTATACAGTGCCATTCAAGTTAAATGTAGTGAAAAAGATATAATAATAAGCTTATATGCAATAGCATATAGAAGACAGTAAAAGCGAATGATATAAAACGATAAGTGAAAACAAAGTTCCAACAGCTAATGTAATATGGAAACAATAACAAAGATCGTTAAACAAGATGTCATAATTACTGTTAGCACTGTTTCTTAGTCAGGCTGCTGAATGAGAGGAATAAGAGTGTGAAACTAAAACACTCTAAGCTTGTTGGCTGCAGTGAAAAGTGCAAGAGAATTATTATTAGAGCAAAGTACTCCAGGAAAAGAGAGGAGAAATTTACCACGGCTACTGGTCACTTTGTTGTAATCATAGGCGGTTACTGTTGAATGGGGCCATCAGCCAGTGCATCATCAAACGGCATCACATCGCTTCAGAGTGAGTGAGTAGCTTCTTAAGGGCACACGGAGAGCTCATGAACCACAATACTGCAGCTGACCACATTACTCTGTTTGTCAGAAATTCTTTCTGTCCATGTTGGGATACGGTAACAATTAGTTGTCACTGAACTCACGAAGGCTGCAGCAAAATGCAGAGCAAACTTCTACACTGGCTGTTCTACAGCCAAATCAAATACGGATTATCACTTGACTGAAGCTAACATCGCATATGTATGTTCAACCACAAGTAATTCACTACAGACACAAACATGCACCAAACACATTGTATTTGGAAAGCAGTTCGTCAGTCCAAGGGTGGATCTAGGGGGCAGATCTAGGGTGATCCATGGCCTCCTCGATTAGACGGCGCGATGGTCTAGTGGTTAGCGCGCTCGACCAGCGGCCGCGAGGTCGTGGGTTCGAGTCCACTGGCTGCGGGCTGTTGCGTAGCAACTGTGGACCAGTTGCTCTTTGCACCCTGGGCCTGGGCTTACTCAACCCTCCATCCTCTCGTGGTCGGTAAATGAGTACCGGCTATAGCTGGGAAGGTATAAGGCAGGTACGTGTGACGCTGCTTTGTGTGCGCCATGTACCTGAGCGCCTCTGAGGTTTGTTAGTTGGGGCGCTATATCAAGTGCTCTACCTCTACCTCTATGGCATCATTAGCATCATCAACAACTGTAACTTCTTGGAAATTTAACCAAAAGGAGTAAATTGAATATTGAATTAGATGCTGTGTTTTTTTCTTAAAGTGCACTGAATGAACTTCAGAGAAACGAGATGTATCAATCATGCAAAATAATGTCACTGATTCCCATCAATGTAACTTGTCAAGGAATATTCTTGACAAATTTGACGTTTTAGTTGAAAATCCAAACACTGAACCATGGCCTAGTGACTTAACTATGGACTCATGATGACGCTCCTGTTCATGACGCTCCGAGTGAGGCCTTTGTTCAGCATGGACTTCTACTCAACAAGATGCAATCTAAAGTGCTCCACAATGTTCGCAGTTAGTTAGAAGGGTATATGACAAATGCGATAATTAACGTTAAGTGACATCCAGTAGATTGGATTAGGTACATTTGGTGAAGTTTCTTTTGTGTATTTATTGTGGACACAAGTAAGTATTGAAACATCCTAAGTGTGGGGGTCTGGTCGTTGTTGATGTGACTTACAAGCTGAAATTGCCTGAGCATGTCAGCACGTTCAAATGCCTTAAAATAGTCATCCTTTTATGTAAACACGTACTGTCACTGAGAGTCATTGCAATGGTTAAGCATCCAGTTGCAGTTATGCTGTGGGTTCATTTGCTGCATCTGGGGTTGGGCGGATCCAGTTATTAGATAAAGGAGAGACGTGCAACAGCGCATGGTACTTGAAGGCAGTGGCACAGCAGGTAAAGTGGTCAGCTCATTCACTGTTCCAGGGACAGAAATTCTGGCTGCAGGATGATCGTGCTCCTTGCCACCACTCAAAGCCTGTCACCAAGTTCGTCAGAGACCAGGGTTGAAATACCCTCGACTGGCCGTACCAGCCACAAGTCCTAAATCCCATCGAAAATTCTCTGGTCTGTACTGAAAAAGAAAGTCTGGACCCAGCATTTTGCCTCAACATTTGAACTCAAGGCAAAGATAATCTCCATCTGGCATCACAACACAGAATGAGTGAGTTGTTTCTTAACGGCACATCAGCACAATAGGCTATACACACAACACAGAACAAGACCTGCTTGAGAAACTTGCACTGTCAACTACCGATCATCCTGAGTGACTACCGGTAATTCCATCTTTGAATCATGAGAATAATTTAAATGATCATTGTGTTCATATATACCGGTATTAATATGATTATTAGCAGTATGTTAAACATGCCAAACATTCATTTGCCGACACAAATATTGAATTTGTTAATAGAATTATTGTTGCATTTCAACTACCAATGGCAGTGTTATGGGACTAAGTAAGGTAAAGCATGGCTCACGGCTGTTGGACATCAAGGTTGTACAAAGACATCTGAAGGTAAAATATTTATTTGGTATTATATGTGTATTTTGTTTATTTGTTTTCAGATGACACACGGTACCTGATTTAATCATGTCAGCAGCCATCGCTTACAGTCAACAGGCTCTGTTTAACTGACATGCGACAGCTGTTCATGCACTTCCTCGACGAATGTCAGCAGAAAAACCTCGTGGAATCATCGTCACCTGTAGGTGTCAGAGTGAGTGAGTAGTTTCTTAACGGCACATCAGCACGATTAGGCTATACAGTGCCATTCAAGTTGGATGTTGTGGAAAAGATATAATAGTAACCTTATATGCTATAGCATATAGAAGATGTTAAAAGCGAGTGATATAAACTACTAAGTAAAAGCAAGGCTACAATAGCTAATGTAAAATGGAAACATAACAATAACCACTAAACAAGATGATAAAAGTTGACTGGGTGTCAGAGACATGATCAGGAAGAAGTACTATCAGGCCCTGGAGCCAGCTGTGCGAACAGCCACTACGGCTGAAAAGGAAGAGATAAAATCAGGACTAAACGTCAGCCTCTACTATCTTCTCAAGAGGCTGGCTAATGTCGTCAAATCAACACACTTGGTGCCTGGCAATGACGATGACGCTGCCGAGGTCGACAAATTTGTAGACATGCTTGATCTCAATAACAATTACCGATTCAGAGACGCCGTCTACAAAATGCGACAGAACAGAGAAACACGACTAAGAAAGCCGGGCGCCATGCCCAACGATGACGACATTAAGCTCCTGTGGTCGTACACGGTCGGACACTGCTGCAGGACCCGTACAAGCAGTGGTCGACTCACGAGTCAGTGGAGCTCCAAGTCCTGGCCGACTGTCGACTGTCGCTGTTCAATGCCAGACAGGGCGGTGAACCAGCGAGACTGATAATGTCCAACCAGGAAGATGCAAAAAGCGATGCCTGCCTGCATAAGGATCGCCTCAGTCACCTGGCAGAAGAGGAGAGGTCCTTCTTCAGCCAGGTGAAGGTGATGTACCAGAGCGGGAAGGGAAATCACCTGGTGCCGTTCCTGGTACCAGCGGACACGATAGCTGCGTTGGACAAGCTGTGTGACAGTGAAACACATGCTCAGAGAGGAGTTCCCAACACCAATCGGTACCTGTTCGCAAGTACACACCAGTCACCGCACCACATCTGTGGCTGGTACGCCATGAACCGCGTCGTGCAGTGTGCAGAAGTCAGAGACATGAAGTTGATCACTGCCACAAAGATGCGCCATTGTGTCAGTACCATCTACGCGTCGCTCGATGTGCCAATGAATCAACGGCAGAATTTCTACCGGCACATGGGACACTCCGCAGACATCAATGCGTCAATATATCAGGCTCTTCTGGCAGAACTTGAAGTGACACAAGTTGGCTGTGTGCTTCAGCAGATCGACCAGGGTCATGGCTTCCAGCAGTCTAGCAGTTGCCGAATCGCTTCGTCTTCATCTCCAGCATCTCCAGCAGACCTTGCTCGGGAGGTCAATTTTTGGAATGCACAGAAAGGCTACCAGCATTCATACCGTAGCTATTACTATCATAATTAATTGCTGTTAGATCTTATGATCTCTACATGACGTTGAGTATCCGTTCTGCAGTATCGGGAATATTGATTCACTGAGTTATTGCTTATTAAGCGTGATTTACATAATGTTCTAGGTTGACTAGTGCATATCACGATGACTCAAGCTACGACTGCTCTACCGATACTAACCGAATGTTGCATGAAACCGGATGAAACTGAGTCTAACAGTGAGTGAGTGAGTGAGTGAGTGAGTAGTTTCTTAACAGCACATCAGCACAATTAGGCTATACAGTGCCATTCACGTTGGTTGTTGTAAGGAAAATATATAGCAGATTGTATACCGGTAAGTGTTGCAGTCATCAACAGTGCTGAAAAGGGAAAGTGGTCACAGTGGCAGCAGGACAGTACTGCCCACATTACTAATCTATCCTCGAGTAATGATAAAAGCAGAACTTCTTGACAAGGTACCTGTTGGTATAATTGGTGTTGCAAACAAAAGTGGTTGGATAAATGAAATGATCTTTGTGCAGATGACCACTTCCTTACAGATGAGTCTGGCAACTGAACAGTTTTGTTTCTACAATTCAAACTTGAAATGTGCTTTATGGACAGATTAAAAATCCATTACTGTTGTTGCATCAATATTGTCAAATAATTCATTAAGCGAGGCAAGCATGGAGTACTTTTCACGGATATTCTTGTGTGGAAGAAATGTGAAAGCACACTGAGCCCCCGAAGTACCGTCATATAGAGGAATGGCACACAAATGGAGGGGCTATTTTGGACATGTTGAGAGTACGTAGAATAGAACAAGATGTGATCGACAACATAATATCACACACGCCACAGCTGGTACTGCCTACGTTACCACAAATTATTCCCGCAGACGAAGGTCGTGCTACAAAGAAACGGAAAGCAACCATTCGTAAGACCGACCAGCAGCTTATTCAGGATATGTCCAATTCTGTTGCGTATGATACAGTAGACGCACCAACTATACATGAACCAGCAAGCCAAATGAATTATGATCTGCCGACACTTCAACAAGTGCTTGAAGATGGTGTGCTCTCTCTGTCTTGTGTTGAACGTTACCAGTTGAACAATATACAACTTTGGTCAATGGCTTCTGCTTGCTCGACAAGCTTTTAATACTGCAAAGGGATCAGGAAACCTTATCTTTTGGAGTAATAATTTTGTTGATTGGTTGGAAGAGCGATGCAGAATCAAGAAATCAAAAGCGTATGACTACATGAACATTACCCGATGGTTAGTTGCATATCCAAAAGTTCTGAAACGCCAGCTGTCATTTGACTGGTTTAGAATTAATGGAAGGCACATCGCAGCTTATCTACAAGCCAACGATCAGGCAGCAGCAGCCTGGCAGTGACGTCATTCCAGGATCTCGGAAGGCAGCCGTTATTGCTGCTGCTGCTGCTGCATAAACTGTATATACCAAGGATAGTCAGTTAACTACTGAGAGTCACTCCGGCTCATGCGAGTCATGCGGAAACTTTGACGATAAACTTTTCCATTGCTTGACATGTATCCATAGCGACAGCGATTAGAACTCTTGACCTCTGACTCCTTGTGCTCTGAAGCAAATGCTAGGACTTAAAGTAACTTGAATGTGACATGAGAAACCGAGGTTTGTGAAAATATTCAGCGATCGACTGTGTACGGCTCATTGCATTGTTATCTGTCCACTTAAAAGTTGGAACCGGGTCTGGATAAGCAACGGACGACCAGCACGATAACGAACTATTATTGGACATAACATCCATTGGACACAAAGACCTACAAATATATTATATATTTATCTTGGCATGGACGAGGAAAGGTCGACTGTTTCACTTTGTACTTGTTTGTTCAGGCGAATGTGTCTGCTGGAAATCGGAATCGATCAGAGGTCAACATTCTGACCAGGAAAACGCAAGTGAAGTCGCACGTGAAAAAACAGTGCAGCTGTATATTGTGGGAATTGACAACACAAGCGCATCAACAGTACGTCTTCTGACTAACTCAGGTCCGTACACTGTGGCCGAAAACAGCATTGCAACAAAGGACTGATGACCTTGCACTGTTGATCACACTCACTGTGGTCAACAATCATATCAGGAAGTATGACGTGGCACCTGCAACAGTGACAGCAAGTTGCAGCTTCACTACTGCCACTGAAACACAGTCAACTACCACGATGTCATCATCCAAACGTCAAAACTCAAAAACTAGCCTTCAACAGCTCGCTTTGAAGTCTATGGAGTGAGCCAGCCAGATCAACGACGGTGATTTCCCACTATAAAACAGGACTTTGGAACAGACCTGTGGAGTAAATAAATGCAAATTTACTTATTAGCAAATGGTCATGTGACCAATGGGGAACAACGTCATTGGAGCCGCGCAGCATCGTTTAAATGGCGGCAGCAACAACAAGCGATTGCTTTCAGTTCATTCAGCAAAGATGGACGAGACAATTGCAAGTTTGCTAAATGTTTCGAATGCAGCAGATAAAACTAAGTTAAACGCACTTATTATCGAATATCTGGAGTGAGTGAGTGAGTGAGTAAGTAGCTTCTTAACAGTTAGTGAGTAGTTTCTTAATGGCACATCAGCACAATCACGCTATACAATGCTATTCAAGTAATGGTAATAATAGTAAGATTATATGCAATAGGATATTACAGAAGATGGTAAAAGAAAATGATATAAAATGCTAAGTAAAAAGAAGCTCCAACAGCTAATGCAATATGGAAACAATAACAAATAATATCTTCTTAACAGCACATCAGCACAATTAGGCTACACAGTGCCATTCAAGTTGGTTGTTGCGAAGAAAATGTAAGCGAGTGAGTGAGCAGTTTCTGAACGGCACATCGCTATCAACGCTTAGCTTTTATACATTTTATATATTTATTATTTATTTTAGATGCAGTCAGTATTATTCAAGAGTAGTACAATACAGACCGTGTCATGAAACCTTGAGCTGTGGTAGGTCTCTGGGTCTCCATTTATAACCTGCTGCGTGCACCCGTGCCAGTGACAAGTATATGTCTGCTTTTGTACAATTGACAATGCTAGCTTGAGTGAGTGAGTGAGTAGTTTCTCAACGGCACATCAGCACAATTAGGCTATACAGTGCCATTCAAGTTGGACGTTGTGAAAAAGATATAATTGTAACTTTATATGCGATAGCATATAGAAGATGTTAAAAGCGAGTGATATAAACT
>Ga0209680_1000168_pt1 | contig 16465 bp, 16 predicted proteins | sample WorMetLIZISLAND1_FD_187413 | JGI IMG/M metagenome (GOLD analysis project Ga0209680, IMG submission 187413) | Marine gutless worms symbiont microbial communities from Max Planck institute for Marine Microbiology, Germany - Olavius loisae LIZARD... ... | reverse complement strand
TGTTCCAGCACCATCCGAACGGCCCGCGCACGCACTTCCGGCGAATATCTCTTCACTGATCCATTGGTTTCCATAAGCTCACCTTTCTCAAGAAAATGAGCCTCCGGCAAACCCGGGGCGGTTCAAACCCTTATCTTTCCCACGAGGGCGCCGGCCTTGGGCTTGCCATCACGAAATCCCTGGTTGAACTCCAGGACGGCACATTGGAAATGGAAAGTGCCGTTGGCCGGGGTACCACGGTGAGCATTTCAATGCCCCTGTCCGCCGAAACGCCGGCCGTGGCGCACTAGCCCGAGGGCACGGGATGATAGGTGCCGTCGAGACCGAGGAATTCGCTTCCGTCGTTCCGGTAAAAGGTCTCCGCGCCTGCATCCTGCAGCACCGTCAGCATTTTCGGGCCGTGCAGGCCGTCGGCCTTGGTCTTTTCGATGAACCGTTTCGGGCCGATGGCGTCGAGCATTTCGAAGGGGCCGCGTCCCCAGGCGAAGCCCCAGCGCATGGCACGGTCGACGTTGACCACGTCGTCCGAGATTTCCGGGATCAGGTCGGCCGCATAAGCAAGGGTGCCGCCCATGATGCGCCAGCAGAGACCGGCTTCGCGGCCGTCACCGAGCATGACCTCCGGGCCCTGTAGACCGTCACTCAGTTCCGCCGGCTGGAAGGGGCGCCAATCGCCCTCGACCAGATCGAAGGTTTCCTTCGTCTTCGAACCGTCCTCCAGTTTGGTGACCCGGTAGAACCCGCCGCCGGTCTTGCGGCCCAGTTGGCCGCGTTCGAGCATGGCCTGTTCGGCCGCCGGGAAGGCGGTAAATCCGACGCCCATGTCGCCGCTCGGCAGGTTGATCGCCAGGTTCTTGCCGACATAGTCCATGACGTCGAGGCCAATCAGATCGATGAGACCGTAGAAGCCGGTCGGCGGCAGGCCCATGGGGCCGGACATCAGGGCGTCGACCGCTTCCATGCTGAGGCCGTCGTCGAGTGCTTCGCGGGCTTGGTGCAGGCCCATCAGCATCCAATAACATCCGATCCGGTTGCCGATGAAATTGACCGTGTCCTTGGCGTGGACGACACCCTTGCCGAGGACACCGCCGCAAAAGTCGGAAAGGGCTTCGATGATGTCGGGTGTCGTTTCCTCCCCGGGGACGAGCTCCAGGAGGCGCATGATCTTCACCGGATTGAAGAAATGCGTAACGGCGATGTCGCGCTTGAGGCGTTCCGGTATGCCGTCCGTGATCGAACGGAGTGGGATACCCGACGTGTCGGTGGTGACCACCGACCCATCGCGGCGCAACGGTTCGAGGCGTTCGAAAAGCGAACGTTTGGTCGCCAGGTCCTCGATAACCGCTTCGCAGACCCAGTCGTATTCGGCGATCTTTTCAAGGTCGTCTTCGAGCGTGCCGAGCGTGATGTTGGCTTCCTTTCCTGGTGTGTCGATCGCCGGCGGGCGGCCGTTGACGATGCGGTCCAGGGCCTTTTCCGCGGCTTCCATGGAGACGTCGAGGATTAATACCTTCTTGTCGCGTTCAGCGCACAAGCCGGCAATGCCGGTACCCATCGTACCGCCGCCGAGAACGGCGACAGAGTTGATTTCCCGCGTCATCCGAAATCCCTCCCTCGTTGACTGTGTTGCCGGCCTTGCCTAAAGAGTGGAAGAGGCTTTGTAAAGGCCGCGCCGGTGGCCAAAAGGGGGACGTATGGTCAAACCGAAATTCCTGAAACTGGATACCTTGGCACTGCATGCAGGCCAGCAGCCGGACCCGTTGACCGGCGCCCGGGCGGTGCCGATCTACCAATCGACATCGTTCGTTTTCGACGATACGGACCATGCCGCCGCCCTCTACAACCTGGAACGCCCGGGGCATATCTACACGCGGCTCTCGAATCCGACTACGGCCGTCCTTGAGGGCGGCGTCGGGGCCGTCGCCACGGCAAGCGGCATGGCCGCCCTATTCCTCGCCGTCGCGACGCTGATGGACAAGAACTCGCACATTGTTTCGTCGGGGTCCATCTACGGCGGTTCGCATAATCTCTTTACCTATACCCTGCCGCGCTTCGGCATCGAGACGACCTTCGTCAATCCCCGCGACCCGGATGCCTTCAAGGCGGCGATCCGCGACGACACCCGCCTCGTCTTTGGCGAAACGCTGGGCAATCCGGGAATCGAGGTCATGGACGTCGCCGCCGTCGCCGAGATCGCCCACGACGCCGGCGTGCCGTTGATGATCGACTCGACCTTCACCACGCCGTTCCTGATGAAGCCCTTTGATGTCGGCGCCGACCTGGTCCTGCATTCGTTGACCAAGTTCATGGGCGGGCACGGCATCGCCATCGGCGGCGGCGTCGTCGACAGCGGGCGGTTCGATTGGGAGGCCGACGGCAAGTTCCCGACCCTGACCGAACCCTATGCCGGGTATCACGGTCTCGACTTCGCCGACGAGTTCGGCCCGCAGGCCTTTATCATGCGGGCCCGGGCCGAGGGCATGAAGGACTTCGGCGCCTGCATCAGCCCGGTCAACGCCTTCTATATCCTGCAGGGGGTCGAAACCCTGCCTCTGCGCATGGCGCGCCATGTCGAGAACGCCGCGACCGTGGCCGCCTTCCTGGAAGGCGCCGAAGAGGTGGAGTGGGTCAACCATCCGAGCCTGGCCAGCCACCCGGACCACGATTTGGCCCAGCGCATCCTGCCCAAGGGCTGCGGCTCCATCCTCAGTTTCGGCATCCGTGGTGGGCGTGATGCCGGACGTCGGTTTATCGAGGCGGTGGGCCTCAGTTCCCACCTGGCCAACGTCGGCGACGCCAAGACCCTGGTCATCCATCCCGGCAGCACGACGCACCAGCAGATGAACGCGGAGGCTTTAGCGGCAGCGGGGATCGGTGAAGGCATGATCCGGTTATCCGTCGGCATCGAGGACGCCGGCGACATCATTGATGATCTTAAGCAGGCGCTCCGCGCCTCGCAGAGAGGGTGAGGGAGCGAAGCGATGGATCTATCGATCGATGGACGTACCGTTCATGCGGCGACGGGAAGCCGGGCGATCCACCCCGACGAGCCGGCGGTCGTTCTGGTTCATGGCGCCGGCATGGACCGCACCGTGTGGCAACTTCAAACGCGCAATATTGCCAACATGGGGCGGCGCGCCTTCGCTGTCGATCTGCCCGGCCATGGGCGATCCGATGGGCCGCTCCTCGAGACAATCGGAGACATGGCCGATTGGATCGGTGCCTTCCTGGATGCGGCCGGGATCGAAAAGTGCAAGCTGATCGGCCACTCCATGGGTGCGCTGACGGCTTTGGAAGCGGCGGCGCGTTTCCCGGACCGGCTAGACGGCCTTTGTCTGATGGGTGTCGCCGAAAGCATGCCCGTCCATCCGGATCTGCTCGCCGCGGCCGAGAAAAACGAACCCCTGGCGCCGGAATTGATCGTCTACTGGGGGCTGGGCGATCAGGCCCAGGTCGGTGGGCACCCGCATCCGGGGTTATGGATTCACGACGCCTCGAGGACCTTGCTCGACCTATCGGGGCCGGGCGTGCTGCATAACGACCTCAAAGCCTGCAACGAATATGGCGGTGCCGTCGAAGCGGCTGCAAAAGTGACCTGTCCGACGCTCTTCGTGCTGGGTCGGGGCGACAAGATGACACCGACCAAGAAGGCGAAGCCACTTGCCGATATCATTGACGGGTCGGTCGCGGAGGTCATCGATAACTGCGGTCACATGATGATGACGGAACGGCCGCGCGAGGTTTATAACGCGCTCAAAGGGTTCGTGTAGGTAGTCATGCGGTCGGCTCAGCCTTCATTCCACACGACTTCGTAGAGTTGTTCGCCGACTGATGGATCCGATTGCTCATCGGAGATTTCACGGTAGGTGAGGTCGCTGGTGCCGCCGGTGCGCACGATGCCTTGCGTGGCCACGATCTGCTCCGCCCGCGCCGTGTCGCACACCTCGGCCGTACGGCGCACGGAAGGTTCGGAAAGATCGAACGTCTCCGGGTCCGCATCACCACCGACAACGCCGATACGAACATGAACAGGCACACCCGTGGTCGCCCGGTTATGGCGGGCCAGATCGGTGTGAATGTGAATCGCCGCCGCCAGGGCGTGGAGCGGGGAAGCAAATATGGCGAGGATGCCGTCGCCGGTGTGGCGCAGTTCCTCGCCGTGTGATCTCGCAAGAGCATTGCGGACGATCGAATTGTGGACGCGGAGCACTTTCGCGTCGCCGCTCGCCGCCGTGCCCTCACTGAGGTCGGTGAGAAGCACCGCCACCGCCAGCCGTTCCGTATCGGTCGCTTCCGGGGCGTCGGAAGGATCTTCGCTATCCAGGGCGTCATGCCAATCTTGTATGGCGCCCCCGACACGAGTGAAGCAATTCGGCTGGTGTTCGAGATAACCGGCCATCGCCTCGGCGCCGGCTTCGACCATGATGCGATGTGTAGGGTCGCTGCCGTAACCCGTGAAGTGCTCACAAAACGTCTCGACATCTTCCGGCGAAAGACCAAGCGGCGTCAGGCACTCGCGGACCATGATCAGGCGCTGGATGTTACGGAGGCCGAGCGATTGTCCGAACTGTTCGCCGGCCCCGCCGAGGAAGAGCGCCAGCGCGAAGGACGTATCCCGGTCGTCGGGGATGGCGTCCTTCAACACCGTTACGGCGGCCTCCAGAAACCGCAACATCGTGACCCGGTGTGCGTGACCGACGGCCGCCGTGTCGGACTTTGCCGGTGTCGGCTCCTGCGCAAGAGCGGCCGCGGGCTCCGCATCGGCCTCGATTGACTCGGCCGAAACGTCTTCGATCGGCGGTTGGGACAAGGTCGGAATTCCGGCCTGGGGTTCATCGGTGTCGTCCGACAGGAAAGACGGCAACGGTCCGAAAGCTTCCTGACGCTCGCCATCCGACATCGGAGCCTTTTCTCCGGTTGCTGGGGAGGCCGTTTCGGCGGCCGGGAGCTGTTGGAGGTTTTCGTCCGCGGCGGGAGGTGGCGGCAGAGCGGGCTCGGGTGCCGGTGCCGGCAACTCAGGACGTGGTGCCGGCTTCGCCGGCGCGCCGGTGGGATCAGGCGCCGGCTCCCGCGATTGGGCCGGCCGGAAGTCCTTGGGCGAAACGAACAGGTAGGCGCAGATGGCAAGAGCGCCGAGAAAGACGAGGATCGATCCGGTAAACACGGCGATGTTCTGGAAAGCCGGGGACAGGGTCCAGCCGTAATCGGGGAGTTTCCCGATCAACAGCGACAGCGGTACCGATAGCGAGAACGCGGTCAACCCGGCGAAGGCGACGATCGCGAAGACCTTCGCCATCAACCGCCAGCGGACCGGCCGTTCACCCTGGGCTTGGGTCCCGCTATCCGGTCCTTTCGCTTGTCGGGCCGGATTTCCAGGTGTTTCGGCACGAAGCGACACCCATATGATCGCCTCCTCGGTGTCCCGGCTCTGTTCGCGGCCGCTGACCTTCACCACTTTGGCACCGCCCAGTTCCGCTTCCCGGTCCAGGCTGCGGGCCAGCTCAATCGCGGATTTCTCGTCGGTTGCCGGATAGCGGCTATGGAAATCCCAACGGCCCTGATTGAGAACGAAAACATCGAACTGGACGTAAGGTTCCATTTTTCGACGGCTTGGCCACCCAGGAGTTGCGAGAATGCCTTATCTTTCAGAACGTTGGGAAATCTTAGGCAGAATCCGTTCGTCCCTCAAGGGACACGGAAACATATCGTGGCGCTTAGGCGAGCCCGCTGTCCGCCAGGAATGACAGGAGAAGAAAGACACCGAATGCGATCGCCGTTGCGGCGAAAACGTTGCGCTTGAGCGCGATGAACAGAATAAAGCCGGCAGCCATGGCGATCAGGCGATGGGTGATCGGTGTTTCCGCGAGCATGCCTTCCGGGATCAGGATCACGCGGGTTATCAATCCGGCGAGCATGGCGTAAGCGACACAGTTGAACCACTGCAGCCATGGTCCATTGGGATCGATGCGGCTGGATATGGCGACGCCGGCCAGCCGCCAGACATAGGTCGCCGCCACGCATAACAGCAGCAAGATCCAGGGTCCAGTGTCGCTCACGGGTGTTTGCTCCACATCCGGTCCAGTCCGAAGGCGATCGACCCGGCAACGACTCCGGTGATCGGTACGCCCCAGTCCGGTGTGACCTGATGCAGGAGCGGGCCCATGATGGCGCCGACGACAACGGCGATCAGGCAATTGCGCACGCGAACACTGGAAAAGATGAAGACGAAATAGGCCGGATTCAAAAAGACCAGGGCGACGGAGACATAGAACGGCATGAACGCGGCGAGCAGGTAGCCGAGGATCGTGCCGATGGCACCGCCCGACATGCAGACCAACGAAAGGCCCAGATAAAAAGGGAACCGTTCGGCCAAGGGCATGGCCGGTCCGCGGACCATAAAGACCGACCAGATGTTGATCGACATCAGGTGGGCGACGAAGTACCGCCAACTCATGGCCCGGGCGTCACCCTTGAAATAGGGCATCATGACGACGGCCATGGGCATGAACCTTAAGTTGGCCATGGAACTGGCGACGACGATGGCCAGAACCGGTGCGCCGATGGCAAACAGTTCGGTCATCGCAACTTGTCCCGGCAGTCCCCAGATGCCGAGGCTGGAACCCAAGGCGATGTCGAGCCCGACACCAGAATCTCGGGCCATGGAACCGAAACCGACCATGCTCGCCGTGACCATCCACGCCGGCATCGCCAGGCCGGCCATTATTCCCGACCGGAACGGTGTTGGTGACGACGGCAATGGCGCCGGCGGAGATGTTTCTTGCTCGGAAATCGAACCGGCCTCCCTTTTCCCAAAATGACCACCTTTCAGTTTGGCGGGGCGGGTCACAAAAGGTCAAGGCGCCGGAGAACCAAAAGCAGTGCAAAAATAAATTTTTTGAGACAAATTAACTCAAAAATTATAATAAATGTTGAAAAAGGGACCTGATTTGCCACATGATCGCTACCGCCGTCGGCTTCAATGGGCAGGGGAGAGACATGCAAACGGCCAAGGAAAACGGGTCGGCTCTGCAAAAAGCCGTGGTTGTGCTCGAGACGCTCTTTCAGTCGCAGGAACCGATGGGGCTCGCCGAGCTGTCGTCTCGGCTCGATCTGCCGCGCCAGACGGTTCACCGCATAGTCCGCCAGTTGGAAGGGATCGGATTGATCAATCGGGGTTTTGCCCGTGACCATTTCACCGTCGGCGGGCGCATGCTCGATCTTGGACTCGATGCCCTGCGGGCGGCGAGCGGCTTGACCCCGATGCGCCTGGTCCTGAAAGATCTGGTCGATGAAATCGGCGAGACCTGTAATGTCGGCGTCCTCGACCGCGACGAGATCGTCTACGTCGAGCGGGTCGAGTGCGACTGGGCGTTGAGGCTGCAGTTCCGACCGGGAAGCCGTGTTCCCATACACGCCACGGCCATCGGTAAAATGCTGCTGGCCCACCTGCCGAGCCGGACGCGCAGGCGCATTCTGACGGCAGCACCCCTCGAGCGGTTCACCGAAAACACGATAACCGATACCGTCGCCCTGGAATGGGAGATCAAGGCCGTTCGCCGCCAGGGATATGCCATCAACAACGCCGAACGCCTTGCCGGCTTGATCGGCCTGGCCGTTCCGGTTTTCGATGACAACGGCAAGGTCATTGCCGGTCTGGCAACCCACGGCCCGTCGGCTCGCCTGAGCGTCGATACTGCACTTGGCCATCTACCGGCGCTTCAGGCCGCCGCCCGGCGTTTGACCGATTGCCTCTTCACCGATGGTGCCGATGCGGCCGGTCTCGGCGCGGCCGATCCGGTATCCCCCGAACTATCGATGAAGGAGCAAGGCGCATGAACCCCGAAGCTTCGCAACGTGCTGAACCACCCGCGCTCGATGCCAAGGCCGTCGTCGAAGGCCTCATCCAACGCGCCCGTGCCGCCATGGCGCAGTTCGAAAGCGCCGATCAGGAGCGGGTCGACGAAGCGGTGACCGCACTCGCCTGGTCCATATACGAACCGGGCCGGGCCCGCGAATTGGCTGAATTCGCCGTCGAAGACACCGGGTTGGGCAATGTGGACAGCAAGATCATCAAGAACCAGCGCAAGACCTTCGGTTGCCTGCGTGACCTGTCCCGGGTCCGCACCGTCGGCATCATCGAGGAGGACCCCGATAAGGGCCTCGTCAAATACGCCAAGCCGGTCGGCGTGGTCGCCGCCATCGCACCCTCGACCAACCCGGCAGCAACGCCGGTCAACAAGGCTATGTTTTCCATCAAGGGCCGCAATGCGGTGATCGTCGCGCCGAGCCCGGCCGGCCAGAAAACGACGGCGCGCACGGTTGACTACATGCGGTCTGAACTCGAGAAAATCGGCCTGCCGGCTGATCTCGTTCAGGTGCTGCCGGCACCGGTCAGCAAGGATTTGACCCAGGAGCTGATGAACCAGTCCGATCTCGTCGTCTGCACCGGCTCGCAGAACAACGTGCGCCGCGCCTATTCGTCGGGAACGCCGGCCATCGGCGTCGGTGCCGGAAACGTGCCGGTCATCATCGACGCGACGGCCGACCTCGCCAATGCCGCCGAGAAGATCATGTTGTCCAAGTGTTTCGACAATTCGACGTCGTGTAGTTCGGAAAACTCGGTGACCGTCCTGGATGCGGTCTACGACGACGTGATCGGGGCCCTCGAGGAGGCCGGTGGATACCTCTGCTCCGCCGAGGAGCGGCAGTTGATCCTCGAAAACCTCTGGGTCGACGGCAAGCTCAACCGCCACCTGATCGCCAAGGACCCGGATGTCTTCGCCCGTGCCGTCGGGCTCTCTGAGAAGGCGGCCGAGGCCAAATTCTTCATGGTCGAGGAGCCGCTCGCCGTCGGCAAGGCGCATCCGTTCTCCGACGAGAAACTGTCCCTGGTTCTGACCGTTTACCGCGTTCCCGATTTTGCGGCGGCCAAGGCACATGTCCAGGATATTCTCGATTTCGTCGGCATGGGCCATTCGGTGGGTATCCATACGGAGGATTTGGACCACGCCCGCGAGCTCGCCGAAGACCTCCGCGTCGTCCGGGTGCTCGTCAACCAGGCCCATACCTTCGGCAACGGCGGCAGTTTCACCGACGGTCTCAACTTCACCCTATCCATGGGTTGCGGCACCTGGGCCGGTAACTCCATCTCCGAGAACCTCAATTACCGCCACTTCATCAACGTCACGCACCTGGTCCGTGAGATACCCGAGGACAAGCCGTCGGAAGAAGACATGTTTGGCAACCACTGGGCCAAGTACGGGAAATAGAGCCATGAATTTCGAGGAACACGCAGCCAAGCCTCTGCTGGCGGCAGCCGGCATATCGGTGCCGAAAAGCCGCTTAGTGACGACGGCTGATGAAGCGGCCGATGCGGCGATGGAGCTCGGACCTTGTGTGGTCAAGGCGCAGGTCCCAACCGGCAAGCGCGGCAAGGCCGGCGGCATCAAGCTGGCGGCAACGCCCGACGAAGCCTGCGATCACGCTGCCGCAATTCTCGGCATGGAGATCGATGGACATTTGGTCGAGAAGGTTTTGGTCGAGGAACAGGTGGCCATCGCCAGAGAGCTATATGTTTCGATCATCAACAATTCGACCACCAAGAACCCCTATGTCACGATCTCGACCCAAGGCGGCATGGATGTCGAAGAGATCTGCGGCGACGTCTTCCGTTGGATACCGCTTCAGGTCGACGTCGGAATTGATGCCGACGCAGCCAGCTTCCCCTGGTCGAGCTTCTTCGAAGAGCACTGGGAACCCGCGGTGCTCGACCAATTGGGCAAGACGACGGCGCGGCTTTACCAGGTCTATGACGAAAACGATGCCGAGCTCGTCGAGATCAACCCCTTGGTCGTCACCGAGGGCGGCGACGTGGTGGCTCTCGATTGTAAGTTCGTACTCGATGACTCGGCAATCAAGCGCCAGCCCGACCTGGCGGCCAAAGGCTCGCCGGAGAAACTGACCGGGCTCGAGGCGAAAGGCGAGGAACTCGGCATCAAGTACATCGAGCTCGACGGCGATGTCGGCGTCCTGGCCAACGGTGCCGGCCTGACCATGACCACCATGGACGTGGTCCGCCACCACGGCGGCCGGCCAACTTCTGTGAGATCGGCGGCGAGGCCTATACCAAGGGCAAGGCGGCCCTCGACCTGGTGCTCTCCAAACCGGGCGTCAAGAGCCTGGTCGTCAACTTCTGTGGCGCCTTTGCCCGCTGCGACGTGATGATGGAGGGGCTGCTCAATGCCTGGGCCGAGCTCGAACCCGATGTCCCGGTGTTCTTCTCCATCGCCGGCACCGGCGACGAGGAGGCCATCGCCATGCTCAAAGCGAAGCTCGGCCTCGACCCCTATGCGGATATGGACGCGGCGAGCAAGGCCGCCGTCGAGGCCGCCGCAAGTGCCGGAGGCGGCTCATGAAGATCGTCCGCAACCACCACCGGGTGCTGATCCAGGGTATCACCGGCAAGCAGGGCACCTTCTGGACCGAGCGCATGCAGGACTACGGCACCCAAGTCGTCGGCGGCGTAAACCCGAAGAAGGCCGGCACCGTCCATTGCGGCGTACCGGTCCATGCCTCGGCCAAGGACGCCATGCAGGCGAACGGCGGTTTCGATGCCTCGGTGCTGTTCATACCGCCCTTGGGCGTCAAGGCGGCGGCGCTCGACGCCATCGAAGCCGGCGCCAAATACCTCTGCATTCTCACCGAACACGTGCCGGTGCGCGACGTCATGTACGTCATGGCGGCGGCGGAACACGACGCCCATGTCACCGATCCCAACACGGCGGGATCGGTCACCGTCGGCGAGTGTTTCGTCGGCTTCATGCCGGCCTTCAACGAGCGCATCTTCCGCAAAGGCTTGATCGGCGTCATCTCGCGCTCCGGCTCACTCGGTACGCTCATGTGCCAGAACATCACCGCTGCCGGCTTCGGTCAGTCGGCGTTCATCGGCATCGGCGGCGACCCGATCATCGGGACGACCACTGAGGACGCCCTTCGCGCCTTGGACGAGTTCGACGGCACCGACGCGGTCGTCATCGTCGGCGAGATCGGCGGCTCCATGGAGGAACTGGCGGCGGAATACGCGGCCGAAATGGACAAACCCGTATTCGCCTTCATCGCCGGCGGTGCGGCGCCGAAGGGCAAGAAGATGGGGCACGCCGGTGCGATTGTTATGGGTGACACGGGAACCTACAAATCGAAAAAAGAGGCTTTTGAGGAGGCTGGCGTCACCGTCCTCGACACGCCGTCCCAAATCGGCGCGGCGCTCACCGAGAGATTGGGTTGAACGGCAAGTCAGAAGTCCCCATAAAGCCGATGTAACTATTCAAGCCCTCGTCCGTGATCTTAATGGGCACGTATGGTAGCATCGCGCGCGGGGGTTTTCTCCCAACGAAGTGTGGCCAAACACAAAGCCGAGCCAAAGAACGGCCGGGAAAATAAGATGCGCGTGCTCACCCAGGGCAACCTATGGATCAAGATCGTTGGTGCAGCGGCACTCGTTTGTGTCGTCGTGCTCCCGCCGTTCGCTTATTTCAACATAGAGACGTCTCGCGAGACCCTTACCAATTCCTTCCTCGAACGCGCCAAGTCGATCGCACACGTGCTTGATGCGTCGATCACCGATGACGTGGTGCTGAAGGATAGGGATCACTTGTTCGAGGGATTGATGAAATACCTGTGGGCGGAGCCCGATGTGCTCGCCATCGATGCCAACGTCCCGAAGGATGGCAGGTTGGTCACATACGTCACCACGCGCGCCTACAATCTGAACAGGCCCGCTGACGCGGATAATCTGCGATCCTTCGAAACCGGTGATTACATAGAAAAGTTCGTTGAGCGTGACGGGCGCCGCATACTGAAGGTGGTCAAGCCTATCAATATTGCCAGACGCCATGCCGGCACGTTTCAAATCGAATTCACGACCGAGGTTGTCGACGCCAAGATTTTCGATGCCATCAAGATATCGGTCACCAGCTACGCCTTGCTGATGATCCTATTTGCGGCGGTCATGTATTGGGTGTTGCGGGTCATCGTCGTGCGCCCTGTCGCGGCATTGAACACGGGCGTTAAAAAGGTTGCCGCCGGCGATTTGGAGCACCGCGTCGATGCCGATCAAGACGATGAACTGGGGGAGCTGCATTGGCCTTCAACCAGATGGCCGAAGAATTGAGAAAATCCGAGAGGAAACTCGTCGAAACGAACAAAAGTCTGGAAGCCAAGGTCGTCGAGCGCACGACAGAACTCCTTGCCGAGATTCAGGAACACGCACGCGTGGAGAAGGACCTGAAACGCCATCAAAGAATGGAATCGCTCGCTGGACTGGCCGGCGGCGTTGCCCATAACCTCAACAATCTGCTGCAACCGATCATCCTTCTATCGTCGGTTGGTATGGAGAAACTCCCCAAGGGCAGCAAGCTGAAGGAAGACCTGGAAGTGATCCGCGAAGCGGGCAACCGGGCGTCCGAATTGGTCAATCGCCTGACCGAGTTTTCGCGGGACAACCCCGTTGAAATGAAACGCGAGAACCTTAACGAGATCGTCCGCAAGTCGCTTGAGATGATTCGGGCGTCATTCCCGTCGTCGATCGAGATCAAGGATGACATCGATGGGTTTGAAGCCGAGATAACGGCGGACGCGACGCAACTGCAGACCGTCATACTCAACTTGGCGTCCAACGCGGCGGATGCTTTGACGGATATGCCTGGTGTCCTCGACGTCTCGGTCGACAAAATCTATGTCACCGAGGTTGACCGCGCAGGAACACCCGAACTGCGGCCCGGCGAATACGTGAAACTTCGGGTGGCCGACAACGGCAAGGGCATGGACGAAAATACCGTGAGACGCATCTTCGACCCTTTTTTCACGACCAAGGATGTGGGAAAAGGCACCGGTCTTGGCTTGGCGACAGCCTATGGCATCGTCACCAAACACGGCGGCGCCATTCGGGTCGAGAGCGCGCTCGGGCGCGGTTCGACTTTCGAGGTGTTGCTGCCGGTTGCGAAGGAGCAGACGGTAAAAAAACCGGCAGTAACAGTTATGGAAAACGGATATCGTGGCTAAAATCCTGGTAATCGACGACGACGCAATGGTCCGTTATTCGTTGAAGAGCGCGCTCGAACACGCGGGGCACAAAGTTGTCGAGGCGGAAAACGGCGTCGACGGATTGTCCAAGATTCCCGGCCAATCAATCGACCTGGTCGTCACCGACATCATCATGCCGGAAAAGGAAGGTGTCGGCACGATTATCGAGATGAAAACGAAGTTTCCGTCTCTGCCCGTGATTGCCATTTCCGGTGGCGGCCCCGACGGCTACACGGGCTACCTGGAAACGGCGAGAGCTCTGGGCGCGGATGGGACTCTCGAAAAACCGGTAACGCCGGAGACCCTTCTCGACACGGTCGAGGCCTGTTTGCCGTAATCGACCACTGGAACGCAAGACGGACCTCGGTCTATCGGAGCACCGTCGTTCGGAGAAATGCCAATACGTCGGTTTTCGCCGACTCCAGCGCCTGTTCATCTCCACCATAGGTGACGACCCGCTCCCAGCGCGATATCGTCGTCTGATCGACCGCGAGCGGCATGGCCAGGGCGTCCTGATTCAATCCCTGGGCCTTGCGGCAAGTCTTGATGGGGAGCGGCCAGTCTTCGTCGCCGGGCGTTTCGCCGTACCGCAAATCCATGTGTTCCCCTCGAACCTCGCTTTCCGGCCGTTCACGGCTCTCTTTGCGGTTTGTTGGCTCAAAAATCAGTCGGTGCGCCGCCGTCCTCCTTGCGCCTGGCGACGAATGCCTGGAGCTCTTCGTCGATGGCCGGATCGATGGGCGGGGCCTCGAATTCAGCGAGGATCTGTTTCCAGATCTTGTTGGCGCGTTCGGGTGTGTGGACGGCGCCTCGTTCCTCCCAGCTCTCGAAGTTCGACCAGTCGGACAGGAACGGGCTGTAGAAGGCCGTCTCGTAGCGCTCCTGAGTGTGGGCGCAGCCGAAGAAGTGACCGCCCGGACCGACTTCCCTGATGGCATCGAGGGCGATATCGGCCTCGCCGACCCGGACCGGTTCCATATAGGCGATCAACTGCTGCAGCGTCTCACAGTCCATGACGAATTTCTCATAGGACGCACAGAGACCGCCTTCGAGCCAACCGGCGGCGTGGTAAACCAAATTGACGCCCGACGACACGGCCGCCCATAGCGAAAAGATGCTCTCCCAAGCTGACTGGCTGTCCGGGCAGTTGGCCGCACAGGCATTCGATGCGCGCAACGGCAGTCCATAGAACCGTGCCATCTGGCCCGACATCTGGGTCGCTCTCATGTAATCCGGCGTGCCGAAGGCAGGCGCGCCCGACTTCATGTCGACGTTGGATGTAAAAGTGCCGATGGCCGTCGGGCAGCCGGGATTGATCAGCTGCAACAAGGCGATTGCGGCCAGTCCTTCGGCCATGGACTGGACGACGGCGCCGGCCATGGTCACCGGCGCCATGGCGCCCGCCAACGTAAACGGCGTTACGACCACATGCTGGCCGCGCCGGGCCAGGCGCATGGCGCCGTCCAGCATGGGGTGGTCGTGTTTCAGCGGCGAGGTCGAGTTGATGTTGGTGTACATGCGCGGTGTCGCATCGAATTCCTCGTGGCTGAGGCCGCCGGCGATGCGCACCATCTCCATGACGTCCTCGACTCGTTCCTTGCCCAGGCTATAGGCGTGCACGACTTTGTCGGTCAGTGTCAGCTTGTCGTAGAGACAGTCCAGGTGGCGTACCGACGGATGGATGTCCATGGGCTCGACCGGATAACCGCCGGCAAAGTGAATGCAGTTGAAGTACTGGGTCAGCTTGATGAAATCCCGGAAGCTCTCGCGCGTGCCGGTGCGCCGGCCTCGGTCAAGGTCCGAGCAGTTGGGCGGGCTCGAGACGTTGCCGAACAACATGTGGCTGCCGCCGATTTCGATACGCCGTTCCGGGTTGCGCGGCGTGACGGAAAATTGCGCCGGCGCGTGTTTCAGTTGTTCCATCACCAGTTCGCGGTCCATGCGCACGTTCTCGCCGTCGACGATACAGCCAGCCTTGGCCAGTATGTCGATGGACTCCGCGTTGAGGAACTCGATGCCGATCTCTTCGAGAATGCGCATGGCGCCGTCATGAATGGCGTGAACGCCCTCTTCGGTCAGCGGTTCGGTCGGTTTGTCGGTATTGACCGGCAGGCTCCACGGAATCTGGGTGATCGCTGCACCCTTGCCCCTGACGTTGCCGGCCCGGCCACCCGACCGCCCGCCCGCCCGTCGCCCGCGGCGCGGCCGGTCCTTGTCTCTCACGCTTTCACCCATGCCGATCCTCCTCCCCTGCTCGGCGGCCGATGGAATGCGCGGCCATTGTCCGACGAAAACCTATCGCCGATTTATCTGCGGGCGTACACCCTTTTTCACTAATGCGCCGCCGGTTTCGGATGCCCTTGGACAGGGGCGGGGTGGCGGGGATAAACTCCCTCCATGGTAAAATCTCTTACCCGCATGGTTCGCCCTCGGGCTTGGATCGTTGCCGTCCTCTTCACCACACTGGCGTCCTCCGGCACCGGCGTGTCCGCCGATGAAACCCGGCCCAGTGTCGAAGCGTTGGTCGGGTTCTTCGAGCAGGTCGTCTTCGAGTCGGAATACAAAGGGGCGATCCAGGGGTCCAAAGTGGTCAAGAAGTGGACCGGACCGATCCGGCTGACCGTGTCGGCGATGACCGGGAAGGTGATGCCGAAGGCCGGCGGCGGGCGCGAATTGAAGCTCGAGAAGATTCGGCCGAAGGAACCGCACGTCAAGGCCATCCGCCGCCACCTGACGGCCCTGGTTAGGCTCACGGGCGTCAAGACCGAGGACAGCAAGAAGGTCGGTAAAGCGCCCAACCTGATCATCAGATTCGTACCGCGCCTGGCCATGGCTGCGCCGTTCCTGATCAAGGGCGTTGATCCAGGCGTCCTCAAGCGTCTTGCCCAAGCCGGCGTCTGCTATTTCCTGACCGCGGCCAAGGACGGAGAAATCGTTTGGGGCACGATCATCGTCAACATCGAAATGACCGACCGACAAATCGCCAGTTGTCTGCTCGAGGAATTGACGCAAACCCTCGGCCTGCCCAACGATAGCGATATGGTCAAACCCTCGGTCTTCAACAATCGGAGCGTCCTTCAGGAACTGACACGCACCGACAAAATCCTGATCCGCACCCTCTACGACAAACGCCTCAAGGCTGGTACGCCAAGGGCCGAGGCGATGGCTCGCGTCGGCGCTCTGATCGCCGAATTGGACGCCGCAACGCCATAGATCGCCCTTTTTGGCGCGAAATAATATTTCGCGAAACGAAAAAAAACTTGGGGCTGTCCTAGCTAAGCGAGATGCTTGGGCTAGGATTGCAGGATGTATGCGAGAAGAAGCCGGCTCAGTGGTTGGAAGCGTGATCGTTTGATGGAGCACTTTGTGGCGGCGACGACGGCAC
>Ga0209680_1000167_pt1 | contig 16555 bp, 12 predicted proteins | sample WorMetLIZISLAND1_FD_187413 | JGI IMG/M metagenome (GOLD analysis project Ga0209680, IMG submission 187413) | Marine gutless worms symbiont microbial communities from Max Planck institute for Marine Microbiology, Germany - Olavius loisae LIZARD... ... | reverse complement strand
TCCGCGCAGAACACGGGTTTGGACACCAAATCAAACGCTCAACGAAGAGCGAAGGCCGAAAATCATGAGGCCGGAGTACAGCAGCAATGCCACCTTGATCTCGCAAAGGCATTTTTCGAGGTGCCCTTAAGCCTTTCAAGCTTAGGAAATCCGATTAGGGACGGGAGCCGGCCATGCCGGAAGGCTCCCGTTCGTCGTTTACATGAAGAGTGTGTCGGAACAATGGATAACCTGGAAGACCTGCGATCGGAACTGATGGATGCCGTCGGCAATGCCGCCGATCTGGCTGCCCTTGAGGATGCCCGCGTCGCGGCGCTTGGCAAGAAGGGACGCATCACGGCGATGATGAAGGGCTTGGGCGGCCTCGATGCCGAAGAGCGCAAGGCCATGGGCCAGGCGTTGAACACGCTGAAAGGCGAGGTCGCCGACGCCATCGAGGCCCGAAAGGGAGCGCTGGCCGACACCGAATTGGAAGCCAAATTGGCGGAAGAGCGGGTCGACATCACTTTGCCGGCACGGCCCGAGACCGGTGGGCGGGTCCACCCGATCAGCCAGACCATGGACGAGGTCGTCGCCATTCTCGGCGCCATGGGAATGGCGGTCGCCGAAGGGCCGGATATCGAGGACGACTGGCACAATTTCACGGCGCTCAACATCCCGCCCGACCATCCGGCCCGCCAGGAGCATGACACCTTCTATTTCGCCGGTGACCATGCGGAACGCCGCGTGCTGCGCACCCACACCAGCCCCGTGCAGATCCGCACGATGACCGACTCGGAACCACCGTTCCGCATCATCGCGCCGGGGCGCACCTATCGCTGCGACTACGACGCCACCCATTCGCCCATGTTCCACCAGGTCGAGGGACTATGGGTCGACGAGGCGACCCATATGGGTCACCTGAAGGGATGCCTGATCGAATTCTGCCGGGCCTTTTTCGGTGTCGACGACCTGCCGGTGCGTTTCCGGCCGAGCTATTTCCCGTTCACCGAACCCTCCGCCGAGGTCGACATCGGCTGCACCCGCGAGGGCGGCCAGTTCCGCATCGGCCACGGCGACGATTGGCTGGAGATCCTCGGCTGCGGCATGGTCAATCCGAAGGTCTTGGACAACTGCGGGATCGACTCCAACCGCTATCAGGGCTTCGCCTTCGGCATGGGGGTCGAGCGCCTGGCCATGCTCAAATACGGCATTCCCGATCTCCGTACCTTCTATGAGTCGGACCTGCGCTGGCTCAGGCATTACGGGTTCAGCGCCTTGGACGTGCCGTCGGTCACCGGAGGGCTCAACCGATGAAGTTCACGTTGAGCTGGCTCAAGGAGCACTTGGAAACGCAAGCCGCCCTCGACGAGATCGTCGACAAGCTGACCATGGTCGGTCTCGAGGTCGAAAAGGTCACCGACCGCGCGAAAGGGCTCGAGACTTTCGTTGTTGGTCACGTCATCGAGGCCAAGCAACATCCGAACGCCGACCGGCTCCGGGTGTGCACGGTCGACAACGGCACGGACACGGTGGAACTGGTTTGCGGCGCGCCCAATGCCCGGACCGGCATGAAGGGCGTATTCGCGCCGTCGGGATCCCATATTCCGGGCACCGACCTGACCCTGAAGCCGACGGAGATCCGGGGCGTGCTGTCGAACGGCATGTTGCTGTCGGAACGCGAGATGGGGATCAGCGACGAGCATGAGGGCATCGTCGAACTTTCGGACGATGCAAAGATCGGCACGCCCGCCATCGCCGTCATGGGCCTCGACGATCCGATCATCGAGATCGCCATCACGCCCAACCGCGGCGACTGCCTCGGCGTGCGCGGCATCGCCCGCGACCTGGCCGCCGCCGGTATCGGCTCCCTGAAACCGCTGGCCAACGGCGCCGTGCCCGGCACCTTCGAAAGTCCGGTCAAGGTGCATCTCGATTTCGATGAAGATACCCTCAGCGCGTGCCCGTATTTCGTCGGACGATATGTGCGCGGCGTGCAGAACGGCGAAAGCCCTGGGTGGCTGAAGGACAAACTTCTGGCCATCGGCTTACGCCCGATCTCGGCTCTCGTCGACATCACCAACTTGATCACCATGGACCACGGTCGGCCACTGCACGTTTTCGACGCGGCTAAGGTCACCGGCGATATTCGCCCAAGGCTCGGCCGCAAGGGCGAGACGTTGCTAGCCCTCGACGGCAAGGAATATGAGATCGACGAGGAGATGTGCGTCATCGCCGACGAGGCCAAGGCCGAGGCCCTGGGCGGTATCATGGGCGGCGAGGAGACCGGCTGCACGGCGACGACGACGGATGTCTTCATCGAGGCCGCCTATTTCGACGCCGTGCGCACCGCATCCACGGGCCGCAAGCTCAACCTGATGTCGGACGCCCGCTATCGTTTCGAGCGCGGCGTCGACCCGGCCTTTCTGGTCGACGGCATGGAGATCGCGACACAGCTGGTCCTCGACCTCTGCGGCGGCGAGCCCTCCGAGCTGGTCATTGCCGGTGCGGAACCGGAATGGAAACGCACCATCGACCTGGACCCGTCCCGGATTCGAACCTTGGGCGGTATCGACATCCCAGCGGACGAGATCACTCGCATTCTCATGGTCCTCGGATTCGGCGTCGAAAACGTCGCGGGAACCTTCAAGGTCTCTGTGCCGTCGTGGCGCGGCGACATCGTCGGGCAGGCCTGCCTTGTCGAAGAGGTGGTCCGGATCTACGGTTACGACCGTATCGAGCCGGTGCCGGTGAAGCCGGACGGCGCTCTTCCGGCGGTGGCGCTTGGTGCCGAGCAACGCCGCCATTCCCAGGCCCGCCGTGTCCTGGCGGCGCGCGGCATGGTCGAGGCCGTCACATATTCGTTCCTAGCTGAGGCCGACGCGCTCTTGTTCGGTGGCGGCCAACACCAGATCAAGCTGGTCAATCCGATCAGTGCCGAACTCGACGTCATGCGCCCGTCGATCCTGCCGAACCTGATCAACGCCGCCAAACGCAATGCGGCGCGCGGCACCGAGGACGCGGCGGTCTTCGAGGTGGGGCCGCAATACGCCGGGGACAATCCGCAAGACGAGGCCATCGTTGCCGCCGGCGTGCGTTCCGGAAACGTCGGCCAACGCCATTGGTCGCATGGTCTCCGCCCGGCCGATGTCTTCGACGCGAAGGCCGATGCCCTGGCGGTCCTCGAGGATCTCGGCGCCCCCGTCGACAAGCTGCAGGCGGCACCGGAAGCACCCGCCTGGTATCATCCGGGGCGCTCAGGCGTGTTGCGGCTGGGCCCGAAAAACGTGCTCGCCTTCTTCGGGGAATTGCACCCGGGCGTCCTGCGCAGGCTCGATGCCAAAGGGCCGGTCGCCGCCTTCGAGGTGTTTGTCGACGCCCTGCCGAAACCGAAGGCCAAGAAGGACGCCTCCAAGGCGCATCTGGACCTTCCTCAGTTCCATACGGTCGAACGGGACTTCGCCTTTGTCGTCGACGCGGACACGCAGGCCGATCAAATCGTCGCGGCAGCCCGCGGGACCGACAAGACATTGATCACGGATATCCAAGTATTCGATGTGTTCGGCGGCGGGCAGCTGGGAGACGGCAAGAAGTCCGTTGCCGTCAATGTCGTCCTGCAGCCCCTCGAGCGGACCATGACCGATGCCGAGATCGACGAAATTGCCGCGCGTATCGTGGCCAATGTGGAGAAACGAACCGGCGGCACGCTCAGGGCGTGAGTCCGCATCGGATGGGGAGAACGGCATGCGGCCATTGAAGGAACTGCCCAGTGAAACGGCCCACGACCTGAAGGGTGTGTTCGCCGATATCGACGACACAATAACCACCAACGGCTACATGACACCGGACGCCTACGCGGCGCTGGCCCGTCTCCAGGCAACGGGTCTCCTGGTTATTCCCATCACCGGCCGGCCGGCCGGCTGGTGCGACCACATCGCCCGCATGTGGCCAGTCGACGGCATCGTCGGTGAAAACGGTGCCTTCTATTTCCGGTATGACCACGAAAACCGCAAGTTCACGAAGCGCTACCACTATTCGGAGATGGAACGCGCCGCCAACCGCGAGCGCATGGCCTCCGTGGCCGAAAAAGTCCTGGCTTCGGTCCCGGGTGCGGACCTGGCGTCCGATCAGATGTATCGGGAGACGGATCTCGCCATCGATTATGCCGAGGACACTGGTCCCTTGGGTCCGGAAGCACTGGACGCCATCGTCGCCTTGATGACCCGCGGCGGAATGACGGCGAAGATCAGTTCCATTCACGTCAACGGCTGGTTCGGGTCCTACGATAAACTGACGATGACGCGAACCATGATGGACGAGTGTTTCGGTATCGACCTCGAGGCGGAAAAAGACCGTTTCGTCTTTGTCGGCGACTCGCCCAATGACCAGCCCATGTTCGAGTATTTCCCCAATACGGTCGGGGTCGCCAACCTCAAGAACTTTGACGACCGCCTCGAGCATCGCCCCACCTTCGTGACGAGCCATGACTCAGGGAGCGGATTCGCCGAACTGGTCGGTCATATCATCCGAGCCCGCTCTCACTGACCGGACAGCGACGTCTGAAATGAAAAGCGGACGCGTCAGTCGACCGTGAACACGCGCGTCGGGGTTCCGCGTCCGCGGACGGTGACTTCGCCGACCTCATCGAAATCGAAATCACTGCCGCAAGCGGCAACGGTGTTCTCGCCGGCCAGGATGTAACTGCCGTATTCCTTGTTGAGCTGTTCCAGACGGGCCGCGACGTTGACCTGGTCGCCATGCACCATGAACGTCAGGCGCTCCCGTGACCCGATGGCGCCGATGACGATGTCGCCGGTGTTGACCCCGCAGCGGGTCTTCAATCCCAACCCGTAACCATAGGTCCGGCCGTCGTTTAAATCGCGAATGCCAATGGCCGTCCGTACGGCGTTACGAGCGTGATCCTGGTCGGGGGTGACGGCATTGAAGGTGATCAGCATCAGGTCACCCTGGAACTGCGTGATGACGCCGCCGTGGCGGTCGATGATCTCGGACGTCGCCGTGAAATACTCGTTCAACAGGCCGGCCAGTTCCTGCGGGCTGAGTTTTTCGGAAACGGTCGAAAACCCCTCGATGTCGGTGAAAACGACGGTACCGACCCGCGACTCGCCGTCGCCGGGCTCGACGGCTCGGTCGGCCGTGGTGATGCGTTCGGCCACCTCCCTTGACACGAACCGTGACAGGTCGTCAGCCGCCGTGGCATCGAGGACGGCCCGGTTCATGACTCGCTGAGCGCGCAGCACGGCGACGGTGAGGACACCGGTGACGACGGCAATCGATAGGATCTTGTCGACCTCGGCGCCGATGAGCACCGCGTTCGAAGTCAGGTAATCGACGTAGTTCCGCGTGATCATCGGGTTCTCTGGATCGGCGAAAATCACGTAGCCAACCATGGCGACCCACCCGATGACGGCGGCGATGCCCGTGAACAAAATGTAGCGCGGCTCGAAGCGGAGCGCGCGAAGGGCGATGAAGATGAAGACATACATCACCGTCGGCGCCTTCAAATAAAAGGACGCCGGTTGTTCGTATTGGATGTGGAAACTCCAGATCAGAAACATGAGGAGTCCCATATCCATGATCACCGAGGCCACCAGCAGCCATTGCGGAAGGAACCCTTTGTGGGCGCTGACCAGGCGGAGCAGGGTGAACAGAAGGTACGCGCCTATGGCCCAGGGCACCGGCTGGAACATGGCATGAGCGCCGGTCTTCGGCGCCAGGGCGTAGAGGGTTGCGAAGGTCAGGACGAGGCCGAGTTGTACCCAGCCGATCAGCATCTCACTTTCGACTTGCTGTCGGGTGATGTCGTCGCGAACCCGTTCCGGCAGTTCGGCCGGCGGTTTGTCGCCAAAAATGAAACGGAGCACCGTATCGATCATTGAGCGTGGTCCTTTCGTGGACCGGATTCTAAACCATCTTCAAAGCGTTTAGGTTAACTTTGACGCGAGCGAAACGTCCTCCATGCTCAAGGCTTTTTGATCGGTCCCGCGTACAGCCGAAAGCGCCACAAACCCGCATTGGCTGCAAAGGAGCGTATCCTTTGCCGAGGGTTGGGTTTCGGCGGAGCGGCAAATCAGCGCGCTGAAGGCGGAATTCGAAAGGCGACTTCCTGGCGGCGGGATCCGGGGACGCGAAGCAAGCGGGCGACACCCCGGAGAAAGTGGATCGTGTGTCTCATGGTAGTAGTCTTGTCGTTGCGTAATTGGCGTCAGGCGCTCTTATTGCACGGCCATTGTGGCACCACTGTGACGGCCGTCACCCGGCAAGGCGAATTTACCAGTTTAATCGGGATCGTCCGTATCCGTCTCGGCACCGATCGCCGCCTTGACCGCTTCGATGGTATTGGGGAGGTGGTTAGCGAGAAGATCTTCGAGCCTCTCCCCGTCGCGCCCTTCGACCGCCTCCAGGATCGCCTCGTGTTCGGCCATCGCCTGATCCCATCGCCGGTTCGTCAAGTTGGCGATGTAGCGCGCCCGCCGGACCCGGCCCGAGAGGTTCCGGAAGACTCCGGTCAATGTGGGGTTCCCTGCCGCCTCGACGATTTTCTCATGGATGGCCTGATTGAGACGGAAATACTCGGAACGCTCCCGGCGCGTATGATGTAAAGCCATCTGATAGTGCACGGCCCTGATCTCGGCGATCTCTTCGTCCGTAATGTGCTGGCAAGCCAGTCGTCCGGCCAAGGCTTCGATGGCGGCGAGAACCGGAAAGACTTCATCGACGATCTCCGGTGTCAGCGGTGTCACCCGCGCGCCCCGGTTGGGCAGTAGGGTGATCAAGCCCTCGACGGCGACGACCTTGAGGGCTTCGCGCAATGGGGTGCGGGAGATACCGAAGCGTTCACACAGCGCCTTCTCGGGGATCCGGCTGCCGCCGGCAAGCTCACCCCGGAAAATCATCTCACGCACGGCGTCGGCCGTTTCCTCGTGTAAAGAGCGTCGGCGTTGGTCCAACCCACCGTTGCCGTCAGAAGCGTCCCTCGCCGGGTCGATTTTGTGGGCGGCGGCGCGATCCATCATTTCTCGGGCTCCGTATCCGGTGAATTCCCGTTGAGGGCCGCCGCCAGGAGACGGACCACGTGTTGTGCCCCGCGGTTGGTGCCTTCGGCGATCTGGTGGCGGCAACTGGTGCCGTCGGCGACGATCCACGTCTCATCGTCTGCTTCTCGGACCGCCGGCAGGAGATCCGCCTCGGCCATGGTTTTCGAAATCTCGACGGTCCTGGCGTCGTAGCCGAAGGCGCCGGCCATGCCGCAGCAACTGCTCTCCACCGTTTCCACTTCGAGACCGGGGACCAAGGACAGGGTCTTTTCGACAGCATTCATCGCGGCGAATGCCTTCTGATGGCAGTGGCCATGGAGGAGCGCCCTGGTACCACCCATGTCCTTGAGGTCGACGCCGAAATGCCCGTCATCGGACTCGCGGGAGACGAACTCTTCGAACAAGAAGGCGTTGGCGGCCAGGGCTCGAGCGTCGTCGCCCGGGTGCAAAGCCAGAAATTCGTCTCGTAGCGTGAACAGGCACGACGGTTCCAGTCCGACAACGGCGATACCGGCTTCGACATAGGGTTTAAACGCGGCGATCGTCCGCCTGGCTTCGGCTTTCGCCTGGTCGACCAAACCGGCGGCGAGAAACGTACGCCCGCAACATAATGGCCGTTGTTTATCCTCGGGTACGGGCAGGTGAACGCGATAACCAGCCGCCTGCAACACGGTTGCCGCATCGCGTAGGTTCTGCGGCTCGAAATAGCGGTTGAAGGTATCGGTCATCAGGACCACGTCCCGGCCGGCGGTGCCGCCGGTGGGTCGCGGAAGCGCCCTGTCCAGGAACGGCTGAGCGGCCCATTCCGGCAGGTTGCGATCCTTGGAAAACCCCGCCAGCTTTTCACCCAGGAAAGCCAGCCCGGCGGATCGGTTGCGCAGGTTGAGAAGCGGTCCCAGTTTCGAGGCCCAGGGTGCGTAGCGCGGCAGGTAGGCGACCAGGCGGTCGAACAGCTTGACGCCGTGGCGCTTGTTGCGGTGGTACAGGAACTCGGTCTTCATGCGCGCCATGTCGACACCGGTCGGGCATTCACGCTTGCAGCCCTTGCAGCCGACGCAAAGCTCCATGGTTTCGGCCATGGCTTCCGAGGTCAAGGCGTCCGGCCCCAGCTGGCCGGACAGGGCGAGCCGCAGTGTATTGGCGCGGCCGCGGGTCAGGTCTCTCTCGTTACCGGTGGCCCGGTAGGACGGGCACATGACGCCGGCGTCGCGTTTGCGGCAGGCACCGTTGTTGTTGCACATCTCGACGGCGCCGGCGAAACCACCCCATTCCGACCAGTCGAGGCCCGTGTCGAACGCCTTCGTCTCGTATCCCGGCTTGAAGCGGAAGAGATCGCGGTCGTCCATCTTCGGTGGATCGACGATCTTGCCCGGGTTCATCATGCCGTCCGGATCGAAGGCCTCCTTCACGTCGCCGAACAATTCGATCGCCGCATCGCCATACATGTCGCGATGGAACTCGGAACGCACCAGACCGTCGCCGTGTTCGCCGGAGTGCGATCCTTTGTATTCGCGGACCATCTCGAAGGCTTCCTCGGCGATGGCCCGCATCTTTTGGGCGCCGACTTCGGACTTGAGGTTGATCACCGGGCGCACATGCAGGCAGCCGACGGAGGCGTGTGCATACCAGGTGCCTTCGGTGCCGTGTTTGTGGAAGACGTCGGTCAGCCTCGCCGTGTATTCGGCGAGATCCTCGAGGCGGACGGCGCAATCCTCGATGAAAGAGATCGGCTTGCCGTCGCCCTTCATGGACATCATGATGTTGAGCCCCGACTTGCGCACTTCCCAGACCGCCTTCTGGAAATCCGGATCCGTCGCCTCGACGACCGCATCGGGAAAACCCAGATCCCCCATCAGCTGGACCAGATCGGCCAAGCGTTTCTGTTGTTTCTCCGGTTCGGAGCCAGCGAACTCGACCAACAGGATAGCGTCCGGCTGGCCCTTGACGAAACGCTCGACGGTCGGGCGGAACAGGGGAATATCGCGCGACAGTTCGATCATTGTGCGGTCGACCAATTCGACCGCCACCGGCCCTAGCTTGACGATGTGCTGGGCGGAATCCATGGCATCGAAGAAGGTCGGGAAATGGCAGACGCCGAGAACCTTGTTTTCGGGCAGGGGCTGCAGGTTCAGATCGAGGGCCGTCGAAAACGCCAAGGTCCCCTCGGTTCCGACCAGCAGGTGAGCGAGGTTGGGATGGGCCGGCGTTCGATGGACGGTGGCATTGTCCCAATTGCCGCGCGGCGGGCCTTCCGGCATCAGGGCGTCCATGTTGTAACCGCCGACGCGGCGCATCAGATCAGGGAAGGCGGCGCGAAAGATGTCCTCGCCTGTGCGGCCCAAATCGAGCAGACGGTCGACCAGGGCGACCTGTTCATCGTCGAGCGAAGCCAAGCTCTCGTTTTCGGAGAGCTCGCCGAAGCGCATGGTTGACCCGCCGAACAACACGGCTTCGATGGCGTGCACGTTGTCGCGCATGGTGCCGTAACGGATCGACCGTGCGCCGCAGCTGTTGTTGCCGGCCATGCCGCCGATGGTGGCGCGGCTCGATGTGGAAACATCGACCGGGAACCAGAGGCCATGGGGTTTCAGATAGGCGTTGAGCCGATCGAGGACGATGCCCGGCTCGACCCGGACCACACGGCCGGCGGCGTCGAAATCGAGGACCCGGCTCATGTGTTTCGACAGATCGACGACGAGCGCCTCGCCGACTGTCTGGCCGCACTGCGAGGTGCCGCCGCCGCGCGGAAGGACGGGCAGGCCCTCGTCGCGCGCGATACCGATGATCCGTTCGATGTCGGCGGCCGTTTTCGGGACGACGACACCGATCGGTTCGATCTGGTAGTGCGATGCATCCGTCGAATACCGGCCGCGGCTGAACGGATCGAACAACACCTCGCCTTCGATCTCGCGGGCCAGGCGCAGGGCGAGCGCACTGTCGTCGATACGATGCCGGTTTCTGCCGCGGACGTGGTCGGGTGTGGCCATGAAGCGGATCCATCTATTGCCTAGAAAACCATAGCAAAATGAATGCAAAATGCAATTATGAGATTATGGCCCAGGACTTGTTCCCTACGGTATAATACAATAAACACCATAATCAATTGTTTTAATTAATACTTTTAAGTCGAAACTGGCCTCGCTTTCTCATTGCCCTTGAATTGAAATGAATTCATAATGATCTGACTGAGTATCGCCCTGCCAATGTCGTTGCGCCGGTTAGGGCGAGGGGAGGTTTGACATGACCATAAAGAGCGGTCGCCATTTTCTGCAGATTCCGGGACCGAGCAATGTTCCCGACCGTATCCTGCGCGCCATCGACCGGCCAACCATGGACCATCGGGGGCCGGCGTTCGGCGAAATGACCTCGGGCGTATTGGAGGACATCAAGAAGGTGTTCAAGACGTCTTCGCCCGTCATCATCTACCCGGCGTCGGGAACCGGCGCCTGGGAGGCGGCGTTGGTCAACACCCTTTCGCCCGGTGATCGCGTATTGATGTACGAGACCGGACAATTCGCCACATTGTGGTATGAGCTGGCGACCAAGATCGGGATCGAGCCGGAGTTCGTTGACGGTGACTGGCGTCATGGCGTCGACGCCGACGCCGTCGAGGACCGGCTGCGCCAAGATGCAGACCATGCCATCAAGGCCGTCTGCGTCGTGCACAACGAGACGTCCACCGGCGTGACCACCAATATCCCGGCCGTGCGCGCCGCCATCGATGCCGCCGGCCATCCGGCCCTGCTTCTGGTCGACACCATCTCATCGCTCGGCTCCATCGACTACCATCACGAGGAGTGGGGTGTCGACGTAACCGTCAACGGTTCGCAAAAGGGTCTCATGCTGCCGCCCGGACTCAGCTTCAACGCGATCAGCGACAAGGCCCTGGCGGCGTCGAAAGCCAACGGCCTCAAGCGCTCCTACTGGGACTGGGGCGCCATGCTGGCCAACAACGTCAGCGGCTTCTTCCCCTATACGCCGGCAACCAACCTTCTCTACGGACTGCGCGAAGCCCTCGACATGTTGCTGGACGAAGGGCTCGACAACGTCTTCGCCCGCCACGACCGCTGGGCCGAGGCAACGCGGCGCGCCGTCGCCGGCTGGGGCCTGGAGAACCTGTGTCTCAATCCGGACGAGTATTCGAGCGTGCTGACCGCGGTCATGGTGCCCGACGGCCATGACGCGGACCATCTGCGCACCGTCATCCTCGACAATTTCGACATGTCGCTCGGGACCGGTCTCGGCAAGGTCAAGGGCAAGGTCTTCCGAATCGGCCATCTCGGCGACTTCAACGACCTGACCCTGATGGGCACGCTGTCCGGCGTCGAGATGGGACTGGGGTTGGCCGGCGTGCCGCACCAGCGCGGCGGTGTCGATCGGGCCATGACCTACCTGATGGAACAGGCGACGGCTTGAGGCTCAGTCATGGACGACACCATCCTTGTTGATAGGCGCGACGGTATCGTCACCGTCACCCTCAATCGCCCCGACAAGTTGAATGCCATGACCAAACCCATGTGGGGCCGCTTGGGCGAGGTCTTCCATGAACTGGATAGCGATGACGACGTTAGGGTCATCGTCCTGCGTGGCGCCGGCGAGCGATCGTTCAGTCCGGGAAATGACATCGGCGAGTTCGAGACCGACCGGTCGAATGCCGAACAGGCGGCCGCTTACGGACAATTGATGCACGGAACCATCGCCGCCATCCGACGGTCGCCATGATCCACGGGATTTGCGTTGGCGGGGGCCTGGAGCTTGCCGGTCTCATGGACATACGGATCGCCGGAAACTCGAGTCGGTTCGGCGCGCCGAATTCCAAGTTGGGTCTGGTCATGGCTTATCCCGAGCTCTCTTGCCTGAACGATCTGGTCGGACCTGCGGCGGCGCTGGAAATCCTCCTCGAAGGCCGCATTATCGATGCCGACGAGGCTCTGCGGCTCGGTATCGTCAGCCGGATCGTCGAAGATGGAGCGGTCGAGGCCGAGGCCATGGAAACGGCCCATCGAATTGCCGCCGGCGCACCACTCGTGCACCGTTGGCACAAGAAGTTCCTCAAGCGTCTGCAAGATCCGGCACCGTTGACGCCGAAGGAGGAAGCGGAAGGGTTCGCCTGTTACGATACCGAGGATTTCCGGACCGGATACAAGGCATTCCTGGCCAAGCAGACGCCTGTGTTCAAGGGGCGTTGACGTGGCGAAAAGAACCGGACCGCTCACCGGCATGAAAGTCATCGAATTGGCCCACGTCATGGCCGGTCCGGTCTGCGGATTGATGCTGGCCGATATGGGTGCCGACGTCATCAAGGTCGAGAAGGTTCCGGGAGGAGACGACACGAGGCGCATGACGCCGCCCGAGATCGATGGCGAGGCGGCCGCGTATCTAATGATGAACCGCAACAAGCGCGGCATGGCCATCAACCTGAAGACGGCCGCGGGCAAAGCCCTGCTGTTGCGGATGCTGGAGACGGCAGACGTCGTCATCGAGAACTTCCGGGCCGGCACCATGGAGCGATTGGGCCTGGGATACGACGACCTGAAACAGACAAACCCCGGGCTCATCTACTGCGCCATATCCGGGTTCGGCCGCACGGGTCCCTATGCCAGCCGCGGCGGCTTCGATCTGATCGCCCAGGGCATGTCCGGGCTTATGTCGATCACCGGAGAAGGCCCGGGTCGGCCGCCCTGCAAGGTCGGTGCACCGGTCACCGACATCACCGCCGGTATTCTGGCCGCCATGGCGGTGTCGGCGGCCTACGCCCATAAACTGAAGACCGGCGAAGGGCAAATGGTCGACACGTCACTCTTCGAGGCCGGTATCACCCATACCTACTGGCAGTCTGCGATCGCATTGGCGACAGGCGAAGCGCCGGTGCCCATGGGCTCGGCCCACCCGCTAAACGGTCCCTACCAGGCGTTCGAAACGGCGGATGGCTGGATCACCGTCGGCGCCGCCAACCACGCCAATTGGCTGCGTCTGACGGAAGCCGTCGGGCGCCCGGACCTAGCCGAAGACGAGCGATTCCTCGACAATGCCGGACGCATGGCGAACCTGGCCACCCTCGGCGAAATCTTGTCCGAAATCTTTCACACGCGCCGGCAATCAGAGTGGCTGGATATTCTCGAGAATGCGGGGGTGCCGACCGGACCGGTTCTCGATGTCTGCGAGATGCACCAGGACCCGCATGCCTTGGCGCGGGAGATGGTGGTCGAAACGAACCACAGCCGCCTCGGGCCGGTTCAGACCATCGGTTGCCCGGTCAAGTTTTCGGAAACGCCCTCGGCCATCGACAGCGGCGCGCCGATCTATGGCGAACACACCCGGGCCGTCCTTTCCGAATACGGCTTGGAAAATGATGACGTCGAAGACCTGATTGCGTCAGGTGCCGTGATCGCGGCCGAAAAATAAACCGCGATCCAGCACCGGACCGCGGTTTATTCCCCACCCTGTAAGTGGAAGCGATTGTGTTCGATCGTTGATCAGTTGGTCTTCTTGGCGGCGCAGGGATTACAAGGGTTGCAGGGGTTGCAGGCCTTCTTAGCGGCGCAGGGGTTGCAGGCGCCGCAGGCTTTTTTCTTGGCCGCACACGGATTGCAGGCACCGCAGGCTTTCTTCGCTGCGCAAGGGTTACACGCCGCCAGTTGAATGATCTCCTGGCTGTTCTTCGGACTCGCGGCCTGGGCGTCGGGAAGCACGCTCATGGCACCGGCACCGGCAATGGCGGCGACACCGACGGCGGTCAGGGTCTTCTTGAATTTCATAACTCTCTCCTGTGTTCGATCATTGGAAACCCGATGGCAAACCTTAGCGCTCATTGATTGGCGCCGGGGGTCACGTCGTTTCAAATCCATGTGAAACCGGTGTGAGGACAGAAAAAGAGCGGCGGCCCTTTCGGACCGCCGCCTTCAAAGAGACGAGTGAGACCCGTGTTAGTAGTTCTTGCGGAACTCCTCCGGCAGGAACATGACGTGGTCCTGATCCGGTGCCACGCTTGAGTGGCAGTCGGCACAGAACTGCATACTCATGCCCTTAGCGCCGGTGCGTCCGGCGACCTGCCCGTTCGGCATGATCATGGAATAGCGCCAATTGCCGGTGGCCTTGCTGAAGTCATCGCCCATCTTTTCCATGACGAACAGCGGGCCGACCGCCACCTTGCCGTCCGGCCGGACGACGAAGCTGTCCTTGGCGAGCACCGTCCCCAGCGGGAAGGTCCCGGCTTTTTCGTACATCTTGTAGCGGTAGTCGCCATGCGGGTCGGCGTAGTTGTTGACGTAGCGTCCGCCGTGGGTGCCCGATTGGTAGGGCGACGTCGCCACGTTGACCCAGCCCGTGAACCCGGCGACCTGAGCCACGCCGGCTTTCGCGTAGGCAGCCGTCATCTCCGGCTTCAGGCAGTCGTAAACGGCGACGGCTTCGGCAGGCGTGATCTCGGCACCCGCTGATGCGGCGCCGCACGGGTTGCATGGATTGCAGGGATTGCACGGCCCGCAGGGGTTCTTCGCGGCGCAGGGGTTGCACGGGCTGCAAGCCTTCTTGGCGGCGCAGGGGTTGCAGGCACCGCAGGGATTCTTGGCGGCGCAGGGGTTGCACGCCCCGCAGGGGTTCTTCGCGGCGCAGGGGTTGCAAGCACCACAGGCTTTCTTGGCTGCACAAGGATTGCACGCCCCGCAGGGATTCTTCGCAGCGCAGGGGTTGCAGGCCCCGCAGGCTTTCTTGGCCGCGCAGGGATTGCATGCTCCGCAGGGGTTCTTGGCGGCGCAGGGATTGCAGGGACTTGTCGCCCAAGCTGCCGTCAACCTGGGGACAACACATTTTTGGGAAACGGCGGCGCTGGCTGCGCCACAGGGGTTACACGGATTGCAAGGATTACACGCGCCGCAGGGGTTCTTGGCCGCGCACGGATTGCACGCCGCCAGTTCGATGATTTCCGGTCTGGGTTGCGCCTTGGGCAAGGCGGCGGGATTCTCGGCGGCCGGCCTTCCGGCTCGCGCACCACAGACAATAAAGGTCCCCCCGACGATGGCGATACCGGCGCCGAATACGGCCGGGATCACCGTCGTTGAAAGCAAACGGTCCCTGAATGATTTCACGCGCTGTCTCCTTCTTTGAGAGCTTGAGAATTGGACGAAAACGAAGACGGTTCGATCGCGACTAAACTCGCAGAAGCGCGAAAGCCGAGCCAATCAAGCATATTCACATGTCTGTGAGACTTGGTTCTTTCCGGACCGCCCACCCGTCAAGATGGGCAACACACAGATTTGGAGAGACCGGTCGCAATGAGGCGAGGCGCTACACTTCTGCTTTTTCTGTTGGCGAGTGGCGTCGCCGCCCGCGCGGCGGATGCCGGTGGCGGTGTCGTCCCGGAAACCGTCGCCATCCCATCCGGCACCTTCATCACCGGGTCGAACCGGGCGGAACGGGAAGCGGCCTACCGGCTCGACGAGCGGGCCTACGGGCACAGCCGAACCCGTGAGTGGAAGTGGTACGAGGACGAAGGCGACCGCCGAGAGGTGGAAACCGGCGCCTACCGAATCACCCGCACACCGATCACCAACGACCAGTACCTTGCCTTCGTCCGCGACACCGGTCACCGGGCCCCCGACGTCGATCGGGCGACTTGGAAAGGCTATGGGTTGATCCACCCCTTCGAGCGTACCCGGCGTCACGCATGGACAAACGGGAAACCGCCGTCCGGTCGCGGGGATCATCCGGTGGTGATGGTGTCCCATGACGACGCCCGGGCCTACGCCGCATGGCTCTCGGAGAAGACCGGCCGGACCTGGCGCCTGCCCAGCGAATCCGAGTGGGAGAAGGCGGCCCGGGGACCCGATGGCCGTCGAATTCCTTGGGGAAATGAATACGACGCGGGTTTGTTGAACAGCCACGACAACGGGCCCTTCGACACAATTAACGTCGACACCTATCCGGCCGGAACGAGCCCCTATGGTCTCGCCGACGCGGCCGGCCAGGTCTTCGAATGGACGACGACCCCTAAGGGGGCGGGGCGCTACATCGTCAAGGGGGGGTCGTGGGACGACAAGGGATGCGGTGTCTGCCGTCCGGCGGCGCGGCATTCCCGGCCGCAGGGCATCAAACACATACTGATCGGCTTTCGCTTGGTTGCCGAGCCCTGACCGGGCCGTGCTCTACTCTGTCACCACCAGCCGGTAGTTGGGTGTCGTGTTGAGCGGGCATGAGAACAGGTATTCGCCCGGTTTCAATTTGACCGAGTAATCCCGCGACTTGCCGGTCGTCAGTCCGCCGCCGGAAACGCTGATCTTGGTCGCTTTGTGGATCGGATTGGCCCAGTTGTAGTCCTTCTCGCGAATCCAAAAACCGAGCGGGTAGGGAACGTTCTTGTTGGTGACCCGGAAAACAAAGTCACCGGCCTTAAGGGCGCCTCGAAGAATTCCCTATTTTTCCGAGGTCGGTTAGAATCCGCGTGATCTGACGTAAGAGGGAGGGAACGGCTCATGGGGCAGATTGGTTTTTTCGACGTCGCGAACCGGTATGCCAGTCTG
>Ga0209680_1000166_pt1 | contig 16611 bp, 18 predicted proteins | sample WorMetLIZISLAND1_FD_187413 | JGI IMG/M metagenome (GOLD analysis project Ga0209680, IMG submission 187413) | Marine gutless worms symbiont microbial communities from Max Planck institute for Marine Microbiology, Germany - Olavius loisae LIZARD... ... | reverse complement strand
CATCGGCAAAATCAAGCATTTCCGCAGACTTTTCTCTCGATTCGACAAACTCCAAAACCGCTTCCTATCGTTCCTGCAATTCGTCAGCACCATCATATGGTTGCGGTAAATTCGTCAACAGAACCTAGGTCACGAAAGCCAGCCTCCAGGGGTGCCGGCTTCAACAAACCCGCAATGCGGGCGCGCATACATAGACCCGACGGGCGCCGCGGTCAATCACGCAAAGACCCGATAGGACGATCAATCAAACAGGGAGGAAACGGAGCTCTCGTCGCTGATGCGGCGCATGGCTTCCGCCATTAGAGGCGCAATGGTCAATTGCTCGATGTTGTGCGACACGCGGACCGCCTCTGCGGCCATGATGCTGTCGGTGATGACCAAGCGTTCCATGGGCGAAGCCGATACGCGGGCGACGGCGCCGCCGGAGAGCACGCCGTGGGTGACATAGGCGGAGACCGAGGTGGCGCCGTGCTCGGCCAAGGCGACGGCGGCGTTACAAAGCGTTCCCGCCGAATCGACGATGTCGTCGACCAGGATACAGGTGCGGTCCTCGACCTCGCCGATGATGTGCATGACCTCGGAGACACCGGCTCGCTCGCGGCGCTTGTCGATGATGGCGAGGTCGGCGCCCACGCGTTTTGCGAGACCGCGGGCCCGGACGACACCGCCGACGTCGGGCGATACGATGACCAACTGGTGGCCGTTGTAACGCTCCTCGATGTCGCGACGCATCACGGTTGCCGCATAGAGGTTGTCGGTCGGGATATCGAAGAACCCCTGGATCTGCCCGGCATGCAAATCGATGGTCAGCACCCGATCGGCACCGGCTTCCGTAATCAGGTTGGCCACCAGCTTGGCCGAGATCGGCGTGCGCGGGCCCGACTTGCGATCCTGGCGGGCATAACCAAAATAGGGAACGACGGCCGTCACCCGGCGCGCGGAACCGCGCTTGAGGGCATCCAGCGTCACCAGCAGTTCCATCAAATTATCGTTCGCCGGATAGGAGGTCGACTGGACGACGAAGACATCCTCTCCACGAACGTTCTCTTCAATCTCGACAAACACCTCCATGTCCGAAAACCGGCGGATACTGGCCTTGGTCAGCGGAAGGTTGATGTATGCGGAGATCGCTTCGGCGAGAGGTCGGTTGCTGTTACAAGCGATGATTTTCATCGGTTCCGGTCACTTGGCAACTCGTGTTCGTCGGCCACCCAGCGGGCGGCGAGGCACCGAATGCGTTATGAAACGTCAGGTCCCCTTTGGCGCGCGGCGGAATCTAGCAGCGTCCCCCTGCCCTGTAAATGGGTTCATCGGTATGATATCACGAAAGCTCAGCTGCCGGGCGGAGGCGGCGCTCTTCCCGGTGTCTGGCGCAATTGCGGTGTCCGTGAAAAGTCCGGTTCATCGGCGGTCCGCCGTTTCGGCGCGCCTTCCTTATCGAACAACCCTTCGATGCCGTTGACTGCGGCCACAGAGACAAGTTCGGCGACCCGTCCCCATTCCCCGTCCAGGCTGCCGGCGATGACCGCGTTCTCCTGGATGGCCTTGCCGACCTCGTCGCCGGTCACGGTCGACACCTTCCACACAATCCGGGCCTGCTGGCGCCCATTGACCGGTGGCCCGACCGTGACTTGACCGACCACCTCGTAACCGGCCTGCCGCGGGTCTTCGGTGACCGTCAGGTCCTTTTGGCGCATCACCGACTTGATGGCCGAGGTCAAAGCTTCGTTGCCGTCTCCGGGCGCACCGGCGACCGGACGGATGAGAAACGTCGGGCGTCCCCATACGACAGGGGCGAGCCTGGTGTTGTCGGGAATGCCGGCCAGTTCGTCCGGTTGCTCGTCGACCGGATCCGCCATCATGTCCGTTTCGCCGCCGGGCATATTCGGTTCATCGAGCGGAAGCTCAACGGCGTCGCCCGGCGCGTCCATGCCGAGCTCGTCGGGTCCCGCGCTACGCGGCATCAGCCGTGTCGGGCTTCCCGACGGCGGTACTGATGGCTGGGCCGCGATATCGTCGTCGGTCAATGAGCCCTCGCCGGGCAACGGTCGCGGATTCGGCATCATCTCCTCGATCTCCGGGTCCATGGCTGCCGGTGCGGCCCCGCCGCTCGGACGTTCGAACATGACGCCGCTCGGCATGGGTTCGGTCATCCGGCCTTCCGGCGGCATGGCGACCAGTTCCGTGGAAGACAACGGACCGACATGATCGGAGACCATACCGATGATGTGCGGCTCGGCCTCGGCGATGACCAGATTGATCGCCTCGACACCGGATTCCTCCCACAGCAGACGGTCGACGACGACTTCGTGGGTCGCCTGCGACACGGTGGTGCCGTAGGGCGCCCGCAACTCCCAGGTTATCGTAATCCAGGCGACGGATCCCCGCTTACGAATCTCGGTAATCTTGCCGACGATCGACGGACCTTGGTCGTTCGCTTCATCGGAAAGCACCGCCGGACGGGCCGCGTCGCGCAACGACGCGGCCAGTGCATCGGCGAGAACGAGCCGAGCCGGGTCTTTTAATCCTTCGACGGGAAGCACGAAAACGATGTTGGTCGTATCGGCGAGCGGCGCCTCGACCCGGTAGTTTTCTGAATTTGCCGGAACAACGCTGGCTTTGTCGGAGCATCCCGCGACGAGAAGGCCCGATGAAAGGAACAAAAATGCTAGGAACAGAAACCTTCGCATCTATCCGGCTTTTGACATCCCCAATACGTCATCCAGCGCCACTGGGCGGGCACCTCAAGGGAGCCGCGCGACACCGGATGAGATCAGGTCTAATTACCTGATCTTCCTGAAATTTATCAGCTACCGTTTTCGATTTCACGGGTTTCGCTTGAAGCCTTCCTTCGATCTCACTCGTATTTGCCGTTAATTGCCACCTGTCGTCGACTTGTTTTCCGGTGTTTGCTCACCGGAATCAGGAGTCAAAGATGGCGGCGGCAAGCTCGGCCCGCGGAGCCCGGCGGGAAGATCGAGGCGGGACGGAAATAGCGGGTTTCCGCGGGTTCGGCGGTTCCTTTCCACGTCAAGCAGAATGTCCTTGATGCCGCCGACGGCGGCCATGGCGATCATCACAGCCGTCTGCCCCCAGCGGCCGTCGAAAGTCCCTTCGGGAACGGCGTTGCGTTGAACCGCGTTGCCCAGTTCCTTGCCCTTCCGGTCGATCACCGTCCAGGCGATTTCCACGTTCTGGCGGCCGGAAACTGGCGAATCGACGCGGACGTTGCCTTTGAGCACATGCTTCGCCTGCATTCGATCCTCAGCAATCTTGAGCCCCGAATCACTGAGAGCAAATCCGATGGCCCGTGTCAGCGAGAAGTTTCCGTCACCTGGTGCATCGGAGATCGGTCGAATCCAAAGGCCCGACGGATTGACGGCCTCCGCTGTTTCGCTTGCCACCTGCGGTCTTACCACACGGGCAATGGCTCCTCCCGTCCCTTCGCCGATCTCCCTTAGAATTCGCGGCGATCCATACTCCCATTCGAAAGCAGTGCCGTAGACATTTTCCATATGGTTGGCGACCAGTTTTCCATCGCGCTCCGTCAGCACCCATTGGATGCGCAGCGGTGGCGACAACGCCGCCTTGTTCTGCCACCCTTCGACCCAACCCTCGAGAACATAGCGGCTGGTGCCGCGGTCGCCGGTATAGGCGACGATATCGCGGCGGCCGAGGTCGTCGGCGACGGCCTTGGAAATGAGCTGGGCCATCGGTATCGACGGTCCGTTGACAAGTTTGACGGCGATGTCACGCGGAACGCCCGACTCGACGAGAGGATTGGGCGGCGCCTCGGCGGCACGCTTGAACGGTTTGGGCAGCGGCCCGCACGCCGCCATCCCAAAAATTACGAAAAGCCAAACCAGGAGCCTTACCACCCGGTTTGAAATCATCGGGTTCTCCGTGAGCGTTAAATCAAAACACAGGTCGCCAACGATCCTAGAACGAGAAAACCGGCGAACAAAAACAAGTACGGCATTGGGGCTATTTTATGACGAGTTCGAGAGGCGAGCGCGACAATCTTTCATTACCTGACTCCGTAACCAGGACGGTCTCCCCCAACGTCATGGCCAATCCGGCCGGCGCGTCGAATATGATCATGTGGCAGAAGACGACCATACCCGGCTCAAATTCAACGGGATTGTCCCGATAGAGCATGGGCCAATCCATCCACAGTGGGGCGAAGGTTGTCCCCAAACTGTAGCCGCAAGCATTGAGGCGGTGTTCGTTCAAGCCCGCCTCGTCCAGAACGCGCGCGTGGGCAGCGAATCCATCACCGAAACAGTTGCCCGGCCGAATCGCATTCTCGACCGCCTCGAGGGCGTCGAGGGCGGCCGAAAAAAGGAACCTGTGACGCTCGTTAGGCTCGCCAACGACGAAGGTCCGCATCATGGCTACGTGATAGTGCCGATAGACTCCGGCCCACTCGAGGGTGAGTTGGTCCTGCGGGTCGAGGTGGCGCCGCCCCGAATAGTAGCGGCAGAGGAGTGCATCGTGCCCGGAGCCGATGATGAACTCGTTGCCGGGATAATCGCCGCCGCCCTTGAACACTGCCCCTTGCATGGCGTTCAGGATGTCGGCCTCGGAAGCACCGGGACCGGTCGTGGCAACGCCGGCATCGTAGGCATCATCGGCCAGTTCGCCGGCCCGGCGTACGTAGGCGATCTCGGCCGGGCTCTTGACGACGCGCAGACGCGAAACCAATTCGGAGGCGTCGGCCAGGTCGCAAAACCCGTCCATGGCCGCAGCTAGCCGTTGGCCGTTTCTCGCGGTCAAGCCGTAGGTATCCCATTCGACACCCAGGCGCTTTCCGGCGAGGCCCAGATCCTGCAGATACCCACGCAACTCGCGCGCCGGATCGGCATCGGGCGCATCGACCCAGATCCGGATATCGCTGATCACCGACGTATGCTGTGCCTGCAGTCGGTCCGGCGCCCGGGTCAACAGGAACATGCGTCCGTCCTGGCCCATATAGAGGCACTGGAAGAACACGTAGCCGAAGGTGTCGTATCCCGTCAGATAGAACATGCTTTCCTGACGGAAAATCAGCATGCCGTCGAGACCGGAAGCGGCCATCGCCTCCTGGGTACGGCGCCGGCGTTCTGCCAATTCCTCCTCGCTGAAATGCAGTGCCATGGAGCCCCCTTTACCTCTGGCCTTCGAGCACGATCATCGACAGTCCGCGCCCATAGTCCTTTTCCCCCAGATGGGTCGCACGGCGGAAACTGAAAAAACCGTTCTCTTCATGATAGGTATCCACAGGAACCGCCTCGATACTAGACAATTCCAGCGCCTCCAAACGGGAAGCGACAAACCCCAGGAGATCGAACTGGAAGTGGGCATCGCGTTCTCCCGCTTCAAAAAAGCGGTCGTGCGTCGCATCGGTGGCAATGAAAGTGTCACGGAATTCGCTACCGACCTCATACGACTCCTGATGAATACAGGGGCCGACGGCAGCGGTGATGGACGTCTGGCGGGCACCTCGTGTGACCATGGCGTCAATGGTGTTTTCGAGGACTCCCGACAAGGCGCCGCGCCAACCGGCATGGGCGGCCCCGACGATTCCGGCTTCGGCATCGGCCAGGAGTACAGGTGCGCAATCGGCCGTCAGGATTCCGATGGCCATTCCCGGTTCGCTGCACACCATGGCATCGGCCTCCGGCCGGGCATCACGCGACCACGGCGCGGCGACCTCGACGACGGCCGCCGAGTGCACCTGGAAGCACGTGTTCAATGATACCGGATCAAGATCCAAGCGCCGCAGGGCCAGCTCGCGGTTGGTGGTCACGTTTTCCGGAGCGTCGCCGGATCCGAAGCCGCAGTTGAGCGAAGCGAAAACGCCGTCGCTGACGCCACCGTCGCGACTGAAAAACCCGTGGCGGATACCCGCCAGACTTCGCAGATTGTTTGCCTCCAGCATGTCAGCGGTTCTATCAGGCGGTTGCCGGCCCCTGCAATCACTCAAACAGGAGGTCCTTAGAAACCCGGCGGCGGCGGATTGCCCGGCGCGGATACGGCCAAGCCCTTGAACACCGTACCCATGGCCTCCGGATCGGTGAGACGGTGGTGGGCCTGACCAATATCACGGGCTTGTTCTTCCGTCGCATGGGCGAGCAGAGCCTCGGCGCGCTGGTCGATCCCCAACGTCTTCAGGAACCGGCCCTGGCCGACTGGACCGGACACCTGGGCGCCGGCGTTTTCCGCGACCCTGGCCAAGGTGTCGAAATTGACGTGGGCCGTCATGTCACAGTCGCCCGGAGCTTCCAGGACGTCGATGTATCCGTGCGCGGCGACGCCCTGCAGGGTCTCTCCCCAGGCGCTTGTACCGTAACCGTAATCGATGAAGAGCGCCGAGCCCCCGTCGCGAACGATCCGGCGCGCGACCGCCGCCATGACGTCCTCGCCGGGCTGGCAGATCTCGGCGATTGCGCCGTTGGTCGCGGATCGGAGCCGGGCCGGAATGGGCGGCATCTCCTCGAGAGGAGCGGAAAGGGTAAAGGCGAGTTCGTTTTCGTCGCTGTTTCGCCCGACCATCCTTTCGTGCCACGCCGTTTCACCCATAACGAACTGGCGGATGGGCAGGGCATCGAGAAACTCGTTAGCAAGGACGAAGGCGAAACCGTCCGGCACGTCGGCAATCGTGTCGTGCCATGCAACCTCGATACCGGAGAGCGCCTCTTTTTGTTTGGCGCGCAGGGACGGGCTGATGTCGACGAGATGGACCGAGAGGGCTTCGGTTAATCCCGGCACGCCTTTGACGGCGCGAAGCGCATCCGCCATCAAGGTGCCGCGGCCGGGCCCGAGCTCGACCAGGCGTACAGCCTCGGGACGGCCCAGGGCCTGCCACTGGACGGCGCACCAAAGCCCCAGGAGCTCGCCGAACATCTGGGAAACCTCAGGCGCGGTGATGAAATCGCCGTCCGACCCGAAGGGGTCGCGAGTCGTGTAGTAGCCGTGATCCGGATCGGCCAGGCAGGCCTGCATGTACTCGGCGATGGTCATCGGACCATCGCGGTCGATCCGCTCCAGCAATCGCACCATGAATGGGTTCACGTTTTCACCTTTGACCTGACGACTAGATAGATACCGATGGCGAGCATGGGCAGGGACAGCCATTGACCCATCGTGCTACCGAGCGCCAGCAATCCGATATGGGCGTCCGGCTGACGGAACAGCTCGACGAGACTCCTGGCAATGGCGTAGCCGGCGATGAAGACGCCCGTCGCCAGGCCGGGCCGATTCCGTAATGACGGTTGGCGCCACAGGATGTTGACCAGGAAGAACAATACGATCCCTTCCAAGGCGGCCTCGTACAATTGGCTGGCATGGCGCGGTTCGGGACCACCATGAGGGAACACGACGCCCCAGGGAACGTCCGTGACGCGGCCGAACAGTTCACCGTTGATGAAGTTTGCGATGCGGCCGAAGAACAAGCCGACGGGGGCCACGCAGGACAGCATGTCGGCGAATCGCAACGGATCGATCTTCCGGCGCCGTGTGAACAGGATTCCCGCGATAACGACCCCGAGGAGCCCCCCGTGGAACGACATGCCGCCTTCCCAGACGGTGAAGACCGCACCGGGATTGGCGAGAAAGAAGGCGGGTTTGTAGAAAAGGACGTAACCGAGACGCCCGCCGAGAACGACGCCGATCGTCGCCCAAGTCAAAAAGTCGCCGGCGTCTTCGGGAGTCATGACCTTCGGTTCGGCCGTGGCCAGGCGCGCCAGGTACCACCAGCCGAAGAGAAGGCCGGCGACGTATGCGAGGCCGTACCAACGGATTGCGAACGGCCCCAGGGAAAACAGGATGGGGTCGATCTCCGGGAATGGGATTGCCGCTAACATCGTCGATACCGGATTTTGCCCAGGTTACCGGTACGGATCGTCGGCACTTAGGAAATCGACGACATAAGACCTGACCGCGTCTTCCAGCGACGTCATCGGAGCCTCGAAACCGGCGGCCCGCAACTTGTCCATATTGGCCTGGGTGAAATACTGGTAGCGGTCGCGGATGTCTTCCGGGGTGTCGATGTATTCGATCTGCGGTTCCCGATCGAGGACCCGATAGACGGCCGTCGCCAGGTCGAGGAAACTCCGTGCCTGGCCGGTTCCCGCGTTGAAGATGCCGCTGACACCCTCGGTGTCGAGCAGCCAATCGACGATCTTTACGCAGTCATCGACCCAGACGAAGTCGCGGAGCTGGCCGCCATCCTCGTAGTCCGGACGGTGGGACCGGAATAGGCGGCAGGTTTCGCCGCGGGCGGCGACCGGTTGGATTTGGGCGACCACGCTTTTCATGCGGTCCTTATGGTATTCGTTGGGCCCAAACACGTTGAAGAACTTGAGCCCGGCCCATTGCGGCGGCCTCGGTTCGCCGTTCTCGACCATGCGTACGATGCGTCGGTCGAACAGGTGTTTGCTCCAGCCGTAGGCGTTCATCGGCCGAAGGCGCGCCAGACCTTCCGGTGTCGCATCGTCATCGAATCCTTGCACACCGTCGCCGTAGGTGGCGGCACTGGAAGCGTAGATGAAACGCACTTCGTGGGCCGTGCACCAACGCCAGAGATCCATGGATAGGGCGAAGTTGTTCTCGAAAATCAGGTCGCCATCGCGTTCCGTCGTCGCCGATATGGCACCCATGTGGATAACGGCGGAAACGGAGCCGGCGTTGGCGTCGAGGAATTCCCGCAGGCGCCCGGGCGGGATTACGTCGGCGATCTCCCGTTTGGCGATGTTCTTCCATTTGTCGCCTGTCCCTAGGCGGTCGGCAACGACGACTGGGCCGAGCCCGCGTCGCTCGAGCGACCAGACGATGTTGGAACCGATGAACCCGGCGCCGCCGGTAACCACGTACATCCATCACCTCTTCGGACGGTTTCGGCCCTTATAGGCACTGCCAAGGCCCCCTGCAAGCGGTGGCCGCGCTTGCCGGAACTCGGCCGTTTCCCCATAATGACGCTTCCGCAGATTGAAGGGCAGATGACCATGCAGACGTCGAACCGTATTCTGGACGACCTGGCGAAAGTCGCGAATGGCGCCATGTCGACCGTGGTTGGGATCAAGGGCGAGGTCGAGGCGATGGTGCGCCAGCAAATGGAGCGCTTTCTCGCCGACATGGACCTGATCGCCCGAGACGAGTTCGAAGTGGTCAAGGCAATGGCCGCCAATGCCCGGGCCGAACAGGAAAAACTCGAAAAGAAGGTCGCCGCCCTGGAAAAGGCGCTGGCCGCCAAACCGGCAACCCGCCAGGCAAAGCCGCGTTCCGCCTCGAAGGCGGCGGCTCCAAAGGCCGCGGCTACGAAGACAGCGACTGCGAAGACAGCGACTGCGAAGACAACGGCTGCGAAGACAGCGGCTGCGAAGACAGCGGCTGCGAAGACAGCGGCTGCGAAGACAGCGGCTGCGAAGACAGCGGCTGCGAAGACAGCGGCTTCAAAATCTGCGGCAACGAAAACCACCGCGGCCAAGAAGCCGGCCCGGGCGGCAACACGCAAGCCGACACCCAAGAAATAACTCCTTCGAGCGAGTCAGGCTTTCCCATACCGGAGTCAAGGGTTCCTGCGGCTCGGCGGTACAAAACCGCAACGTATGAATTTTCCACAGTATTTTCTTGTCCCGCGCCACTTAACCCTTGCGCGTGATTCAGGCTTGGGGCAGGCTACACCTTGTTTAGGCCGGGCAAGGTTCCACAATATATAGCGGCAAACACGAAATATTGTGGTACGCCCCAACCGGTCCGCAATTCGGGCAGCCTTAGGGGGCTTGGGGGAAGCGGACATGACAGCGATCGACACCACGCACGAAGCTCTCGCACATAACCCGCTGGATATCGTCGAGAGAATCGTCGAGTACAACGAATGGTTATTCGACCGGCGCAGCGACCAGGAAATGGCCGTTCAGGTCCCGGGTTCCTGGTGCGACTACAGCCTCTATTTCGCCTGGAACGACGAGATGGAGGCCATGCATTTTACTTGTGCCTTCGACATGCGGGTTTCCGACGATCAACGCCAGAACGTCTACGAGTTCCTTACGCTGGTCAACGAACGCCTGTGGCTGGGGCATTTCGGTGTATGGGCCGACGAAGGCCTGCCCATGTACAGGCACACCTTGCCGGTGCGCGGCCTGCGCGGACCGACCATGGAGCAGATGGAAGACCTGGTGGAGACGGCCATCGTCGAGTGCGAGCGTTTTTACCCGGCCTTCCAATATGTAATCTGGGGCGGCAAGACCGCCGACGATGCCATATCGGCGGCAATGATCGACACGGTCGGCGAAGCCTAAGTCAAAACCGATGATCGAGACCCTGGTTCTCGCCGGATGCGGCAAGATGGGCGGTGCCATGCTCGAGGGCTGGCTCGACCAAGGCGTCAGTCCGGATGCCGTCCATGTGGTCGAACCGGTCGCCGAAATGGCCGATGCCCTGCGTCAACGGCACGGGGTCAATGCGGTGAGCGGGGTTCCCGATCTGGCCGCCGATCTTTCTCCCGACGTCGTCGTTTTCGCGGTCAAACCGCAGGTCATGGACAGCGTCGCCCCGGACTATGCGCGCTTCGACGATCCCCAAACGGTTTTTTTATCCATCGCCGCCGGCAAACCCATCGGATACTTCGAGGACAGGCTCGGCAACGGCTCCGCCGTCGTGCGTGCCATGCCCAATACGCCGGCCGCTGTCCGCCGCGGCATTACGGTCGCCTGTCCTAATGCCCACGTCACGGAGCCTCAGAAGCGGATTTGCGATGCCCTGTTGACGGCCGTCGGTGCCGTCGAATGGGTCGATGACGAAGGACTGATCGACGCGGTAACGGCGCTGTCGGGCGGCGGTCCGGCTTATGTGTTCCTGCTCGTCGAATGCCTGGCCGAGGCCGGTGTCGCGGCCGGTCTGCCGCGCGACCTATCGGAAAGGCTGGCGCGAGTCACCGTATCGGGATCCGGCGAATTGCTGCGCCAATCCGACGAGGAGCCGGCGACGCTGAGAAAGAACGTCACCAGCCCGGGCGGCACGACGGCCGAAGCCTTGAGGGTCCTGATGGCCGATGACGGCTGGCAGTCGCTGATCAACCAGGCTATCGCCGCGGCGACCAAACGCTCCCGGGAACTGGCCGGCTGATTCGATTCCACAAGCCCAAGCGTAGCGGACCTTAACTGGTCACCCGTTCAGTTGGCCAGAGCCTTGCTGACGGCCTCGATTTGCGCCTCGACCGAGACGTCGAGCAGCGACGTGATCTCCAGGTCCCGGTCCTCGAAGGCGTCTTCATCGGGATGTTCCGCGGCCCAGGCCTCGATCTTGACATCGCGGGCCCGGATCAACTCCTCGATTTGCGGGCGGAAAAGGCGGACCACGTTGGTCAGCCAGATGTTGGTGACCAGCGACGGAAAGCTCATGTCCATGTCGAACCGGTCGAGCATGGTGATGACGTCTTCGGACTTGTACCAGTGGTCCGCCGTCACCCAGCGGTTCGTCGTGAACAACTGGGTGGGGAAACCGGACTTGTCCATGGAAATGGCGATCAAGTGCGAAAGGGTGTCGTCGCGGTCATCCATGAACGGCGCTCGAGTCTGCCGGGCCGGACGCATGCCGGCGGGCATTCCGGCTTCGCGGAGGAACGTGTGGAAGTGGCCGTGTTCACCTTCCCGGTGGGAATGGTAATAGAACTGGGAGTGGGTTTCCGGATCGTAGGCGTCGCCTTCCGGGTAATGGTCCATTTCGTAGAACGTGCCCTGGCCCTTGAGGACTTCGGCGACGACATTGCTGCCGCCCTTGTTGAGAAGCCGATAACACTCGAGAATCTGCGCCCCGGCTTCGGCCATCTTCTCGAGCCGTTCCTTGCCCAGGCTCGACCAGGTAACTTCCATCTTTGCCTCCAGCCTTCGGTCTTTTCCGTCCCGGCCTATATAGTCGGCTTATTCGCCTTGGGAAATGTAGGCAGCCCCCACGTTTCCGTGATAGAAGCCGTTCGAAAAGGACACCCTCGGCATTACATCCCCCAGTTCATCCCGCAAGCCGTCGAGCGATAGCGCCCCGTCCAGCAACGCACGGAAAGACCGTGAAACGCGTTTCATATCCACATCCATCGGGGAAAGGCGAAAACGCCTGATGCCGGCGTCCAGCAATTCGGTGATCTCGCCGTCCAGGCGACGACAGGACCGGGACAAAGTCTGAGTGCCGTTGACAGTTAGAAACGGTGTCCCGTCCAAGGTGTCGACGGCCATGCCGTCCGGATCCTCCGCGCAGACGAACTGACAGCTGTCTTTGGCCAGCCCCCGGGACCGGGCATGATAACACCGCGCCGAGATGGCCAGCGGCAAGCGACCGAAGACCTGCACCTCGATCACGCCCGGATCGTCGAGCGACTTCGCCATCGATCGAATCGCTTCGCCGGACAACTCCGCCGGCATACAAACGGCTTCCGCCCCGGACCGCAGCAAATACTCCAGGGTCCCTTCGTTATAGGTGTTGATCAAGGGCCCGATCACATGGCGCCGGCCTTCGAGAATTGAAACGGCGGCAATGTCATTGGCTTCGACCAGCAAGTCCGCGTCGGCCGCAAGCGCGCGCACGCTCTCCAACTCGCGCTCGTTCATGATCAGTGCCAGCGTCGAAAAGACGACCTGTTTGCCGGCACCCCTGAGCCGCTCGACGACGTCGGCCAGCACCGGCTCGAAGAACGGCGCGCGCTTCGAACAAACGACCTCACCGACGAAGACGACATCCACCGGCGCCTCATCGGCGATCCCGAAGTAGAAGTCACGCCATGTCTCCGGTGCCCAATTGAACAACACCGGACCGAGGGTCAGGACCGCCGTGTCACCTCGCTCTGCCATGATCAGCGCCATTCCTTTCGGTAAGCGCCGGAAGTCTCCCGCCCGCCTTCCGTGAGGAAGGCAAGGTCTGAAGAATCGATCTCCCGGCCGGCCGCCGCCGCATCGACGATGCGACGGAACGAGGAGACGACCTGAGACACATAGGCCCGGCCGCGCTGACGCCCTTCGATCTTGAGGGCGGTGACGCCGGCCTCCATCAGGTGCGGCAGGACGCTGGCAACGTTCAGCGAGGTCGGCTCCTCGAACAAATAGGAGATATCCCCGGAAGCCGCGAACCGCCCCTTGCACAGGGTCGGATAGCCGGCCGGCTCGCCTTCCGGGAAAGTGTTGATGGTATACCCCGCCAGCTTGGTGACCAGTTCGCCGTCGCGCTCCTCGTAGCGGACATGGCTGGCCGGCGAACAGGCCCCGTCCTTGTTCGGCGACAGGCCGGTCGCGTAGGACGACAAGGAACAACGGCCTTCGGCCATGACGCAGAGTCCACCAAACGCGAACACTTCCGTTTCCACGTCGATCTTCTTGTTGAGCGCGGCAATCTCCGGAATTGTCAAGACCCGGGGCAAGACCACGCGTTTGACTCCGAAGGCTTCCGAATAAAACCGGATCGCCTCAGCGTTGGAGGCCGATGCCTGCACCGAGAGGTGGCGGCGCAGTTGCGGATGATTGCGGGCCGCGTAATCGGCAAGTCCGATGTCGGCGAGGATGACGGCGTATACCCCGAGGTCGGCAGCCGCATCAACTGCTTCGTGCCAGGGGCCCGGATTGCCGGCCCTCGGATAGGTGTTGATGGCAACGAGGATCTTCACGCCGTGCCGGCCAGCAAAGTCGACGGCTTCGGCCAACTCGTCGCGGCTGAAATTCAGGCCCGGGAAGTTGCGGGCGTTGGTCTCGTCACGGAACCCGAGATAAACGCTGTCGGCACCGGCTTCGACAGCGGCGCGCAACGCAGCCGGGGTTCCGGCCGGACAAACCAGTTCAAGCGGTCGCGTCATCGGGTCGAGCCCTTGCGGCGGGTCGACGGGTTATCGAGCTCGGAGAGCCGCCGTTCGAGATTTCGAATGACGGCGTTTTGGGCATCGATGCGACGCTGGAGCGGCTCGCGGATGGCGCTGCCCACGGCCTCAATATCGGCGCTCGCCCGACGGCCCAATTGCCAAACCTGGTCGGCCACGCGGCGTGCCACGCCGGCGAAAGGTCCAAGCGACTTCAGGACGTCCTCGACCAAGTCGATCTCGGCACCGTCAACGGCGTTTCTCAGGGCGACGACGGATTCCATGTCGCCAATGACGGTCAGTTCGCGCGAGAAAAACAGGGCGTCGCCATCTTCCTTACCTTCGAGCAATCGGACCAGCGACAGAAACGGCCCTTCAATTCGTGCCGCCACAGGGAGATCCTCTTCGCCATCGCCAACTGTCTTGGCGATGGCCGTCAGCCCCAGCCCGCCGGAATCCAGAGCCAACAAAAGGCGGAACGGTAGATCGGTCGGGTCGATGATAAACCGAGTATCGCCGTAGGTGCTCAATCGCTCGATGACGTCGGTATGGCGGCGTTCGATCATACGCGCGCTGATCGCCAACAGCGGTTGCAGTCCGGCCAGCGGCAACGGCCGCATGGCCAAGCCGGCGATCATCACCGGCGACAGTGGCGGTGAGCGGTATTGGGAACCCCTTTCCGGCCCCCGCGACGGAAGCGATGAAATGGCGAAACCTCCAGCCAAAAGCGACCAAATACACCCTATTGCCCGACCGGACCCCGATTGGCGCTTCCGGCAGGCGATCCGAGGAGTGTGATCGTCGGCAGAGGGGGCCGCCTTAACGAAGATCAAGTCGCGAAAAAGCTGCCTTGGCCTCCTTCAAAGTTTGCGCCATGATTCCCATATTCCAATCGTTGCCATCGTTGACGGGAGGCGAAACGTGGCGCGCAAGGCATCAGCAAAGGGTTTGGACACCCAAGCCATCGAAGCGGCGATGACCCTGGCCGCCGAACGTGGTTGGGCGAACACCGGCATGATCGATATAGCGGAGCGGGCGAAAGTCCCCGTCGTCGATCTCATCCGTCAATACCCTTCGAAACCGGCGATCCTGGCAGCCCTGTTTTCACAGATCGACGAGGCCATGCTGGCTGATGTACCGAAACGTTACGGCGACCTGGGCGACGGCGCCAGGGACCGCTTGTTCGAGTTGCTGATGGCGCGGTTCGATGCCTTGGCTCCCTACAAAGAAGGCGTTGCATCCATACTGGCCGGTTGTTCGTCGCAACCGCTGGAGGCCATCTGCGTTCTGCCCCGCGCGGGAAGATCGATGGCCCTGACGCTGGAGCTCGCCGGTATTTCGACATCCGGTCTGTCCGGCGCGTTGAGGGTCAAGGGATTGCTCGTCGCCTACGGCGACGCCTTTCGGACCTGGCTCGGCGACGACAGCCAGGACCTGACCCAGACCATGGCGGCCCTTGATCGCAATCTGCGGCGCGCCGAGAAATTAGCCGGTTTATGCTGGCCTGGACACCGAAGAACTGTAGCGGAAGAGACCCCTTCGAACGAATCCTGACCCATCTTCATTTTGCATTGCAAAACTAATGTTGCAGCGCAAAAAATTCCGTTGACTTTCAAACACGATTATCCGATAACTGCAATATGTTGCAGCGCAACATAACGAATTCACGGCTGACCGCCTGACACGTCGTAACAGCGGCCGCCACCAACAAGGAGATGTGACAATGACCAAGAACGCCAACCCCTTTGCTGCGTTCGACCTGACGAAAATGACGGCCGATTTCGACCCGACGAAAATGGCTGAGGAATTCACGAAGATGTTCGGCACCATGCAGATTCCGAACGTCGACATGGGCGTCGTCGTCGAAAGCCAGAAGAAGAACATTGAAGCCCTGACCAAGGCCAACCAAGCCGCCGTCGACGGTGTCCGGGCCCTCGCCGAGCGTCAGAACGCCATCCTCAATGAGACCTTGAAGGAAGCCAAGGCGGCCGCCGACGCCCTCGGCAAAGTCAAATCGCCGCAGGACGCTACCGCCAAGCAGGCCGAGATCACCAAGAAGGCTTTCGAAAAGGCCCTCACCAACATGCGCGAACTGGCCGAACTGGTCGCCACTTCAAACGAGAAAAGCGCCGAGACGATCAACGCGCGCATCGCCGAGAGCCTTGACGAAATCAAGACGCTGGCGCTGAAGTTCAAGTAAGAACGCCCTCGATCATACTGCTCGAAAAGCCGCCCGCTTCCACACGGAAGCGGGCGGTTCTTCTTTTTGGTCGGCATCATCCGCCCCTTGCCAAAACGCCTCCGTTCGACGACTTTCAAGCGCGCCCTATGGAGGACGACCATGCCGATAGAATTCGATGATTTCCTGAAGGTCGACATTCGGGTCGGCACCATCGTTCGCGCCGAACCCTTTCCGGAAGCCCGCGCGCCTGCGTTCAAACTGTGGGTCGACTTCGGCCCCGAGATCGGGGAACGGAAGACGTCTGCCCAGATCACAAGCCACTATGAACTTGATGACCTGGTCGGCCGGCAAGTCGCGGCCGTCATCAATTTTCCGCCCAAGCAGATCGGCAAGTTCATGTCGGAGATCCTCGTCCTGGGCTTCCCCGATGAAGACGGCGAGGTCGTCCTATTGCAGCCGGAACACGCCGTACCCGACGGCGGGCGGATGTTCTAGAGCATCGGGCGTTTAATCTGCAACGTATCCTGCATCTATGAGGTAGTTCCAACATTCCTGGGGATCGAAGAGGGCGCAAATGTCGCCGACGGCGCGCCAGAGGGCGTCATAGGTGCGTGCT